>SDBT01014763.1_pt1 | contig 12437 bp, 9 predicted proteins | sample 2277101 | NCBI WGS metagenome assembly SDBT01 (sample SAMN10404973, study PRJNA504765) | marine sediment metagenome | isolation source: marine sediment core GS10_PC15, 103 cmbsf | place: Arctic Ocean: Southern Knipovich Ridge | collected 2010
GTGATGAGATAATACAGATTAAAAAATCTTTAACTAGCCAAAGCAGTGGTTTGGGTGTGACTCAACCCCTTACTTCATCTAATCTTAGTGTTACGGATTTGGTTTTCCAAGTTCTGGGTGATGGGCAAGCTAATAATTTACAACCACGAGTAACTTTCAACATAGCAGTTGATTTATCAAGGGTAGATTTAGGTACTGTTAATGTGCAAACTACAATTAGCCAAAGACAACTAGATGTTTTTTATTAACAAACAAAAAAAGGGTATTGTTTTATACTTTACTTTAACTATTCTATCTGTTTTAACAGCCTCTCTTTTGGCTACTGTGATCGTCATAGTAAGCCAGACTAGGATTATTTCTGTTGTTGGTGATTCAATAGCTGCTTTTTATATCGCTGACGCTGGAGCAGAAGATGCATTATACCGTATCTATAATCAAGGAGAAAGCCCTAATAATTGGGGTCTTGATTATTGTTTTCCAACAGAAACAATAAGTGGAGGGGGGGGTGAATATCAGGTGTGTGTATCAGATACAGTTACTTCTAAAATTTGGTCTGAAGGTATTTATTTCAAAAGTAGCATTAAAAGAAAGATAGAGTTAGAAGTTAATTTTTAATATGGACAAAAAGCAAGCTAAACAAAGGATATGTAAGCTTAAAAAGGTGATTAATCATCACCGCTATCTTTATCATGTGTTGAATAAAGAAGAGATTTCTATAGCCGCTCTAGACTCTTTGAAAAAAGAGCTTTTTGATTTAGAACAAAAATATCCAGATTTAATTACTCCTGATTCTCCTACCCAAAGAGTAGAGGGTAAACCTTTAGATAGGTTTGCTAAAGTAGAGCATAGGGCAAGGATGTTTTCTTTAAATGATGCTTTTAGTGAGCAAGAAGTACAAGAATGGGAACAAAGGATAAAAAAAATACTTACCCCAAATCAGATAAAAAAACTAGATTATTTTTGTATGACAAAGGCTGATGGCTTAGCAGCTAGTTTAAATTACAACAAGGGAGTTTTTAGTAGCGGTGCCACTAGGGGCGATGGCAAGATAGGGGAAGATGTTAGCAATAATCTAAAAACCATAGAACAGATTCCTTTAAAGTTAGAACAAGCAGTTAGCGTGACAGTCAGAGGTGAGGTGTTTATTAACAAAAAGGATTTTAAGGCGATTAATAAAAAGCAAGAGAAAAAAGGAGAAGATCCTTATGCTAATCCTCGAAATACCGCAGCTGGTGCTTTGAGGCAACTAGATCCTAAGATAGCCAAACAGAGAAAATTAAGTTTTACTGCTTGGCAGTTATTGGATCAGGAAAATAAAGAAAAAGAGTACCAAAAATTAAAACAATTGGGTTTTAAAACAGTAGAATTTAAGTATTGTAAAGATCTTTCCAATGTTTTTGCTTACTTTAAAGAAATAAGTAGAAAAAGAGATAAAATGTCCTATCAGATTGATGGATTGGTAGTTTGGGTTAATGATAATGTCCTATTTGAAGTATTGGGTGTAGTAGGAAAAGCACCTCGGGGAGCTATTGCTTTTAAATTTCCTATGGCAGAAGCCACTACTAAAATAGAAGATATTAAAGTGCAGATAGGTAGGACAGGTGCTGTCACACCTGTAGCTATTTTAAAACCAGTAGAAATAGGTGGGGCGACTATTAGCAGGGCTACTTTGCACAACCAAGATGAAATAAAGCGGTTAGGTATTAAGATTGGCGATACTGTTATAGTAGGCAGAGCTGGTGATGTTATTCCTAAAGTATTTAAAGTATTAAAGGATTTAAGAACTGGTCAAGAAAAATCATTTAATATGCCTAAGGCTTGCCCTGTTTGCTCCAGTGTATTAAAAAAAGAACCGAGCGAAGCTATTTGGCGATGTGCTTCTTCTGAATGTAAAATTCGTCAAAGAAAAGCGATGCATCATTTTGTTAGTAAACCTGCTTTTAATATAGATGGCCTAGGTCCTAAAGTAATAGACCAGCTAGTAGAGCAAGGGCTAGTTTCTGATCCAGCTGACTTGTTTGGTTTAAAACAAGGTGATTTAGAGCCTTTGGAAAGATTTGCTGAAAAATCAGCTGTTAATTTAATAGAAGCGATTGACCAAGCTAGAAAGGTTAATTTAGCCCGATTTATTTTTGCCTTAGGCATTAAAGGAGTGGGCGAAGAAACAGCCGTTGATTTAGCTAATTATTTTAAAGATATGGATAAACTTAAGCAAGCGAACGAAGACAAATTGTTAGCACTTAATGATATTGGTCCAGTAGTAGCTAGGTCAATAATAGACTTTTTTCAAGAAAGCAGAAATCAGGATATTTTACAGAGATTATTAAAAAATGTTAAGATTGATAATCCTAAACAGGCACGGAGTGAATTAAAAGGTAAAACATTTGTCCTAACTGGGACATTGGAACACTTAACACGTACGCAAGCTAAAGAAATGATTAGAAACAAAGGGGGCGATATTTCCTCTACAGTTTCTAGGACGACTAATTTTGTAGTAATAGGGGACAATCCAGGGTCTAAATTAGGCAAAGCCCAAGAGCTGGGCGTAAAAGTCATCACTGAACAAGAATTTTTGAAAATTATTGGTCAATAATATGCAGATTATCAAAGGATTAAGAAAAATACACTGGTTGCTTTTAGCTGGCCCGTTTTTTTTGAGTTTAGCAGGTCTGCTTTCGATTTTTGGGAGTGGTTTAGCTAGCGGTAACTTTACAGATTTTTATAAACAAGCTGTTTTTTTAATAATTGCTGTGTTTTTAGCTATTTTTGTTAGTTTTTTTGACCTGCGAGCTTTGAAAGCTAATTCCCGTTTAGTTTTAGCTCTGTATTCTATCGGCACGCTATCCCTTGTGGGGCTATTCTTTTTTGGTTCGCGCATTAGGGGAGTCATGGGTTGGTATAAACTGGGCTTTATTTCTATTGACCCAGTGCCTTTCGTAGCGATGATTTTAATTATTATCTTAGCTAAGTATTTTTCTACTCGCCATAAAGAACTTAAAAATATCTCGCCTATTTTTCTTTCTGGTATTTATATGTCTATTCCAGCCCTTTTAGTGCTCAAACAACCAGATTTAGGTAGCGCCATTATTTTAGTGGCTATTTGGTTAGGGATGATTATATTTTCTGGCATTCGTCTCCGTCATTTAGTAGCTATCATTTTGATTTTTTTAATTCTATTTGGCTTAGGCTGGCAGTTTTGGTTGCAAGATTACCATAAGCAAAGAATAAAAAGCTTTTTTAATCCAGAGATGGACAAACAAGGTATCTCTTGGAATGTTAATCAATCTAAGATAGCCATTGGTTCTGGGGGGTTACTAGGTAAAGGATTGGCCAAGGGTTCGCAAACTCAATATAATTTTTTACCAGAGACAAAAACAGACTTTATTTTTTCAGCCATAGCGGAAGAGTTTGGTTTTTTAGGAGTTTTTCTATTTCTCACCGTATTTCTATTCTTTTTCTGGCAGATTATTAAAGTAGCTTTATTAGCTGAAGACAATTTTACCCGTTTGTTTGCCCAAGGCTTTGCTGTATTAATTCTAGCCCAATCTTTTATTAACATAGGGATGTGTCTAGGGCTTTTTCCAGTAGTCGGCGTGCCACTACCCTTTGTTAGCTACGGCGGATCGCACCTCCTTGGCTTCTACTTTGGTCTCGGCATCTTGTTATCCCTTTCCAAGAAATAGATATATCACCGTTTCCATGTTTTTTATGGCAATTCAGCAGGGGATTATTTTTTTACTTCAGAATGTCGCCTTTTGTATAATATTGCGACATTTTTGTTTTACAAAAAACTTTTTTTATTTCCTAATTCAAGGTATAATAATACAAAGGCCGGCTTCTTTTTTATCAAAAAACAATTTTATTATGCCAAATTTACAAGACCTACAAGAAAAAACTGCTTTAATCACCGGTGCTCGCAGAGGCATGGGCAGAACGCATGCCTTGGCTTTAGCAAAATACGGTGCTAAAGTGGCAGTGACAGACATCAACCAAAAGGATTGCCAAAAAGTGGTTGAGGAAATAAAAAAAGCGGGCGGCCAAGCAATTGCGTTAAAAATGGATGTTAGCCAGAAAGAGGAGGTGGAAAAGGCAGTCCTTGAAATAGTCAAGCAGTTTAACGGCTTAGATATTTTGGTCAACAATGCGGGCATTGTGCAGTTCCAGCCCTTTTTGGAGATGACCGAGAGCGATTGGGATAAAACTTTAGACATCAACCTGAAAGGTCAGTTCCTTTGTGCCCAAGCAGTTGCCAAACAGATGAAAAAGCAGGGCAAGGGAGCAATTGTTAATATCGCTTCGGTGGCCATGGGCCAGCAGGGTGTTGGCTTTGCCAGTATTGCTCATTATTGCGCCTCCAAGGGTGGCATTGCCGCTCTAACCGAGGCATTAGCTGTTGAATTAGCGCCCTTAAATATCAGAGTGAACGGTATTGCTCCCGGCGTTATTGACACGCCAATGATTGACACGATCAAGTCCGACCCCAAGCAACTTGAAGGCATGCTTGCCAGAGTTCCCCTACGCAGAGCAGGCAAGCCCAAGGAAGTTTCTGAACTGGTTGCCTTTTTAGCTTCTGACGCCTCCAGCTATATGACCGGTTCAATGGTGGTTATTGACGGCGGCTGGCTAGCCACTTAAAATTATATTAAAAGGTTGTATGCAACCTAATTATGGAGGTTAGGCCTCCATAATTTTTGTCGTCTTCTGCATGGAAAGGCGATATTTTTGTTTTGGGCTGGGGTAGATTGTCTTTAGTTTTGAGGTTTGCTATAATCAAATTGCATGGTGACATTTTGTCGTGGTTTTGACTAAATTATGACAGGATATAAATCAATTTAAATTCATGAGACCAATATACGATTTAGATAAAATAAAGTTTTCCGTTGGTGGACCGACTTATGAGAAGGCAGTTGGTTTGTATGAAGGCGGGAAAGTGACGAAGTTTGAGGCAGATTTTCACGGCTATTCAGCTGTTGTATTAGGCACTAAGCCATATAGAGTTTATGTAGATAGTCGTTACCATGATCGAGGTGAGTGTGAATGTTATCTTGGTCAGAATGATACACTTTGCAAACATATGGTGGCTGTGGCAATTTATGCGATTATGGGTGGAAAAGCATTAAGTAAAGAGGACAAAGAATTAATAGACAGCCCAGAGTGTAGTGGTGAGCTAGGGGAGTTAAGTAAAGAAGAATTAGCTGAAACTAAAAAGGCTATTACTTCAGCCATGAGATACATTAAAGCATATACTGGACCTTCCAAAACTTGGTTTGTTTATCAGAATTCGCTTGATGAAGGTGCTAGCCGTTTATCGGCTATTGTTTCAGAGTTACCAGTGAGCGAGCAAGTGGCAAAGCTATTGATTAGCACGCTTTTACGGCTTGATAAAAAATTATGTACTGGCGGGGTTGATGATTCTAACGGTACAGTAGGCGGGTTTGTCTATGAGGTAGTTGATATGCTAAAGAAATATGCAGAACTTGATTCTAAATGTATTAAAGCGTTTAAAAAACTTTGCAACCAATCCACATGCTTTGGCTGGGAGGAACCTTTAGTAAAAATTTTTGACAAATCTTTATCTAATAGAGGGGATTAAAAAAATATTAAAAATAGATATGGATAAGCAACAAGAAAAAAACAATCAAATCATTATTTATAATACCGAGGATGGGGAGACAAAGCTTGAAGTGCAGATAAAAAATGAGACGGTTTGGCTTTCTCAAAAACAGATGGCAGAGCTTTTGGATTGCTCGGTGGATAATATTATTCTTCATCTTAAAAACATCTATTCTACAGGAGAATTAGTAGAAGGTTCAACTACTGAGGAATCCTCGGTAGTTCAAAAGGAGGGTGATAGAATAGTGAGAAGAATTATCAAAGCCTATAACTTAGATGCTATTATTTCTATTGGATATCGAGTTAACTCTTTACGGGGTACACAATTCCGTATTTGGGCGACGCAGAAGTTACGAGATTATATTATCAAAGGTTTTGCCATGGATGATGAACGATTAGCTGAGGGCAGAGTAGCAAAAACATATTTTGAGGAATGGGAAGAACGAATTAGAAGAATCAGAACCTCAGAAGCTAATTTTTATCAGAAAGTAAGAGATGTTTTTGCCACTAGTGCGGACTATAATCCTAGAACTGATTATGCTAAGCAATTTTTCGCAGTAGTACAGAATAAGTTTCATTTTGCTATTACAGGTTTTACTGTAGCGGAAATTGTCAGTAGCCGTGTGGATAGCACTAAAGAGAATTTAGGACTGACAAATTGGAAGGGCAAGATTATTACCCGCGGGCAAGCTCAAATTGCTAAAAATTATTTGTAAGAATTAGAACTAAAAAGATTAAACTTATTAGTAGAACAATTCTTGTCTTTTGCTGAGTTGCAGAGTGTGGAGCAAAGGGTCATGCATATGAAAGATTGGATTAAAAAATTAGATAGTTTTTTTATTTTGAATGATAAAGAAATCTTGCAACACTTTGGCAATGTTTCTCACTTAGAAATGGAAAAAAGAGTTAGAGAACAATTGGCAAAATATAATCAACAAAAACGTTTGAAAGAGTAGTTTGATTTAATTTCCTTTTTTAAGAGATAAAAAAGTAGGTTGGGGAGAAACTGTGGATAACTATTAGGGGGAGGGTTGACTTATTTTTAGAGGTGTGTATAATGGAACAATACAATAGGATTGTTAGCAGAATAAGATTTTAGGAAAGGATAGATTAGTTAATTAGTTATATAAAATTTATTTTGAAAGCTAATGCGTAACTAACAATTGTTAAACTCCTTTACACTCTTTGGGGAGAGGGGTTTTTATTATGTATTCCGCTATATTTATGTGGAAGGAGTTGAACTCCTTCCAATTGGAAATTTCTATTTTTTATATTTTGAATTTTAGATTCTCATTTTAATTTTAACTTTAAGCTCTCTTAGTTTTAAGCTCTCATTTTCTCGTTTACTTTCTTTAAACCTTATTTAAACCAGAAATGAAAATTAAAAGTTTTTCAAAATCTCAACTTTCTTTCCACCTACCCTACCTTTTGAAGCTCCAGAAAGACAGCTGGCAGCAGCTTTGGGATAGGGATGTTAAGGAATTATTTTCTGAAATGTACCCAGTTCAAGATTATACTGGCAAGCAATTTGAACTTGATTTTGTAGATTATAAGTTAGAAAAACCAAAGTATGAGAATGGATATCAGGCTATGGAAAACAACGACTCATTTACTGCTCCTTTGAGAGTTAAGTTTTCCTTGAAAAACCTGAGAACTGGTCACAAGAAAGAACAAGAAGTATTTATGTCTGACTTTCCTTTAATGACTGAGGACGGTATTTTTGTCATGAATGGCGTAGAAAGAGTAGTTATCCCTCAATTAATTCGTTCTTCAGGGGTGTTTTTTACTTTAAGACATGTTCATGGTGTTAACTATTTTGGCGCTAAGATTATTCCAACTCGTGGCGCTTGGCTAGAATTTGAAACTGAAACTTCTGGTTTTATTGGGGTAAAAATTAATAGACAAAGAAAAATAGCCGCAACTACTGTTTTGCGGGCTTTTGGATTAGGCGATAACAAACAAATAGAAAAAGAATTTAAAGATATTGATAAGGGTGAGGTAAGATATATTGAAAAAACTTTAGCTAGAGATACTAGTAAAGCACCTGAGGATGCTTTTGTGGAGATTTATAAAAAAATAAGACCAGGGGATTTGGTTAGCCCAGATGCGGCTAAAGAATTAGTGGTTAATATGTTTTGTAATTTCCAAAGATATGATTTAAGTAAGGTTGGTAGATGGAAAATGAAAGAAAGATTAGTTGATTATTTAAAAGAAGATAAAAAACCAAAAAAGAGAGGTATTATTGATGAGAGCATTAGCAAAGAAGAAAGAGTTTTGACTTTAGAGGATTTAGTAGCTGTAGTTAAAGAAATTATTAGGTTAAATAATGACCCAGAAGCTCAGCCAGATCAAATAGATCATTTAGGCAATAGAAGGATTAGAAACTTATCAGAACTTTGTTCTGGCAGAATTAGGGTTGGTTTAATGAGAATGGAAAGAATTATTAAAGACAGGATGTCTACGCTTGATCCAAACAGTTTAAGTCCAGCTCAGCTAATTAATCCAAGACCTGTCATGGCAGTAATTCAAGAGTTTTTTGCCGCTTCTCAATTTTCTCAATTTATGGATGCAGAGAATCCTTTGGCTGAAGTAGAGCATAAAAGAAGACTAACTGCTACCGGACCAGGTGGTTTAACTAGAGAAAGAGCTGGCTTTGAAGTAAGAGACGTTCAACCATCTCATTATGGCCGAATTTGTCCTATTCAAACTCCAGAGGGTCAAAATGTTGGTTTGATTAACCATTTAGCATCTTTTGCTTTAGTCAACCCGTTTGGCTTTTTAGAAACTCCATATTTTAAAGTAATCAATGGTAGGGTCACTAAAGATTTTGAACATTTAACCGCTGGTCAAGAAGAAAGAAGTATTATTACTCATGCTGGAGTGAGAATGAATGATCAAGGCACTATTTTAGACGAAGAAGTAGATGCCAGAAGTAAGGGAGAACCAACTGCGGTACATAAAAAGGATGTAAAACATATAGATGTTTCTTCTAAACAACCTTTAAGTATTGCTACTTCTTTAATCCCATTTTTACAAAATGATGATGCTAATAGAGCTTTAATGGGTTCTAATATGCAACGCCAAGCAGTACCGTTATTAAAACCAGATGCTCCTTTAGTTGGCACTGGCGTAGAAAGGAATGTGGCTATTGATTCTGGTGAGGCGATTATAGCTCCTGAAGACGGGGTAGTTAAAGAGGTTTCTGCAGGGGAAGTTAAATTTAAAACTAGCAAGGGGTTACTAACGTTTCCCTTACGCGTATTTCAAAGAAGAAATCAATATACCGCTACTTATCAAAGACCATATGTGGTTAAGGGTCAAAAAGTGAAAAAAGGAGAAGTTCTAGTTAACGGTACAGCTATGGATAAGGGTAGGTTAGCTTTAGGCAAGAACGTTTTTGTTGCCTTTATGCCGTTTAGGGGTGGTAATTATGAAGATGCCATTGTTATCTCGCAAAGAGTAGTTAAAGAAGATGCTTTTACTTCTATTCACATAGAAGATTTTACTTGCGATGTCCGTGATACAAAATTAGGTGAGGAAGTAACTACTTGTGATATTCCAAATGTTTCTGAGGATAAATTAAAAGACTTAGATGAAGAAGGGGTTATTAGAGTAGGGGCTGGAGTAGGACCTAACGATATTTTAGTGGGTAAAATATCACCTAAGGGTGAGAAAACATTAACAGCTGAAGAAAGATTATTAAAAGCTATTTTTGGTGAAAAAGCCAAAGAGGTCAAAGATACCTCTTTGCGCATGGAGCATGGCAAAAGAGGCAGGGTAATTAAGGTAAGAGTATTTTCAAGAGATAAAGGGGATAAACTAGAACCCGGTGTTTTAAAAAGAATAAAAGTAGAAGTAGCTCAAATTAGAAAGATTAGAGTAGGTGATAAATTAGCTGGTCGGCACGGTAACAAAGGTATCGTAGCCGTGATTTTACCAGAGGAGGAAATGCCGTATATGGAAGATGGCAGACCAATTGATATTGTTTTAAACCCACTAGGCGTGGTTTCTCGTATGAACATTGGTCAGATTTTAGAGACCCACTTAGGTTGGGCAGCTCATGAATTAAACTATTTAGCTATTTCTCCAGCCCTATTGGGAGCCAATGAAACAGATATTAAAAAAGAATTGAAAGAAGCAGGTTTGCCAGAATCAGGCCAGATTCAGTTATTTGATGGCAGAACTGGCGAAGCATTTCCTAAAGATGTGACTGTTGGCTATATGTATATGATGAAATTAATCCATATGGTGGAAGATAAGGTGCATATGCGCTCTATTGGTCCATATTCTTTAATTACCCAACAGCCATTAGGCGGTAAGGCTCAATTTGGTGGTCAAAGATTAGGTGAAATGGAAGTTTGGGCCCTAGAGGCATACGGAGCGGCTCATACTTTGCAGGAAATGCTAACTATTAAATCTGATGATGTACCAGGCAGAGCTGCTACTTATGAATCTATTTTAAAGGGTGAACCAATTAGAAAGCCTAATTTGCCTGCCTCGTTTAACTTGTTGGTTAATGAACTTAAAGCATTAGGCTTGAATGTTGAAGTAAAGGGAGCCTTACCAGATGAAATTGAACAAGCAGGCAGGGCACCTAAACAAGAGAATAAACCAGAGAAAAAAGAAAAAGTTAATAAAAAAGAAAAATAATTCTATTTATGAAAGTAGCCGACCTACAATCTATTCGGATTAAACTTGCCTCGCCAGAGGATATTTTAGCGTGGTCTTTTGGCAAAGAAAAAAGGCAAGAAATTATTAATTATCTTACTCAAAGGCTGGAAAAGGTTGGTTTTTTTTGCAAAAAGTTATTTGGTCTTTCTAAAGATTTGAGGTGTTATTGTGTTAAGTACAAGGGATAAGATTTAAAGGAATTGTTTGTGATCGTTGTGGGGTAGAGATTATTAGAAGTGCTGTTAGAAGACAAAGAATGGGTCATATTAAATTAGCTACTCCAGTCAGCCATATTTGGTTTTTGCGTGGCGTGCCAAGTAGAATTGGTATGGTTTTAGATTTATCTAGCCAAAAGTTAGAAAAAGTAGTCTACTTTGCTTCATATATTGTGATCAAAGTAAATGAAGATGCTAAAAGAGCAGTCTTCAAGGAGATTGATGATGAGTTTGTTAAAAAAATTAAAGCTATTAAAGCAGAAACATTAAAACCAGAGATTAAAAAAGAAAAAATAGAGGAGTTAAAAGCCCTTTTATCTCAAAGAAAAGAAGAGATTAATCAGCTTAAAGTAGGTAGTGTTTTAACTGAAGGGGAATACCGTGATTTTTCTATAAACTACGGCGAGATTTTTGAAGCAGGTACTGGTGCGGAAACGTTGAGAACAATATTTGAAAAAGTAGATTTTAAAAAAGAAATTACTAGGCTTAGAGAAAGATCATCTAAAGAAACAGGGCTTAAGAAAAGAAAAACCTTAGCTCAAGTCAAACTTTTTCAAAGTATGACTAAAGCTAAATTAAGACCAGAATGGATGTTTTTGGAAGTGTTGCCAGTATTACCACCTGAACTAAGACCAATGGTTCAGTTAGATGGTGGCCGTTACGCCTCTTCTGATTTGAATGATTTATACCGTAGAGTAATTAACCGAAATAATCGTTTAAAATATTTGCTTGAAATATCTGCCCCTGAAGTAATTGTCAGAAACGAAAAAAGAATGCTCCAAGAAGCAGTTGATGCCCTTTTGGATAATAAAATGAGAAAAAGCCAAATGGTCACTGCCACTACAGGTGGTAAAAGGCTTTTAAAATCTTTAGCTGATGTACTAAGTGGTAAACAAGGCAGATTTAGAAGAAATTTATTAGGTAAACGTGTGGATTACTCTGGTAGATCTGTCATTGTTCCAGGGCCAGAATTAAAGCTTTACCAATGTGGTTTACCTAAAATTATGGCTCTTGAGCTATTTAGACCGTTTGTCATTAAAAAGATTTTAGATGCTGAACTAGCTTTTAATATCAGAGGCGCTGCTAGGCTAATTGAAGAAGGTGGGGATGAGGTTTGGTCAGCTTTAGAGGATATTGTTAAAGACAAGCTTGTTCTATTAAACAGAGCCCCTACTTTACATAGGTTAGGTATCCAAGCCTTTAAACCACTTTTGATTGAAGGAGAAGCGATTAAAGTGCATCCATTAGTTTGCCGTGCTTATAATGCAGACTTTGATGGCGACCAAATGGCTGTTTACTTACCATTATCAAAAGATGCTCAAAAAGAAGCAGAGAACTATATGTTGGCTGGGATTAACTTACTTAAACCATCTGATGGTATGCCTGTAGTTACTCCATCCAAGGATATGATTTTAGGTGTTTACTATATGACAGCTTTATTAGAAGATGCCAAGGGAACAGGTAAATGTTTTAGTAATTTTAATGAAGTAATTTTAGCTGAGCAATTAGGCCAAATTGATTTAAGAGCTAAAATTAAAGTATATCAAGACAAAGGCAGGGGCAAAAAAACAGAGTTGCTTGAAACCAATTGTGGTAGAATTATTTTTAATAATACCCTACCAGAAAAAGCTAAGTACTATAATGATCAAATTGATTCTAAAAAACTTTCCCAAATCATTTCATATATCATCCAAGAGTTTACCTTAAAGGATACCCAAGAAATGGTTGATAAAATTAAAGAAATTGGTTTTGAGTACGCTACCTTATCTAGCATAAGTTGGGGTATGGATGATTTAATTGTTCCACCAGAGAAGAAAGAGCTACTAGCAAAAGCAGAAAAAGAAGTCGATAAAATAGAAATGCATTTTAAAAAAGGATTTACAAGAAAAAAAGAAAAAAGTGTTAAAATGATTGAAATATGGACAGAGACAAAAAAAG
>SDBT01014764.1_pt1 | contig 12436 bp, 12 predicted proteins | sample 2277101 | NCBI WGS metagenome assembly SDBT01 (sample SAMN10404973, study PRJNA504765) | marine sediment metagenome | isolation source: marine sediment core GS10_PC15, 103 cmbsf | place: Arctic Ocean: Southern Knipovich Ridge | collected 2010
CAGCAAAAGTAAGGAAATGTATCTCAGGCGACACTGGTACATAATCCTGACCGACCCGCCAATTTTCATGACAATCTACTGCGACCGGCAGGCCAGAAACCGCTCGAAGCCCAAATCGCGATGGTTCGTTCATACAATCGAGCAAATTGAAGACCAGACCGTCTGAAGTTTCCTCTACCACCGATCCGATAAATCACCAAAGAGCAGTTCTTTTCTTGGAGAGATAAAATGCAGCGACTGGCTGAAGCTGAGACCCTTCTGATCAGGCAGAAAAAAGAGTTCACCGAAATCATTACGGGTTTCGAGACAAAAAACCGATATGAAATTTCCGACCAGACGGGCAGGCACATATTTTCTGCCGGCGAGGTAGAAGGAAGTTTTTTTACTCGCAACTTCCTTAAGTCATCGCGGCCATGGAAGATCCAAGTGCTCGCGACTGATGGTGCTTTGGTGCTCGAAATGAGACGCCCCTTCCGCTGGTTCTTTCATGAAGTAGGCATTTTCGATGCCGCCGGCAAGCAGTTGGGCTCGGTCAAACGCGAGTGGTCCTGGCTGCGTCGGATATATACGGTTTACGATGAAATAGGTGACGTTTCCTGTGAATTATTCGGGCCGCTTCTCAAGCCGTGGACATTCTTCATCAAGTTCAACGGCATTGAATCAGGTGCTATTCGCAAGAAGTGGTCGGGCCTGCTCAAAGAAGCAATTTCCGACGCCGATCATTTCGGTATCGAGTTTCCTCCCGAAACCACCCCTGAGCTTCGATCTGTTCTGCTCGGCGCGGTTTTCCTGATCGACTTCTGCCACTTCGAAAACAACAATAAGAAGTCAAATGGTATCGGCCTGAGAATATGATCCGCATCACACGATCCATTTCGATTGACGAATCTGAAATCCACGAGCGGTTCATTCGTTCGTCGGGTCCTGGCGGGCAGAACGTCAATAAAGTTTCCACTGCGGTGCAATTGCGATTTGATGTGAAAGGTTCGCCTTCACTGCCGGAAGATGTCCGGCTGCGACTGGGAAAGCTTGCAGGCAGGCGAATGACCGACAAGGGCGTGCTGATAATCGAAGCTCGTCGATACAGGCACCAGGAGAAAAACCGATCCGACGCACTCGAGCGACTTAAAACACTTATTGTCAAGGCCACCCAAAAGCCAAAGTCTCGCACCAAAACTAAACCCACGGCCGCGTCAAAGCGACGACGCCTGGACGACAAAAGACGGAGAAGTTCAACAAAGACACTTCGTAAGCCAGTTCAGCCCGAAAAAGACTAACTTTTTGAGGAATAATGAACACCGATAATCTATTCGCCGACATCCCAGAAAATCTTCCGGACGAGTTGATCGAAACGATCACAGAATCGGATAACATTCGCATTGAGCGGATCGTCTCACATGGCCATTGCTCCGATGATGGGTTTTGGTATGACCAGGAACAAAGCGAGTGGGTCGTTGTCCTTTCAGGCCGGGCTCGACTGGAATTCGACTCAGATGGTGAGCATGTGGAGTTTTTCGAGCTTGGCCCGGGCGACCACCTCAACATACCAGCCCACTGCCGTCATCGCCTGGCCTGGACCGACCCGCAAACCAAAACCGTCTGGCTGGCGATTCATTACTGATTTTTAACTGACGAATCCCTGCCAGCTCACTGCCAACTCCTTCGATCTCAATTCTCTCTAAAAAACTTCCAGTTAAAGTAGCCATTATCAGCTTCCGATCTGACCAACAGAGGTAAGTGTATTTATTGAGAAGGTCTCCTGATGTTCGAAACAGCATTGATCGCAGCGGCAATAGGCGGAGCTATAGGTGCTCTCGTCGGCAGAATTGGTTTTCGTGACTCGATTATCCTCTGTGCTTTTCTAGGCATTTGCGCCGGAGTTGGGATTTCTCTATCCGTTACAAGCACGCCTTCTGCTGTTATTGCCGTTGAACAATATGAGGGTTTCGACGAGATGGTATTCACCTCGGATATCCCCGTGCTTGTCGACTTCTACGCCGACTGGTGCGGACCCTGCCGGGATCTCGCTCCGACAATCAATATGCTGGCCGACGATTACAAGGGTAAGGTTCTCTTCCTGAAAGTTGATGTCGATGCCCAGCCAAAGATATCCGACGAGTATGGAGTCCGTGTACTGCCTACCGTGATGCTCTTCAATAAAGGCCAGCTCGCAAAATCCTGGACCGGCAACCAAAAGGCGAGCAAATTCAGATTCGCCATCCACGACGCCATGAAGTAAACTTCCTCGGCATCGGACGATTTTCATCCACCATACCCATCCCCATAGCATGATATCGCGCCCCCTCTAATCACCTTGCGGCTATGACTTCTCGCACATGAGGTGGCTAGAATTGACTGATGCAATCTATCATGCCCAGACCTGACCCGGAAACCTCCGAGGCCCTCTGGCTGGCTTGTGACCAGTCGGCGCGCCCATTCCGGCCTGGGCTTCGGCAAGTTTTTCTAGTTCTTACACTGCTTGTTCCTATGACGGTCGCGGCCTCGCTTGGCACGGTGCATTTTTCCAGCCCCGATGGCTCGGCCATTGCCAGCTTCTGGCCGGCGGCTGCGTTCCAGACGGTGTTCTCCATCTGGTTCGGCGTCTGGGGCGCAATCGCAGGAGTCCTCGGACCAATGCTGGGCAACGCTCTTATTGGCCCGTCGGCGATGCTGTTCGCACCGGCTAATCTAATCCAGAGTTGCCTACCAGGGCTTTGGTTCAGATGGCGTAAGCTGGACCCGCGCCTTCTCGGCTGGCGCGATTGGTTGGGGTTGATTATCGTCTGCTGCCTGGCCAACAATGCCATCGGCGGCCTGGCCGGGGTCACAGAAAGCTTCATCCGCGATCTCATCAACGGGCAAGCTCAATTGAACCTGGCCTTTTGGGCTGGCAAATACCGCATCTGGGTACTGGCGAACACCGTCCCTTGCCTGCTACTAGCCCCGGCGCTGCTTAAGTCAGCCTCGCCGATGGTCGTCAGGGACTCGCTCTTCAGTCTGAAGTTTTTCGATTGCGGGCCATCCGGACGTAGCCGTCATCTCTGGCTGCACCTGAGCCAAATGCCGGTGATGGTAAAGTTGATGCTACTTACCCTGGTCGCTGGGATACTGCCGCTTTCAGTCGTCGCCGGCTGGTCGGTATGGGGCGCCCTTAAAACATCTGACGCACTGGCTGGGGCGACAAATCTCGATGCCGCTCGGCAAATTAGAAATGAATTCGAAAGGCACGAACTGCTGCTGGCAAGATGGGCCGGAGAGCTTGACATGCCAGGATTATCCCAAGCCGATCAGGAAAGGCTGATAGCTAATTGGTCGCAAGTCGAAGGAGCCTATCAGGATCTTCGGATCGAGGATATCGAACAAGTAAAAACAACTGTATTATCAAACCCCAGGGGCGTCCTCCATCTGCCCAATATGCAGCTATCGTTCTACATCATCGGTGATCGGCCAACTACAACTCCGGTAGCTCTTGCCCCACTACAAAGCAGGCCTGGTAAGGCCCTGATCGGCACAATCCTCTGGCAGCAAAACGACTCTCTGACCCGCCAGTGGTGGGCCGTGGGCGGAGTTGCTGTACTTGATGAAAATAACAGGTTTTTATACGCGGACTTGCCCCCCGCCCTGAGCCAATGGAAGCCGAGTCCGCAACAGCCGCCCGCCGACTCATACGACCTTAACCGTAATGGCAAAACCTGGCATGTAGCCGAGGCCAGGCTAGGCAGACTTGGCTGGCGATTTATAACACTTACCGAAAAGCGAGCGGGACAGGCTGCGATCCTGGCTAATATCCCTAACTTCCTGCCGGTAATGATTAACCTGGCCATTTTCGGCAGCATTATTTTCGGCTCGGCCGTCGCCCGGCGAATCAGTGGACGAATCATGACCATCGCCGAGCACATCCGGTCTGACGGAGCCAAGCCGGGCAAGCTTAATATCCCAGTCAGTGGTCCGGACGAAATTGGATACTTGGCCCAGACCCTCAACAGCATGAACCGAAACCTAGACGAGTACGTCAAAAAGCTCAAGACTGCAACGGCCGAGAAGGAACGCCTGGCTACTGAAATGCAACTCGCCCGGCAGGTACAGCGATCCATTCTGCCGGATGCGCCGCCGGATATTGAGGGCTATGAATTTGCCTTCACCTGCAGGCCGGCCCGAGAAGTAGGCGGAGACTTCTTTGATTTCATCACCGGCGTCGACGGACATATGGTAATCTTAATCGGTGACGCCGTCGGCAAGGGACTCAAGGCGGCGATGTTCATCACCGAAACTCACGGGCTGGCACACCTTGCGTCGATCGAGAAAAGCTCCCCTGAAAGCATCCTCACCGACGTAAATGCTGCGATTCTTTCTACTCGCGGACCATCGGGCGATTTCATTACCATGATCTGCGGTATCCTCCAGCCCGAACACAACAGGCTGCTGTATGCAAACGCCGGGCACAATCCACCGGTCCTAATCCACGCCGGCCAGACCAAGGCTTTCGATTTGGGCGGCCTGCCTTTGGCAGTTCAGGACCAGGTCCACTACCCGCTCAGCCAAACGCAGATCGACCGGGGGGATGCGATTATTTTCTACACCGATGGAATCACAGAAGCAACTGACGGGAACGACCTGTTCGGCATGGCCAGGCTCGAAGCCGTTGCTCGTCAAAACGCCGACCTGCCGGCCGAGGGATTATTAAAGGCTGTAATAAAAAGCGTATGTGATTTCACAGGCGACCGGCCCCAGGCCGACGATATGACGCTGGTTATTCTCAAGAGGAACTAAATTGGCCGGCCTATGGGCAATCCCTTCTTGTCAAAACTTCCCCAAAGCATATGATTGAGTAGTTGTTGGGCGTTTTTTCGGAGCTGGCTTGGCGTTCCCCAGCCCGTGCCGTTTGCCCTGTAATAAAACGGAACATATCTCAGTTGGAGACTTAATAACGGTGGATATTTCTCTGTGGGTTGCGATAGCTTCTGCGGCCCTGTCTAGCTTCTTTGCACTGGCCAGCTACTCTCTGCGGGAATACCGCCGCGTCCAGCTCGAAGTAACCTTCGGCCACCGTCCTTCAGGCCGCAGGACACTCGCTCTCCTGGCCAGGCACATGACCGCAATGCGTCTGACGGCTTCACTATTCCGAGCAATAGCCAATACAGTTCTGGTCGTCGCAATTGCCTGGCTATTTGGCTGGCAAAAAAGCCTCGCCGGCGCAGCCCAGGCCGTTGTAACCGCCGGAGCTGTAATAGCGATCTTCGGCGTAGCGATCCCACACGCATGGGCAAATCACGACCAGCAGAAGGTGCTGGCGATTGTCTTCTGGCCGGTGCTTATCTGCCGATTCATTGCCTACCCGGTTACCGCCATTATGCAGGCGTTCGACCTGCCCATCAGCAGACTCGCCGGAGATACCTCGGCCAAAGGGACCAACGGCGACAGCGCAAAGCAGGAAATTCTCCAGGTTGCCTCCGAAGGTCTCGCCGAGGGCGAAGTAGCTAACGAAGAAGTCGAGATGATCGAATCGGTCATCGAGTTCGGTCAGACCCAGGCAGTCGAGATTATGACGCCACGGACGGACGTTTTCGCCCTGCCGGGTGATATGTCATGGCTGGAGGCATGCCGGAAAGTGACCCAGGCCGGCCATACGCGAGTGCCTGTTTTCGAGGCGAATTTGGATAACATTATCGGCATTCTTTACGCCAAGGATCTCCTTGGCTTCACCGCCGACGAAAAGCCATCTAGCCTGCGTCAGATTATGCGCAAGCCATTTTTCATCCCCGAATCTAAATTACTCAACGAGCTTCTCAAAGAGTTCAAGATCCGCAAAGTTCATCTAGCTGTAGTTCTGGATGAATATGGAGGGACGGCCGGCTTGGTGACCATCGAAGATGTGCTGGAAGAAATCGTTGGTGATATTTCAGATGAGTATGACGCTGCCACCACGCCCTTGATGCGCAGAATCGACGAAAAGACCGCCGAAGTCGAAGGCAGAATGTATATCGACGACCTGAACGACGCCATGGGCCTCAATGTTCCCGAAGATGGCGGTTACGAAACCATCGCGGGAATGGTCTTTTCGGAACTGGGGTATATCCCCTCGGTTGGCGAAAAGCTCCAGAGCCACAATGCCCTGTTCACCGTTCTGGCCGCTGATGAACGAAAGATTAATCGGCTTCGCGTAGAGTTAATCGAACACCCTGGATCTCAAGCAGACAGATAAACAAGCGGCATTACCGCTATACCAACTATGCGATATCGTGAGCCCGCAATTTGCCTTCGTACCGTCGACTACAGCGAAACCTCGCAGGTCGTCCATTTTCTGACGCGCGATGAGGGGATTGTTCACCTGATGGCAAAGGGCACGAAGCGACCCAAAAGCAAAGCCGGCGGCGCAATCGATTTAACAAGCGAAGGTGAACTGGTTTTTATTTCCAAGGCAATCGGCGCGATGGGTACTCTCGTCGAGTTCACCGAATCCGTTAGCCACCTCGGACTGCGAAAAGACCGGGCAAAGCTCTTTGGGGCTATGTTCATGCTCGAACTCGTCTCAGCTACAGTCTTGGAGGGCGATCCGCATCCGGACCTGTTCGCCCTGATTCACAATGGACTAGCGAGGCTGGATGAGGAAGATTCAAACGCCATGGCTGTTACTGCCTATTTCCAGTGGCGTCTTTTGAGGCACGTGGGGCTTTCGATCCGCATCGACCAATGCGTAAGTTGTGATGGCGATCTTGGGGCGGGGCAATCGGCCTGGGCTGGTGAAGCTTACTTCAACTCCTCCCTGGGCGGGCTGATCTGTCGCGACTGCGAGGCAAGCGTAGCCGACAAAAAGCGAATCTCACCCGAGACGCTTGCCGGACTTGATGCCCTCCTGGCGGCAGAATCAGGTAGGCCCGCTAATCTGACAGAAACCCAGGCCCGAGGCGTAAATCGCCTGCTTAGCTACCACATACAACAGCATATCGGCAAGCCACTCCACATGCCCCGGCATATAACCGGCCCTCCCGGCAAATAAACCGAAATCAGTCACAGACTCCAGGCAGCTTTGGTATAATCGCTGGGCAGATTGGAGATTAAACCATGCAAAGGATACATGCGATGAATCTGATCGGTCTGTTCGCAATCGTTATCACAGTTTCGCTGTTTGCGGGGTGTGCGTTCGCATCTGATGGACCCGCGAGCAAGTTCGGTAAGAATCGGCAAGTCCGTGTTGTAACGATCACGCAGGAAAATATCACCAAAGATTTCGTAGAGGGATCATTGGAGCGTCTTGATCAGGCGGCTAGTTTCAAGCCCGACCTCGCTGTCCTGCCGGAAGTCTTCCACCGCGGGGGGGCTGAAGCACTGCCGAGCCCGACTTCCGAGTTGGTTTCACAATGGGCGGCCAAGAACAAGTGCTACGTCGTCGCCGGTTTCAAACACATTGCTAAAGGCAAGAAATACAACTCGGCGATACTATTTGACCGGGCTGGCAAGATCGTCGGCCGATTCGACAAAATTTACCCCACCGGGGGCGAACTTAAGGGCGGGACAACCCCAGGCAAAATCGATCCGCCGGTATTTACGACCGACTTCGGCAAAATCGGCATGCAGATATGTTACGACGTTAACTGGCACGATGGCTGGAAACGCCTTAAGGAAAAAGGTGCCGAGATCGTAATCTTCCCGGCCGCCTACCCGGCCGACCGACAGCTATCGGCTCATGCGTGGATCAACAAGTACTACGTTGTATCGGCAACGATGGATCGCTTTGCAGCTATCTACGACATCTCCGGCGACAAGATTGCCCAGACAGGCCGATTCGAGCAGTGGGTAGGAGCGGTGCTTTCGCTTGATAAGCAACTTTTCGAGATCGACTACCACGTCACGACGATGCGGAATATCCAGGCCAAGTACGGCAAGCGGGTCAAGGTTACCTGGCTGCACGCAGAAGACTGGGTAACGCTGGAATCACTCGACCCGAAGCTGTCAGTCCAGGACATTATCAAAGAGTTCAAGCTGATGACCAAAATCAAGTATCACAATAAGTCAACCAAGGCCGTCGAAAAAGCCCGAGCAAAGAACAAAAAGTAACAACCCTTTCGAGGCTTAACCGAACTTTTAAGGAGCGAGACGATGTCTAACAGCAAAATGACCATAATGGTTTGTGTAGTGTTATCTGCCGGCATTGCCGCTCTTGCTGGCTGCGGGCCTGCGGGCGATACCATCGAGCAGAAACGCGATACTATCCTGTCGATGGAAGATGAGACCCTCGATCGTCTCTACGATGAAGAGCCTCAAACCAAGCGAAAAATTGCCAAGGCCGCTGGATACGGTGTATTCAGCAACGTAAATATCAATATCTTTTTAGGCAGTTTCGGCTCGGGCTATGGCGTAGTAAACGACAATGACACGGGCGAGAAGGTCTACATGCGAATGGCCCTTGGTGGCGTGGGGCTGGGTTTGGGCGCTAAAGATTTCCGCGTAGTATTTATCTTCAAGACTGACGAAGCCCTGAGACGATTCGTTGACAGCGGGTGGGAGTTTGGCGCTCACGCCGACGCAGCAGCCAAGGCCGGCGACAAGGGCGGCGAGCTTAGTGGCGAAGGCGACATCAGTTCCGACATCGAAGTTTATTCGATGACCGAGTCGGGCCTGGCCTTACAGGCTACAGTGGCCGGCTCGAAATACTGGAAAGACGACGAGCTAAACTAGGCCGTCAAAACCTTCGCACAAGCCAAAGCAGATTCGACTATTCGTCCTCGCCATCTTTCGGCACGAGCGGGATGAATGTGTCTTCGCCATTAGCCCAGGCTTTGAGGTTAGCGAGCCTCTGTCCACGATCGCCATGGTCAGGATTATCGAAGACCTGCTGCAATTTGTCGCATGGCAGCTCGCTACAAAGCCCGCAATGGGTAACGCCCTTTTCGATGCAGCATAGAGCTACCTCGCAGGTACCCCAGAACATCTGCCCGCCGCAGGCTTGGCAGCCTTTGCAATTGGTCGATTCCTTCCAGCCGCAATCGCCGCAATAAGCGCCGCACATTCCGAGTTGAGTTTTATCCAGCATCGCACCGGACTCCTATTTTTTGGGGCTTTTCCAACCAAGACCTTACCAATCATTGCCCATCCGGTCCAATTCATTGCAGTCAAACCCGCTTGTTAAACCGCAACGGCTGCAGGATAATAGCCATCAGATGTTTCGGGCGAAAATAAGGGTGGCTCCATGCAGAAAAAAATCGATCAACGATGGCTTCCATATCTTCAGCGGTACACCGGCGGCGAAAGCCGAAGCCCTATCTTTCGAGATATGATCCTCGACGACATCAAAAAGCTTCAGCAGGATCGCGACCAGTTATCGCTACTGGATATTGGCTGCGGCGGCGGATTCGACGGCAATGCCGAACTTCAGCAATCCATCGCCCAAGCTGCGAGGCAGTATGTCGGAATTGAACCCGACAAGGCCATCGAACTTGGAGAGTTCTTTACCAACACTCACCGCTGTTTCTTTGGAGATGCGCCCATCGAACAGGACTCGGTCGATATGGCATTTGCCGTGATGGTCATTGAGCACTTTGAAAGACCGCAAGAGTTCTGGAACAAAGTCCAAAATGTTCTCAAAGCTGGCGGCGTGTTTTGGGGGTTTACTGTAGATGCCCGGCATTGGTTCGTCGTAGCTTCTGTCTTGGCCGAGAAACTCAAAATTAAGGATTGGTACTTAAGCGCGATTCATGGCAAACGCGGCGAAGAGCGTTATGAGAACTACAGTGTTTACTATCGAAGCAACACCCCCAAGCAAATCCAAAGATTAACCGCATCTTTTTCTTCGACGGCCATCCTGAATTTCCACCGGGTGGGTCAAATGGATTTCTATTTCCCGGCGAAACTGAGATGGCTTGGCAGAACCATTGATCGCCTTGCGATTGGCCTGGGTTTGCCCGGCAGCATCATGGCCGTGCGGGTTGAAAAGTAACTCACCAGTTTTGCCCATAAATAATACCCAAATCTCGGCCAGCTCCGCAGAGACATACGGGCTCGGTATCCCTTGCCTGACGCCCAGCTTAAACAACTCCCCCGCACTGAATACTGATTAGCTTCTCGCCCCCGTCAAAGACGTGCTATTCCATAGTCAACGTCCAAACAGCCTACCTACAATTGTTCAATTGAGTGGGTGAACGCGACCCGAGTTTTTAATCTGTATAGGAGGGGAAGCAAAATGCTTAAGGGACACTTTAAAAAGATAACTGTTGTGATTCTACTGACAGCCGGTATGGCGATGGGCCAGGGATTGTTCGCAGGCCCGCCCAAGGACATCGTAGATACCGCAATTTCAAGGGGACAATTCTCCAAGTTTGTGAGGGCTCTTCAAGTGACCGGCCTGGATTACACCCTTAAGGGGCCGGGACCGATTACAGTCTTTGCTCCTACAGACGCAGCTTTCGACAAATTGCCTGCAGGGACATATGAAAATCTGCTCAGCCCAAGTGGCCGGGCCCGGCTGGCAGAAATCCTGAAGTACCACATAATGCAGGGCGAGTTAACTGCCATGGAGGCCTACGGCGTACCCGTAGTAGATACCTCCCAGGGGACGAGCCTGCTACTGACGAGCGATTTTCTGTGGGGCCAAAAAGTAGATGCCGCAAACATCGTGAATCCTGACATTGAATGCTCGAATGGGCGCATCCACGGAATTGACCAGGTGAACATGCCCAAGGATATCGTCGAGACTCTCGCGGTTACCGGCAAGTTTACCAAACTGATCAAAGCGGCCCAGACAGCCGGCATGATCAGCATGCTGAAATCTCCAGGAGAGAGAACCCTGCTCGCACCGACGGATGATGCTTTCAACAAACTGGGCTGGGGAGCATATGAGGATTTGTTAAAACCCGAAAACAGGGTAAGGCTCAGATCGATACTCAGCCATCACATAGTTTCCAGGCCTATCTTACTTGGAAGCATGTCAACCTACACCCTTCAGGGCGGCCGGGTTGACGTCACTCCTTCGCAGGGCCTGAAGATCAACGGCGCTAATGTCATAACGAAAAATATCAAAACAACAAACGGCATCGTGCAAGTAATTGACACTGTATTGAAGCCAATCGAACCTGCACCTACATATAGGCAAACGGCAATCACTGTTATCGAACAGGCAATCTACCAGGGCGTGCCTCTTTACAACAATAACAAGCCCGCTCAAAGTGCCGCCGTCTATGAAAATGCAGCCTGGACATTGCTCCAGCAATACAGCATGGCGCTTTCGCAACCGTCAATCTTCAGGCTGCAGAATGCGCTAAACGGAGCCCGCGTAGAACAAAACTCCGAAACGAGATCCTGGATACTTAGAAACGCACTGGACGACGTTCACCGTCAGCTAAGGGGCGGCTACTAATCGTCCTGTTGTAATGGATAGGGGTTAATAAATGTAGGCCAATCGATAGCTGATCGGCCTCATAGCTGACTGCTACGGAGTTGATGGCATAAAAAAGGCCCGACCATACACATGGCCGGGTCTTTTCTTATTTGGATAGAGCTAAATGTTCTGTGCTATTTACTAAATGCCACTGCCGGTTCGGGCATATCTCGCTTCATCTCGTCGATCCGATAACCAAAGCCCGGCCCGGTAATCGTAGTCAGTGACACGCAGCCATCCGCGCGATTGTACAGGTCCGGGTGGACTGCCGCTTCGGGGGCTGAGACCTCCGGGTAAAACTGCATGCCGTTGGTCTCGACGCCCATGATGGTTCCGGCGTGGGCTGCCAGCAGGCAGTGAGGTATCTGTGCGAGCATGGGATTCGAAAGATCCTGAACCATCAACGTCATTCCGTGTGCCTTCGCCCAACACAGGCTCATCAAAGCACCAGTCTGAGTTTTGCAGGTCTTAAGCGCAACACCCGTCCAGCCAAGCTGCCTGCCAAGGACAACCAGGTGCCAATCGTGAGCCGATTCATCCATAAAGAGCGGCTTGCGGGCGGAGACGCTGTGTACGTCGATGCGGTTATTTTCGAGGTCGTAGGGGAACGGCTGCTCGACATATAGGATCATGCCATAAATCCGCGGATGCTCTACGACGAGTCTGTCGAGGATATCGTTGACATATTGAGGGTCGGTAACCGTGCAGTTAAAGTCGCTTGTCAGCCAATCGACGCCCTCTTCGATGCACATCTGGCCTACAAGCGTCAGCCGTGCGTAATCCCACTCGGGGTCGTCGCCGCGAAGCTTCACTTTCAGGCAATTCAACCCGTCGCGTCGGATCCAGTCCCGCAGCAGCACCGGATAGCCGTCGTCCGGTTCATTGCCGAGCAGCTCTTCGGCCTCGACGCAATCCTTACCGGCCACCAGGTGCCAGGCTGCGATCTTCTCGGGTCGATCCAGCACGAGGTAATCGGCCGGGTACTTGCCGGCGAAATCGACGTCGGAATCAGCCGCAGGGGTAATCAGCTCCGACAGATCCACGTTCATATAATCGGCGTTGTAT
>SDBT01014765.1_pt1 | contig 12436 bp, 12 predicted proteins | sample 2277101 | NCBI WGS metagenome assembly SDBT01 (sample SAMN10404973, study PRJNA504765) | marine sediment metagenome | isolation source: marine sediment core GS10_PC15, 103 cmbsf | place: Arctic Ocean: Southern Knipovich Ridge | collected 2010
TCACATGTTCGTAGTAGAAAAGGAGATACCTAATGGAATCGAACAGTGGTATGCATATTCTAGGTGGCGAGCTCGCGATCTTTGGACACTTATCCTGGAAAATACCTACGAGTGGTCCGAGCCAGGGGTCGTATTTATTGATCGGATCAATAGACACAATAACCTCCGATATTGTGAAACAATTACTGGTACCAACCCTTGTGGCGAGCAACCACTCCCACCCAACGGATGCTGCAACCTAGGTGCAGTGAACCTCGCGAAGATGGTCACAGACCCCTTCACCAACGAAGCACGGTTCGATTTCGAACTGCTCAAGCAAATTGCCTCTATAGGGACTCGTTTCTTAGACAATGTCATCGATGTAACCCTATATCCTCTAGAGGAGCAAGCCAAAGAGGAATACGCAAAGCGTCGTATTGGGGTTGGGATCACGGGACTTGCCAATGCTCTAGCACAGCTTCAACTTCGCTATGGATCTGACGAGGCTGTAGAGGCCACTGATATGATCATGGCTACACTAACAAAGACCGTATATATGGCATCATGTGATCTAGCCGCTGAGCGAGGCGCATTTCCACTATTCGATCTTGATCGTTGGGGCACAACGAATCCGGTCGTTAAGTTTCTTCTGACAGGAGAGTTAAGGACGGGCATCCGAAAGGATGGGATACGTAATGGCGTACTTATGACCATCGCTCCGACTGGAACGACAAGCTTGTACGCAGGTAATGTGAGTAGCGGGCTCGAACCAGTATTCCTACATAAGGCGCAACGCAATGTCAGACAAGACGATAATACGTATAAACCCTACACAACCTTCGACTACGGGTATCTGCTCTACTCCCAGATCCACCGTATTGCTCCTGACCGAGTTGGCGATCTACCCCCATACATGGTCACACACGAGGATCTCACCGTCGACGACCATATCCGTATGCAAGCGGTCTGTCAGAAGTGGATAGATGCGAGTGTCAGTAAAACGATAAACTGTCCTCAGGATATGCCCTTCGAGGAATTCGAGGGCCTCTATAGGAAGGCGTACGCTGAGGGCTGTAAAGGATGCACTACCTATCGTTACTCCGAAGTACGTGGTAGTGTCCTTACTTCCGCTGATGCGGGCAATGGACAGCCCGCACTCCTTACTCGACCTGAAGTGCTTAGCGGCCGAACATATAAAGTTAAGTGGCCCAGTGTGAACGAGAACTACTATATCACCGTGAACGATGTAGGTGATAAGCCCTTCGAAGTATTTATCCAATCTACCAGCTCCAAGTACACTGATTGGACCACCGCACTAAGCTTGATGATCTCGGCTATCTTCCGCAAAGGGGGTGACGTATCATTTATAGCGGAGGAGCTTATGAAAGTACGGAGCGCCGATGATCCAGGTTATATAGATGGTATGTTCTATGGCAGCTTAGTCGCTGTAATCGGGGACACTATAGGTAGGCACTTAAACATTGGTGTAGATAGTGAGGTTGAAGAGGTGCCTTCCAAGACCAAATCAAATCCAAACGTCCACATTAAGATATCAGGTTCCTCACTAAGGACGGGCATTGGCATCACATGTCCTCAATGTAATCAGCCTACGCTTATCCAACAAGAGGGGTGTGATCAGTGTACCAACTGCACTTACTCCAAATGTTAATAGGGGCGGGAATCGAGTGTCGATGCGAATTTACTATGATTGGTTGGCATTCCCCGCCCCGCTTCAAAGCGCCTATTGATTTGCCTATAGATGGTTCTATAATATAGAGATAATAGAGGATAACACAAAGAGGACTAAGCATGATCGTAGGTTTTACAGGCACTCAGCTTGGTATGTCCCAAAAGCAATTGGATGAGCTTACGCGTATCCTTATAAGACTCGCCCCTTGTGATCTTCATCATGGTGACTGTATAGGGGCTGATGCAGAGGCCAACGAGATTGCAATCGGCTTGGGTATCAAGACTGGTGCACATCCACCAAAGAATCCTAAGAAGCGGGCATATTGTGAATGTAACACCTGGTTCGCACCTAAGGAGTATATCCAGAGGAATCATGACATCGTGGACATCTGTGAACACTTAATCATAGCACCACGTACCAACACACAGGTAGTACGCAGTGGTACGTGGGCTACATATCGATATGCCAAAGCATGTGGACGGCCCTACACAATTCTAGAGAGGTAATAGTTATGGCTACACCAAGGCCGATTGCACCATTTCCTAAAGAGCATGTATGGATCCCCGCTAAGGACGGGCATTTTGCCCACAGACCAGTTACAAATAAGGATAAAGTACGTCGAGGTATGGTTCTCCAGCTGTTGAGCCCACACTACACCATTGAGGAGAAGGATCAGATCCGAGAGGATCTTGAACAAATGAGCTGGCCATGCCACGAAGGCCACGAAGGAGACAAAGATGTCACATGACAAAGAACTAGAGAAGGAAGCCATGCGCTTCGGTTATATAGCGCTCTTCGCTTGCCGGGACACACTAAACGATGCATATCAGTATGGCGTCAGTGTTGCGGAGGCCTGCGGTGACTCCAAAGCTCATGTGATCACAGCAATCCAAGTCCTCGTTAATACGTATGCCTTAAGTCAGGCCAGGCAGCACCGTGTAATGAAGGAACTCGAAGAGATGGCCCGAGCTACACTCAGCTATTGCCAGGATGGTAGTAAGAGTGATCGGCGTCGCATGAGAATGATCGAAGGTGCACAGAGCGCCATCGAAGCAGCAAAACCATATCTAACCAAAACCCAGGAGAAGACAGATGACGATGAAACTAAATAGTTTGCGCATTAGCCGCAGCTACGCGAATGACGATCTGACTGGCATCATTACGTTCAAGTCGGAGCATGGTGAAGTACAGCTCGATCTAAATGATGCGGACTGTCAGCCGATCCTAGATCATTGTGCTGATGCAGTAGTCGCATCGAGTCGGCGTGTTGCCGAGTGCCTCACGATGGACACGATCAATCGAGCAATTGAACACAAGCCAGAAGAGGATAAAGAGGTGGCCGAGAACACTTAGATCCCAATGCCCAACAAAGGCAAGTTAGGACGCAATAGGCATTGAGTCATATGCCCCCGGCCACCAAGACTTAATTCGCTTTACCTGGCGTTTCCTCAAGGCTAAGATCGTCCTTGTCTTTGTTATCGCCTACAGGTACTAGGGACTGCCTCCCGGGATTCTTCGGATCCAGATTGATTGAGAACTCCCCAGTTAGGAGCATCCGCAGCATCCACTTTAGATCCTCGATGGCTGCGGAATGCTTTATCGTTGACGTTACCGTCTCATCTATTATGAACTGCATTCCACCTTGGACTGCTCGCCCCAATCTCTGATTAGCCTGTAGTACCTGTCGTTCTTTAGTTAGTATTTCCATTATCTTTGCCTCTGTTGTGTAACCTACGCCACGAATGATCTACGTCATACGACGCAGGGTTGTAACTCTATCCTTTGTTGTTACTGCCACATTTGTTAATGCTAGGTATAGCTCGTGAAACGCCAGTGCGGCTGCTTTTGCGTCCTTCACCATATCAACCTCAACGCTATTGGCCTGGATGTCCACTACACCCGGGTTCCCTATTGGATCTGATACCCGTACAGACCAGATTTCAAAGAACAATTGATCCGCTACGCCCTGATCTGTGCCTCCAGCAAAATCCCATAGCTCAACCAAATCCTGATACAGGTTCTCAGCAGCGGTTAGCTTATCTACTGCCGATACGGATGCATCTCTTACTAGCACTCCAATACCACTATCGCCAAATACATTGCTGTCCCATCTCTTTTCACTTGTATGTCCTGCCATTACCTTATCCTCTTAATTACGTCCATGGCCGTCTTGATGATTCAATATCTTCCCAAGTCCAACCGCCTTCCCCAAATGGGATTTTGCGCATGTCCACAATCCCGAACTTTATATGACTTGGATTGTACGATGGATCAATCGTGAGATAGTCATCTATTGAATCCTGATGCGCACATACTGATATATGTCTCGGTGAATACTCTATAAGGTTCCCGCCGATAAATTCTGCCAAAGAGTATCGGCTGACCCCCTTTAGGGCAGTAGGTAGTTCTGGGAATACGGTTAGTTCATTAAAGGTTCGCCTACTTCCAGTACTGATACTTTCTGTCCCTCTAACAGGTACATCATTAACGTACTCGGTAAATATGTGGGCCCCTCCGAACGCTTCACACCAAAAGTGTCCAGGAAAGTTCTTAGCAGGAATATGATTATTAACTGGTACACCACGAATCAAAGGTGTATCGTGTTGAAATACACCACCCGTACCCATTCCTGCTAAGTTCATGATAGGCTTAATGATATACGTCCCCACATTGGTGCTGGTGCCAGAAGGCCCACACCTATATCCGAGTACCTCAGCCACACGCAACTTATTGAACACCCATTTATCCGCATCTGGAAAATCCTGATACATAAGCATATCGTGCATGTATGGTTCAAGCGTAATCACGTAGCCTCACTATCTGGTCACTTAGGATCGGTTCTGGTGGTCGTTCCATAATGTTCTTGCTAGTCCGTATAGAGTCTGTATGAAGGTACTCTATTTGACTCCGTCGGAAACCATGCTTCTCATAAAACGCGACAAGTTGCCGATCTTCCGTTTCTGACCCAGCACGTCCACAGACCGTCGAATCTGCACTAAGGACAAGAGTAACTTCTTCGACATCCGCCCATCCGCAGAGCTTTTGCATAATCTCGGTACCTTTACCTTGCCTACGATCATCCTTTGGCAGGAGTAATATGTCAAGTATCCTAATCTTCATCCAACCATCCAAGTGATAGAACGATCGCCCACCAGAGAGCGATTGAACTTTCAAACCATGCTCCATGGAAATCACCAGCCATCAGATACCTTCCTATCAGTATCAATTCCACTATTAAAGAACCGATCACTATGTACTTAACTATCTTTTTCATCCTACTGTCGCTGAAGCCTCCATGTCAAAGCCTCCTAAAGCTAGCGTCTCAAAACCGTGACGAAGTTCAAACGGACTGCTAGCGGTATCTGTGCCGGCATTTTCGTCCGCCTTATCACAGCAAGTCCTTATTTCTCGCCAGTTGCGACCCGTACCAATATTTATCCACACACCGACAGCAGCAGCTTCATCATCCCAAGTTCCAAGAGTCATGCTAACTGTTCGTATATCAAAATCATCACCAGGGTTACCGACTGGATCCTTTTTGTTATTAAACCACTCTTGTACTGTTTGTTCCACCTGCTCAGTAAAAGGCCCGAGATCATCAACGTATCCATCCTGCTGAAACCTTGCACCAGCAACCACAGACGCACCGGTGCCATTATGCGAGAAAACAAAGTTAGATCCGTCTCCTGCAATTCGATTACCTCCTGACGCAGCTCCCATCATCATAAGACTGCCTCGTTGTTTTCTCTTCCATGCTGGTAGACAATCTTCGCAAGGCTCACCACCTAAAGGCGTGATACCTATAACACCACGCCTCCAGCGACGCCAGGCCTTCTTACCGTTGGTAATTGCTTTTATTGGACGAGTCAATATCTTATGATCCCGTCGCAAGATAATAAGTTCATCTTTCTGTTCCCACTCTTCCATTAAGATCATGGCAAGATACCTGCACCCATGATATAATAAATAGTGGTAGACTCTCTCCAGAGGGTTGCATATCCACCGGGTAATACTGAACAGCCTCCTGCAGTATCTATCCGAGAGGCTCCTGTTAGCATGAAGAGTGTTGTACTAGCACCTTCAGTGACAGTTATACCTCCTGAAGTACTAGCATTAATAATCTGACATACGGCATGAACTGGAAAATCTACGTCTCCGCTTGCGGCTAGGGTCAATATAATTGTACCCGTATTATCTTTGAAATAAACTCCACCGGCATGTTTCGCTTCTAATGTGTCAGCTACATCTTCACTCATTACACGCCAGTCATTAAATCCAATATCTCTGAGCGTGCCTGTATGATCCTTAACTTGGCCTCCTGATGTATTACCAGATGTTGTATGCAACTGCGTCGCAATTTCTTGTGTGCCTTCGTAATAAAGATTAACTGCACCATCGTCAATGGCCGTGATCATCAAGTCTAACGCCACACCACCACGCAAACGAAAGTCAGCGCCATCGACCATGTCAATAAAGAAGTCGACTCCGCTGAAATATATTTTAGCATCGCTACCAGTACCAAGTATAACCTGGTCATTATCAGCCATGATTATATCAAAGGCATTACTAGCTAAGTTACCACCAAGCTGTGGTGAAGTATCCTCGACTAGACTACCAATCCCACCACCGGCTAATAAGTCCTGCGTAACTCCATTGATTCGTACAAAGGCACTACCAGTGGTCGTCCATAGATCACCATTTACAGGAGAGGTAGGATCTGCACCATGAGGTAATCTAAGACCAGCAGCTGCGGTATCTGATGCATCCGTTATCAAAATGGCACTATGAGTCCAAACTCCAGCAATAGTCTCAGCCGCAGCAAGTCTAGCCAGTATCGTTCCGTTCGTGATCTGTGACTCTAGGATCGTCAATGCCGCTTCATGCTGTGTGACTGATCCGGCGGTAATGTTTGCGTTAGGGACGTTAGCCCAGGTAACAGCAACAGTAAGGTCGTTGATCTCCGCCACACCTATCCCGAGTTGGAAATCACCGCCCGCATCGTTTGTGAACCATAGGGTATTAGGTACATCATCCTTAACCCATATTACACCATCTCCTGCTGCTGGGGCTACGGGGACAGCTGTGTCTTCTTCTATGAAGACACCAGCACCTGTACCTACCCTGGATACTCGTATACCATGATCAACAGTGGTAAACCTTTCACCTCCAGTATACATAAGAGATACACCGGCATCCGCATCACATACCATCTGGTTACGGATTGATCCAGCAGCAGAAGTTGCCTCTATTTCAAATATAGTACCTCGAACATTAGAACGTAGACGATTGATTGCACTACTGCCCATCTCCAATGAACCCCAAACAACGGTATCATCATCATTAGTGAACACAATGTTGTTTGTACCGTTATCGGTATCTACTGGCGGATTTGACCCAGTAATACTACCTCGTAACTCAAGCTGTCCGGCAGCAACCACAACGGCAGCATCATTACCAGAAAATACTAATCTGTCGGTAACAGTACCTAGAAGGTCATTAATGTCCGCTCGCTTCAGTGCCGAATCAGTAGCATCCCACAATAGTATCATATCAGTAGCTATTGCCGTCACCAAGGTCTTACCAGAGATGGCTGTCGGATCAATGGTAAGTACTCCAGATCCAGTAACCTCACCAGTATGGGTGGCGTTTTCAATATAGTTGTCAGTATGGATCGTACCAGCACCAGCAGCAGTCCAATCAATATGTTCATTGGCCAGGAAGTCAGAGAACCCATCGTGGTACGCACCACCAGCAAAGGCAAAGTTGCCACCAGTGACAGCAGTATCGAACTGTGCCGTAGTTCCTGTGATACCAACGATAGAAGTCTGATCCGCTGTCGAACCATCCTCGACATTGATCATCGTGCGAACTTGTGCAGCAGTAAGCTCAGCAACGATTCCACCAGCCCCAGCTATGTTTCCGAGAATCCTGTCATCCGCTACGACATTCTGCATCTTGGCGTAAGTGACAGCATCAGCAACGATAGTCTGAGCACCATCTCCCACACTGGTTACATCCCCACTATGATTCGGATGAACGTAGTTATTCCAGTTCTGATCGTTGTTGAATAGTCCTAGGTCTATCTCGTTTAGAGACTTACGCTTCTGGACACTAGCATCTAGGATTACTAGCTCATCGGTTGCAACCATCGCTGTGGTTAGATCCGTTAGCTCAGATAGATCTACATCAACTGTTATGTTTCCAGAGGTAGTAACAGGGCTACCTGTGACATCAATCAATGCTCCAGGAGTTATCCCTATAGAAGTAACGGTACCTACATTAGAAGTCCAACCCTGATCGTTATTAAAGATGCCAAGTGGTATCGCAGAGATCAGAGCCTTGTTGGATACTCCCGCATTGTCAAAGGCAATCCAGTCCCCCGCGACCATAGTACTGACAGCGAGTTCCGACAGATTCAACGAAATATCTGGTGTTGCGCCTCCAGAGGAATCGATACCTACACCACCAGTTACATCGGAGACTCCGCCACCTACACCTAATTGATGATCGGTTCCACCATCATCTGTGAACCAAAGCGTATTAGGTACATCATCCTTAACCCATATAACTCCGTCACCCGCTGATGGGGCTGTAGGAACTGCTGTATCTTCCTCTATATAGACGCCGGCACCTGTACCCGCCCTAGATACTCGTATGCCGTTGTCAAGCGTGGCAAGCCGTGTACCCCCGGTAAAGGCTAAAGTAACGCCGCCGTCAGGATCCGCAGAAAATACAGTGGCTAATCCGCCTGCTGCTCTCTCGGCTCGCCACCTAACGTTCTGACCGCGAACATTATTTGTAATCCCACCAAATGCACCACTACCAAAGTCGAAGCTGCCCCAAACTACAGTGTCATCGCTGTTGGTGAACACAAACGTATTACCACCGTTGTCCGTGTCAACGGGTGGACTTGAGCCAACTATACTTCCGCGAGACTCTATCTGCGAAATGCTGACTGCGATCAATGCAGTGCTGCCACTGAACGTTAGCTTATCGGTATCTAGTCCTAGGAAATCACCAGCGTCAGCGCGTTTCAGTAACGAGTCTGTGTCATCCCACAACAGCACCATATCATTAGCAATTGCCGTTACTAGGGCCTTGCCAGAGATAGCTGTGGGATGAATTGTTTGGGCACCATCACCTACACTGGTTACATCACCGGAATGGTTTGGATGTACGTAGTTGTTGAACGCCAGGCTACTGTTAAAGTATGTGTCCAGTTGCGTGAACGTGGACTCAGACAAGACACCGCCGTCGTTGATGAGAATTGTGTCAGCCGCTACGATTGCACCACTAGCAGGCTGATCAGTAATAGCGGCGATTGCAAGCAACAGGGCCGTATCACCCGTTACCTGCCCGGTATGCGTAGCATTCGTGACCTTAGCAGTATTAGCGACAATCTCGTCCCACTTAGCAGCACCAAGTAGTCCCGCAAGAGAGGTCGTAGCCTCAAGCAGGATTACATCGTCAGCACTGCCATCACTAGTGATGCCATACGTAGTAGCTGTTCGAGTGCCCGTGCTTAATGATGTAGCTGCACCACCTGCATTGGCTACCCAAGTTCCGTCGCCTTGTAGGACCTTAGTTGACTCGCCAGAAGTAGCCAGTGGCACCAACCCGGACTGCACATCACTATCAAACACCTGTGTACCAAATACTTCCTCGCCTGGATAGATAAAGATTGAGTCGATTCGCATGGTGTCAGCACTTTCGCCAGTTGGCCAACCCTGAATCATAAAAGCGAAATACTGATACGTGGGATTATCCGGGACGTTGAGCGTCATTACTGCAGAGGCCCATGAGCCCACCGATCTTGGTAATGTGTAGGGACCACTAAAGATGTTGGCCGCAGTACCTCCGGTCTCGGCAATATATCGTCGTGCTCCAACTAATATTGGATGGTCAAGACTGTCGACTGTTCCGAAGGTCTGGTATCGAATATGGAAGGTAAGCTGTCCGTGATTTAGTCGATGACGCGTAAGACTATTTAGATCTGCTACTGCATCGGGCGCATCAGCCCCCCATTCCATATCAATCGCGTTAGAACTATTTGCCCCACCAGCTGAAACAAACGTAACAACTCCACCATCCTTCGTATTTTTACCCCAGAAGGGGCCTGGAAACCCTGTACTCTTATCGAAATCTGGATCGATGAGAATATTAGTTGCGGATGTTCGTGGTATAGCATTAGCAGTAGTAGTAGTTAGATCCGGCTCGAAATCGCTAACTTCTCCTTGGGCATTTACCGCCCGAATCCAATAGAAACGCTCCCTTGGATTCTCGTGCAACACCTCTACAAATGGCGTTGATGTTACTTCAGCAATGATTACTGCATTCCCTCTAACATTATCGTCGGAGGCGTGAATCTCGATGTACCTAAAAGTGCCAAGTAACGGGTTGGTCCAGTTGAGCTGCACGCCCTCGAATATGGCCGTGGCGGTCAAGCTGGTGGGGGCTGGTATGCCAGTCTCACCAAAGACTAAAGTTCCAGTCTCAGTGCGAACAGTATAGTCACCCTCGAGAGGATCGGCCCATACACTATCGACCTCCTCGACCAAAGTAAGATCAATACCAGTAGAACTGAGTTTCCACTCTGAGACGAAGAACTTCTCACCCGCAAAGCCAAATTCATCAATGGTCAGATCTACTGTTGCTCCTGGCTGGATACGGAAGCAAGAGTAGTTCCCTTGAAAGACTACAATTCGTTGATTCCTAGATTGCTTCAGGGTAATGATGGCTTTGCGTTGGGCTTCGAAACCGGTATTCGTAGATGTGAAGTCCGCGACGATCTCTCGGACTTCACCACCATCTTCGGTCACAAATGTCGAGGATCTCTGCTCTGGATATGCAGCTGCGGTATAATCACGTTCGGAATCAACGAATTTGCCGCGGACTCTGTTATAACGATCCCTAGAGGATGTACTCGCCTCTAGCTGGATCGCACCCAAGAGATTTGCTTCGGTCAGTGTAACATCTGCAACTACTGCTTCGCCTGCCCATATCTTCCATAGACCCTGTGAGAAGACCATACGGCCCATCATGGATCCTAGGATCTCATCACGCACCTGTGACCGTACCATGTCACTACGGAATACTGCATTACAGGTATAACGCTTCTGCGTTGATGCTGTAGGTATGGCGACTAACTCATCACAGACATCAGCGGCTGTTACGACCATATCCCAATCGAGACGATCATCTTCTTCATTCATCCCGAACTTTTCCCAACGAATGAAGTCTGCAAGGCAGAGTGCTGGGTTATCGGACCATGTTATGAAGGACGCATTAGTCGGATCATCACCGGCGCCGCCTGTATCGAGGCGAGGATCGTAAATTGCCTTACCCTTGACAACAGCTCGAATATTTCTCGGTTGGGTCTTAAATACATCCTCCTTACCCTCTATCAGCTTAAATACCCATAGCATGTAGGCCCAACCGCGTCCTGTATGACTCGTACCAAAGAGTCCAGGGAAGGTCGATGACAGAGTACCGATTACTGTTTGTGTAGATGTACCCTTACGTAGATCAACGCGTGCTACGGTGTCGAACTTACCTCCTGTTACCTCACCGTCCTCAGCTCCAGCTAGATCCGTTAGTGGGATATCAACATCATCGATGCGGTACTTGGTGACTGAATCAATCTCGTGTCCGGTTAAGGCTATAAGAGTATATAGGTTACGATTCTCATTACCGGCGCAGCAGACGTTGGAGAAGATAATCGGACCTGAGAGCATATCCTCGCCATATACAAATGACTGAGGAGCAATAGTATCCCGGATCGTCAGGGACTTGATAGTGGCAGCTTCTGTTAGGTCTAACTTGGGTGCAGTTAATTTAGCTGTTAACGCTAATAATCCTACCCGAGCCAGGTTGACCGCAAGAATATAGCCAGCACCAGCTTCTGCGCCTGCACCAAATAAGACAGCCCCAAGAAACTTGAAAACACCCGCGACTGTGATACCCATCAGTCGGTTCTCCAGCCAGTACGATGTGGTTCCATCATGAATCTGTGGATGACGCGATTACCCTTGACGGCGATGTAGCCGGGCATTATAATTCCAACAAACGCGGGTCTATCAAAGTATGCAATGGAGCCTGGAGGGTAGTCCTCACATAGAGCTTCGGCTCCGAGGATTCCGGAGAACGCATCACGGAGTCCTCCTGCACCTCGGAGACGCTTAACCGCAGAGCGGCGATCCCCATATCCTAAAGCATATCGAAAGTCACGGTCGAAGCCATACAGGAGTACTTCTACTACAAATGTGCAGCAGTCGTATACACCGAAGCACTGGGGCAGTGGCGCAACGCGCTCGAAGTAATCTCTGATGGCGTCTACGTTCATTTTGGATCGCCTCCAGGTGGATGATTACCTCTCGGAGTTCGCTCTGTGCCACCAGGAAATGGTGAATCGAATTCTCGATCGCCCCAAAACAGCTTGAGATCTGCCATGCGGTAGATATACTCGCCGAGAAGGTCACCTGTGACCTCAGCTTGCTTGTCCTCATCCGTAAAGCGATGATCCGGTGCACGACGAAGATTAGTTCCTCGAGACTCACAGGTTAAGGTCATCTGGCCCAGGCCTTCATTAAGTACTACATCCACTTTGTCCATAAAGCCTGAAAATAGGATTTCAGGATCGGCCACTAGCGCACCTGCTTCATCCTCTAGACCTAACATGATCTCGGCATCTCGGCGGTAGTAATCATCCACCAGCGCCATATTGATCCATGAAGCTTTAACACCTGTGAGGCTCAGACGAATGGCCTG
>SDBT01014766.1_pt1 | contig 12435 bp, 10 predicted proteins | sample 2277101 | NCBI WGS metagenome assembly SDBT01 (sample SAMN10404973, study PRJNA504765) | marine sediment metagenome | isolation source: marine sediment core GS10_PC15, 103 cmbsf | place: Arctic Ocean: Southern Knipovich Ridge | collected 2010
TCCGCTTCGTTCAGATCCGTAAATTTCCCCACCCTTACCCGATAGAACACCTCAGCCCCTTTATTATAGGCGGAGATTTGAACATCCTTATAACTTTCATCGAGCCTTAATTTCAGTCGTTCGGCATTTTCCCGTTCTCCGAATGCTCCCACCTGTATGGTAAACGTGCCTTTATAATAATCCAGCGGAACATATTTTCGTTTATTTGTACCGCCCCAAACGGATGCGCCCAAAGCGATAACCTCAACGGGTGCGGTACCCGGTCCCACGATTCCCAGTTTTTTGGCTCCCGTATAGGAGAGATCGATCACCCTTCCGCGGACAAAAGGGCCCCGGTCATTGATTCTGACTTCAATCTCCCTGCTATTCTCCAGATGGCGGACACGAACATGGGTACCCAGCGGCAGGGTTTTATGCGCCGCGGTCATGGCATACATGTTGTACACCTCATTGTTGGCTGTTTTTTTGCCATGAAAATCCTTGCCGTACCAGGAAGCAATTCCTCTCTGGCGAAATCCTCTGGCATCGGGCAGCGGGCGATACCACTTTCCAAACACTTTATACGGTTTGGTTTTCCGGGGTGAAGTTGGCGTTGGCGGAATGACTGCCTTTGAACAGGCATAAAGGGCGATACAAAAGACACCCAATAAAATCGAGCAGCAAATCGTCCTTCCAATTACTTCGAACCGGTTCAAAACCCCTTTTTTCAATTGCTCCATTAATGGTCAGCCCCGTGAATCAGGTTTTGAACCTGCCCTAATCGTCGAGAGCAAACTTAAGCACATCGAACATTTTCTCTGCAAAATGAAATTCGATCTCCTTCTGAACCTTCTTGGGAACCTCCTGCAGATCTTTCTCATTCCATTTCGGCAGAATTATGGTTTTAATGCCCGCTCGATGAGCGCCGAGCACCTTATCTTTTACACCGCCCACCGGCAGGACCTGTCCCCGTAAGGTAATCTCTCCGGTCATGGCAAGATCTTTCCGGATCGTCTTATGGGTCAGGAGAGACGTCAACGCCGTCAGCATGGTTACCCCTGCAGACGGCCCATCTTTGGGAATGGCGCCTGCCGGAACATGAATATGAATATCATGTTCCTCAAAAAATTCATCGTCGATCTTCAACTGCTTGGCATTTGCCCGAATGAAACTCAGGGCGGCCGAAGCAGATTCTTTCATTACATCCCCCAACTGGCCGGTGAGAGTGAGTCCCTTCTTACCTCTCATGGCCGTGGCTTCAATAAACAAAAGCTCTCCACCCACGGGAGTCCAGGCGAGCCCCATGGCGACTCCGGGGGTTGACACTCTGGCCTTGACCTCGGATGAAAATCGGATGGGACCGAGGTACTTGGATACATTGACCACATTCACCGTTACGTGTTCCGCCGATCCCTCTACTATTTTACTGACAACCCCGCGACACACATTGGCAATCTCTCGTTCGAGATTTCTTAAGCCCGCTTCTCGGGTGTATCCTGAAATGATTCGTTTGACCGCCCCTTTGGTCAATGTGATATGGTCTGCCTTGAGCCCGTGGGCTTTTCTCTGACGCGGAATCAGATACCGGTTTGCGATTTTGACCTTTTCGTCCTCGGTATAACCCAAAAGCTCGAGCACTTCCATCCGATCCCTTAAAGCCGGCGGGATGGTATCCAGGATATTGCCGGTGGTAATAAACATGACTTTGGAGAGATCGAAGGGAACATCCAGGTAATGATCCGAGAAGGAAAAATTCTGTTCCGGATCCAGCACCTCCAATAATGCAGAAGACGGATCGCCGCGAAAATCGCTCCCCACTTTATCGATTTCATCCAGCATGAATACCGGGTTTCTTGCTTCGGCACGCCGCAATCCCTGAATGATGCGACCCGGCAATGCCCCCACGTAGGTTCTTCGATGCCCTCGAATTTCGGCTTCGTCTCTCACCCCGCCCAAAGAAATTCGAACAAATTTTCGCCCCAGCGCTCTGGCAATGGACTGGCCCAGAGACGTTTTTCCGGTACCCGGAGGTCCTGTAAAGCAGAGGATCGGTCCTTTGGAATCCGGTTTCAGTTTTCGAACAGCCAAAAATTCGATGATGCGTTGCTTCGCCTTATCGAGCCCATAGTGATCCTCATCCAGGATCTTCCGGGCCTTTTTAATGTCCAGCGTATCATCCGTACTTTCATGCCAGGGAAGGCTGGTGATCCAATCCAGGTATGTCATCGCAACGGAATACTCGGCTGAGGACGGATGCATCCGTGAAAGTCTATTCAGTTCACGTTCGGCTTCCTTTTTGGCTTCTTCAGGAAGGTTTTTTTCTTCTATTTTGGCCCGATACTCTTCAAGTTCGACTCCGGAATCGTCTTTTTCCCCGAGTTCTTCTTTGATGGCTTCAAGCTGCTGCCTCAGGTAATATTCCTTTTGTTTTTTCTCCATATCGCCCTTGACCTGAGACTGGATCTTATGCCCGAGTTCGAGAATCTCCAATTGATAGTTCACCAGTCGTGTTATCTCTTTGAGCCGAAGCTTCACATCATCGATTTCGAGAACGTTTTGCTTCTCGGCCACACTGGTGTTGATGGTTGAGGCAATGACATTGGCTAGGATACCCGGTTCTTGAATGGTCTTTGCCATTGCTCCCATTTCCTGCGGAAGTGCGGGAGACAGTTCCACAACCTTTGAAAACAGTCCGAGCAGATTGGTCACAAGGGCCATGGTCTCCTTGCCTTTGTCTTCCACATCCTCCAGATATTCAACTTTTGCCTGAAGATATGTTTTCCCGTCCTCAAAGCCCTTGACCCGGAACCGGTTCATACCCTGAACCAGCAGTTGAGCCCGATCTTCTTCGGTTTTGGCCAGCTTTAATATCAGCGCAGTGGTTCCAATCTGATAAAGATCCTTTTCCGGATCGGTTTTTTCCGTATCCGAGGTTACTGCCGTGGGTGGTTCCGGAACCTTCCCGCCCGATTCTTCATTCGACTTTGGTTCCGGCTTCTGATCAGCCGATTTTTTCGAAACCAAAAGACCGACAATCCGATTCCTTGTCATTGCTTCATCAACCAGCTTAATGGACTCTCCCTGCATAACAACCAGCGGAATGACCATCTTCGGGAATAACACCGCATCGTACAGAGGTAAAACCGGTAGAATTTCGGGAAGACTTTCCTTTGCTACTTCCAGAGGTGTTTGCGGCTCTGCCATATGTTCCTCCAAATATCTGCTACTGGATTATTATCTGCTCCTTTAGCCATCTGCAATGGGTATCTTATGGGTTTTATCCTTAGGTTGTTTAACGAGTCGTATCTCCAGGAAGCCGTTTGAATAGGAAGAAGACACCTTATCCGTAATAATGGGCCCCGGGAGATAAAGAATCCGTTCGAATTCGCCGTACTGAATTTCTGCAAGCCTGTAGTTGGCATTCTCGACGCAGGGAAGCTCGGACCGACTGCCGAATATCTTGATGGCTTTGCTGCATATTTCCACTTCCAGGTTCTCTTTATCGACTCCGGCCACCTCAGCCCGAATGACAATCTCCTCCGGTGTCTCATACATATCCATTTGCGGTGTCCAGGTCCGTTCGGTTAAGGAGAAAATCGGATTGAGGGATCGAAACATCCCTTCGACGGTTCGTTCGAGGTTGGAATCAATCTGGCCGAAATCGTCACCAAAACGAATTTTAATATAATCCATTGCCGACTCCTGATGGGATTTAATAGTGTATGAAATTGAAATGTTAACGCATTTTAAAATTTAACACCCCCTCTAAAATTTGTAAAGGGAGGATGCTTTCCCCGGCTCTTCTTATCGGTTATTTACCATGCAGGACGTCATTGATCCGGAAAAAATCAAAGCCTCACTCTCCCTTCCTGGGATGGACAAGATGGCGCAGCCAGTGGAAAATTGTATTCCCTTTCAGCAGCTCCCGATCCATGATTTCAAATTCCCTTTTGAGTCGAACCGGATCTGAAAACCATTCTTTTCTGGTCGTCATATGCGTATCCGAATCCAACTTCTTTACCACCACAGCCGGATTGCCGGCAGCAATGGAGTCGGGAGGAATATCTTTGATAACCACAGCTCCTGCCCCGATAATGCTGTTTTCACCGATGGACACCCCTTTACAGACGATTGCGCTATCTCCGATCCACACATTATTGTGAACCCGAACCGGCAAGCCGAGCCCCGGTGAAACCCGATTATATAGGCCGTGCCAGTCAGAATCGGTAATGTAGACTTTGCTGGCGAGCATACAGCTGTCGCCGATATCAACCTTTCTCGCCGCACTGATCCTGACCCCCGGGCAGATCAGGCAATAGTCACCGATGCGGATGGCGCCTTTGCTTTCAAAAGAGGACCACACGGATAGCCGGGTTCGCATATCGGGTGCCGCGATGACATGGGCATACTTGCCCAGTTCAATGGACGGACCGAAGATCTCTACATGCCAGGGTTTGATAAATATGGAATGATCGCCAAGAGATTCAAACTGAGGTCGTAGAAAACGGTGGGTGTAAAATCTTTGAAATTTCACATACGCTTTTTTGATAAAGAAAGGCCGATGGTCTCTTTTCAAACCGGCACATCCCTTTGTTGTTCAGACCAAAACCCATGATAATACAGCCGGCTGGCCGGTGTGAGATGATACAGGGCGTCGGCGGCCAAAAGTACGGCGGCATTGGTCCATGTTAACTTCTCATCCGGCCATATCGCCATATCCGGAAGTGTATACCCGCACCAGAATGATCCGTCATCATATCTTTTATCCGAGATCCAGTTGAATACAATTTCCGAAAGCGCCCGATTTCCCATTGCCGCAAGAGTCATGGTGAATTCGCAGGTCTCGGCAACGGTGATCCATGACCGGTCGAAAACGCAACGGACGCCATGATCGTTAACGACATACTTCTTCCAGAACCGATCGATCTGCTCTTTTCCTGCCGCCCCGGTGAGCACACCGGCAAGTACGGGATAGAACCAATCCATTGCATATCGAAATTTGGTCATATTGAACAGGTGGGGTTTGAATCTGATGGCTTGTTCCAATAGATGCAGCGATATTTCCCATCTCCGATTCGAAAAGCCGAGGACCTTGGCGATAGCCAGAGCACACCGGATACTCATATAGATAGAGCACGATCCGGTTAATAAGGCCATGTGATCCACCTCACCTTTAGGGCTCACGGCCCAATAGATTTCTCCCCCGGGAGCCTGGAGACGGAGAGCGAAGTCAATGGCCTTTTCAACAGTCTCCCACATTTCAAACAAAAACCGCTTGTCGCCTGTAATCAGATAATAGTGAAGCACGCCGACAGCAATATATGTGGACATATTTGCATCTTTGGTTTTATCTTTCGGTATGCCGTTTTCATAAACTGCATACCAGCACCCGTCCGGCAGCTGTTTATTTGCCATCCATTCATATGCCGATCGTGCGTTCTCCAAATTTCCGGCGATACTGAGCCCCATGGCCGATTCCACAAGATCCCAAGGATCGGTTTTACCCCCCGGATTCCACGGGATTTCGCCATCCCGGCCCTGTGCTTCGGAAATCTGTCTTCCCAACGCCTGGATATCAATTGAAAGCTCAGTTTTTGAGAGATACGGTCTTGTTTCCATAATTGCCGCAAATAGTTAAAGTTTTTACCCATACTGTGGAATCTAATCACATGCAAGGGTAATCTATCCAGACCTTATCAGCATAGTCTGAAAGCGCGGCCGATCATCGGCAAATTCTATTGACATGGAATTAGCCTTGCTGTATTTCAGGTGAATTCACAATTCTTATAATTTTTTAAGGGGGTTATCTTAACTTGGAAGTCATTGTCTTATTGAAACAGGTACCATCCACCGAATCAGAGATAAAAATTGCAGAAGATGGCCGGTCCATTCAGGAACTTGACATCAAATGGGTCATCAACCCCTACGATGAATTTGCAATTGAGGAAGCGCTTAGAATCCGGGAAGCACATGGCGGAACCGTTACAATTCTATCCGTCGGACCGGAAAGAACCGTTGAAGCCATTCGGACGGCCATGGCCATGGGCGCCGACAGGGGCATCTTGATCAACGATGCTGAATTCGCACCCCTTGATGGTCTCCAAACCGCCCGATGGATCGCGGCCGCCTTAAAGACCATGCCATACGATATCATCATCGCCGGGCAGCGGGCTGTGGATGCCGACCAGTATCTTGTGGGTACGGCAGTGGCGGAGCTTTTGAACATCCCGATGATTCCCATGGTGATTGAACAAAACATTGAAGCAGGAAAAATCAGATGCCATCGAACACTGGAAGGCGGATCGGCGGTGATAGAGGCGCCGCTGCCAGCATTGTTCACCACCCAGAGGGGGCTCAACGAACCCCGGTATACCTCGCTTCCGGGAATAATGAAGGCCAAAAAAAAGCCGCTGGATATAAAAACCCCGTCGGATTTCGGAATCGATGAATCATTGATGAAGGAGAACTCCACACGGATTGTTTCTTTGCACCTGCCGCCTTCAAGAACCGCAGGTCGAATAATCCAGGGAGAAACAGCAGAAGAAAAAGCTGTAGCGCTGGTCAGGCTGTTGAAGGAAGACGCTAAAGTCATATGAAGGAGACAAACTCCATGCCAAAGGGTATTGTGGTTGTTTTAGAGCATTCGAATAATCAGTTCCGAAAAGTATCCTATGAGGTACTCAGCCAGGGACGGCTGCTTGCTGACCAGCTCGGTGGCGAGCTAGTTGCGGTGATAATGGGAGATGGCATCGAAGAAATGTCCGCGGGGCTCGGCAAATACGGTGCAAATCGTATTCTGCTTTCAGAGCATTCCGGATTTAATCCTTATTTGACGGACTCCCAGTGCGATCTTCTTACTAAAATCATCGAGGCCGAAGAACCGGAAATTGTCATACTGGGGGGCACGGTATTGGGAAAAGATCTTGCCGCCCGCATTGCTGCCCGCACCAATGGATCCTTGGCCATGGATTGCACGGCCGTTCGTCTGGAGGAAGAAAATGTCATTGCAACCCGGCCCATGTATGGTGGGAAAATAATGGCCGAAGTATTATTGGCCGGCGCACCCAAAATCCTTGCCATCCGCCCCAATTCAGTGACGATTTCTGAGGCGGAAGGAGAAGGCGAGATTGAAAAATCGGATATTCAGGCCTCTGATCCGAAGCTGCAATTTATCGAAAAAACGGAAACCGAAAGCAAGGTCGATCTCACTGAGGCTGAAGTGATCGTTTCCGGCGGGCGAGGAATGGGCGGCAGCGATTATTCGATTTTGGAAGAGTTGGCCGATTTGCTGCAAGCGGCTGTCGGGGCATCCCGCTCGGCTGTGGATGAAGGGTGGCGTTCCTATTCCGATCAGGTGGGCCAGACCGGAAAGGTGGTCTCACCGAAACTCTATATTGCCTGCGGTATTTCCGGCGCCATACAGCATCTTGCCGGGATGTCTACCTCAAAAGTTATAGTGGCCATTAATAAAGATCCGGATGCTCCTATTTTTGCCAAAGCGAATTACGGAGTTGTCGGGGATCTGTTTGAAGTTGTCCCGTTGATTTCAAATGAGATTCGAAAATTAAAGGCAGAAGCGTAACGCTTTACGATGAGTGAAAGAAAAGTCTATCTCGAAAGCCTCGGTTGCGCGAGAAACACCGTCGACAGCGAAATAATGCTCGGCCGATTGAAACATGCCGGGTGGTCCGCAACGACAGATCCGGCTCTGGCCGATACCATCGTCATCAATACCTGCAGCTTTATCGAACCTGCGGTCAATGAATCCATCGATACCATTCTTGAGCTTACCGGATATAAACGATCCGGGACCTGCAAACGATTGATCGTCGTGGGGTGTCTGCCCGAGCGGTATAGAGAAGAGATTGCAAAGGAGCTTCCGGAAGTTGATGCCTTCCTCGGCACCGGCGCTTTTGATCAGGTGGTCGAGGCGGTTGAGGGCCGATTGAATCGGAAAAAGTGCCTGCTGCCGGACCCGAATTTTACGAATTTGCTCGATTCAGTCTCAGCCTATACAAGGCTGCAAAGCCATCCTCATATGGCTTACCTAAAAATCGCTGAAGGATGCAGCCGGCGATGCACCTATTGCATCATCCCGAACCTCAGGGGGACGCTGCGAAGCCGACCGACGGATACCATATTGGCTGAAGCCCGGCACCATGTTTCAAACGGGGTCAAAGAACTGGTCCTGGTGGCTCAGGATACCACCTCCTACGGAAAAGATCTTACTCCTCCCCAAACCATCAGCCGGTTGCTTAATGAACTATCAGCGTTGTCAGAAGATATCTGGATCCGGGTCATGTATGGACATCCGGAGAGTATCGATGATACGTTCCTTGAAACCATTTCCGGGTTTTCAAACATATGCCCCTATTTTGATATTCCCGTTCAGCATGTGAGCAGCCGAATATTGAAGCGAATGGGCCGAAATTACACGGAAGAGAACCTCTATCGCTTATTTGACAGAATCCGGGATATCGTGCCGGGTGCCGCTCTTCGAACCACCATCATTACCGGCTTTCCCGGTGAGACGGAAAACGACGTGGAGCAGCTGACAACATTCATGGATAGGATCAAGTTTGATCATTTGGGCGTTTTCATCTATTCTGATTCTGAGGATCTGCCGTCTCACAAATTAGATCATCATGTACCCGAAAGAATCGCAAAAAATCGATATGATCGAATCATGTCCCATCAACAAGCGATATCATCGGAAAACAATAGGAAGCACTTAAACCGCATCTATACCATCCTGGTTGATGAAGAGATGGAAAAAGGGGTATTCGCAGGACGTACGATTTTTCAGGCTCCCGAGGTAGATGGGATAACCTATATTCACAGCAAGGCTCCGTTAAAAACCGGAAGCTTCATAAATGCCGGAATTAATGATACACTGGAATACGATTTGATTAGTGAACCAATATGATATGAGTGAATTAAAACAAAAAATATATTCAAAGATCAAAGCGGATCTTGCAGACATCGAAAAGGAGCTTTCGGAAAACCTGAACCCTTTACTGGATCTGGTCTCGAAAACGGCAAGCCATATCCTGTTCAGCGGCGGCAAACGGTTGAGACCGATCTTGACGGTGCTTTCAGCGAGGCTTTGCGGCTATTCGGATCATTTTGCAAAAAAAATCTCCACGGTGTTCGAATACCTGCATGCCGCCACTCTCTTGCACGATGATCTGGTAGACGGAGCAACAGTCCGCAGGGGATCTCCGGTTGCCCATTCCATATGGGGCAATTCCACGGCCGTTCTTGTGGGGGATTTCCTTCTGGCAAGAGCGCTTTCCATCGCATCGGAAACCGGACGCCCGAAGGTCATAAAAATCATTTCACAAATCACGGAGAACATGTCCCAGGGTGAGATTCATCAATTGATGCGAAAAGGAGATATCGATCTTTCAGAATCCGAATATATGGAAATCATCACCAGAAAAACAGCGGTACTCATTCAGGGTTCTTGCCGGGTAGGGGCGATACTGGCAAAGGCATCCGAAAAGGACGAAAAGGCGATTTCCGATTACGGTTTTAATCTCGGATTGGCATTCCAGATGGCTGACGATCTTCTCGATTATACCGCAAATCCTGTTTCCCTGGGAAAGGAAATCGGAGCCGATTTAAAAGAAGGGAAGCTCACGCTGCCGGTTATACGGGCTTTGGGTGTGGCAAATCCCAAGGATCAATCTCAAATGAAAGCCATTATCCAAAATGAGCAATTTTCTGCTGAGGAATTTCGTATCTTGGTAGATATGTTAAATCAATACGACGGAATTCAATACACCAGAAAATTGGCCGTAGAAAGAATAGATGCAGCCAAAGCCGCGCTTTCGGTTTTCGAGCCCACTGAGATACGAAATCTGCTCAATGATATTGCTGATTATGCTTTGGAACGGGAAGTTTAATGATGGATACTGGATACTGGATATTTGATTAGCGATATATAATCTATGATTTATGTTAGCCGGTGAGGTGTGATTATATATCGAGCATCGAGCATCAAGAAACGAGTATCGAAAACAAATCGATCATCAAGTATCAGATTAAGAAATAATCTGCGTTCACCCCTGTCCAAAGAGGTTATTTTTTATACTATCAAGTTGTCGTGAGGGAGAAAACATGTCTCAAACCGGTTATGTGAATCACTGTGCGCGATTCATTGCCCTGATTCTTACGGGTTTATTCATGTTTTTGGGACCGATTCACGCAGGGGAAGAACCCATCACTCAAGTGGTCCGCGTGATTGGAACCGCCGGGGTACAGGGAGACAATGTTGCCAGGGCAAGAAAGCAGGCCATTTCCAAAGGCCTTGCGGCTGCGGTGAATTCTGTCGTCTTGAATATGATGCCGCTTGAAAAAATGGTTGAAAATTTTCAAACGATCAATGAAATCATCACCGGTAATACGGACGCTTTTGTGGAACACTATAGAGTGCAGGCCGAAACAAGATTTGGAACCAAATATCAGGTAATGGTTCAGGCCACCGTATCCATTGAAAACCTCCGGAAACGGTTTTCAGATACAGGAATAGAGCTGATCAAGGAATCGCTGCCCGGAGTCCTCATCCTCATCTCCGAACTGAATCTGGATGATCCTTTTCCTCGATACTGGTGGGGTGAAGATTCGCCTTATTTTAAAGCAGCAGTCGAAACCGCCATTGCTGAAATGTTGGAAAGCAACGGATTTGCCGTCATCGACCCGGGGGTGATGGAACAGACCTCTGAAATTGAACCGGACAACAATCAGCCGGATATTTCCGACCAGGGGGCTATGGCTCTTGGAAAACAATTCGGGGCGGATGTGGTTGTGGTGGGTCAATCTAAAGTAGAACGAACTGAAAATGTAATGGGTGCAAATACCCGGTCGTTCAGCGCAAGCATTACCGCACGGGTCATCAGAACGGAAAGCGGCGAGGAGATCACATCCACCGATCAGTCTGCAACCACCGTAAGTACCAATGAGTATGAAGGGGCTCAGGAAGCACTCATCGAGGCCGGCTCCCTTGCAGGGGAAGATCTTTTCACCAAGATCACTGAAATCTGGAAGAAGGGACCGGAAAAGCCTGCAATGGTCAGCATCGAGGTTGCGGGAACGAGTAATCTCGGAAACTTTGTATTGTTCCGAAATATATTAAATGGTATAGCTAGCGTAAAAAGGATACAAATAAAGGAGTTGCAGGCCGACACATCCACCATCATGGTGGATTACTCGGGATCGACGAAAACCCTGGCAGATTCCCTTATGGTGAAAACTTACGATACATTTAGCATCAATATCTCCGAGGTATCAGAAGATCATCTTCGAATTGAACTTGTTTCAAAATAAATCGGGAACCTAAAGCCGAAAGTCTGTTTTGTTGCGTTGAAACCTTTAAACCTACCCATCAACATACCTAACATTCTAACTATCAGCAGAATTCTGCTGGTACCGCTCTTCATTATCTCGTTACTCAAAGGGATGTTTTCCGCTGCCCTATTGATTTTCACGTTTGCCGCCATCAGCGACGCTCTGGATGGATTGTTGGCGAGATATTTCAACCAATACACGGTGCTCGGCTCTATATTGGATCCCATTGCGGACAAACTGCTTCTATCTTCTGCATTTGTGTGTCTTGCGGTACTCAATGTTATCCCGGGCTGGCTGGCTGTAATTGTTATCACCCGCGACATCCTGATCATATTGGCCATCGCGATTTTCACCATGGTGGATATCAAAATCGAAATCAAACCGAGCATGGTCAGCAAATGGACCACCGTGGCTCAACTCGTAACCATCATTCTTGTACTGTTGAACCCGACTATCCCCAAAATCGATATTCTAAAACTTACCTTTATCTGGATCACGGCTGCCTTGACCATCTTTTCCGCTTTTCATTATGTCTATGTCGGGATGAATATCATTCAGGATGCCTCAAACGGCCGTGACGGAGAATAGCGGGCCTGTGGCTCTTTTTAATTGACAGCGAATCGATTCGATGTTAGGGCAGAAACCTAACATACAGGCGCGTAGCTCAGGGGGAGAGCGCTACCCTGACACGGTAGAAGTCGTTGGTTCAAATCCAATCGCGCCTACCATGATTATCAAGGGTTTACAGCCACATGGAGTTGTAAGCCCTTTTTTATTGTATGTTTTCGGGTAGCAACATTTGTGAATCATTGTTTGGTAAGGCTTTCTATGGGGTAACTGTTTCTGTTTTCTTGTTGTTGGTCTCCATTTGGTCTCCACTTACCTCAAAAATGGCCTTTTCGAGCCTGCAAGCGGCCTCCTGATTGCCCGGTTTCATCAGGTGTGCATATACATTCAATGTCACAGTGGGGCTTGAATGTCCGAGCTGTGTTTGAATGTATTTGATGTTCTCCCCCTGTTCGATCAAAAGACTGGCAAACGTGTGTCTCATGTCATGGAACCGAATCTTACCAATTTCGGTCTTCGCTATTGCCGGATCAAAATATC
>SDBT01014767.1_pt1 | contig 12435 bp, 5 predicted proteins | sample 2277101 | NCBI WGS metagenome assembly SDBT01 (sample SAMN10404973, study PRJNA504765) | marine sediment metagenome | isolation source: marine sediment core GS10_PC15, 103 cmbsf | place: Arctic Ocean: Southern Knipovich Ridge | collected 2010
TGTTGAGTTTGATTTGACGGAAGCTCCTCGTCCACTCCGCGAGGCCATCGGTAGCATCGAGTCCTTTAAGGCGCGTTTTGAAATGCCTGTTAAAGATGACACAATTTATTTGAACCGTACACATCCGATTGTTGAAGGTTTGGCCAATTATGTGATGAATACGTCTCTCGATCCGATTGCAGAAGGAATTGCTCGTCGAGCAGGAGTCGTCTATACTAAAAGTGTTCAGCGACGTACCACAGTTCTGTTAGTTAGATACCGTTATCATATTATAACTAAACACGGTGATGAAGAAAAAATTCTGCTGGCGGAGGACTGCCGACTGCTGGCCTTTGCCGGGTCTCCGACTAATGCTGAATGGCTTGACCAGCAGCAGGCTGAGACTCTCCTGCTGGCAAAACCGGATAGGAATATAACCCCGGAACAGGCGAGTGATTTTATTCGCAAGATCACCGATAATTTTGATCAGCTTCAGTCTTGCCTTAATGAGAAGGCCAAAAGCTATGGCCAAGAGCTACTTGATGCTCATCAGCGAGTACGCAAGGCCGTACAAGCTCGAGGTGTGAGCTATCGTGTTGAACCCAAACTTCCTCCGGATGTTTTAGGTGTCTATGTCTATCTGCCGACTGTTTAAGGAAAGAGATAATGCAAACCAGAAGTCGCGACATCTTCGCTACGATTCGAGCCGAAGGTACACTCCTTCCTGCAGACTTACTGCAGCGAATTGCAGAAGGTGATGGCGATCTGGAAGGCCTCAAGCCCAATGATTATCATCTGGTGGGAGGGCAGAAGGTAAGAGAGGCGATTAGCAGCTCCTGGAATAAGTTACTGGGTGTATGGAATAGTTTTAGAGCTGCCGTTGACAAACTACCTGAAAAGGAGCTTGGCACAACTTTAACTCGTGAGAAATGGCTGTTACCCCTTTTTCAGGAGTTGGGCTATGGCCGTTTACCGACATCCAAGGCGGTTGTGATAGAAGGCAAAAGCTATCCCATTTCTCACTTCTGGCAGCCAGCACCGATACACCTGATAGGTTGTCGAGTCGATATTGACCGCAGAACCGCCGGCGTAGCTGGCGCTGCCAGAATCAGCCCACACAGCCTCGTACAGGAATTCCTAAACCGCTCCGAGCCCAACCTTTGGGCCTTCGTCTCAAATGGATTAAGACTGCGTATCCTGCGGGACAATGTCAGCCTTACTCGCCAGGCATTCGTCGAGTTCGATCTGGCCGGTATGATGGATGGCGAAGTCTATTCGGATTTCATTTTGCTATGGCTTCTCTGTCATCAATCACGCGTGGAAGTCCCTGAAGATAAGAGCCCTGAGCATTGCTGGCTGGAAAAATGGTCTCAGGCAGCCCAGCAGCGAGGCACCAGAGCTCTGGATCAGCTCCGCAAAGGTGTTGAAGAGGCTATCACGTCGCTTGGCAGTGGCTTTCTCTCACATTTAGCAAATACCGAACTGAAGGAAAAGCTCAAACAAGGTACTCTTGACAAGCAGGACTACTACCGTCAGCTTTTGCGAACAGTTTACCGGCTGATATTTATATTTGCCTCCGAAGACAGAGGTTTGCTACTTGACCCGCAAGCCAACCAGCAGGCTAAAAACTGTTATATGCAATACTACTCAGCCGCTCGGCTGAGAAAACTTGCTCAGAAAAAGCGAGGGACACGACATTATGACCTTTGGCGAGGATTGTCTCTGGTTTTTGACAAGCTTGGCAGCAACGAAGGTTGTCCCGAATTGGCCCTGCCGGCGCTGGGTAGTTATCTCTGGTCAAGAGCGGCAATCGCCGACCTTGATGGCTGCGATATCGCTAACCGGGATTTGCTGGAAGCGGTACGGGCCCTGGCATTTACTGTTGACAACAATATCTTGCGAGCAGTTGACTATAAAAATCTCGGTTCCGAAGAACTGGGCAGCATCTATGAATCACTACTGGAACTGCACCCGGAACTGAACGTTGATGTCGGTGCGTTTGAACTTACTACGGCTGCCGGCCACGAACGTAAAACTACCGGCTCTTACTACACTCATACAAGTCTTGTTAACTGTCTTCTTGATTCAGCCCTGGAGCCGGTACTGGATGAGGCTGTCAAAAAAGATAATCCTGAACAAGCCATTCTTAACCTCAAGGTCTGTGACCCAGCCGCCGGCAGTGGGCATTTTCTGGTTGCTGCAGCCCATCGAATGGCAAAGCGACTGGCGGCTATCCGAACCGGCGACGATGAACCATCGCCACAAGCAACGCGAATGGCTCTTAGGGACGTCATCGGCCATTGTATCTACGGTGTGGATATAAATCCTATGGCGGTAGAACTTTGCAAGGTAAGCTTATGGCTGGAAGCACTTGAGCCGGGCAAACCGCTGTCTTTCCTTGACCACCACATCAAATGCGGCAACAGCCTGCTTGGAACTACACCTGCCCTGATGGAAAAGGGAATCCCCGATGATGCCTTCAAACCTATAGAAGGTGACGACATAGCCCTATGCCGTGAATTCAAACGACAAAATAGAGACGAAAGAAGGGGTCAGTCACTGCTGTTTTATGGAAGAGAAAGACCCTGGGACCGCCTTGGAAATTTACCGTCAAGTATGCTAACCCTCGACCAGATGCCGGATGATACCGTTGAAGCTATTGAGCGAAAACGAACCAAATACGCCGAAATAGTCAATTCAACCAGCTACAAATTCGGCCATCTGTTAGCCGATGCTTGGTGCGCTGCCTTTGTAGTGCCGAAAACCAAAGAAATTGACTACCCCATTACAGAAAAAATATTCAGGGAAATAGAACAGAATCCTCACAACATCGCTCCTTGGATGGAAGAAAAGATTGTCCACCTGGCAAAACAGTATCAGTTCTTCCACTGGCACCTGGAACTTCCCGATGTGTTCAGAATCCCCGCAGAGAATGAAGCCCCTGAAAACGAACAAACAGGTTGGTCAGGTGGATTTGATGTAGTACTGGGAAATCCGCCCTGGGAACGTATAAAGTTGCAGGAGAAAGAATTCTTCGCTGAACGTGATCCTGAAATAGCAAATGCCCCAAAAGCAGCAAAAAGAAGAGAGATGATTTCCAAATTGCCAGAAACAAATCCAACTCTATTTGAGGAATTCCAACAGGCTAAAAGAGAAGCCGAAGGCGAAAGCCATTTGGTGAGAAACACCGGTTATTATCCATTTTGTGGCAGAGGTGACATAAATACTTATTCTATCTTTGCCGAGCTCAAAAGAAATCTGATTAACCCGACCGGTCGCGTTGGGTGTATTGTTCCTTCAGGTATAGCCACCGATGATACGACTAAGTACTTCTTCCATGATTTGAACGAAACAAAAGCTCTTATAAGCTTCTATGATTTCGAAAACGCAGAAGGCATATTCCCCGATGTTCACAGAAGTTACAAATTTTGCTTGCTTACTCTCAGTGGCAAAGGCAAACCTACGAAAATAGGAACCGATTTTGTGTTCTTCGCCCATAATACAAATGAGCTTCTTGCAAAAGATCGTCATTTCACTTTGACATCGGGTGATATTGCTTTATTGAATCCTAACACCGGAACCTGTCCTATCTTCAGGTCCAATCGTGATGCAGAACTGACCAAGTTTATTTATCGACATGTGCCGATACTTGTTAAAGAAGCTGACCTTGACGGGAATCCTTGGGGCATCAAGTTTGCTACTATGTTTCATATGACAAATGACTCACACCTATTCAGAACATGTGAACAACTTGAAGCTGATGGGTGGACACTTGAGGGTAATGCCTTCCGACGCGATAATGAAATCTGCCTACCTATGTGGGAAGACTGGATGATGCATCAATACGAACATCGCTATCAATCCAACGGCGGAGTAGACACTTCATTGGAACAACACCAGGACGCAAATTTTGTTGTTCAGCCTCGATACTGGGTTAATGCGTCCGAGGTCGAACATAATGCCAGCGATTGTTTCCAAGATGGATACTTCATTGGTTTTCGGAATCGAACACGGTCGACTGATATGCGGACAGTGATTTGCACAGTTATTCCACTTTCGGCTGTTGGTAATACTGTGCCTTTGCTTGTGACGCCAAAACGTGGGACACGGGCATTTCTTCATGCGAACCTATCAAGCTTTGTGTTCGATTATATTGCATGCCAAAAGATCGGTGGCTTGAACCTAAACTTCTTTATTGTGAAACAGTTGCCTGTGCTTGCACCGCAAATATACTCGGAATCAACGCCTTGGGATAACGGCGTAACCCTAAAAAAATGGTTGCTTCCAAGCATCATAGAGCTAACTTACACGGCACAGGATCTTGAACCATTTGCCAAAGAGTGTAGCTATAACGGTCCACCATTTGTCTGGGATGAGGAAAGGCGGTTTAAGATTCGAGCCGAACTTGACGCGGCCTATTTCCATTTATATTTGGGCACAGAACAGGAATGGAAGGAAAAAGATTCAAAGGAACTGCCGGAATACTTCCCAACACCTCGTGCTGCGGTTGAGTATATCATGGAAACATTCCCGATTGTTAAACGCAAAGACGAAAAGAAATACGGCTCCTACCGCACCAAAGAACTAATCATAGAGGTGTACGACAAAATGGCTGAAGCCATCGCTACCGGCACAGAGTATAAGACAATCCTCAATCCATCATCCGGCCCGCCATGCAATGTCGAAGGCAACTTTATTCCGATGAGCCAATGGGATACCGCCAACTGGCCTGAACATATTCATGTTCTGCAAGAAGCGAAGGATAGGAAATGATAATATTCATGTATCGTACGTAAGCAGTTGTCTATTGATATTAGCACTTGAAAGGTAGTGAATGCTTAATTTCAATGTTGAATATTACGATGAGAAACACCGAGGCCTATTGGAAAAGTTAAGTAGTTTTCCAGCCATGGAGAACTGTGTAGACAACGGATTTAAGGTGCAAAAGCAAGTATTTTCGACTTATTCCATATTTGTACATCAAAAAGATCTAGATGGTTTTAGAACATATGACGACCTAAAGAGGCTGGTTCAAAAATTTAGCATATTTAAAGAGTATTTTGAACTTAAGAGTACTGTACGGTCCAAATTTGATGATTCTGATGACCAAGATAAATCCTTCACTGGAGTAGCAGGCGTAGGAGTAGCATTATCCCTTGCGAGTAATCTTTATGGTTTGACTGAGGCTGATTGGGAAAGAAAACCAGATCGTACATACAAAGACCTTGATTTCAAAATTGCCTCTACTGGAAAACATTTCGTTGAAGTGGAAGCCAAGGGCACTATAGTTCGAGATGCCACAGTCAAAAATAAAAATATTTCAAAGATGAAGGTAAAGATAGAAGCCAAAAAAAAAGTGCAACAAGACAAATTTAAAAATCAAAACTTATTGATCGGTATTATAACGGCAATCCCATGTACGAAGCAACAAAATGCCACCTGCTATTTGCTTGACCCACCATCAGCTGAATATGAAGAAGATGCTTTTAAGTATAAATTGCTCGCAAGATTATATTATTACTGGAGAGAATTGCATGTTATATCCAAAACTCATTTACTTGCCGCTTTAGCTAATCGAATAAAAGACATTGAACTTGTACGTGATTATAAATCACTCGACTCTGTACCATTAATGAATCGTAACAATAATAAATTCGATGTGCCGGTATCATTATTCTCGTCACATAGTACGACAGAAGCAAACATTGCCTTTGGTGAGGTAATTCCGAAAAATGGAAGCGAGACAGAATTTTTCTTCTATGGAATGGCGAACGAAATTCCAGCGATGTTAATCCGACAAAACTTCGAAGAAATTACAAATCAAAAATTTTCTCCAGTGCATTGTCCTGAAATCAGAATAACCGCTCGGGTAAAAAAGAAGGAGCTAAAGCATTACAAGGAGCAATTCCGTCGCGAAGATAATGAAGAAATAGATGAATCAGGGCTTAAATCTCGCAAGGAAATAAAAATGATTGCAAACTTGTTTAAAACCCCAGCTGGGCGAGTGTTTGGAGCTGCACGACCAGTTTAAAAAAATAAGACAATTAAGGGGAAAATGAAGATAATAATGGTTAATTTTCCGTCGATTTCCATTTTCAGACAAGTTGGTAGAACTCGTTTTCATAATGCTAAGGTCAAATAAGGATATTTAATGGAATATGACGTTTTTATAAGTCATGCTTCGGAAGATAAGGAAAGTTTTGTAGAACCCTTGGCAAAGGCCTTAGAGGAAGCTGGATTAAAGGTTTGGTACGATCGTTTCGTATTGAAATTGGGCGACAGTCTGAGAGAAAAAATAGACCAGGGATTGGCAAACTGTAGGTACGGGGTTGTGGTTTTGAGTAAGGCATTTTTTGCTAAGGAATGGCCCAAATCTGAGCTTGATGCTTTGGTTACCCGTCAAAATAGTGAAGGGAAAAAGGTTATTTTGCCAATCTGGCATGATGTAGCAGCAGAAGAAGTAAAGAAGTTCTCACCTATTTTGGCAAGTAAAATGGCCGCCAGAAGTTCCGATGGCATTGAAGCAGTGGTAGCTCAGATAGTTGATGTATGTAATGAGGAGACCAACGTCAAACCTGAATCCGTTTTTCAAGCAGGAACCGAGCTGGGATTACGTGAGAAATGTTTGGAAATAATTCGACAGGATAACATTATTGAGTGGCGAAAACTTGTTGCTGAACTCACTCAATCTGTACCAGAACAACTTAAAGAATGGAAAAAGATTGGCGAACCAGCTGCTGACAAGGGATCGCAAAAGTGGGAGCAGGCAGTTTTCGATGCAGTGAATATATGTATTCCCGGCTTTATCCCCATCTTTGCCTCGATTGAGGTTGGGAAAACGGAGTTCTGGAGAGAGTCCCTTGGAATTCTAAAACGGCTTATTATTCTAAGAGACGAGATGGGCGGTGGTACTGTCTGTGCTTTGAATATTGGGCACCACATGCTGTATGTTGCAGGTTCTATAGGCATGGCTATCGCAGCAAACTTAAAGCTGCTGGACCTAGTCAATGAGTGGATGCAAATGAAAATACCGGACAGGCGCGAAGGAGAAAAACTTTGGCTGCAAGTTCGCTCTGCATATCATCTACCTGAGGGAATAGGATTTGATGTAAAAGAGCCGTTTGATTTTCTTAAGAGGATCTACGATTCAGAAGACGTGAGGGGCTTTTTCCCAAATCCGGAGGTGTTTGTAGATAGTATCTTAATTGCTAACTTAGCCTGTTCTTTGATTGAGCTTCGTGCTTGCAGTCAGAATCAAAGATGCTTAGAAGCGTTTATGGGGACATCTGAGTATTTTTCACCCGATATATGGCCTGTATGGTGCCTCTTGCCAGCAGAGAGGTTCAGGCATATGGTATTGAATCTTTTTGGTGATTCGCAGGGTGTGATTGGGTTCGTTTATCCGAGTGGCTTTATGACTATAGATAAGTTTTGGCCTTTGTGGAAAAGGTGGAAGGAAAGATGTTTAAACCTGTGGTGGCAAAGCTCCTCGGGGCGACACGACTTTCTTATGAAAAAGCCGTGGATGCTCTTGCCAGGTGAATCAGCAGATTGAATAAATAAGCAAACGTCCAGAAATATGAGATTGGGAATTTTAGGGATTAGCCACGGCGGCTAGCCAATAAAATAGGAAAGGATGAACCAAATGCCTCTAGAACTTGGAGTTTGGAGAATTGATAAACAGTTGACCCGGATTCAGGTTAGTTTTCTTAACCAGGAACAGCGGCTTGAAGACTTTCTGGACAAGGACCCGAGAGTCAACTCTCGGATATTTATAGGCAGGTACAGAAATGACTAATATTGGGAATGAAGTCACGAATCAAGATGTGCAGATGGCCATTTCGGATATCGCTGCACAACAGCAGCAGTTGTACAGCCGAGAGCCTCGAGAACTTATTAGCCACTACAACCGGGAGACCAGCGCACTGGATGGTTATCGTGGCCGCCAGATACTTGAACTTCTCCAGAATGCGGATGACGCTGGAGTAGGTGCAACTGACAGTTCACACGTCACCTTTTTTCTCGATCGGCAGCGTCTGGTTGTCGCCAACACTGGCAATCCTTTCACGCACGATGGTCTCATGTCGCTTGTCATCAGTGACTGTAGCCCAAAACAGCTCGACCAGAATCGCTTCATCGGATGCAAAGGCTTGGGTTTTCGCGCCGTTCTGACATGGACAGATCGGCCGTTGATTCTAAGTGGTTCCCTGCAAGTTCTCTTTGACAAAAGCGTAGCGATCCACGCAGTGGAAGAGCTGGCACGCAATAACCACCCACCGAACCACATCTTGGAGTTCTACAAATCAGTTGGCCGTTGGCCAGTTCCCGTTATGCGTTTTCCGTCGGCACCGGAAAACGATGATCCAGACCTAAAAGTGGCGCAGCGATTCCAAGCCGAGGGATTCACGACAGTCGTCGTGTTGCCGATACCTGGAGGTGAACGTGGGGACGCTGTGCTGCAGGAAGCAAGGGTCCAACTTCAAGAACTGTCCACCACTGCGCTGTTATTCTGTAGATATCTGGTTGAGGTCAAGATCGATGGCGTAGTGAAAAGAAACTGGTCGCTGCTTCGTGAGAAAGTGGACCAAGGGCGATCACGGGTAATCGTGTCAGATGGCGAAATCGACAGATACTGGGACATTTATCGGCGTTCGGGCAAAGTGTCAGCCAAAGTCGCCCGTGAGTCCAGCGGCGGACATCAGGAATTCGAAACTGCGATAGCTGTTCCCGAATCACCCGATGTGCCATGCGACTCCCATACACTCTGCATGTTCTTTCCCACCCGCGAACATCTCCCGTGTCCGATTGTCATGCATGCGACGCTGGAGACAACGGAGGATCGCAACCGCGTCGTCAATAATGCTTCAAATCGCCAAGTCCTTGCTGCATTGGCGGAGCATCTGAGCAACGTCATCGAACAGCATGTAAGTATCGACACACCGCTTCGAGCGTTGCGTCTGCTGGATGGAGTTCAGAATGCCGATCCCGAGCTTGATGAACTGGGATTCGTCGATGCAGTCAGAAAGGCCGTTCGCGCAAGATCAATCCTTCCGCGACTTGATGGGCGATTGGGTACTGCGGAGGACTCCCTGCAGGCTCCGTACGATGTATGGTTCAAGGTGGCAAATGGCGAGTACTTCCCAGAAATGCTCGCTGTTAGTTCGGACCACAACCTTGACGATCTCATCGAGTGGCTAGGCCTACCATGGCTTGAAGCTGACGTCTTGAAAGCACGGCTTCAATTGCTTCTGACATCTCTAGAGCCCGCAGTCGCGGGCGACATAGTCGGGCAACTAATGGACGCGAACCAACTGAGGTCCATTGGTGCCAATGGCTTGCTTCTGGAACGGAAAGGTTCTTTAGTTAGTGAAACAGAAGAGTGCTTTTTCAACCCGACGGAGAAGCTGCCCCCATTGCCTGCTTGGGCGCGAGATGTGCGATTCATGGACGCCGCCTTTCAAGCGGCGCTCCTGCAAGGCTCCGGTACCTCAACTCTCCGTGGCTTGGTAGGAACACTTGAGCGCAACAAAGCGAAGGTATCCGAATATCGATTCGACACGGTGGCTCGTGCTGTAATCTCCCGCCTCAATGCAGATAGCGAAGCTGGAGAATTGGAACATCAAGAGCGATGGCGAGAACTCATCCCCTGGCTATTTCATGCGTCAGAGGGTTCGCGGCAGGTATTGTCTCAGCTGGCGGTCAACGTCATTACCACCAAAGGGAGTTTGAAGCGTGCGACTTCCTGCTACTTATCCGATCACTATTCAGGGGGCAAATTAGTCGCAAAGCTCTATGAGCCACTTCGCCAAGACGAATTTGTAGCCTCACCAAGAGATCTCGGTCTATCGGGCATCGAGACTACGCAGGTTGAGAAGTTCTTAGTCTCGCTTGGGGTGCAGGCAGTCCCTAGAGACGTTCCATTCCGTTACGGGGATGACACCTATTTATCGTTCCGCGAGCATGTAGTAGACACGCTTCCGTTTCCGGTTTCGGTACGCTCTCGAACATGCGAGTCGCCTGCGGAGGTTCGACAGTACTGCCGTGACTACGAAATCACCGGACTACGTGCCCCAGATCGCTTTGTCACACTACTCACGAAAGGCGATCCGGTTGCGGTCATCGCGTACCTGATGTCAGACGGGCAAACGCATCTCTCCAACGAACGTGCAGACACCGCCACGTTCGAGGCAATGGTTGACTGGGAGAGGAAGTTGTGGGCAGATCATTCTGTTCCCATTCCCAACCCAGTGCTGTTCTGGCTACGTGAAACGGCTTGGATTCCGTCTGAGGATGGCAAGAAACGGCGACCTGCCGAAATCATGCTCAGCAGTACGGGTCTACGTATTCTACCTGGTGTCTACTTCCGACACATAATCAACTACAAGGATAACCTCATCCAGCGTGGAGGTGGGCGACGAGCGGTTGACGCTGTGTTGTTGCGACTGGGGGCGGTGGCGTCTCTAGAAACAATGGACAGCGAGCAAGTCTACGACCTGCTCCTGTCTTTGCCGAATCGCGATCCACAAGGTAAGTCTGTTTCCTCGATTTACCGCACATTGCTGGAGTCACGCATTTCAATCGAAGAAGGATCGAACCGCACTGAATTCCTCCGGTGTGGTCATGTCTGGGCAAAGTTCCAAGGCGTAAGTCAGTATTTACCTATTCAAGACGTGCGATACAACGCAAACGTCACACTGCCGCGTGTGGTGGAATCACGCGTGGCGTTACTTGATCTTCCAAGACGTCGAAGTGCCAAAGCAGTGGATCAGTTGTTAAATGTTAAGCAGTTGTCCTCGAAGGATGTGCAGTTAGCGGTCGAGCCTGACGGCACTGAGTATGATATCAATAGCGAAGATGCCAACACTTTTTTGCGTCGATGCATTCCATACGTTTACGCACTTCGGCTCGGAAAAAAACTCGATGATGACTTCCGAGAACGAAATATCTTGAAAAAAGCTTCTCTTCAAGTCTGCAATCGACTAGTCATACAGGTCTCTGTTGGGGGTTATGACCCTGAAATACTGGTCTTGGATCGCGCCAAAGACCGGATCGCAATCGAATCACAATTATACATCGTGGGTGAGTACGATCCGAATAGTGCTGGGGTTACCAGCTTTTGGCTATCAGTAGCCGGGCTTGTTGCCGAAGTTCTTGGGACTGATGTAGAGGCTGAAGTGGGAGCTATACTTCGGTGTCGATCCGAACGAGAAATGTGGGAGGTTGTGGAAGCGTTGCTTGGCACTGAGGCTGAGGAGAAGCTCGATGAGGCCCGTCAACGATTCGATGACTGGGTGATTGAAGAATCGAAGGAGGACCTAATTCCGATCCCTCCAGATGACGAAGGTGACAGCCAATCTGAAGCGGCAACGAACGATGGCGGAGAAAAAGATACCTCCAATTTATCTGATAAACCCACCGGGGAAGATGGTGGAGAACGTGGCGAGATAGACAAGCACGATGCCGAAGCAGAAAAGAAATTCAAACAGACGGAGGGCCCAGAACCCAAGAGTCGAAAACGCCGCAGACTTGTTATTCATCCAGGTGGATGTGGAAGCGGCGGTGGAGGTAGAGGCCCTATTGCTACCGAGGATGTGACGTTCCGAATCATTGAGGACTTCGAGCGGCAGGATGGTACAGGTCGGTTTGTAATCGATGTGAGCAAAATCCAAGGCAAGGATGGATTGGGCTGTGACCTTATCAGTGTAAAGTCGCAAGACCTAAAAGAGAAAGCTCTTACCGACAGGGTAATTTGCGAGAGTAATATTGAGCGATTTATCGAGGTGAAGGGGCGGAGTTCCCGGACAGGTGATGTGGAGCTCACAGAGAACGAGTACAATGCTGCCCAGAAGCACAAAGAACGTTACTACCTGTACCGGGTGTTTGTGGACCCAGTGGACCCCTCTATATACGAGGTTGCTATCTTACAAGACCCCGTACATTCGAATGCGACTCGAACGGTGACTCGCTTTGATCTCAGCAGGGGGTCAGGCGCGGTATGGTATGGACTGGAGGAAACAGTGGAGGAAGCGTAACCGGTTTCAAGTATTCGTATCAAATTCAAAATTGGACCAACCCAAACCATAGGGCGCGCAACAAAGTGCGCAACAATATGATACCTTTACGCTACTATGCCGTGTCGCATTACCGGATGGAAGGGAACTGTCGATGGCCAAAGCTCCGGTCAGTAAGCACATGCGCTACAGAATCTCACAGAACAGCCCCCAGAGGTGTTTTACGCTCGTAGAATCGACGATCTGTCCTTGGGGGGTGTTTCCCCATACCCCTCAAAGAAAGATTGGCCTTAATTTCCGTCCCTGCCGCATGGCTTTCACTAGATGTTCCTCGTAGTAATAGTCCCTTTACACGCTTACGAAAGCCATCTGTATCAATTGGCAAATGGGAAGGATGCGGTGCTTGCTTGTGCCAATTTAACGTAAGCGGTTTATGGCTGAAGTA
>SDBT01014768.1_pt1 | contig 12435 bp, 9 predicted proteins | sample 2277101 | NCBI WGS metagenome assembly SDBT01 (sample SAMN10404973, study PRJNA504765) | marine sediment metagenome | isolation source: marine sediment core GS10_PC15, 103 cmbsf | place: Arctic Ocean: Southern Knipovich Ridge | collected 2010
ATTTCGTAGACAGGAAGGGCAGCGCCGCTGATAGCTACAGTGGCTGCGCTGGAGAGTGCCAGTCCTGCGCCCAGGCGGTGCCGGGCCAGCAGATATTCCCAGGTCAGGCTATTTTCCAACTGACGGATAGCATATGTAGGACTGCCCGGGCCCATAAAGATCATTTCAGATTCCAGAATTGGTCGGGCAATATCAGGATCATCCGGGCTGAAAGCGGTGCCTTTCTTCCGAGCTGGAATTAATTGGATGTTTGGATTGTAGTTCTGTAAGTGATCTTCGATAAATGTGGCCACATTTCCAGCTACCTGCTCTGAGTTCAGCTCAAATCCAGCTGGGGTTTCGATGATGCTCACTCGCGGTGAATCCGGCATTAATTTGAATAAAAAATCAAATATTTTTTGCCCACTGGGAGCTGTTTCTCCAGAACCGAATAGTGCAATTGGTCCTGGTATAAATTCTCTTTTTGCGTTCATATTCATCAACCTGTAAGAATAATTCTTCTGAATCCAATACCCTACCATAATACTACAAGTTATTAACGGTAACGATCCGTGACCATTTTGGACACGGATCGCTTGAAAATGCGCATATCCCTCTCTTAGCTGTAGCGTTTAATTACATTTTTTAGCAAATACTCCTGGCAGGCCTGATCGGCATCCTGGACAGGTTTCCAGTTCCAGTCAGATCTGGCAGCCTGGTCGTTGATATCTGCTGGCCAGGAATCTACAATTGCCTGCCTTTTAGGATCCGGAATGTATTTAATCTCAGCCTCAGGAAAACCTTCCAGAACAAGGTCTTGAAAATCCGCCGCAGAGAAGCTAAAATTTGTGACATTATAAACTCGACGGCTCAAGCTCTCTTGAGGTGCACGGGCGAGATCCAACAGCGCTTTGACCGCATCTGGCATAAACATGAAGGGAATCCTGACATCTGGACGCACAAAACAATCATAGGATTTTCCCTGGGCAGCGGCATGAATCATTTCAGGGCCGAAATCGCTGGTGCCTCCGCTGGGAACGGTAAAAGCACTTATTATCCCGGGGAAACGCACAGCCCGGAAATCCACCCGGGTTGAGATTTCATCAGCCAGCTGTTGAAAGTACTGACTGTAATATACACCGACCTTTTCACAGTAGAGCTTGGAGCACCCGTACATAGTGGTGGGATTGGTATATTGATCCTCGGTTAAAGGTGGCACACCGTTTTTTGTTTTAAGGTCAGGTAAGCCGTATACTGCTATGGAGCTGGGGAAGATGAATTGAACCGATGCCTCAGTCACCCGGGATTGTCTGGCGGCAATTTCCAGCAGGTCGATGGTGGTGCAGGTATTCACCTGGTGAGCAAGCAGAGGATTGTGCTCAGCCGTGGTTGATAAAACAGCTGCCAGATGATAGATTTGGCTGAAGCTGTATTCTCTTTCTAATTGAGCTAATAAATCTTGATCAACCAAATTCCCGATAATGTGGGTAGATTTACCTTCAAACTCATCAGGTAGGGGTTTTAAATCAACCGAGATTACGTCGATAGTTTTTTCATTGGCTAGTAAATGAATCAGTGCCTGGCCGATTTCACCGCTAGCCCCTGTAACCAATACCGTCTTTTCCGGCATATATTTCTCCTATCTGTAATCTTAACTTAAATTCAATCAAAGCAACCACATTACCATTTTAACTTGTGTGCTAGAATGATTTTAGTGTTTTAAGATACTTTACCATAATGGATAATCTATTGTTTTTCCAGTGAAGGAAATCATTAGATCCAAGGGGAGGTAGGATGTCATTTACAATAGTCGTTGGTGCCCAGTGGGGTGATGAAGGAAAAGGAAGGGTTGTGGATTTGCTGGCAGCGGATGCAGATATTGTCGCCCGCTATTATGGAGGTGATAATGCCGGACACACCGTCACGGTAGGCCAGAAAACATTTAAGCTGCATCTCCTGCCGTCTGGCCTGGTTCATGAACACCCGGTTGGATTATTGGGTAACGGCATGGTTATCAACCCTAAAACTTTACTGAGAGAAATGGAAGAAGTTCGTCAGGCTGGCCTGATAATTAATCCGGAACGTTTGAAAATATCCCATGCAGCACACCTGATTACGCCCGGCCATATTGCCCTTGATGGCGCCAGGGAAAAAGCCAGAGGCTCAAAGATGATTGGTACTACTAAAAGAGGTATCGGTCCGGCTTATACAACTAAGGTTGGCAGGTCGGGGCTCCGGGTTGAAATGTTAAAGGATCCAGGTCTATTTGAATCTGCTCTGGATGATCATCTTGAGGATGTTAATTTCCAGTTAATCCATCTATATGAAGAAGAGCAGCTGAATAAAGGGGAAATCATCCAAGATTACCTGGATTTTGCAGAGCAGCTGCGGCCTTATATTACCGAAATTGGCGACTATGCCCATCGGGCTTTAGCTAGTGGTAAATCCATTTTAGCAGAAGGGGCTCAAGGCACTCTGCTTGATCTGGATCATGGAACTTACCCATACGTGACCAGCTCAACTCCTACCGCACCAGGTGCACTGGTTGGGTTAGGACTGGGTGTTGGATCTGTTGACAGGGTTGTTGGTGTAGTTAAGGCATTTCAAACCAGGGTGGGAGAAGGTCCTTTCCCAACTGAACTGACAGGCGATCTGGCTCTGCGGTTGCGTGGAACCGGGGAGAATGACTGGGATGAATTTGGCACTACTACGGGCAGACCCAGGAGAGTAGGCTGGCTGGATGTGGTCCTGCTGCGTTATGCGATCAGGGTCAACGGCATCACTGATCTCGCTCTGACAAAACTTGATATTCTCTCCGGATTTGAGACCCTGCAAATCTGTACAGGATACCGGAAAGGTAAGAGTACTTTTTCTGATCTACCTTTTGGACCAGCCTCCCTGGGAAATTTCCAGGCAGAATATGAGGAAGTTCCTGGTTGGGATGAAGATATCAGGTCGATTCGCTCCTGGGAGGATCTACCCCAAAAGGCTCGCTTATATATCAACAGGATCGAGGAATTGACGGATCTGCCTGTGAAGCTTATTTCTGTCGGACCTGAGCGATCTCAGGTAATCATGCGTTGATATTTATGAAAAGATTCTGGATATTAGTTATTTTCCTCTCGCTTAGTGCCTGTTTGCCTGTGGATATTCCGTCACTTCCCGCAGAGACACTTACTGTGACACCCGCACCTTCGGGGACAGTGGAATGGTTTCCTCTCACGCCAACGCCAGAGATAACACCTACATCCAAGACAATCCCAACCCAGGCTGTTTTTTCCGAATTAGGTGAAGTAATTTTCAGGGATGACTTTAATGCTCCGGAGGATTGGATAGTACCTCTAACTGATCGGGGACAGATAAATATTTCCAATGGTGAAGCCAATATAATCATCAACGAACCGAAATCATACCTTGTTGGGACGCGGGAAAAACCAGACTTGACAAGTTTTTACGTTGAGATAACAGCAAATCCGATCCTCTGTGATGGCAGAGATGAATATGGTTTGCTGTTCAGGGTTTATGGAAGGAGTCAGTTTTACCGCTTTGCGATCACTTGTGATGGAGAATTGCGGCTTGATAAAATCACAGCAGGGGGAGGAACGATACTTTATCCATTGACCAGAAGTGCCTCCGTCCCTATTGGCGCCCCCAGTATTTCTATAATCGCAGTTCTGGCGGAGGGAGACCAGCTGCATTTATTCATCAATGGTGATTACCAAACCAGCGTGACTGATCAACAGCTGTTGGTAGGATCATTTGGGATTTTTGCCAGATCTGCAGGGGATTCAGCTCTGACAGTGAGTTTTTCTGATTTGATAGTCCGGGAAGTAATCCAGAAGTAAATATTCAATCTGGGGGTTACCTGTAATTTAATATCTCATTTGTTGGAACAACCTAAGATGAAGTTAAGCATCCAGTCTCCCGTAAAAAGAGACGGTGTATAATACCCGTTATGGGGATAATAATTCCCACAATGCAATTAACAATTGGCAGGATAATTTGAAGGAGGAACAACTGTGTATCAGAAACTTATAATAGCAGGGAATTTGGGCAGGGACCCCGAAATGCGTTACCTTCCCAGTGGGCAGGCTGTTACCAATATCAATGTTGCTACCAATCGTGTCTATACCGATTCCAATGGACAGAAAGTGACTGAAACGATCTGGTTCCGGGTATCTATTTGGGGAGCGCGGGGTGAGACAGTGAATCAGTATCTCAAAAAAGGCAGCAAGGTATTGGTGGAAGGCCGGATAAACGCTGATCCAGAAACTGGAGGTCCGAGAGTATTCACCCGAAATGACGGCAGCACTGGGGCCAGTTTTGAAATGACTGCCAATAACGTGGTATTTTTATCCTCTAAGTCTGAAGATCAATCTTACCAATCCAGCGACTCAGAAGGATTTTCTAAACCGGTCGATGAGGATGATATCCCGTTTTAGGTTGAGCTGGTATATCACCTGAGAATAATAAAATGAGTAAAGAAAAACCCGAACAAAAAATATCGGGAATTACCATCCCGCCTGATTTGAAAGCTGTTTACTCCAATCTGGCCAGGATTACGCATTCGCCTTCAGAGTTTATTTTTGATTTTGCTCTGATGCTGCCTGGAATGAAAGGACCTTCCATTAAAACCAGGGTCTTATTAAGTCCGTTGACCGCAAAACTTATTTATAAAGCTCTGGGTGATAACCTGGCTAAATATGAATCCAGTTTTGGTGAAATATCTCTTCCTGGATCGTCTTCCCTGGCTGATAGTTTGTTTTCATCACCTGAAGATTAATAATATTAATGAACTGGAATATTACCGGTTAACGAGTTGAAATAACAAAAATCATGCCAAAAGAATCTCAAAAATACGATAATATTGCCCTTGCAGTTCACCCTAAAAACCAGGCAGCATATGCCCTGGCAAAAAAGATTGGCTCATTCCTTGAAGCCCAGGGAAAATCGATCCTGCTGGGCACCATGGATGATAAGGAACTCAGGGATAGAATCAGCGGAGGCAGCCAGGATTTATTGGTTGCCCTGGGTGGTGACGGCACTATGTTAAGGGCAGGTCATATCAGCGCCCCCGCCAAAGTACCTATCCTTGGCATAAATTTGGGCAGTTTTGGATTTTTAACTGAAATTCAACGCGACGATTGGCAGGCTGCCCTGCTTAGAGTTTTGCAGGGAGATTATTGGCTTGAAGAGCGCATGATGTTGAAGGCAGTACTTATCCGGGATGATCAGGAAATTGGTCAATGGAATGCTCTCAACGATGCTGTTATCAGCCGAGGCGAAACCATTCGACCGGTCAAACTGAGTATATTTATCAATAACCGGCATCTGAGCACAATTGTTGCTGATGCGATTATTGCCTCTACTGCCACCGGATCAACTGCCTATGCTATGGCCGCTGGAGGTCCGATTCTCTCACCCGAGCTGCGGAATATAATCCTCGTTCCTGTTGCTCCGCATTTATCTATTGAACAAGCCCTGGTCCTGTCTGAAGATGTCGTTATCTCTGTGACAGTTCGGACATCCCATCAGGCAGTCATCAGCATTGATGGTCAGTCTGCCATTCATTTAGTGACTGATGACCAGGTCGAAATCACTACCAGCGATGATGCTGTGAATTTTATCCGTTTTCAGGACCCGGGATACTTCTACCGGAACCTGATACCATACATGGACCAGAATCCATCTATAAAAAAAACCTATGTCTGAATATAATCAATCCCTGGTTTGCACCTTTCATCCCAAAAAGGAAACTCAGCTGCGCTGCAATCGCTGTGATCGTCCGATATGCATTAAGTGCGCTATCCATACTCCAACCGGGTACCGCTGCCCGGAATGCATTCGCTCCCAGCAGAAGATATTTGTCACAACCAAAGGGTTTGATCAGATCATAGCCGCTGTGATCACTGCGATCATTTCCTATCTGGGAAGCTTTCTGGCTTTCCGGGGTTTTTACTCTATCTTATTTGCTCTGGGAACGGGTTTTGCTGTTGTTTGGGTTGTGAAAAAAGCCATCCAAAATCGGCGGTCACCACTGCTGAAATATGTCATGAGCGGCACTGCGTTGATTATTGGTTTGATCCCAGTATTAATACTTCTATTTCAGCAGATCCAGATATTTGGGTTTGTGGTGGATTATTCTTCCCTTATCTGGAAGTTAGGGTATGCGGTAATAATCTCGGGTAATATTTTTTATCAACTCAAGAAATGATATGCTCCTTGAATTACGAATTAGAAATTTTGCCATCATAGATGCGCTTCACCTGAAGTTTGACCCTGGGTTCGTGATCCTGACCGGTGAGACCGGAGCTGGAAAATCAATCATCATGGGTGCCCTGGACATGCTGCTTGGCTTGAGGGTTGACATGTCCACCTTGAGGAAAGGGAGCGATTTTGCCAGTGTTGAAGCGGTTTTCAAGATCCCCGATCTTGTTAGGGAACCTGTTATCCGACTGCTGGAGAAAGAAGAGATTCTTGATGGTAATGAATATCTGACCCTGACCAGGGAACTCCGTAAAGACAAACGCAATACAGCCAGGGTGAACGGCCATCGGACCAATGTTGCTGTCCTGGTTGAACTGGGCGAGTATCTGGTTGACATTCATGGACAATCTGAACACCTTTCGTTGATGCGGGTAAATCAGCATTTGGGATTATTGGACCGATTCGCTGGTACAACCGATCTGCTTAATGCCTACACCGGGGTTTATGATCAACTGAAAATAGTCCAATCCGATTTAGCAAAACTGAAGCAAGCGGATCTGGAAGCCGAACAACGCAAGGAATTACTGGCCTTCCAGGTGGATGAAATTGAAAAAGCTGATCTTGAGGTTGGGGAAGAAGAACCCCTGATCGAACGGCGAAACAGATTGGTCAATGCTGAAAAACTGGCAGATCTGAGTCAGAAAATCCTAATTTTATTGGATGACGCTCCTGCTCATCAGCCAACTATCATGGATTTATTGGGACGGATGGCTGGATCTGTAGAGGAATTATCCAAAACTGATCCGGCACTCGAAGGACTCAATCAACGCACTGGCGCCTTGAATGACAGCCTGTTTGATATTGGTAAAGACCTGCGATCTTACCTGGACAATCTTGAGTTTAACCCTGGCGAACTAGAAAATGTTCAGGATCGCCTGGAATTGATTTACTCACTGAAGAGAAAGTTTGGAGACAATATTCCGGATGTTCTGGCTTTCCGGGAGCGATCTCAAAATGAATTGAGTGAAATATCCAACCGCAGCTCAAAGATCCAGGAGCTTGAGGTAATTGAAACAAAGTTCTTTAGTGAGTTATATAAACGTGGCTCAGTACTGTCTGAGGGCAGGAAAAAAGGAGCAGTAAAACTGGCTTATGAACTGGAAATTCAATTGGATGATCTGAAAATGTCAGGCTCAAAGTTTGAAGTTGCCTTCCTCCGTGCTGAAGATCCGGCGGGAATTCCCACCGACGGAGGAAAAAAGATCAGTTTTTACCGGGATGGCCTTGAAAAGATTGAATTCTTGATCGAAACCAATCCCGGTGAGGGATTAAAGCCGCTTGCAAAAACTGCCTCTGGGGGAGAAACTGCCCGGTTAATGCTGGCTATAAAAAATGTTCTCGCACAGGCTGACCAGATTTCAACACTGGTATTTGATGAAATTGACCAGGGCATTGGCGGACGCATTGGTGCAGTTGTTGGCGAGAAACTATACCGATTGACACCTGAGCACCAGGTGATCTGCATCACTCATTTGCCTCAGTTGGCCGGATTTGGACAGCAGCATTATCAGGTTCTAAAGAGTGTTTCGGGTGGGCGGACAACTATTGATGTACGTGAGATTCATGGGGATGACCGGGTGAAAGAACTGGCAACAATGCTGGGAGGAGCGAGCGAAAAGAACCTGGCTTCAGCCCGAGACCTGCTTGATTATGTCTCCGGGGTGATCAGTTAGGATAAAATCTAATTATGGATATCAGATCGCATATTATGCGGTTCAGAACCAATCGAAAAAATCACAACCGATCGAATCCTCTGGGTATGATCGGTTTATTGATTGCCCTCTTGATCAGCATAATCACTGCCGGTGGTGTAATTTACGGTGTATACCGGTATGCAGAAATCACTGATAATTTACCGCCTCCTGATATGATGGAGCGATTGTTAAACCCCCCTGATGGATCCCTGCTTGAACCAACCAAAATTTTCGATAAAACCGGAGAAATAGTATTGTGGCAATTCGAAAATCCGCTGGTTGAGTACCGAAGATATCTGAATATCACAGACGGCAGCATGCTGTTTTATCAGGAAGTCTCCCGGGATTTGATCAATGCCTCTCTGGCTTCCCAGGATCCTGAATATTTTAATAAATCAGAAACTTTCCTGGTTGGTATCTTGGATAATCAAGCAGATCCCATTCCTGAAAAAATGGTCGAGGAATTTCTGCTGTGGAATGAAACAGATCATCCTTATCGGAAGATCAGAATTAATTTATTGGCAGACCAGATTGTCGCTCGTTATGGCCGGGAAAAAGTTCTTGAATGGTACTTGAACAGTGCTTATTTTGGTAACCAAATCTATGGTGTTTATCAAGCAGCCCTGATCTATTTTAGAAAATCAGCAGCTGATTTGGATTTGGCGGAGGCAGCGCTGTTGGCAGCAGTTGCCAAATATCCTTCTTTGAATCCTTACGACTCCCCGGAAGCAGCCAAGGAAAATCAGGAAATCGTTCTTGGTTTAATGACAAAAGCAGGGCTGATTACCAAGCCAGAAGAGACACGGGCTTTACAAATACAACTTATTTATCCTGATCCCGAAACTGAAGCTGGTGATTATATACCTGGATTTGTTGCCTATATTTTGAAAGAAGCTGACGAATTTATCCCCCGGGACCGCTTGATCAGGGGAGGTTACCGGATCATTTCAACTTTGGATTATGCTATACAGCAAGAACTTGAATGTACAGTTGAGTTAATGACCGCTAGAGTTTATGGCAACGACCCGGATCTTGATCCCGACTGCCAGGCAGCCAGATTGCTTCCAAAATATTCCGGTCCTTACTTGAACGGATCGGATCAGTTGGAAATTGATCTGGTCTTATTGGATCCTCTCAGCGGTGAACTGCTTGGGATGGTGGGACCATCTAACCTGGATGCTCCCCGGAATCCAGGCACCACTCTGACTCCATTTCTTTATCTTAATTATTTCACCCGGGGTTTTGAACCTGCTTCCCTGGTCTGGGATATTCCTCTGGATGATGTGAGCCTGTCCGAACCGGAATTGCATCCCGGCTGTGAAGGAGATTGTGAATTCAAGGGTCCAGTTAACATCAGGACCGCAATGATCAATGATTATTTATCTCCTGCAAAACAGCTCTGGGAATCTCAGGGAAAGAATCAAATAGAGAATACCCTGACTTTGTTTGGTTTTTCATTGGGAACGGAAATATGCCTGGATTGCGAAATATTCTCTGACGGTCCCAAGCTTACTATTATTGATCTTGCCCAGGGATACGGCGTATTTGTAAACCAGGGCTTTTTAAGGGGAAGAAACACTGGTGAGTCAAATATGAAAGTTCAACCTGCGGCGATTTTGAACATTAAGGATCAATCAGGGTGGTCATCATTCAATGATTTAGATTTTGTGGAAAACAAAATAATCAATGAACAGCTGGCCTATATGGTCAATCATATTCTCAGTGATGAAATTTCCCGGGTAAATGGCGATGTTTTTAAAATCGGCCGACCTGCTGGAGTGAAGACAGGTTTTGTCCCAGAATCGGAAAGCGCCTGGGTGATCGGTTACACACCCTCGCAAGTCACAACGATCTGGGCCGGTAATCCCACTGAGAATGACCAAGCTCAGGCAGATTACAACCAGATCAGCTCTGCTCTCTGGAGGGCAATTACTCAACAGCTTTCCCGGGGCCAGGAAAGCAGTGGTTGGGAAATGCCCGCGGGAATTTCAACTCTTGATGTTTGTTACCCTTCTGGAATGCTGCCTGGTGAAAACTGTCCCAGAGAAGTCAGGGAGATATTTATTGAAGGCAATGAGCCCCAGGGAGTCGATACGCTTTACCAGGTTTTGGAAGTAAATCGTGAAACTGGTTTATTGTCTACGGTTTTTACTCCGGGGCAGCTTATTGAAGAAAGGATCTACCTTGATTTTCCATCTGAAGCTCTGAGCTGGGCAGAGCAAGCAGGTTTATCCACCCCGCCAACTCTTTACGATTTAGATTCAAGGGTTATTGAAATTGAGGGTTTTTCTATCTCAACTCCTGATAATCTTTCCTTTGTTAATGAACAGGTCAGGATCCTCGGGTCGATACCCGAGGATGGATTTAGATCCGCCCGTTTGCAATATGGATTTGGAATGAACCCAGGATCCTGGCTCCAGATTGGTCCGGAGATAACTTCACCGGCAGATAATATCCGCCTAGGAAACTGGGATACCACTGATCTTGAAGATGGTGTTTATGCCATTCAACTGGTGTTGATCCGGGATAATCAGCAGATAGACAAGGTTTCGCTGGTGGTTTCAGTGGATAATTCTCCGCCTGAAATTTCTCTGAAGACAGATCTGGCAAGAATCCTGCCATATGAACGGGGAAAGGATTTAATTTTCGAGGTTGGTTTTGAGAATAACTCTGAAATTTTGCGGGTTGATTTTTATATAAACGGCGATTTACTCAGCTCACGAAAGACGGCTCCATATCTGTATCTCTGGAAGATGCAGCCTGGGAGTTATGAATTAGGCGTCAAAGCCTATGACCAGGCTGGTAATCAATCTGAGTTAAGTGTGGAATTTATTATTCAGGTAGATTGAAAACCGCCCTAAATTGTTGGGGATATATTGAATAGCTGAGCGGAGTTATTTCTTAAATCCAAACAGGCGCAGGGTATTTTCATTATTTCGCCAATTCTTTTTCACCTTGATTCTTAGTTTCAAGAAAACTTTTCGTCCGCTCATGGATTCTATTTCCCTCCTGGCGGCTGATCCAATTTTCTTGATCATATTGCCCCCTTCTCCGATTAATATCCCTTTTTGGGAATCCCTTTCCACAAATAGGGTTGCTTCGATATAGGCTCCCGTATCCCCGCGTTCCTGGTATTCATCAATCCTGACAGCAATTACATGGGGAAGTTCTTTCTGGAGCAGATTCATGGCTGCAGCTCTGATTAGATCCGCAGCGATCTCCCTTTCGTATAAATCAGTGACCTGATCCTCCGGATATAGCAGGGGTCCTTCCGGAAGAGCATTGGTGATTTCCTCGAGCAATTTATCCAGGTTCTCCCCTGTGACTGAGGAAATGGAAATAATCTGTACCTCTGGTTTTAACTCCTGGTACTGCTGTGTGCGATCATTGAAATCCTGGGCTGTGATTTTATCCATTTTGTTGAGAACTTTAATAACAGGTGGTTTTTTCTTCAGGGCGGAGATGGCATCACTAAAAAGATTGTCTTCTGAAGTTGGTGGAACGCTACCATCCAGGATCAGCAAGGCCAGGTCGACATCTTCCAGTGCCTGAAGGGCATCCTGGTTCATGTATTCACCCAATTTATGCTTGGGGTGGTGCAGGCCGGGTGTATCAATAAAAATCATCTGGGCTTCCGGAAGACTTAGAATTCCCAGCTGCTGCAGTCGAGTAGTTTGAGGTTTTGGAGATACAGCGGCTATGGTTTGTTTCAGCAAGCGGTTTAACAGGGTTGATTTGCCCACATTGGGACGTCCCATAACTGCAATAAACCCTGATTTATGCTCTTCCGGCATAGTTTTTATCCCTTAATTAGCTCCAGAAATTGGTCCTAATTTGCTTTGTCCATACCTTGACCGATTCCGGCATATTTTATATAATGATATGTCTGGGTTTAATCCAGACCCGAAGGGTACTTGTTATAGGAAACAGTATCCAAATTTAGATGTAAGAACATTCTCATTGCCCTGGTTGAAACCGGGGCATATTAACGCGTATAGTAACCGCTACATGGCAATTTGGTCAAGTAGAAAAGTATAGGGAGAGTATATGGCTCAAGTTGATAAAGCCAAGAATTACGCTCGTATTAGTTATCGTTACCCATTGCCGCCCCTGATTAAGATGCAGCTTGAATCTTTTAAACGTTTAAAGGACAAGGGGGTTGGAGACCTGTTCAATGAGATTTCACCCATCGAATCATACAATGGCAAAATGAAGCTTTATTTCCCAAGTAAAAGCCCGGAATCAGAGCAATGGGGTTTGGATTTCCGTTTTGAACCTTCTGAATATACTGTTCAGGAATGCGTTGAACGTGATTTGACCTATGCATCTTCTTTATATGTATCTGTGTTGCTTGCTGGTGCCAAGGTAGCTGAACCGATCAAGCAGGAAATATTCATGGGTGAATTCCCAGAGATGACTGAAAAGGGAACTTTCATCATTAATGGTACTGAAAGAGTAATTGTTTCCCAGTTGATCCGTTCCCCGGGAGTTTATT
>SDBT01014769.1_pt1 | contig 12433 bp, 16 predicted proteins | sample 2277101 | NCBI WGS metagenome assembly SDBT01 (sample SAMN10404973, study PRJNA504765) | marine sediment metagenome | isolation source: marine sediment core GS10_PC15, 103 cmbsf | place: Arctic Ocean: Southern Knipovich Ridge | collected 2010
TTCCAAGACACGATCAGCTTCGTTAGCATCCACGTTTCCAAAGAAGCCAAAGACGTCGCGTTCCTCTTGCCATATCCAGGCATAGCCCCAGTCCACAGCAGAAACCCCTCCCTCACCATGAACGGCAATGGTGTCCTCATCGTTATATTCCGCTAGGTCGGCAGCGGACAGCTCAGTAGGAGGAAGGATCATCGATGTGAATATCCCCCCGCCACCGAACACACCTCCAGCAGGACTCTTGGCTTCCCATACGACGGTGCCGTCTTCCTCATAGGAAATACGTTCGCTCGGAACATCGGGGTAGCTACCTGGCAATGGTGGACTCCCTAACGATCTCGCGGTACCAGCCGTCCCCCACGACACCGGCAGCAACAGCACGCTTATCGATCCAAACCAAGGCAGCACGAATGTCATCGAGAGCTTCGTCAGGGCGGGCTCCCTCGTGTGCCAACCAAGCAGTGATGTCGTCCAGGTATTCAGCGAGGGTTTCCTGTAGCTCGGTTGCTTCGAGGTTGCGTAGCTCACCCTTCCAGTGGGCGAGACGAGTCGCAGCAATCCTCGCTCCAGCATGACCGATAGCCCTCATGTCCTCGTCGGGATGCTTGAGGAAAGCAAAGGCTCCTACATCCATCAGGAACATCTCTAGGGCACCCACTACGTCAGGCACTATGTCCTCTTGATAGATGAGCCATTGGCTGATGTCTTGTCGAATACTCATTAGCAATCTATCCCCAATGTACCTGTGTCAACTTGAATCATCATGCTTCTGTTGCCCGTTCCACGGAAGGTCGCGCACGCGCGGATGAAGTAAGAACCACCTGGCGAATTGGACTGCATCGTGTATTCGGCTTTGGTTGTGGTGAGAGTGTGCGACTTGACTGCGCTAAAAATGGGTGTCCCGCTTTGGGTGTAAAACTGGAGACACAGGTCAAGGATCTCATCACCCACACCATCCTCCGACTTCCAGCAGTAAAAGCTCCAGTCGATGAGAGCCCCGTCAGTAGTGCGAGCTGAATAGCCAGCAGGTAGACCAGGGCTCTGGATCAGAAGCCCACCAGGGATGCTATTCCCGAAGGGGTGAAGGCCCGAAGTAGTCCAGCCATACCAACGTGCCATCCACTTACCCAGGAACGGACCACGAGGAGAGGTGAAGTCCAGATCTTGACCTGATGGTGGGGCCTCACGTCGGACAACTTCCCAGACTGAGCCCTCTCGATTGTTGTCATCGAGGACATAAGGCTCGGTGTATTGAGACCACTGAGCAATGTCCTTGATGTCCACCGTGTCGCCGTTGGGCCAGCGTTGGCCGGTGCTCAGGCCGATGTCGAAGCGAGGGAGCACGAAGCTAGCGGACCCAACTTGCGTCTCCCACGGTCGCTTGAGGAAAGACCCCACAGCGTTGCCGACAAACAGCTCGAAGCCTGGGTCGTAAAGAATGTTCCCCGCACAAAGCAGAGCCTCATCGGAGCCGGGAGGACCGCGTGGTGGCTTAGGGGTAAAGGTACGAGAGCGTCCCGACACCACGCGGTGACGGGGGCGACCCCGGTAATGAAAGATCTTCCGCTTAGGTCCGTACTTCCATCGTGTGATCGTCATTAGATGCCACCGACAAGAGAGCTACCTTCCCAGCGCACCCAGCGAGTCAGGTCAATGTAAGTGGGTGTCCCTACGACGGGGGGCCGGTAGTAGACACCCATGCCCTCACGGATGCCCCACGAGGCGCTGAGCAGACGCAACAGCTTGGGGTGGATGATCTCTCCTCGGAAGGAGATCTCGTTGCTGAGGTCCACGAAGGCAGGAGGGTTGTACGCATAGAACCCGTCACCCACAGCGAAGGAGCCTTCAGCCATCTCCTGAAACTGAGTGGAGATGTCGATTTGAGCGACCTCGGCATGATCGTTGAGAACGGACAGAACGTAAGTGGCTACGGAGACAGGCGATCCAAAGGTGTTGACCATAAGAGTGCGTGCCAAGGTGTTCCCGTGGATGTCATTCTGAGTAGGAGAAGGAGCCCGGTCAACAAAACCAACCGTGGTCTGTACGTTGTCCGAGTCCTCGGTAACCACGATCACGCGTGATGCGTAAGGAGCAGCGTCCAACGACAACTGCATCTCCTCAGCGTCAAGGGCTAGGAAGGAGGGGTCCTTGCCAATCTCGCCTGTAATGACGACCTCGGGGGTGGTAATACCTGTGAAGAGAGCAGCCTTTGGACCAGCATCAATAGTCCCATCGTTGTTAACGCGAAACTCAGCACCGATAGAAGCACATACAGTGCGAATCGCCTCCAAGGGTGACTCGTATTGATGGTTGCCTGTGTAGGTTTGACCGGCTGGCTCAGAGACTGTTCCTTTCGTGACAGCCACAGGGAGTAGCTGGTCGAGAGAGTTCTCCAGGGTAGAAGAATCCAACTCAATTTCCGTTTCTATCATGTCGGACTTTTCCTCGGGATCGCCCAACCACCAGACCATCCCGGCACCCGCGATCTGGAACACGTCTCGAAGGATGACCTTCTTGAGCACGGGCCCCACGTAACGAGCAGCAGCCAGCATGTCAGCGTCATCCAGGTAATTGGGCTCGATGTATTGAGACAGCACGACAATGTGTCCGAATTGTTCGAGGTCATCCCATAGACCAATCGGAGCTGCTCGTGACAGGTCTAGCTGCCATGACCCCTGCGTCTGTAGGACTTCAGTAATCATTGAAGCGTCTCTTGACCCACTCGATGGCCTCCGCGATGGCCGAGAAGACAGTGAGGATGATGAAGAAAGTGAGGAAGAGGATGGCTACCTCCATACTGCTCGGACCCGCTCCCCGAAGATGGCGTGGTATTGGAGAGCGAGAAGATCGGGTGTGTCATTGGCTGCGGCTGCTGCTCCACCAATTGAATACCCGAGAGCGAACCGGATCTGCTGAGTAGCCAAGACCTCGACTCCACCATTGGTCAAATCATTGGTGTGAGTCTGTGGAGAAAACAGAACAAAACGGTTCCCGTCCCCATCGTCACCTGTCTGTCGAATCCCTACATTACCGGATGCTCCTGACGGAGTAACAGCGGTAGACCCACCACCACCACCACTACCGGCATCAAACACAACCTCCAAATCTGAGTTACCTTCGATCGTCCACACCCCCAGGAGGAACGGGAACCCACGTCGGATCTGAAGGTCCACCGTGTGTCTTTCAAAGACCGTCGCCCCACCCTCTTGGAGACGAATGATTACCGACTCAGGTGAGTTGCGTGAGACTGAGAAGAAGTCCCAGCCACCGTGTTTGATTGAGTTCCTAGCGAAAGCCCAGTCGTTCAGGGACTCCCAGACAGCTCCTCCGTAACACTCCACTTCAATGCGTCCCGTGTTACCCGCTTCCGGTCCAATGCGGATGAGACCGTTATCGATTGACCAGTCACCAGGGTTGTTGGGTACATCCAGCCCTGAACGAAGACGAGACTCAACGAAGAGATCACAAGACCCTGAGTAGTAGGTGTTGGGGTCGGCTCCCCAAACCGCATCTTCGCTGAAGTCACCATCGTTGGAGTAGTAGACCTTGATCGTCCCGTCCTCGGTGGCACGAGTGAAGTCGAGCGTGGCCGTAGCGTCCCACCCGAAGGCGAGGTGTCCGATAGGTGGAGCAATGATCGGCTTCACTTCCCCGATGTCCAGCCCATGACTGTTGACTAGGACAGTGCCGGTCACGTTGGATACAAACTCGGTGCGGGACTCGCTCCCGATACGGAACAGACCGATCTCATAGGGGAAGAACCCATACTTGTAAGACCCGAGCTGGGTGTCGATTCGCACATCACCAAGGATGAAGAACCCGTCGAAGTGTGAGTCGAGCGAGTAGGTGACAGCTATGAGCTGCCCCTGCATTTCGAGAAGCTCGGAGCGAAGAATCTTGGCGTTAGCCGTGGTGGACTTGAGAAATCCTGAGACCACCATCTCGCGTTCCTCCAACCCTCGTGACTCCTGCCACTTAGATGGATGCTCCATGTCGAGATCGAGCCCGACGCGTCCTATCGTCAATACACCCATTACGCCACCTCAGCTCCTAGCTCTGCCAGAGCCTCACGCAGTTGACGCAGGATCTCACGCTTGGCTGCTGGGTCAGCGAAGTCCCACACACCGCGCAGGTTGACTACTTGGGTGAGGTCACCTCCCACTGAGCTGATGAATTGACCTGGGCCCCCGAGAGGGATGGCATTACCGGCTGTAGAGAAAACACGTCCTCCATTGATACCAGCAAGGATGGCTTTGTTGACCTGATCGAAGAAGGCTCGGATCTCATCGATGGTGCTGTCACGATCGTCACCACCACCACCACCTCCACCGCCTCCACCTCCACCACTGGGGAAGGCTTGGTTGACAGCGCCCAAGGCTGCGTCTAATGCAGTGGTGTCTCCAGCTCCACCCGAAGTTTCAGTGCCACCAGGGCCGAATCGTCTCTGCTGACGCGCCAGCTCACTATCACCAGCAGTAGTGGTTGTCACAGCGGGAGTCCCCGTGAAAGATCCAGTCCCCATCCCGGTTGAAGGAAGCCCTCCATCACCAACCCTTGGTGCAGTAGGAGCCGTGGTGGCAGGAGGAGAGGTAACGCTGGGAGGGTTGAACCCCACAGCTCCAGTACCTAGATTACCCCCACTGAACCCACCCAAGAAAGCAACGCCTGGACCAGCCAATCCAACAAAGATGGTGGTATTGATCCGATTAGGCAGAGCACGCAAGGCATCGTTCAAAGCATTCACCTTGGCGGCTCCTATATCAGCCATGTCCCCAACGGCGGTGATCTGAGGGACTAGCTGTGCCTGCATAACTTGAGCGGCATCGCCTCCAACACTAGAGATTATCTCCATCTCGTCGTTGTAATCATCGACAAGCGGCAACAGCACGTCCATAGCGTCTTTGGTCACCCCAAAACTTATGGCAGCTTCGTCAAGCTGTCCACGGCTGATGATCCCTTCACGGAACAAAGCTTGTACGAACTTCCATTTGGCAGCCAGCTTCTCTAGTCCCTGGTCAGCAACGAGGCTGATCGAATCGAGAGCAGCACTCGTGAAAGCTTCGACTGTGGTGGGGTTGATCTCCTCCTGCATTGCCTTCCATGCTTCAGCCAAGGTACGAATACCAGAGGTCAAACCGAACCCACCCTTGACGGCATCTTTGAATTCGAGAACCTTCTCTTCAGCTTCTTCTAGCGCCCCACCAAACAGCTCAGCTCCACTTGCAGCGTCCGCTAAGTCGAAGGCATCAATCCCCGCACGAGCATCTTCCATTTCCTCTTTGAATTTACGAACGTCAGCGGCTGACTTTCTCAGGAACGGCAACCAAGTAGCGAACGAATCCAACAGAGTCGAGAAGGCTTGAACCACAAGCAAGGCTGCATCGGCTGTAAGCCTCAAGGCTCCCTTGGCGAAGAACAGGAACACTCCTGTGAGGTCACCAACGAACTTGAGTAGTGGCTTGAGCCAAATTAGAAGCTCCTGAATGATCCCTATGAACTCTTGCCACTGAGTCTTGAGGAATTCATTGTTGGCACCCTCGTCTATCACAGCTTTGAGCGTGTCACCCAATCCACTCAAGGAGTTCTTGTTGCGCTTAGCAGCCTCATTCACACCATCGATGCTGCCCATAACCCTTGCCTGTGCTGCGTCGAAGATGGCAGCTCTCTTGGCAGCGTCGTCGTACCCGTTGTCGGCAAGACTCTTGAGTTCTGCCTCCAAGGCCGGGAAGTCAGCACCCAACTCTTCTCGAAGCTGTTCGATGTTGACATCCTGAAGCGCCTTATCGAATTCTCGAATCACTGCCGCCGGGTCTTGGCCAGAGAGCAGAGCTAGTTGCTCACCCACCTTGGCTACTGATACCGCAGCCTTGTCAGCGTCCAATGCTGCGAAGGACTCGAAACGCAGAGACATCTCTTCGAGCTGCCCAGACAACTCAGCCAATGAGATCCCTCGGATAGCTTCGAGGTTGGAAGCCATCTCAACGAATTTAGGATTGATCTTGTTAAGAACGTCAGCCACCTTGATGAGGGAGGCAGCGATGACGGCGAAGATAATGGCAGCAGCTATAACCGCAATCTTCCCCAAAAGCTTGGCAACGGTAGTGAGCCCAGCGTTGAGCCCGGCTGCTGATTTACGGACAGCCACAAACCCCTGAGCGAGCAACGCGTTACCGACCGACCCGCTACGAGCAAGACGAGCGAACCCAGTCAAGGTCGTAGCATTCAGTGATTGGAAGAGACGCATGAAGCCGCTGACTTTTTCCTGCTGGACTTCAGCAACATCAGTCGTCTTGACAAGTTGATCCTCAACATTCTTGAGGACATCGAGTGCCTTGTTGGCCTCAGTCAATCCTTCAGGGTCGAACACCTTTTCAAGTAGAGCTTGGTCCTCAGACAAATCGCTGATCTCTTCGAGCGTGTCTCGCACGTCAATCATCCAACGCGTCATCGCCGCGTTCCCCTCAATGGTCTCGAATTTACTCAGCAACCGTTCCAGCTTCTGAGCTGTCGGGATACCTGACCCCATAGTGTTTGTGAGGTCTTGGAGCACACCTTCCAGCTTGGAGAAACCATCCACCTTCACTTCAAAATCTGTCATCGATTGAATCTCTTCGCGCACAAGACCAGCCGAGACACTCAGTTGTTTTAGGGAATTCTTAGCTGCGTCTGTGCTGGATTGAACCTCATTCAACCCATCGCTATAAGCCTTGGCACTTTGCAGGGCTTCATCCAGCAACTGACCTTGCTCGCGGATAACAGGGTTGGTGGATTCCATCGCCCCCTTGAGAACCTTCTCAGCATCAACCAGAACCTTAAGGCCCGTCTGGACCTCTTGGATACCCTTGAATTGAACCTGAAGGGTGGCAACCAGTGTGGCAATATCAATAGCCACGATGGCCTGCCTTCATCGAACGCTGGACGGCTGCTTCTTTCTCAGCCTGTTCATGTTCTTCGTGACGGAGCTTGTAGAGCGCCATCCAGTCGGTCAGTTCCTGCGAAGACATTGACCTGAGAAGTTGGGCGCGTGACATGCTCAACTTCTCAGCCAACTCTAGGTAGAAGCGTTCTTCGGGGAACCGTTCGAGTTTCCCTGGGCCTCCTCGACATCGACTGAGCCCAGGCCACTGAGACGCTGTGCCACTTGGGCAATGCGCTCCAGGGCAGCTCCCGACTTGGAGTTGAGGGCATCACGGTCGGCAGGCTCAAAGAGCTTCTCGCCTGACCCTGGGTCCTCACCATTCGCTGGTGGTACGAAGCAAGTAGCGATGAGCAGCTCGGGATAGAATCGCTCAAAGGCGACCTCCCCGTCCTTATCGGTTGAACGCTTGAGAAACCCTGCACGTTCGAGTCCACTCATTCCTCTTACTTCTACTTCAAGGTCGCCCCATTCTTTGACGACGACTGGTTCGGTCTGGATGTCATCGACTTCCAGTATTTGCTTCCGTAGCTCTGAGGCCATCTAGCCCTCCTATGTAGTGAAATAGAGCTGGCCGTCCAGCACCATGTTCAGGTTCTCGGTCACGATCGCATCGACAGCGACGTTGATCGAGTCTTGTGCGATGCGTGCAAACCCTTCGTACTTCCAACCTGCCGTGGAGCTAACTATCAGCTCCACCACAAACTTGGGATTGTCCGCAACGATTAAGTCGATGAAGTTGGAGTCGTTCCAGTAACGTCCGATAGACACGTTGGCACCAGCCATGTTGGGCTGGAATTGACGCCACCCTGATGACCCGAATTCGGTTACCTCGAATGCCTCAAGGTCTACGTTGAGAGTCCACTCCCGGCCACCAGCCACCTTGGAAGCTGTCAACCATTCACTGTCAATCGTCCAAGCGGCTGACGAGTTCTGAGTGGTGAGGAAGTTGAAGATCCCCTGCACATAGTTGACCGTGTAAGGACCGACTCCGACAGTGGAAGCGTTAGCGAAAATCTCTACAGCGCCCGCGTCATCCCAGTGACGGCGCGTAGACAGATCGATCTGTACCGACAGTGAATCACCAGCAATGGTCGCCAACTGGTCCGTAGACGAGGTGGGTGTCTGCGCTGTGATATTGAGTCCGGCGTCTCTTCCTGAGAGAGGCATTCACAAACCTCCGTTAAGTTAGAGAACGGTCGAGAAAGCGACAGCGCCTTCGATTGTCACGTTCGCTGTGAAGGGAACGATCGCATCGACAGCAGCTCCCGGCTGGATGTTTGAAATCCAAGCACTGGCTGTGTATCCGTCCATGTCAGAGTCACTCACAAGCAGCTCGATTGTTGCTGGGTCTGTGGACTGGGTGAGCAGATGATCCTGCATCGCCCTCATCGATGTCGAGCCCAATATGTTCCAGTAACCAGAAATGGTCCCCGATGCGCCGTTCAGGTTTGGCTGAAACTGTCGCCAACCCGAGGAGCCGAACGTCGAGACTTCAAACATCTCAGCGTCCACGTTGAGGGTCCACTCCCGCATGTCACCAACAAGGGCAGGGGTGCCCGATGTGGAAGAACTGAACTTGACGCTACCGCCACGTCCTGCAAGAGGCATTTCGTAATCCTCCTAGACATTATTACGTGGCGCTCGATGGCGCTCCTGGGGGAGATGCTAGCCGGTGGAGAGTCGGATCACGTCTAATGACCCACAGCGGCTGCACTTGACTTCCAGAGCTGCGTTGCCCGAGTGCTCCCACTTGCAGATGAGCTTGCCACAGTTGCGACAACGCACCTCTTGGAACGGTCGTCCTGCCCATCCTTGGGAAAAGGTGGAAACTTCGTCTATGGAAAAATGCCGGGTTCGGCTCAAGACAGTGCTTTCTGGATGAAGTAGTTACAAGAGAATAGCTGACGCCTCTTATCGTCCTCGCCAATCTCGAATGGTGACTGATTAGGGGTGATCGTTATGTATCGAGTAGTGCCGGTAGTTGGGGCAGTCTTGGCGATGTCCGTGTTCTCCACAACCGAGAGGATGCCGTGAATAGTGTCAGCATTCAGACTGGCAGCGATGTAAGAGGTGGAACGGCTGATGACCTGGATACCAGGGCGAACGTGAGAGAGACTGCCGAGCACATAGTTAGGAGCTGCGCCGCCTGTCTCGAAGAAACCAACGCTGGTGTCTGGTGAGTCTTCTCCGATCTTGCCGATCCAAATTGGAACGGCGGTTGACGAGGGAGCGGTATCAAAAACGGTGGACTGCGCGACTACGTAATCGCTGATCTCTTTTATGAAGGACATCAGCCACCGTCCCCGAATTCCCCGCCCGCACCAGACAGACGAGCCCGCACCTTCCCAGCTAGCCTCTCGCCCATGCCTTCTGCGGCGTCCATGACAGGACGCTCCAAGTATTTCCAGGTGCGCCCTGGGCCGTGGCGAAAGGCAGGGTTCTCATGTTGAAGCACCGCGTACCTACGTGAGGGTTGAAATTTGCCACGCTCATCGCCGTAACCGATCTTGACCTCCACGCCTGAGTCGTCAGACTTTGTGATGGCGACTTGTCCTGATGCCTGTAGGTAGCCCCACCGTTTTGGCACCAGTGACTTTGACGCTGCCAGGATCTCCTCGGCCTCCTCCACCAGAGCCCCGAGGAAGGGCACCTGTAGCTCGGCCAAGGAAGCCTCTACCGCGAGCGCGAGTGTTGACGCCCCAGAAACCTTGATCTCCTGCTCGAAGTGAAGCTCTTGATCGAAGAGGACCATTAGGCACCAGCGACAATGTTGCCACCAAAGACACTCCCGCTGGCTCCTGATCCGAAGAACAGCACTATGTGATGAATGCCGTCCTCATCGCTGAACACATCAGAGCGAATCAACGCAGGCTGAGTGGCGTCGGGGAGGGTGACCATCGAGGTAACAGGGATGCGATTAGTAGAAGCGACGTATGCGATGTGCGACGACAAGACTGTCTCCCCGTAGGAGTTGCGAACGAATTGAGGATGCTCCTCTACGAGAGCATCGAAGGTCGAAGCTGAGGTTGAGAAGGTCTCTTCGCCGTACTGGTTCACCGAATCAAATCCTTGCACCACGATGGTGTGAGGCATCAACTCAAGGAATTCACTGTCAAAGCTCACACTGGGAACCCGAGATTGTCCACTCGACGCCTCTGCACGAAATCGGTCATGCCACGAGTGAAGGCTGGCTTGTCCCAGTCGGTGTCGGCTTCCTGTAGTTCCTTGTCAGCCCTAGAGATGCCCCCGGCATACACAGCCAGAGCGATCTTGGTGCTGGCCTGCTGCCGAAGGTCATCGGCCAGGTCACGATACTCCTGGGCTCTAGCCGCATAAGAGATGGACAAAGCACCCACTGTCTTGGTGCGGACCTGTCTGGTGAATTCAGCAGCGACCTTCCTCGCGGACGCTGAGCCAGCGAGATACACGTTATTGCCGTTCTCGGTTATCAGCCAATTCACTTCTTCGTCACTGATCTGTTGGTCAGTGGTGTCGGTGTCACCGATGAGAAAGCGCACCGCGTCACGAGCTGTTGAGGCTGGGTCGCCCGAGTAAGTCCAAGTCATTTCTTCTTTCCCATTGTCTCGTTTTCATGCACCCAGTTGGTCATCCAATACTGCAAATCCTCGATGGCTCCCTGGATCTGGAAGACCCCGGCTTGAGCCTGATCGCGTTGCTGGGTAATGCCCTGGGCACGCTCTTGTAGTTCCTTGAGTCTACCTTCCATCTTCTTGCGGATCATGGATGAATCGTCATAGCCGTAGAGGAAGGGTGCCTTGAGCAAGTCACTGGTATCGGGGATAAAGACCTCGATGCCCATGCCCTTCGCCCAGCCGATAAAGTATTCACAGCTAGGACGTTGGTTCTGATACTCACGGCTCCCAGCGATCCCGCCTGACTGTGCCATGTCGATGCCGTAGATCCCGATTTCCTTGTACCCAAGAGCGATCGCTATGGCCATCATCCATGACACCGTGTTGGTGAAGTATCCACCAAAGACGTTCATCATGTCCTCGCGCGGGTAGACCGCGACGTTCTCTATCTGTGGGTACTTCTCAGCTTCCTTTTCCCACAGGAAGACAGTGAAGTCTCCACTTGACAGAAACTCCAAGTGCTCTTCTAGGTCGTCAGAGTGGTTCTTCTTGATGTCGTGGAGCTGAAACCATGCGTCCCAGTTTTTGTCGGCAGCAACCTTATGCAAGGCATTCATTCCCCAGAGGTCTGCGTCCTCGTCATCCCACGGCGTGTCCTTCCAGCTTGGAGCGAACCCCACGATATTTACCCGATCGTGTTTCCGTTCGTAAGGAGGTTTGGGTGGTTCGGTTGTGTCGGTGACGACTGTTAGATCTGGCTTCTCTTCACTCTTCTTCGTCGCCACTTGCGTTCCCTTCGACGGCTTGAACTTCTACCACTATCTCCGCGTTCTCGTAGACCAAATGATCTTCGTGAACCGCTGTGACGTGACGGGCAAGTCGCGTGAAGGGTCCCTTCCCACACTGTGGACACATTTCTCCGAGAGCTGACTCGTCAACTTCCTTCAAATGTCCAACTCGAACTAGAGCATTGAATCGTAAGACTGGGATTTTCCCGAGCACTTTGGACGGGACAACCTCTCCCCGGCTGAAACGCTGTTCGCCCAGCACCATGTTGCGTCCTGAAATGTAAGGCACTCGTGTTGCTCCTTTCTACATAGCAAGAGGGCCAGGCTAACCCTGACCCTCTCAGCTCTTAGGTTTTGTTTACGCGGTGGTCAGCGAAGCGATGGCCCAGGCAGCAGTAGAGAGACCGATCAGGTCTACCGCATCAGCGATCCCAAGATCCAGGTCCGTTGACCCATTGATGGTCGCCCCGTTACCGTCAAGTGTGTTTACACCTGTGGATGGGCCGTCTATCAACACGACTGTTTTTCGTAGACCTGCCTTGGGGTCAGACCCCAAGAAGAAGGCCGCTGCCTCTGTGGTGTCGATGATCGTCAACCCGAAGTTGAGAACGTCGATCCCCGTAGTGGCGAGTACCTGCACATTGGCGAGAGACCCTGCGTCTGCAACCACCCTCATGTAGTTCTTTACGATTCCCATACTGCCTCCTTTATGCCGTGACTTACGCTACGGCGTCTTGGAAGAAGTATCCGAGGTCAGCAGAAACCAGCTTCTGGTCAATGGCTTCCTCAGACTCGATACGGTCTGAAGCGTTCCGCTCCAAGCGGAACCTCTTGACGCGGATACCGTTGGAACCTCCACCGAAGAGACCGTTCCACCTGAACGTGTATCCAGCCGAAGGCTTGTTCAGCCCAGGTGAGGATGCGACGTGCAGAAGGAGGGCGTGTCTCCCGAAGTTGAAGTTATAGGAAGCTGTCTCTCCCTCGTTAGCAGCCGTGTTGGCTACCGACTCCGCAATAAGCACCTTGTCGATGCGGAGCATGGAAGCCAGAAGGTCTGGACCCATGATCGCTTTCTCGGTGTACTTGATGCGGTCGAGGAAGTCAGGATGATCCTGCAACTTGTTCCAGACATGAGG
>SDBT01014771.1_pt1 | contig 12432 bp, 8 predicted proteins | sample 2277101 | NCBI WGS metagenome assembly SDBT01 (sample SAMN10404973, study PRJNA504765) | marine sediment metagenome | isolation source: marine sediment core GS10_PC15, 103 cmbsf | place: Arctic Ocean: Southern Knipovich Ridge | collected 2010
GGTTGCTCGGCGGCTGTATTGCCCAGCCCGTCCACCACAGCTTTGAAGATATCATTGACGGTAACAACCCCCTCCACTTTGCCGGTCTCATCGATAACTGCCAGTGCTGCCGCATCCGATGCGCTTAGCTGTTCGATTACCGCATCAAACGACGCATCTGTCTTTATTGTTGGTACCACCCTGCTCATTATCCATTTGACCTTCAGCTTAAGCGTCGCATCGTCAAGGCTCTGACGCCACTTGGAAAAAACCGGCCGAAGATAAGGGCTCACTGCCGCATCCAAATCCGATTTTGACACTATTCCATCCGCCATCTTATTTGCGCCTATGAATAAATATTTGCAATCGCTTTGCTGCAGCATGCTGATTGCTTCCTGCACACTCACATCACCGCTTATCCAGACAATTTCTTTCTGCATAATATCCCGCGCGCATATGCCTGCAAGTGCGTTGAATTGACTGCCTGAATCGACCTGCCTGCCTTCGTTTTGTCCCGGAAGCTCAGCCGGTGACCCGGCTATCTTTTGAATGGTTTCGGAAATTGGTCCCATTGCCGACGCCTTACTCTCAGCCGTTTCCTGGTCTGAAGCTTGTTTTTCTTCTGTGCCGGTCCCGTCGTCTTCTTTGTCTGCCGTATCCCCACTATCGGTGTTCCCAGCCTGCTGGGATTCGTCCTGTGCCTGCTCTGACGGTTCCTCAGCAGTCTCTTCAATTTCACCTTTCTTCTCGGGTACCTGTGCTTCGTTTACTGTTTCGCTTTCCGCCGCGTCGGACGTTTCTGGTGTTTGTGCTTGATGTTGTGGCTCTTGACCGTCTTCGGGTACTTCTTGTCTCTGTTCAGACTCTTCTTGAGCCTCTACTGTTTCAGCTTCGCCGCCACGCCCTGTTTCCTGTACTCGTCCCTGACCTTCCTGCTGTGCCGCTTGACCTTTTTCTACTTCGGCTGCTTGCTGTGCTTGCGGCGCGCCTTGTATTTGTTCACCACCCTCCTCCGCTTGTGTGGCCTGTTCGCATGCCTGCTGCTCTTTCACCGCCTCAGCCTCTAAGTTATTCGCCTCGTCTTTTGTTTCTGCTGTCTTTTCTTTTTCACCAGCGGGTTCTTCATTACCTGCCGCATCTTCTACCGATTCGGCAACTTGGGCGGCCTGGCTGTCATCTTCCTGTTGTTCGCCTGAAGCTTCAACCGCATCATCTTTGGATGAAACGCCGAAAATATCCTTGCCGAATATCACCCCGCATTTAAACGGCGGATAAGGCTCTATAGCCATTTCGTACTCAACCAACAAAACCTCTTTGTTGCCGCCAGAACCTATTTGTTCTGTCGCTGACTTCAACCCTTTACTGATAAACGTCTTCGTGTGTAAAACCTCATTTGACTGTCCCAGACTTTTCTGCAGTACTTTCTGCCAGCAATCGGCAAGTATATCGCCCACTATTTTTAGACCCTCACTGGTTGCCTCTGCCGCTTCAGCTGAACACTTCTGAGCGTCTTCCGCTATTTTTTCCTGTCCCACTGTCAGCATAACTCCGCCGACGATAAACAAACCCCTCTGGTCGAACAGCACCCCAAATCCTGCTTCCAGCACCCCGTGTGACTCGATATTGCTTACCGCCACGAGATTCTTGAAGTGGTTTTCAAAGCTCTCGATTCTGCCGCTGACGACATCCTTCTGTTGCCAGTTCACATGAGTACCGAATTTACGCTCAATCTCTTGACAGAAGGCCCTCAGTGATTCAGCCGACAGCTCTACGGCTTTTGATTCGGATATTGTCTGAGATGTTGTCATTGACTTTTTATCAACTCGTTAATTTTCCACATTCTCTAATGCTTGAACGTATATTAGCGGTTAACCGTATCAGTTTTTTCGATGGATTTTCCCGCCTACTTTAGCATTTAACCGCCGCATCCTGCCTTTTATGACCCCCACGCCAACGTCAAAGCCTCTGGCGACACCCAAACGGCTGTTTATTTGCCTGAAAGCTCTTTTTCAGCCCAAAATTATTTTTGGCCTTTATGGTTGTGTTGTCTGAAAAAAGGCCCTTACTGCAGATTCCCGGCAACCACCTAAAAAACGAAAGGCCGGTCTTAAAAACCGGCCTTTTGTTTTCACGTTGATTCTTTACTGGTCTTAGAATTTGTATGACAGCGTCAGGCTCGTCCAGAACTCGTCCTCTGTGTTCACAGAATCCTCCCAAGACGATTGATAATACGCTGCCGGCGTAAAGGTAAGGTTGTTACCAAGGTCAAAGCCCGTCGAAACGCCTATAACAGCATGCGACCAGTCGTGTTCCGTCCCGCCTGGTGTAGGACCTGTACCGTCATTATAAACCGTATCCAGTGAAAAATGCAGCACCTGTTCCGGCATCTCTGCCGTAAGTCCCGGAACGGTTACATCATAGCCTACGCCTAAAATATGCGCCCATCCTCCGTTGTTGCGACCCGTTGAGCCGCCCACGCTCGGCCAGTTCAGCGCAACTGTATAGCTCGGCACCAGCCCCCCGGGCAGAAGCACCGGCCACGACAGGTTTACAAAGAATTCCTGCATTGCCGCCATTGCCGCCACACCGCCTTTTCTCGGCTCGTCGGGAAAACTATAGTACACATAACCGGCGGTGTAGTTCGTCTGGTAGTTTTCGGCCTCGAACAAGCTGTTCTTATAGTACAATGTAAAATCCAGCCATTGGCCGTTTTCAAAACCGCCCTGGTTAGCCCTTGAGTACCACAGACTTAATCCAAGGCCCGTGTCCCAGAGATTCAGGTCAATGCCTGGCTGAATAGCGCTGTGGTCGTTGGCATATACATCAAATCCCCGCCAGATAAACTTACTTGTGTACGTCACGTCAAACACGCCGCTTAGTTCGCCGTTTTGAGCCTCTGCCTGACCGCACATACCGACCATAATTACACCAGCTATTAACAATCCTTTTAGTTTCACGGCTTTCTCCTTAAAACACTTTGGTCCTTCAAATTATAACCGCAACACTTTTCAAGCCGCTTCCGTACGCAGGACCGGAATAATCTTTACAGCTTGAATGCGGAAGTCTATCAGCCCCGGCATGGAAATCAAATAAAAAAATTTGCAATTATCGAGCTCAATGTTCAGAAGACACGCCAGCGCGGTCAGTCCAGCGCCACTGAGGTTGCTGCCGGGTTTAACTTCGTCTTTTGCGTAGCGCCTCGACCTGTGTTTGTTGACAAATGCCGCCCTTATATGCAATCACATTATTACCATCTCAGGCGCCACGCACCTACTTGCTTTTGCAATCCGCCCGCTTGACAGTATCACCCCAGCTCTTTATGCAGCTTTTCGAGCAGCGTCCCTTGTAATTTATGCAGGTGCAGAAGGTTGTTCACGTATTTACCTGGTTTTGCTGCGATTTTAGAACTTTTTTTTCTTCGGTCAGGGCCTTTTTGTTTGGATTTTTCCATTTTCTGTAACTTCCTATTGACAAAATTCGCATTTGTGTTTACATTCATCTCATAAAACAGTATCGAGACCAAACTATAACGCAATTGCGAATAAGTGCAACAATATTTTTCGCTTTTATGTAAATATTGTGAACAATTTTAACGAAAATGCGATAATTGAGCGAGTCCAACAGCTCCGCAACCAATATGCCGGCAGCAGAGGAAAGAGCAAATTTGCCCGGGCTTTAGGCCTAAGTGCCTCTACATACAGCTATTACGAAAACGACAGGATTGCCCCCATCGACGTTTTGCTCAGGATTTGTCAGCTTACCGGTGCCGACCTGCACTGGCTTTTGACCGGTGAAACTGCTGCCGAAAGCCCTCCATCTGCGGTTGCAGGCGGCGTTTTGCACAAAATTAAGGCCCTGCTGGCCGAAAATCCCGATTTGGCCGCCCCGGTTTCAGCCTTTGTGGATTTGCTGGCTGAGAAAAAACAGCTTGAAAACAAAATCCATACCCCCGCACAGCCGACGCCGCAGCCTCGTCCAGGCTGGATTCCTGTATTGGGCAGGACCGCCGCTGGAATTGTACATTTCTGGGACCAGACAATGCTGCCTTCGTCCGACCAGGCTGTTACCCAGCTTGACGACCTGGTCAAAAAGCACATGGGCAAGTCTATAATCACCTCTGCCGGCGGACAGGTATCGGTGGATTTCCAGCCGGCCAGGATAGCCGGACGAGGCCAAAAACTTCCGGCAAGTCTTGTTGACGTCAAGGCCGCACCTGACGAAATCGTGCAGTTTGTTCAGTGCGATGATATATTTCAGGCGTTCCCTGACAGCTTCGCGCTTCAGATAGACGGTGACAGCATGTCACCGAGAATAAACGACGGCGATATTGTCATATTAAGCCCATCGGTGCCCGCCGTCGATGGCCAGATTGGTGTTGCCCGTCTGATTGACCAGATAGGTGTCACCTGCAAAATCATAAGAGGCGATGAAAACAGCGTTCACCTTATACCGATAAACGAGCACTACGAAACGAAAATTGTCCCCAAAGCCGATTTGCTCTGGTCGCTTGCCGTCATTTACCACATAAGCTTTTGATTTTTGTTGCGGCTTTTCACGTCTGTGATTCGCTCAAAACAAACCTTATGCGCCGGCTGCCAGGGATTTTTTGGCTGCAGCCACGACGTTTTCAACCGTAATGCCGAACTTCTCAAAGCATACCTTCGCAGGTGCCGACGCCCCAAAACCTGACATACCGATAAATATGCCTCTGTCGCCGAGCCACTTGTGCCACCCATGCTCCACACCGGCCTCAATCCCCACTCTGGCCTTTACCGCCAGCGGCAAAACCGAATCCTTATATTCCTGTCCCTGACTTTCGAAAAGCTCCCAGCACGGCATACTCACCACCTGCGCCCCAATGCCCTCACCCGCCAGTTTCTCATAAGCTTTTATGGCTAAGGATATTTCCGAACCCGTGCCGACAAGCAGAACCTGCGGTTTCTCTGAGGCAATAAGTACATACGCCCCCTTGCTCAAGTTTTCAGCAGAACCGTATTTGTTCTGGTCAAGTACGGGCAGTCCCTGTCGCGTAAGACAAATTGCTGTGGGCCTGTCCCTGTGCTCGATGATGTATTTCCAGGCCTGCGCGGTTTCGTTGGCATCAGCCGGCCGCATTACCAGTAAATTCGGTATCGCCCGCAGTGCCGCAATGTGCTCTACCGGCTGATGAGTAGGACCATCTTCACCGAGGCCTATACTGTCGTGTGTGAACACAAATATAGTTGGGTACTTCGATAACGCTGCCACCCTGATTGCGCCGCGCATATAATCCGAGAAGACAAGAAACGTCCCGCCGTAAGCTCTGGTCAGGCCGCCTACAGAAATACCGTTCATTATCGCGCCCATAGCGTGTTCCCTGACGCCGTAATGAATGTATCTACCGTTGCGTATTGTCTTTTGAAAATCGACTGCGCCTTTGAATTTTGTATTGTTGGACGGCGTCAAATCCGCTGACCCGCCTAAAAACATCGGCAGTTTCGGCATTACCGCATCGAGCACCATACCCGAGGCCTTGCGTGTGGCTATCGATGCGCCGGCTTCGAACGCCGGCATAATAGTGTCGAGATTAACGGGTAATTTGCCGTCCGCTGCGTCAAGGAATTGTTTGGCGGGTCCGGGATATTTGCCGGTGTACTGTTTGAATTCTTCCTGCCATTGCGCCTGCAGGGCCTTTCCTTTTTCCACGCATTTTTGCATGTGGGCACGGACCTCGTCGCCGACATAAAAGCTCTTTGTCTTGTCCCACCCGAACCGCTCTTTTATCAGGTCTATTTCGTCCTGGCCGAGAGGCGCCCCGTGAGCCTTCGCGGTGTCCTGCTGGTTTGGGCTGCCGTAGGCGATATGTGTGCGAAGCTGTATAATAGAAGGCCTGTTCTTTTCAGCCTTTGCATTTTCAAGGGCCTTCTCGAACGCTTCCATATCGTTACCGTCGCCATCGACAATCTGAACATTCCAGCCGTACGCCTCGAAGCGTCTTGCCCGGTCTTCGGTAAACGCAAGGTCGGTACTGCCGTCGATACTTATGTAGTTGTTGTCGTAAATGACGATAAGGTTGTCCAGCCCCTGGTGTCCCGCAAGGCTGGCCGCCTCGGATGCGACCCCTTCCTGCAGGTCCCCGTCGCTGGCAACTACATAAACATTGTAATTCAGGATGCCAAACCCCTCACGATTAAATACGCTGCCAAGGTACTTTTGCGCTATGGCCATACCCACGGCGTTGGATATGCCCTGTCCCAGCGGTCCTGTCGTTACTTCAATGCCCAGTTCCGGCGCATATTCGGGATGTCCCGGCGTCTTGCTTGACCACTGCCGGAAGTTCTTTATATCATCCAGGCTGATGTCGTATCCGGCCAGATGCAGCAGGCTGTACAGTAACATACTGCCGTGTCCCGCACTGAGCACGAAGCGGTCTCTGTTGTGCCATCCTGGGTCAGCCGGATTGTGCCGCAGATGTCTTGTCCACAGCGTATAAGCCGCCGCAGCCATACCCATCGGCATACCCGGATGCCCGCTGTTTGCCTTCTGCACGGCCTCCATTGCCAGAAATCTTATTGTCTGTACGCACAGCTCATCGAGCTCCGTCATCCCAGGATTTTTTGAAGTCACTTTTGTTACCACCTTTCTGAACATGAATAATTACTCAAACTGACCGGTTTAATATATAAAATTTGCTTAATTGCTTATCATATAAGAAATTAAATTAGTCGCCGATGTAGTCGGCTTCAACTAACGAGATACGAGTCACCAGCGACCAGCGACTCTCAAGCTGATCCGTTTCGAAGAAACGGTCAGTTTGAGTAATTACCTGCACTGTTTTGGCCGCGGTCGTCGCCAAACTTCCGCTGCGGCGCAGCCGAAATCAATGCCCTGCCTTTTTATTTTTCTCTCTCCACAATTGCCTGTAGTTTGTCAATTTTATGTTTCTTTTAAGAATTATGGATTTCATTTCTATACTTGTAAGCATCTTCAGCACTTCGGCCCTGTGAAGACCTACGCCTCCGTCAACCTGTATATCTTTGACAGCAGTATGAATAAGGGCGTTCTGCTCGGGAGAATCTATACCCGGATGGCATACCATTAACCATAATCCCGGTTTGATTTCCTGTAAGACTTTTTCTATGGTTTCTTTTTTCTTTAGACGGGGCAGCGTGGTTTCATCGACCAGCCTTTTTTCTCTCGACAGAGCTGATACCGGAACGTTGTAATCACGACCGATGTTTTTGACGATGTTGCCTAATTTGGGGTCTCCGGGTGACATATAATGCGTATCAACGTACTGAACGTTGAGCCCTTTCTTTTTTGCCAGCTCTACCTGGGCCCTGAATTCGGCTTCAATCTCCGCCAGCTTGGGTTTATGGGCCCACAGTTCATCGGGACATCTGTAAAAGTACCCGTCTTCATCGACCAGCGATGATACCTTGTCCCACGGCAGTACAGGCCTCCACCGATAGCCTCGCCATTCGGCCACAAGGGTAAGATGAACGCCCGTACACCACCCCGGGTTCTTTCCGCACAGTTCCGCCGCCCCCTCGAACCACGGTGCAGCCGGCTGTACCGAGGCACACGTTAATACTCCCTCGTTAAAAGCCTTTTCGAAAGCTATCAGGGAACCCTGTGTCATGCCCATGTCATCTCCGCGAATAATCAGCCTTATATCCCGGGCATTTGCTGTCGCCGCCGCCGTAAATATTATGAAAAACAAAAAGGCAGCAATTGTTCGGTATTTCCTTGTTAATTCTTTCATACTGATACCTCCTGTTACATATTTATAATAATACGTGTTTATTTAACATCAGAACCCGATGTTATCCTCCGTTTTAATTGTAGCAGCTTCACAGCCATCGCCAATCCCCAGCCCCACACTGCTGTTAGTGACTTTGTTGCCGGTTACGCGGACATTACGGCTGTTATGTATGAAAATTGCTTCTTTATTTGCGTTGTCGATGACATTATTAACTATCTCGGCTCCGTCTGCATAACCGATTCTAATGGCATTGCCGTCTGTGCCTTGTATGATGTTGTTTTCAACGGTAATTCTTCGATGAATGCCCGCGGCTTCCTGACCGGTCAGGCCGGCAAGGCACTCGATTACTCCGCTGACATAAGCCCGTTCGAATCTGCAGTCAATAAAACGGTTGTTTCGAATGATTACGTCATGCGAACCGACCGATTCCCACCATGCGGTCAAATCTGTATTCATGACGATTGCAGAAGCAGATACATTTTGTAAAGTGCAGTTTTCAATAACAGCATCGCGTGTCTTAAGGATAAAACCCCTCGCCCTGCTGCTCGAAACCGTACAGCATCGAATCCGCACAGAGGGACAGGCACTTGCATTGCCGACAATATCACCTTTACCGGTTCGTTCCGGCAGCTTATCCGACAGCTCAACAACAAATGTTTTTTCTTTTCCCTCAGACTTGACCGATTTTACAGCGACAGTTGCGTAAGGTACAAGGTCCTGGCCGCTTAGTTCCAGTCTGTCGCCGATTTGGGGCAAAGTTACGTGCCGGTCACGCGGACCACAGCCGATAATCAGCTTTTTGTCATCCAAACGCTCTGCAACAACCTGGTAATGACCGGCATTGATGTTTGTTGCATCGTCTCCCATACCCTCGAACAGGCAGTTTTCCATTACAACAGTACCCCTGCAGGATCCGAAATTCGTTGCATCTGCCGTAGATGACATCCATCTGCCCGACCCCGGCCTTATCATTACGTTTAAACGTCTCAGTAGAAAATCTCTGCTGAACCGGCCTATTACCCCCATTCCGGGATTTGAGTAGATATTTACATTCTCTATTCGAACTTTATTGCAGTGAAAAAACTCAAACGCCTGATAATTATAAATCTGGTGTCTGACAATTATATATTTGCCGACAGGGGGCAAGCTTCCCGCAAACCTGTCCTGCCGGCCGATGAACAGGCGCATTACTCCGGGCCGCACTATTTCAGAGGTCTTCTCATATCCCTTTTGATAATGGTCGGTGTATCTTCGGGCCATACGCTGTAAGTGAGGGTCATAACCCAGCAGCCCTTCCGTCCGCCGTCCTGCCTGCGCGGTAAACGGCGCAACCACTTCAATATCCACGTAACTGCTGTTCACCGCCACAACTTTACCCTGTGTAAAAGGTACAGGGTCCCAATCTACCGTCAGATTATTTATGGCTATGTTGCGGCATCGGCTGAAATGAAACATGGTGGAATAATCGCAACCGATAAGTTCTGCGCCGTTGCCTTCGATTGTCATATTATTGATGTTTTCTATTTTAAGACTTGGCTGCCGGCGCCTTCCTTGGGGCTTGGCCTCTGCGTTGATATCATACCTGCCCGGCGCAAAAACCAGTTTTGTGCCTTTTCGGTTTTTGCACGCCTCTATTGCAGCAACAATTGCAGGTGTATCATTTATACCGTCGTTGGGTATCGCTCCGAAATCGGCGACCTTTATTTCAGAAGTTTTCTTTGAACGATTGTGTCCCTTAACACCGGGTTGGCAGTCCTGCTGCGGGTAACAGCCGGCAATTACGACCACAATAACCAAAAGTAATATGCTGGCAACAGTTTTCATTTTCGCCCTTTCCTGAAAAACAGACTTTCAGCTGGGAATTCCTGCAGCAAAGCAGAACGCGAATAATAACTTTAAGCAGCCGTTTAGGCAAGCGTTTTTATTACCCCCTGGGTACAAAGGCTTAATGGTGACTTATGCTGTCGCAAGTTATCCGGCAGGGCTGTTTAAATCCGCCGCTGCCGGCCCCCTTTTTTCAAACTGCGCCAACGACACGTGGTAAATTTGGGGACTCTGAACCCGCCATCATTTTTTCCTGACCGCGATATAGAAGATGACTCTGCCCCGGGCAAGGTATTTTCTTTCGTAATTTGTCCCTGTAAGTTCTCCGTCATTTGCGCCCGCAGCAGGTGTAAATTCAATCTTTTCAAGCAATGGTTCTGCAGTGACAAGACTTTCTATACACTCAAAATAATCTGCGTGGTCGGTAGCAGCTCTTATAATCCCACCCGGTCTCAGAATGCGCACCAGACGCTCCAGGTTGGCATCGCAAAAAAATCGCCTCTTGTGATGACGGCGCTTGGGCCACGGGTCCGGAAAATAGATGTGAAAACAATCCACAGAATTGTCCGGTACATACTCGGCCAGAAACGCTGTCGCATCAGCCCGAATTATCCGTACATTCGGCACAGACCATCGGCCTACCCTGTCCACGGCATACCGGTAGTATTTGCCTGCCCATTCAATCCCCAAAAAGTCGACATTGGGCTGCGCCCGTGCCTGATTTAGTAAAAACGTGCCCTTGCCGCTGCCAGGCTCAATGTGGATTGGGTTTCTACGTCCGAAAACGCGGGCAAAATCTACCCGCCCAGCCAGAGATTCCAACTTTAAAGCCACGTTGGGGTAATCTTTTAATGCCCTTGCCAATGATAACCTCCTTAGGTAAGAAGGCCGATTCCGTAAACCCGCATTATAAAAGAAATATTTTTTTCTGCGAAGTTAAAAGAGTATTTTCTTGCTGTTGTCGTTAAAGTTAATGACCGTACGGTTCGATGGTAGTTTTTGAACGGGTCACCAGCTTACACATATGCATTATGGGACCTGGTGGAGGAAAACAACGTAAAAATGATTCGGCAATGGATTAAACCGAAACGCAGCCGGATTCTGATAGACGTCAACACCCAGAAGGATTTCTTTCTCGCTGACGGCAGTGTCTGTATAAGGAATCACAGAAGGGTCCTTGCCCATATCCGCCGCATGATTGCATGGGCAAGACGTAATAATATACCCGTAATAAGCACCTGCGAAGTCTATTCCAATAACAACAACGGCGGAAACGGTGCAAATTACTGTCTTGACGGTACAGACGGACAAAAAAAGATAACCTACACACTCTTGAACAACCGCATAAGCTTCCCTGCCGACAACAGCGCCGATTTGTCCCGGGATGTCCTTCGGCAATACAGGCAGGTCATCCTGCACAAGCGCTGTTTTGACCCCTTTGATGAGCCGCGTATAGACCGCCTGCTCAGCGAGCTCCGCGCAAAGGAATTTGTCTTAATCGGAGCCAGCGCCGAGGGAGCTGTCGCAGCCATGGCTTTGGGACTTTTGCTGCGGGGCAAAAGGGTCACTGTTATTACCGACGCCGTTGGTTCGCATGACAAAAATGACTCTAAAATGGCCTTTCGAAAAATGAAGGCTAAAGGTGCACGCCTCGTAGAGACCAAAAGATTCGCAGGCAATTCGCACCTTAAAAGCGTCGGTATATGCAGCTGTCAGATGTGTCACGGAAGAACCCGAAAAACACCTCTCGGTGTCAAAGCCGATTACTGAAAACCAACCTCGAACTTCTCACCCTGATTCATTCTGCACTCTTAAGTTACCTGTAAAAAGTATTTAGATATTCCTGTTATTTGTTTAACCGTTGCCTGCTGCGGCGCACCCGCTGCGACGAGCCGCCTGTCCTGTGGGGCACTGCGGCGTTTCATTTCTTGCCCCGCCGTCGAACCCAGCCACTCATCAGCACCCAGGCCCGCCTCAATCATTTGCGTGTCGGCCTCAGAAACAAAAATCCGGATTCTCAAAATTTTTAACCCTGCTGAACCCACCGTCAGCAGCATTTACACCTTAAAACTGCCCACAGTTTTCAATCAAAACCGTACATCCAGCCAAATATAGAACGGCTCGGAATATCTTTTTATACCTTCTTGGCAGGATAATACTGGTTATAACAATTTCCAACATCCGTCGATGCTTTGCGGCACTGCTGTTATTTCTTTTGCTTTGGTATCGTCGCATCTGTTACGGTTACCCTTTCAGAAAAATCCCCCTCACTCAACACAAATTCGCCGTCGTCGACCCGGACGACTACGATAGGTTAAACCGCTGGAAATGGTGCGCCGTCAGAGATTCAAAGACTTACTACGCAGTTCGCAGTAGCGGAAAAAACCAGATAAGAATGCACCGTCAGATTACCAATGCACCGTCACATCTTGTATGCGACCATATAAATCACAATGGCCTTGACAATAAAAAGGCGAATTTAAGACTGTGCACGAAACAGCAGAACAGCCGCAATCGCCGTCTCCACAAAAAAGGCACGTCGCGATACAAGGGTGTGGACTGGAACAAGCGGCAAAGAAAGTGGCGCGCCCGCATATACTGTAACAGCCGATGTTACTATCTCGGCTGTTTTACCGCCGAAGCCGACGCCGCAAGGGCCTACGACAGCGCCGCTCGTAAATACCACAGGCAATTTGCATATCTGAATTTGCCGACCCAATCGTAAACCTGTCCTGCTTGTCCTCCGAAGCATCAGCGAAGGAGGGAGCTTGTCGAAGGAGTAACTCGCCAATTAAACTGCCCTCCGACCTTTTGTTTTTTTGTGTTTACCCCCGCTTGCCCCGCACCGGATGGTGCGGGGTCATTCCGCACCCCCGCTTTTGCGA
>SDBT01014772.1_pt1 | contig 12431 bp, 23 predicted proteins | sample 2277101 | NCBI WGS metagenome assembly SDBT01 (sample SAMN10404973, study PRJNA504765) | marine sediment metagenome | isolation source: marine sediment core GS10_PC15, 103 cmbsf | place: Arctic Ocean: Southern Knipovich Ridge | collected 2010
GGGGAAGAGAGCCCCCTTCTGTTGTGGCTCCAATTAGAGAAAACTTTGGAAGGTCTATCGTTATGGTTTCTTCTTCCTTGCCTAGGTCTACCCTAAAATCTTCCATTACAGGATATAAAAATTCACTTGTTAAGGTTGTTAGGCGATGGACTTCGTCGATAAAAAGAATAGAGTTTTCCGTAATCTTCATCAAATATGGAAGCAGAGTTTTAATCGAACGAACACTACCCCCATTGGCAATTTGGATTTCGACATGAGCTTCGTTGGCTAAAATGGATGATAAACAAGTCTTGCCAACCCCCGGTGGCCCATCAAATAAAACGTGGGGGAGGGCCTCGCTCTCTTTTTTAGAAGACTCAACCAATACCTCTAAACATTTAATGATTTTTTGCTGACCGGTAAATTGGGAGAATTTTGTGGGTCTTAGTTTGTTCACGACTTCGTCGACTTAAATAATTTCTTACTCATTCGTTAATCTCCACTAATATTCTTTTAACGGCCTCGGTAATCGACAGGTGATTTGGAATATCTCTAGCTTGTTGTAGAATATCCTTTTTGTCATACCCATAAGACCCAACTATACTAATTGCTTTTTTAATATTTTCATTGTTGGATTGTGGGTGGTTTCTTGATATCGCCCTCTTACCAAAATACTCAAACTTAACCCTGATCTTCTCAATAGGTTTAATTTGGAGAATTTTCCCACACTCACACTTGATTTGGAAGTGGGTTGTGGAATCTGTAAAGTAAAAAACGTGTTGTTTTAGACAGTTTTCACATTCAAATTCTAGGGCAATGCTTAATATATTGTGAGATTTTAACATTTTTTAATATTACCAATCGTCCGCTATTTCATTTTCAATATCGTCATCACCCATTGTCATTAGAATATTTTTGATGGGAATGGTTTTGGTTGCCATGGTGTCCGTGTTACAAGACCCATATTGTTCATATCCGCCATCTCTAAACCCTCTTTCGTCTACAAAAAACCAATGTTTGTCGATAATTTCGCCACGGGCTAACAGGATGGCCTTTCCACACGCTTCAAGCGGACAGTCCGCCATTACAATCTTTTCTTAGTTGTCCAGACTTAACATAATATTTTAACATGAGAACCTTTCTTCATTTTTTCTTATTATCGACAAAACTTCCCCTTAGAATCCCTTTTGTTATAATATCCATCGGTATTAGTCTTACATGGACAATTTGTATGGTTTTTCACATTATACTTATCCATATGCTCAACATATTTCTTATCAAAATTTTCCCAGTCATCATCTTCTAGGTCTTCATCATCTAATTCAATATCTGTATCATACCAACTACCCCAAGGGTCTTCTTCTAAGTCTTCCCCCTCATCAGTATATACCATCTTGTCCAACGGGTCTTCGTATTCTCTCAAAACTTCATATTCACAAACTCTTAATTTTAAAAAGTTAGCGTCTGTTGGAACGCTCACAGCATTGACAGGATCTACCTTAACAATGATAATGCGATCACCACTACTATGATTCCCATATGTTGTAACATAATCAAGTCCTCCAACATGTAAACCGATTGAACAGTGGACATTGTGATCATCGTTAACTTGAGATCGATCTACCTTGACAATTTGACCAACAGAGTTATTAATAAGACCCGTCCACTTGTCCGTCCAGTTATTCCTAATTGCTTTGTAGGCCAAAAAACAACCATCTTCAGTAATATGTAAACCATGGTTTTGAATAAACCCCCAAAGTTCTTGACGAGACTTATAACTAGGATTATTGTGGAGGTGATCAAGAAACCTCAAAAGGTGTTTGAAAGGAAAATTCTCATACATCATTTTCTTAATATGGTCGACTAAAGAGGAATGTACCACAACATTATTGTAATAAACCTCTCCATCCTTCATGAAAACCTTTCCTTGTCCTCCTTCATTAACAAATTCTTCTATTGCCCTACCCATATCAAGTAATTTTATAACCTTTTCATCTTCATTATTTCGTAATGCTCTTTTAATCATGCCAAATGAAACATGTTCAGGTGTGACAGTGTGAATTTTGCCATCAATAATCATAGAAAGAATGTCGTTACAGAATGTGAATGGAATCATTTTTTGTCTCCTTGTGTTCAAGACTGGTCTACTAAATTAATATAATGTTCGATATTGTCTATGGTTTGTTGTGACAAAATGCTGTATTTATAAAATATATCATTTAATAAGGGGTAGGTTTTCAGAATTTGTCTTTCCCCTTCTATAAAATCATAAGATGGTTTACTATTTGATTGAATGTTGAGTTGGATACGTAATACTTTAATGTTGGTAACAACACCATTGTTTAAATTGCTAAAATGGACACGTTTAAATTTCCGATTGAACCCGTCAAACTCTCCAGAGGATTTAATATCTAAAAGTTGTGTCAACTCTGCTTTATTATCACAACCATTTAAAGAAACGCTGTCCGAAATATCTTGTTCAATGTTAGTTTGTTTAATATAGTCTTCTGTATTTTTCTCAATATAATCAAAAAAGTTTGTCCACCTTGGAGATTTTTCAAACTTCGGACAACGTGCCGATGTCACCCCAATAATTTCAAAAGTATTACCGGGAACTATTTGATTGTAGTTTTCCAATACGGTTGTAATATGAGAGGCACAGCGTTCGTTTTTATTATGAACAACGAACCACCTCTTAATTTCTACGTATAGTCCACCTTGTTCAAAATCAACGCTATGGTCTTTTGTCCAATAATTTGAACTATTACCATAGCAACCATTGGGTCTAAATTTTGCCAACCTAATAATTTTATGATTTCTTTTTTGACGAATGGGTTTCGGCAACGAACTAGTTCTAATCAATTCCTCGTCCAAAATTCCCACTGTTTTCAACAAGTCGTCTTTATCTTGTGGTTTAATCAAATAAACATTGTTGATTTCATCATTCTCGTCGATTAGTCTACGTATCGCTGAATGTGAACCCTTAGACATCTCATCTAAGCAAAACCTGGTTTTTGGAGAAGTCCGAATAATACGTTGAGTTGTGGATTTTTTTGGGCATAAGTTTCCCCCATCATAAAACCTGGTCATGGGAAAATCTACCTTAACATCCGTAGTAATATCCGTACCATTCCATTCAAGAGAACATTCCTCTAATACCTTTTGGAATAAGGAACTAAATTTACTAATAATATCCTTATAATATAATCGTGCCCCCCAAAGTGTCTTACAATCTTTGAGTTGGTCAAAGACCTCTTTTTTAATATCTTTTAATATAATATCTAATCTATTCTTAATTATCTGAATAGTTCTTGGGGTATATTGTAGACCTTCTCTAGAAGCCTCTATTTCAACTACACCAATATCAAAATAAAGGTGGAGACCTAAATCTAACAGATTTGTATATTGGTTAGACCTATCCCATGAATTAGTTTTGACCTTTTGAAAATGTTGAGGTTCAATTGGGTAGGCTACATTGCCCATAACAGCACAAGATGTACAAGAATTATTGTTCCTGATATTTCGACACAATTTCCAATTTTTTCCTTCCAATAACACCTCTCTATCTTCCCACTCCAATGAAGCACAATTAGGTTTAACAGGGAACCATTGGAAAATATCTTTTGCTCTAATGGCAAATAGGGAAATATCTTTTTCTCTAACATTAAACGAGACCTCAAATCCATTGGGTTCATTCGTTTCTTGACTCAACATATGATTTAGAGTAGGAATTCCGTCTTCGTCCTTAGAATTAATATAGACATGTTTGATTCCATTAAAATAAGAGACAATATGAAATGAATCTGTATAGGCATAAGGAGACTTGGAACCAATGCCCATACAACCCGTGAAGAGGTTACTATCAGACCGTGAAGAGTCACCATAAGTTCTATATCTTTCTTCTAAATCATTTTTGGCAATACCTGTTCCATAATCACGCATTTTGAAGGTTGGGTTGTCTGATGATGGCAAATGAACATCAAAAGGTTTATTTGTATTGTTTGCAGCAATGTGTGAATCCCAAGCATTAGTACCCAATTCACGAATGGGTGCTTTAATCGGGTCCGAATATAAACCCTTGGCCAAAATATTCATAACCTTGGCATTATTGGCAACTTTGTAAGGTAGTTGTCGCTGAACACCACGACTACAAACTTTGTTAGCTTCGCTAATGACCTTCATAATTTTCCTTGGTTTGATTGGCCAACAATTTAATTTTTAGGATTTCTTCTGTAGTGATAATTTCGTCCTCATCATGAATATCGAAACCACGTTTAGACACACGAAAGGCCAGGGGGAGAGCATCCGTATATGATTCTAGATACCGTCTGAGTGTTATTAAACATGCCTCATATGGATTGCTGGTCACCCACATATCTTGTCTACTATCAAAACTAATATAATATTTCATAGACTGCGTCTCCCGGCGTTATTCTTTATGTGGCACCACTACAAACAACACTGATAATATTCCTAGAAATATGCCAGTTTGCCAATCTGACGACCAAAAGAAAAATATGCTTAAAAATAGGAATATGGTGGAGGGAAAAAGTTTTAATAGCATAGTCAGTCTCCAACGTTAGTGTCGTCGATTTTAATAGCACAAATTAGTATTGATGCAATCAAGAAATAAATTCCCACCACAATAAAAACGGGAAATAGAACTGAACCCGCTAATGATAAACCTCCACCTAACAATAATGCTCCAACTAATCCAAGAATAAAAATTTTCATTTCTTTTCTTTGTCCTTTCTAAAACTATATTTGTCGAAACCTTTAGCAACCACCATATCCCTATCGGACACTTTTGGAATAGGATTATTTGGTTGGGCCTGACCCCCTAAATACATAGCTATTTCTTGAAATGCTGAATATGTATCAAATAGGCGAAAAAATTCCAGTTCTTTTAGAGAATCGTTATAGGTTATTTTAGTAATTAAATTCCAATAACACTTGTTTGTTGTAGCAACAAAAATAGGACACCCGACAGGAAACATACTTGTAAATACTTCTTGTTGTTGTTTACATTTAGCGAAAAAGTTCTTAAAGTTATTCCTTATATATGAACCACACCAACGTCTATTTATTGATTTTGATTTGGCCCTATACCCATCAATTTCTCTTTTATTGAAGTGGGTTTCTACAAAAATATCTACTTCATCCAATGAATAACATCGTGCTTCTTTATCGTCTCCACCATACATTTTTTTGCTAACGTCTAATATTGGATATATTTTTCCACAAAACCCCACAATCCACTGATGAACTTCTATTTTTGACCTGTATGTATAAGTGAAATATGGAAATGGATAGTGCATACGTCTACCCTCAACAACCCTTCGTTTTCTCAAATATATTAAGGTTTGATCTTGCCCCTGAGACTGGACACAATCATAATAATCATGAAATTTAGAGATGATTCTCATACACTTTCAACCTTAGATGAACATCATTATTGAACCTAATAATCAAATGACCATTCAGAACCATTATTGTGTTGTGTTGAAGACAAATTATCATAACACCTTCATACAATCCTCTTTCTGCAAAGTAATGGGCGAGGTGAGGACTGCAATCAATCTTGATTACCTGATACGCCTTCGGCGGTCTTGTATTCCAGTAACGATGGATTAGAACATTGTAAGCATAACTTACCGCCATCTTTATTGGTGACAAAATTTGTTTGGCATAACTTACACCTGATTGTATCATACATTTCACACCTGATGGGGATGATTATTTTTATCATTACTTTTCGTCATTTGGTAAACACCCAATCTACAACGAGTTTTTAAGTTACGTTCAATTTGTCCGTGTCTAGCACAGGGTGTCTCTTCATACCATATTTCATCATGAATAGAACATGAATATTCGCCTGGTTTGTCACCCGATAAATGTTTACAAGCAACTCCTTTCCCCTCATGAATAATTATATTGTCTTCTGTGATACCTTCTTGAGGATTGTTTACAATCGGCACGAACATATTCTTACAACAATATCCACATCGTAAGCAAATCATTAGCACATTGGTCTATTAACAACAAACGTTGTTGTGTGACCACACCCAGGACACTTATGGTTATGTTCACCAGGGGGAAATACCCTCATTCCTGGCGGATTATGTTCTGGATGAGTACATTGTCTGGGCTTTTGCCACGATTCATCTTTCCGCTTTGGATTTGGTATAAATATCATTCTATTTCCTTTTTAAATTAGTCTTGAACAAATTATCCCTGACAGGACTCGAACCTGCATATTTCCCGAGTTTCCTCATCGACTATCTTGTACCCGTCGGCCTTGAAATAACCTCAGTTACTACTAAGAAATGTCACACCCGCAGGTGTGGTGTTTTCCAATTAACACTACAAGGACAACATCAACATCAACCCTCAGACGACCCAAGAACTTTCTCAACCGTACCAACATCAGCAGCCGTTAGGCTAACCTGTTCGGGTTCAGATTGGACCAGACCATTGGCAAATGTCTTCATCTTATCCCAATCCAATTTGGCACCAGCACCACCACCAGCGACACGAGCCATCTTCTTCAGTTGAACACCATTCTTACGGTACTTTGATGCTCGAACTTGTACTGACGATACGCCAATACCCAACTTTTCAGCAACTTCCTTGTAAGAATCAGACTCATTAAAAGTCTTAATAAAGGTCTCCCAACCATTACGATTTCGCTTCACGGTGGCCGTGGCCGTTTCCTGGGGCGTGGCCCCACTCTCATTCGTAGTCATAATAAAATCCTCCAGTTAAAAAAACAAGGTTACAAAGAAAAACTTACGAAACTTTTATTCACCCACTATTTCATAATTAGTTTCAACTATATCCTCATATCCTAAACCTAAATAATACAGAGAGGGGATATCGACTCGAACCTTACAATTGGGATCTATCACACATAACAATTCCTTATTCAAATTAATCATTTTTCCGTTTTCCATTTGAACATATTGGATGTTGCCAATCTGGACCACAGGATGAACTTCTGAGGAAATATTGTGTCGAGGTTGTAATAAACTAGCAATTAACCATATCAGGGTTAAGACCCAGATTGAAATTTTCCATCCTTATTAGTATAATGAATATTTTTCTTTTTGACGCCGAAGGCGACTAACAATTTCTGACATATTAAACAGGGTTTTGCCATTCCTATGGACCCATTCGCCATAAACCGAATGTTGACAAATTGGCAATCGACCAACTTACTGGGACGATATGGAAATCTCTTAATGGCATGTAGTTCGCTGTGTATTGACTCAAACCTATACCCATATCTCTTTGCTATCGGATCAGTCTTGAATGCTTGGGCATAACCACTAGACACAATCTTATTTTGGTACAGGATAAAAGTGACATGCTTGTGTCTACACGTAATTTGTGGCAAAATGTTTTTTCGTGCTAACTCTATCAAATGGTTCATGGTCTTTTTTCTTATAACTGATAAATTGTTACGGGAATATTTCTATTTATCCAGTGTTCCTTAATAAGTGCTTCAATTACTAGCCAACTACCACCGGCTAGACCAGCACCAAACATTGGGGCGTGGATTTCATATTCTCTTTCTTTCCCATAATAATCCCGGTGATGAGTACTTATCATTTTCATGCAATTATCAAGAGCGTCATATTTTATAGGATGGCGATTTTTAGGACCAATTGTTCCACATTGAGCAATCATATTAACAACAGTGGTTCCATCTAATGTTTGAATATACTGAACACCCCCCAAACCGTAATGATTTTCAGATCTTCCTGGTCCATAAACATATTCAGGGGAATATTCTTTCAGTTTTTTTGGCCACTGTTTCGACAACGCCAACACAAATCCAGCACCCCACTTGCCAACATTATTGCAGATATGAGGAATGATTACGTTGGACGAATGGTTGATGAGGTCAAATAGATTTCCCTTAACATATTTGATGTTCATTCTTCCACCTTTTCTAAAAGTTTAACCTCTCTGGCAAATATTGCTGACATTCTAAGTGGGAGGGCATTATGATCCACATCGAATTTTTTCTTTGACCTGATTTGTTTTTTTAGTGTTCTCATCCAGTCTGTAAAATTTCTTAAGTATACAGGAAACACCCATGAATATTTTCCTACGTATCTAGCGTGACACTTATAGATATTCTTATTTGTCAACTCCTGAGAGGTTATCCAACTACGTGCATCCCAAAGACTATTAAATAAAAACAATTTGGTTCTAGTTGGTGCCTTAACCCATTCTCCAATCTTGTATTGGACCGCAAACTCATTAGGCACTAAACAAGATGTTAGATCTTTTTTAACAACCTTATAATAAATAGTCCTAGACATTATTCTCTTCCTTATAATAACTTTTTGCCCTCTCCAACATCATATAATATTCCGTTTGAACAACTTTTTCAATCAACATCTTTTCTCCGCAAAACATAACTGTTCTATTGGGACTTTGTCCTGTAATTCCTCTGACGGCTCTATCCATAGCAATTTTAATTCCCCTGGGTTTATTAAATGGATCTCTTGGACAACAAATAGAGATACCAACCATAAATTGTGGGGTGGGATCACAATTATGCATCAACTTCTCACAGACAATTGTCCCAAATGGTCGTCTCTCATCATCTCTCAAATGTTTAATTAGCATAAAAAATTCTCCCTTGTTTTTGGTTAATTAAGATGGTGACTTTCTTTATATGCCTTTCCAGTCTTATTTCTCCACTTGCTTGCTTGTCGTGATGTTGGTGGCAGCCCAACCTTCTCACATGCCATTATAAACGTTCCGTTCTCTTTAGAGAACCCCTCATTGGTAATTTCATCCTTGATAGTTTGTTGAGACATTTCTAGGGCCTTAGCCGCTGATTCGGCTGGGTGCATCCTATTTTGATGTTCTTTTGGATTTCTCCATCTCATGACATTTTCTCCAAAAGTTTAACTCTACCGGCAAATATTGTGCCCGCCGGAACCATTTGCTCATCAGAAAACTCAATTTTCTTTTTTGACCTAATTTTTTTCTTTAAATCTCTCATATTTCTAGCAAAGCACCACCCAATCGACATCATCCATTTATATTCACCAATGTTGGTTACATGACAAGAGTATATGTTACAGTTCTCTACCCAACCCAACCCAGTCCACGATTTAGCGTAATCCAAATTTGTAAACACGAACAATTTTGTTCTAGTTGGAGCCTTAACCCACTCTCCAACCTTATATTGGACGGCAAACTCATCTAGAGTCAAACAGGATTTTAGGGTGTCGGCTTTGACAACCTTGTAGTAGATTTTCGGTTTTTTAGACATTTAAACCCTTTCTTAAAAAAAATGAGTAAAAGGTGGACGAGTACGAATCGAACGTACATCTCCCTGGCTAAGCGATAGCTAACCGCAAAATACCAAGGTGTGTGTCCGGCTTCTAACTCTAGAAGTTATCTGCACTCTCACACCGTCGCCCGCCTAGTTTGCCATTGCTAACGCTAAATCCAACGCCTTCTTATTTTCCATAGCCCCAATTCCAAACCACAAATTGTTTAGACGATTGGAAACGGTTCTGCCCTTATGGTGGTTTAAGTATTGGGTTATTCCATTATAGGTTAACCACCAGTTGGTTGGACCCTTATTTCCCATCCCACTCTCACACAGTCCAATGATTTGTTCAATAGTATTTTTCGTCCTTGTCTTAACCTCTTCATCCTTAACGTTCTCAACACCAACCATAATCTTCACATATTTTTGTAGGTCTTTTTGGTTGATCTGGCGGGTTGCCAACCATTTGTATTGTTCGGCCGTTGCCTCAAATTCTTGATTGGCCAAATCCATAATTTCTCGTGCCTTTTCAAGATTTTCTTTTAATTGGCTACTGTGACGGAAGCGTAATAGTTGACTAGATGCACTACTATGAACCATTGTTAAAGCATTTGCACACCAGATTCTAATTGGGGTGAATCCTACTCTAACAGCAGTAGTTCCATCGTGAGAGTTGGACAACAAAATAAATTTCGCCACCTCATCGCCTTTGGCAATAACGGCAGGAGCCTTGTTTAGCTCAGCCAATACCCATACTTTTTGACCCTTATGTAGTGATCCAGCAGTATGTAGACTACAAATTTTCTCGTCTAACAGGGGTTGAAACCAATTGAACGCCTCAGAATTTTGTAGGGGAACATATCGTGGCCCTAATACCCCCAACACACTTTGGTCGGTAGATTTAATTACTGCTCGATGTTTGACATTAGGTTGAACCGTTGGGGGATCATGGTTTTTTTCTAATCCTCCATGTGTATAATCCACGGCAGACTGAGCTTTGGCCACCGTAACCAAATCTTCCATCTTAACATTCCAATCAAGACCGGAAGTTTTTATACACTCTTCAACATCAAATTTCTTATCCTTGGGAACCATTGTTCCTATACCACTCCATGGAACAGCATTACTAAAGATTGTTTCAACCACCATTAAAAAATCTCCTTTGATTAAATGAAAAATAAAAACTATATATCAACCACATTCGACATATTCGACAGAATCAACAATCATATCTTCTTCTTCTCTACTCCAACACCAAGGGGTGTCGTCTGGGGGTCCAATTTGTATCTCTTTAATGTCTTTTTCTGTAAAATTAAGACAATCTTTTGGCAGTTCTTCCTTGGGAATACGAATAACAATCCTTAAATCGCACCTATTAACGTGAACATAAAATTTTGGTCTGCCTGTAGCTTTACGAAGATTGTGCATTGTGTTAATAGCATCATCACAATTCAATGTAATCTGATCATCATCTTCTTGATCTAACAGAGCATTAACTAGAAGAACCAAATTTGCCTTAGTAAACTTCTTCATAATCAAACTCCTTCCATTCTTGTAAATACTTGTGAAATTGTTCCCTTCTAGGGATTAAAACGATATGGCGAGGACTTCTTGCCCGATACTTCTTTTTGGGTTCCTTCGGAACTACTTTCTTAATTTTGTCGTATAGTGGGAGCATATTGTTCAAGACTGTTCTGATTTTTTCTAATTGATACATTCCATATAAAATGATTGATAGAAACAGTTCTCTTGTGGTGAGATTGGTTTCCCATTACCATCCTCCCATTCTACTTCATCCCCTGCAACAAATCTTTGACCAACACATTTTCCGGTATCAGCATCATAGACCTGACAGACGTAACCATGGGTAATTTTAGAAACGGTTTTCATTTTGACGATCTCCAGTCAGGATTAAGAATTAAGAACGAAAATCTTTGTGGACCCAGTTAAAGTTATAATTGGTCATTACCCCCTTAACAAACATTCTTTTACTAAACGCAATCAGTTTTTGGAAACCTTCACCCTTATCAGTCTGTGCTGCAATAGTAACAGCCACACTTCCACCTTCTAAGTTGTGAATTTCGTGTTTAACATTAGAAATATTTTTTAATTTGAACATCTTCTCTCCAAAGAACAAGGTTTAGGTTATAAAATAACCCCTCTACCCTTACATTGTGGACAGTCCTTTACGGGTTCGTTAATAGACATAATAAGACCCTCACAATAATTATCAATTCTATCCTTTAGGTCTTCTTGATTATCTGCTCTAAATCCTTGTATAATGCTATAATTTTGATAGGGTTTTGGGGCCATATTAAAACATTCAATTTCCCTACTTTTCTTATATCTTGTTTCGTATTTAGGTTTTCTCTTCCTCTTTTGAAGTATGCTATTATTCACATCCACTGTATATTCTTCTGGTTCCGAAAGCGGGATTTTCTTTTTAACGGTAAAACAAAAATCATAATCAGAAGTAATGGTTGCCACTTCATAGTTAATGTGTTGTTTTACGTATTGTCTAATGATGTCGAATGATTGTTTGGGGGTTAATGAACAGGGTCTTTCTGGTAAAAGTATGTCGGGAAAAACAATTTTGTCAATTAACTGATGTTGTATATCTTTTTCGGTTAATTTTTTAGTTCCATCTTTCTTCCATCTGGTTCTTTGTACATCATAGGCAAATCCCTTACCAGGTTTAACCTGAGATACTTCCATAAGTGTCTCATACTCAAACTCTACATCTTCTAAGATATCGGGTTGTTTATCAACAACTAATCTATATAAGGATTTATAGGTACAATAATCATCGTTCCACTCCCAATATCCATCCACGTATTCAGCAACATCCTCTCTGTTAAACACCAGAGGAAGTTTACTGGACTTCATTGTCTTATCAATAAGTTCATATCTATGGTTGATATCGGGTTGTCTTACATATCGCTGAATTGTTTTGGGTTCTTCGTCTATTAAAAACCACCCACTATGAAAAGTTTTTTTAGGGATTTTCCCATTAACAATCATTTCGTCAAAATGAGCGTACACACCAGAACTTTGCTCCGCTACATAAAATTTATTCTGACACTTAATTCCAACAATCGTTTTCATAATATTTTACGTAATATTGAAAAGCTACTTCTATACGCTACAACACGAC
>SDBT01014773.1_pt1 | contig 12431 bp, 5 predicted proteins | sample 2277101 | NCBI WGS metagenome assembly SDBT01 (sample SAMN10404973, study PRJNA504765) | marine sediment metagenome | isolation source: marine sediment core GS10_PC15, 103 cmbsf | place: Arctic Ocean: Southern Knipovich Ridge | collected 2010
CAACCGCCCGAGACCTGAACCTGCTGGGCGGCGCCGAAAACGGTGTGATCGACGGCAGCTACGAGATCACTTTCGAGCTCACCGGCAGCGAGACACTCGCAGACGTGGTCGCCCTGATCAACGAACGTAGCGGCCTCGCCGCCGCGAGCATTCTCAACGACGGCACCGACATTGCGCCTTACCGCTTACAGGTCAGCTCGGCGTCGTCCGGGCGGGCCGGTGAGCTGATCGTGGACGGTCTGGATTTCAGCACGCTCAGCGCCGCGCAGGACGCCAAGGTCGTCCTGGGCAGCAATGCCGACTCGGGCGTGCTGATCACCAGCTCGACCAACACATTGACCGACGTAGTGCCCGGTCTGACTATTGATCTCGCGGGCGTCTCCGACGACCCCGTTACGGTCACCATCAGTCGCGATACCGAAAGTGTCGTCGAGACCTTCCAGAACTATGTCAGTGGGTTCAACGCCGCGATCGACCGGATCGACGAGCTCAGCGACTACAACCCCGAGACCGAGACGCGCGGCATCCTGCTCGGTGAGGGTACCTTGCGGATGGTCGAACGCCGACTGATGCGGCTGGCCATCGAGCCGCTGGCCGGCGCTTCCGGCAGCCTCCGACGATTGGCGGACGTCGGCGTGCGGCTGCGCCACGGCAAGCTCGAATTCGACGAGCAAAAGCTGCTCGAGGCCCTCAAGGACAATCCCGAACAAGTGATCGAGTTCTTCACCGCTGAAGAATCCGGGATGGCCGCGGCCATGAAGGAGCAGCTCGAAGGTATCACCAAGACCGGTGGCCTGATCGCGCGGCGTGAGAGCACGCTTGAGAGTCAGCGCGAGCAGATCGCCGACCGGGTCGACGTGCTCAACGACCGGCTCGACCGAAAGGCCCAGCAACTGATGCGGCAGTTCATGGCGATGGAGTCGGCCCTGGTCGAGCTGCAGTCGCAACAGGGCGTACTCTCACAGCTTTCCTCGTTGGCGAACTCGATGTAGGGGACGGCTTAGAGCATGTTACGTGAAGATGTAGAGGCCGGGCCCCGTACCGGCCGAGCCCCGTACCGACCGGGCCCCGTAGCGGCCGGGCCCCGTACCGGCCGAGCCCCGTACCGACCGGGCCCCGTAGCGGCCGGGCCCCGTACCGGCCGAGCCCCGTAGCGGCCGAGCCCCGCAGCGGCCGGGCCCCGCACCGGCCGAGGCCACGAACGTCCGGCACAGAGCCCGGACGCTACAGAATGTGTAGCCGCGCCGGTACCTCTAATGGGACGCCGGTACAACCCTGATGGCGTCAGAGACTCACCGAGCAGCTTGTTCTGGCGGGAATATCGGGCCCAGGCACGGACTTCGGAGCCCGCTTACAGTCCAAGGCAAAGGAACCGATACGTCCGGCATGAATCCATCGGCTAAGGCATCACAAGAGTACTTGAAGAGCGCGGTGATGACCGCCGCCCCCGAGCAATTGCAGTTGATGCTCTACGACGGCGCGATTCGATTCACGTTGCGGGGCAAGGACGCGCTCGAACGGAATGACGCCGAGGGGGCCTACAACGGATTTGAACGGGCACAGCGCATCGTGCTCGAGCTGAACTGTGGGCTGCGCCGTGAGGTCAACCCGGAGCTGGTCGACCAGATGACGGCGCTGTACGACTTTATTTATCGCCGCCTGATCGATGCCAACGTGCACCGGGACGCCGCAGCGGCCGACGACGCACTGCGCATCCTGCGTCACCAGCGTGAGACCTGGACGATGCTGCTGGGCAAGCTCGCCGCGGAAGCTTCTCAAACGATGCCGGACAGTCCTAACACCGAATAGTGCTTGTCGGCGGTGTCGTCGGCCCGGGCTGCGAGTCCGATCCCAAGCGGGGAGACCCGCCGATCGCGACTGTCATTCCGGGGATTCTCGCTGCGCCCGACGAGCGTCGAGGAAGGACTGCAGGATGACTTGCGCGGCCAGCGCGTCGCGAAGTTTCTTCCGCTTCGCGTGGGTCAGGCCGGCGGAGCGCATCAGCTCGTCGGCCTGAAAGCTGCTCAGCCGCTCGTCCCAGAATTCGACTGGAAGGTTTCCCTCTCGGCGGGTCTGTTCTGCGAAGTCCTGTGTGAGCTTAGCTTGTGGCCCGACCGAGCCGTCCATATTCAGCGGTAGTCCGATAACCAAGCCTCCAACCTGATTGTCGGCGGCCCATCGCAGGACCGCCCTGGCGTTACCGGAAGCGGTTCCGGTGCCGCTGAGCGTGGTGGCGGGCGAGGCGATAGTCTCTCCCGGGTCGCCCAAGGCCAGCCCGATCCGCCGTTCGCCGTAGTCAATCCCAGCCCAGCGTGTCATAATCTGTTTGCGGTAAGGGTGTTACACATTTTTCTCAACCGTGGCTCGCCGCCGTTCGCGGCTAAGCTGAGCTGCCTGAGCGGCTCATAGGTTAGCGGGCGAGGCTGGGCTCGGCCAGGCCGGTCGGCCTGGAAACGCGTTCGGGCCACCTGCAGCGCATCTCGAAATCGGGTGCCACCCCAGTTATGGTGGGGGCTCTGACTTCGCTGGCGAGACGCCGGTGCCACGCACCGGGCAGGCTCGGTTTCGCGGAGGTTCCGGAAAAAGTGCCGAAATCGCCCTTGCAGCGGCGCCAATGATTATTATACTAACACGGTTACAAACGGGCTACTAACCTTACAGCAGGCCGGCGCCTGCCGCTTCGGGTGGTCGGAGCGCTGAACAACCGCACGCAGAAACCGCAGCGGAGACGCGAGAGTTTGAGCACACGCACCCTCCCTGCAACCCGCCGTACCCCGCCTTAGGGAGTTACAGAAATCATCGGGCTGATTCTTGATCGCGAGGGCTTCCCGTATGGATATTCAAAACGTTTGTGATTTTCGCCGTTGCGGCGACGCGGTCTCGATTCCCGACCTGATCGAGATCCAGACCAAGTCCTTCGCGCGCTTCCTCCAGGAAGGCGCGGCGCCCAACAAGCGCAAGCACCAAGGGCTCGAGGCGTTGCTGAGCGAGACGTTCCCGATCGAGAGTTACGACGGGAACATGTCGCTCGAGTACCTGGACTACACGCTCGACGTCCCGCGCTACACGCCGGACGAATGTCGCGAGCTCGGTCTGACCTTCGGGAAGCCTTTCCGAATCCGCGTGCGCCTGCACCGCAAGGACAAGGAAGAGGTCCAGGAAGAGGTAATCTACCTCGGTGAAATCCCGGAGATGATCGGCGGCGGCGAGTTCATCGTGAACGGGTCGGAGCGCGTGATCGTCTCGCAGCTACACCGCTCGCCTGGGGTCGACTTCGTCAAGGAGTCCGCCGAGGGTGACCGGGCCCTGCACGCCTGCCGCATCATCCCCGAGCGCGGCTCGTGGATCGAGATCAACGTGACCCGCAAGGACGTGTTGGCGGTCCGAATCGATCAGTCTAGCAAGATAGCGGCGACGACCTTCTTGCGGGCGATGGCCGAGAAGTTCGGCACCTCCGAAGCGATCGTCCGGGCGTTTTACCCGGTGAAGACCGCCTCGGTGCGCAGCATCAAGCCCGAGATGTGGGCGGCCGCCGTCGTGATCGATCCCGAAACCGGCGAGGAGCTGGTGGGCGCGGGCCGGCAGATCGGCGAAGCGCTGAACAAGATTCGCGAGTCGTCAATCAGCAAGGTCGCCGTGATCAGCAAGATGGCCGACCCGATCATCTTGAACACGCTCGCCGAGGACAGTGCCACCTCGCACGAGGAGGCCGTGCTGAAGATCTACGCTCGGCTGCGCCCCGGCAATCCGGTACAGCTCGAAAAAGCCAAGAAGCTCTTCCAGGAGAAGTTCTACGACGAGAACCGTTACCGGCTCGGAAAGGTCGGCCGCTTTCGCCTCAACCGCAAGTTCGAGCAAGGCATCGCCGAGTCCGAAATGGTCCTGCGGCCCGAGGATTTCCTCAGCGCGTTGCAGTACCTGCTGGCACTGCGCTCCGGGGAGGGGCAGGTCGACGATATCGACCATCTCGGCAACCGCCGCCTGCGAACCATCGACGAACTCGCGGCGGATGAGATGCGCAAGGGGTTCCTCAAGCTGCGCCGCACGGTCCAGGAGCGGGTGAGCCTCAAGGACCCGGAGACGATCGGCAAGATCTCCGAGTTGGTCAACACCAAGAGCGTTTCCAGCGCGATCGACTTCTTCTTCGGCCGCAGCGAACTATCGCAGGTCGTCGATCAGACCAACCCGCTCTCGCAGTTGACGCACGAGCGGCGTTTGTCGGCGTTGGGACCGGGCGGGTTGAACCGCAAGCGGGCCGGGTTCGAGGTCCGCGACGTGCATATCAGCCACTACGGGCGCGTCTGCCCAATCGAGACGCCCGAAGGCGTCAACATCGGTCTGATTGCGTCGCTCGGCATCTACAGCTCGGTAGACGAGTACGGCTTCTTGATCACCCCGTATCGCGAGGTCCGCCGGGGTCGGGTCAACGGGGACGTCGTACTGCTGCGCGCGGACGAAGAGATGAAGTCGACGCTGGCGCCCCCGGACGTGATCGACTTGCCCGCCGGAGAATCAAAGCTCCCGTCGGTCGAGAGCGCCGAGGCCTACGCGGTGCGCTGGCGCAAGGGTGGCGCGGAGCGGCGGGCGGGCAAGCTGCGCGATGGCACTCTGCTGGCACGGGTCCGTGGCGATCTCAAACAGGTCACCAAGGAAGGCATCGATTACGTCGACATCTCGCCCAAGCAGACGGTGGGCGTGTCGGCGGCGCTGATTCCATTCCTGGAGCACGACGATGCCAACCGCGCCCTGATGGGCTCGAACATGCAACGGCAGGCGGTTCCGCTGATCAAGACCGACCCGCCGGTCATCGCGACCGGAATGGAACGGGCGGTGGCGGAGAACAGCGGCATGGTCGTGCGGTCGCGCAAGGCCGGCAAGGTCACCTATGTCGACTCGCAGCGGATCGTGATCGACGATACCGATGAGTACGAGTTGCGGAAGTTTGTGGGTCTGAACGAGCGAACCTGCCTGAACCAGCGACCGATCGTGCAAGAGGGTGCCCGCGTCAGACTGAACCAGATAATCGCCGACGGCGCGTCGACGCACAAGGGTGAATTGGCGTTAGGCCGCAACGTGCTGGTCGCGTTCATGACCTTTGACGGCTACAACTTCGAGGACGCGATCCTGATCTCCGAGCGGCTGGTCAAGACCGACGCCTTTACCAGCATCCACATCGAGTCGCACGACATCGAAATTCGCGAAACCAAGCTGGGCCGCGAGGAATTCACGCGCGACATCCCCAACGTCTCCGAGCGGGCCCTGGCCAACCTCGACGAGCGCGGCATCGTGCGGACCGGCACGCGCATCGGCTCGGGCGACATCCTGGTCGGAAAGGTCTCACCCAAGAGCAAGACCGAGCTGAGCCCCGAGGAGAAGCTGCTCCACGCCATCTTCGGCCGCAGCGGGGAGGACGTGAAGAACGATTCGCTCGAACTGCCCGCCGGTCAGGAGGGCATGGTGATCGGCTCGCGTCATTTCTCTCGGCGCACGCATCTCAACGACGAGCAGAAGAAGCAGATCGAAACCGAGATGAAGGCCTTCAAGATCGAATGCGACGAGCGCCGCGTCGATCTCTTCAAACGCATGTGCAGCGCGATCGAAGAGCTGACCGGGCAGGTGATGATCGACCCCAACTCGCGTCAGAAGGTCGGGAAGAGCGAAAACCCGGACGTGATCCTCGAACAGGTCGAGACCTTCAAGTTGACCTGGGTGAAACCCGTCGACAAACGACCGGACGCCAAGACGATCCACGCCCAGTACTGGCCGCGCATCTTCGCGATCGGCGAGGACTGCGAGCGTCGGCTGGGACACATGAAGCGCGGCGATGAGCTGCCGTCCGGCGTGCTGGAAATGGTCAAGGTCTATGTCGCCGCCAAGCGGACGCTGTCGGTCGGTGACAAGATGGCCGGTCGACACGGGAACAAGGGCGTAATCGCCCGCATCTTGCCCGAGGAAGACATGCCCTTCCTGGCCGACGGCACCCCGGTCGAAATCTGCCTCAACCCGCTGGGCGTCCCCAGCCGGATGAACGTCGGCCAGATCCTGGAGACACACCTGGGCTGGGCGGCGGCCGTGCTGGGATTCCAGGTCATCACGCCGGTCTTCGACGGCGTTACCGAAGATCAGATTCGGGAATGTGTCGTGGCGGCCAACGTCCGGGTGCGCGAGCGCGGCGAGGACGTCGAGGTCGTGCGGCATGCGGGCCGGACCGGCGAAATTCTGGTCGAGATGCCGCCCAACGGGAAGGTGCCGCTGTACGACGGCCGCACCGGCGAAGCGTTTGATCAGCCGGTCACGGTCGGCTTCATGTATCTCCTCAAGCTGCACCACCTGGTCGACGACAAGATCCACGCCCGCTCCACCGGCCCCTACAGCCTGATCACCCAACAACCCTTGGGCGGCAAGGCCCGCACCGGCGGTCAGCGCTTCGGCGAGATGGAGGTCTGGGGCCTGGAAGCCTACGGATCGGCGTATGTCCTGCAGGAGCTGTTGACGGTCAAGAGCGACGACGTCGAGGGCCGCACCAAGATTTACGAGAGCATGGTCAAGGGCACCCACACGCTCAACGCCGGTACGCCGGTCTCCTTCGACGTGCTCTGCAACGAGATTCGCGGGCTGGGCCTGAACATCCAGCTCGAAAAACGTAGGTTGTTTTAGAACGCTCCGCACGCGGAGGACGGCAAGGTGGCCGAGGACGACAAGAGCCTGAACGTCACGTACGGAACGGGCGAAGACACCGACGCGCAGGAGTTGACGCTGTTCTACGAGCGTCTGCAGCATGACATCGCGGCGCGCCCGGAGCAGATCGAACAGATGATGAATGCCAGCACGGCCTTCGTGACGGCACACCGTGCCGGCGAGTTGATCGGGATCGCCCGGGGCGTCTGCGACGGCCTGCGCGGGTACCTGACCGAGTGCAAGCTGGACCCCGTCTACCAGGGGCCCGCGGCGGTTACCGGAACCGACGGTCGCATCGAGCACGACGAACACGGGATCGCGGCCGAAATGGCCCGCCGCGTGCTCGCCGCGATGGCCACCGCCGGGGTAGCCCGGATCGACGTGCTCGCGTGGGGCACCGAAGTGGATTTTTGTGAAGAGCTGGGATTCAAACGGCAGGGCGGTCTGGTGGGCCTGACTATGCAGGCCGCAAACCAGACCCCGACCGGATAACAAGAGGGAAGATATCCGATGGCCGATACGGTTTACGATCGAATTAACGATTTCACCGCGGTGCGAATTGGTCTGGCCTCGCCCAACGACATTCGGGCCTGGTCCTTCGGCGAAGTGAAGAAGCCCGAGACGATCAACTACCGCACCTACCGCGCGGAGAAGGACGGCCTGTTCTGCGAACGCATCTTCGGGCCCGAACGGGACTGGGAGTGCTTCTGCGGGAAATATCGCGGCGTCAAGTACAAGGGCATGATCTGCGATCGCTGCGGCGTCAAGGTCACCCACAGCCGCGTGCGCCGCAAGCGCATGGGGCACATCAACCTTGCCGCCCCGGTCGTCCACATCTGGTTCTTCAAGTCGATGCCGTCGCGGCTGGGCACGCTGCTGGACGTGAAGACCTCGAACCTCGAGAAGATCATCTACTTCCAGGAGTACGTGGTCGTCGACCCCGGGGCCTCGAAGCTCGAGCCCCGGCAGCTCCTCACCGAGGAGGAGTATCGCCGGGCGCAAGAGGAATACAGCGACACGGGTTTCCGGGCGATGATGGGAGCCGAGGCGGTCCGCGAGCTGCTGATGCAGATGGATCTGGCCCAGATCTCGGCCGGTCTGTACGATGGACTGAAGAAAACCAACAGCAAGCAGAAAATCAAGGATCTCTCCAACCGCTTGAAGCTGATCGAGGCCATGCGCCAGAGCGGCAATGAGCCGCACTGGATGGTGCTCGAAGTCATTCCGGTCATTCCACCCGACCTCCGCCCGCTCGTGTTGCTCGACAGCGGCAACTTCGCGACCAGCGACCTGAACGATCTCTATCGCCGGATCATCAACCGCAACAACCGCCTCAAGAAGCTGATCGATCTGAACGCGCCCGAGGTCATCATCCGCAATGAGAAGCGGATGCTCCAGCAGGCGGTCGACGCGCTGTTCGACAACAACCGCTGTCGCCGGCCGGTGCTGGGCTCGTCGAACCGCCCGCTCAAGTCGCTGACCGACATGATCAAGGGCAAGCAGGGCCGCTTCCGCGAGAACCTGCTCGGCAAGCGCGTCGACTATTCGGCCCGCAGCGTCGTCGTGGTCGGGCCCGAGCTGAGCATGCACCAGTGCGGACTGCCCAAGAAGATCGCGCTCGAGCTCTACCAGCCCTTCATCATCCGCAAGCTGCGTGAGCGCGGGCTGGCCGACACGATCAAGAGCGCCAAGAAGATGCTCGAGCGCCGCGAGCAGCCGATCTGGGACATCCTCGAGGAAGTGATTTACCAGCACCCGGTGTTGCTGAACCGGGCCCCGACGCTGCACCGCATGGGCATCCAGGCCTTCGAGCCGGTCCTGGTCGAGGGCAACGCCATCAAGATTCACCCCTTGGTCTGCAAGGGTTTCAACGCGGACTTTGACGGGGATCAGATGGCGGTCCACCTGCCGCTCTCGATCGAGGCCCAGGCCGAAACCCACGTGCTGATTATGAGCACCCACAACATCTTCAGCCCGGCCAACGGCTCGCCCAACACGCCCGCCACGCAGGACATCGTCATGGGTATCTTCTACCTGACCTGCGATCATGCCGGCGATTTGGGTGAACGCGAGAAGGGGCGCGAGCAGGGCTTCACCTCGGTCGAAGAAGGGCTGATGGCCCTGTACTGCGGGAAAATCGGGATTCACGCCCCGGTCCGCGTCCGCATCCCGCACAAGGAAATCATCAACGGACATACCGAGAGCGCCCAGCCGACCCCTGAGAACGGGGTCGTAGTGACCACCGTGGGGCGCTGCATTCTCAATGACGCGCTGCACCCGGATCTGCCGTTCTACAACTATCCGCTTTCGCAGAAGGGCTCGGCCCGGGTCATCGCGGACTGTCATCGACGGCTGGGCCGCAAGGCGACGGTGGAACTGCTCGACAGCATCAAGGCCGTCGGGTTCCGCCACAGCACGCTCGCGGGACTTTCGTTCGGCCTTACCGATCTGCGTATCCCGGAAAGCAAACCCAAGATTCTCGATGCCGCCCAGAAGGTCGTCGACCGCGTCGAGAAGAACTTCGCCAACGGCGTGATCACGCCGATGGAGCGCCACAATCAGTTGATCGACATTTGGGTCCACGCTCGTGAGCGGGTCACCAAGGAGATGATGAAGGCGCTCGAGACTGATTGCCGGCTGGAGGACGGACGCGTAGCGGCGTCGAGCGACCCCAAGGCCAAGCCGTACCTGAACCCGATTTACCTGATGAGCGACTCGGGCGCGCGGGGTTCGGTCGACCAGATTCGGCAGCTTGCCGGCATGCGGGCCCTGATGGCCAAGCCCTCCGGCGAGATCATCGAGGCGCCGATCAAGTCGAACTTCCGCGAAGGGCTCTCGGTGCTCGAGTACTTCAGCTCCACCCACGGTGCCCGCAAGGGCCTGGCCGATACGGCGCTGAAGACCGCCGACTCGGGCTACCTCACCCGCAAGCTGGCCGACGTGGCCCAGAACGTCATCGTCACCCAGCACGATTGCGGGACGATCGAGGGTGTCACCAAGAGCACGATCTACAAGGGCGAGGAAGTCGACGTGAAGCTCTCACAGCTGATCCTCGGCCGGACCGCCCGCGATACGATCCGCGACATCCGCACCGACGAGATCATCGTTCGCGAGGGCGATCTGATCACCCGCGACATCTCCCGCCTACTCGAGAACAAGCCCGAGGACAGCGGCCTGGGGCTCGACAGCATCCGGGTTCGCAGCCCGCTGACCTGCGAGGCCGAGCTGGGGGCTTGCGCTCTGTGTTACGGGGCCGATCTTTCCACCGGCCGTTTGGTGGAAGAGGGTCTCGCAGTCGGGATCATCGCCGCCCAGTCGATCGGAGAACCGGGCACGCAGTTGACCATGCGGACCTTCCACACCGGGGGCGTCGCCTCGCACGCCGTGGTCGAGAACGAGATCTTCAACACCTACGCCGGCGAGGTCTTCTATCACAGCCTCAACGCGGTCGAGATGACCGACGAGGAGTCTGGCAAGCGGATCTTCCGTGTGCTGAAGCGCAACGGTGAGATCGCGATCAACGATGACAAGGGTCGCGAGTTGGAGCGCTACAAGGTGCCCTACGGTGCCGCGATCATGTATCCCGTGGGCACCAAAATCAACGCCCGCTCCGTGCTGGTGCAATGGGAGACGCACTTCACGCCGATGCTGGCCGAGGCCCAGGGCTTCGTGCGCTTCCAGGACGTGGTCGAGGGCGAGACGGTCCGGGCCGAGCAGGAGGGCAAGACCGACAGCAAGTGGATCGTCATCGAGCACAAGGGCGACAAGCACCCCCGGATCATTATCGAAGACGAACAGGGCAAGATTCTGGACTTCCATCATCTGCCCGCAAAGGCACGCATCGAGGTGGCCGAGGGCGACCCGGTCAGCCCCGGCGGCCTGCTCGCCCGCCAGCCGCGGGAAATCGCCGGCACGCAGGACATCACCGGCGGCCTGCCCCGGGTCACCGAGATCTTCGAAGCCCGCAAGCCCAAGGAGCCGGCCACCATGGCCGAGATCTCCGGCGCGGTCGAGCTGAGCACCGACAAGCGCCGCGGCAAGATGACCATCGTCATCCGCTCCGAGTCCGGCATGGAGAAGGACCACCACGTCGCCCAGGACAAACACCTGTTGGTCCACGCCGGCGACCACGTCGAGGCCGGCACGGCGCTGATCGAGGGTCCGCTCATCCCGCACGACATCCTGCGGATCAACGGCGAGGAGGACTTGCAGCGCTACCTGCTCAAGGAGATCCAGGGCGTCTACCGCCAGCAGAACGTCACCATCAACGACAAGCACATCGAGATCATCATGTGCCAGATGCTGCGCAAGGTGAAGGTCGAGGCCGAGGGTGACTCGGCTTTCCTGCCCAAGGAGGTGGTCGACAAGTTCCGCTTCCGCGCCGAGAACATCCGTCTGGCACGTAGCGTCAAGGTCTCCGACCCCGGCGAGACCGACTTCGAGGTCGGCCAGGTCGTCCTCAAGGATGACTTCGTCGCCAAGAACGACGAGGTCGAGGCCGAGGGCGGCGAGCCCGCCAAGGGCCGCAAACCCAAGCCCGCGGCCGCCCGGACCCTCTTGCTCGGCATCACCAAGGCCAGCCTGCAGAGCGAGTCGTTTATCTCGGCGGCGTCTTTCCAGGAGACCACCAAGGTGCTCACCCTGGCGGCGCTCGGCGGCCAGGAAGACCATCTGGTCGGCCTCAAGGAGAACGTTATCCTCGGTCGGCTGATCCCCGCCGGCACCGGCTTCCACAGCTACCAGGACATCAAGCTCAAGTACCAGGGCGATCCGGTCGAGCCCAAAGCCGTGTCGATCGTCGAGCAATTGGGTGAGGTGCCGCTGCCGCTGCCGGTCCTGCCGGGCGTTACTCCGCTCGATTCCAGCAAGACTCACGAGGAGGCCGACGCCGCCCCACTGGGAACGCCGGGGGTGTAGTCGATCGGGAATTTTGGAATCGGTGTTCGCGGGTTCGGGCGGTGGCCGCTCGAACCCGCGGTCTTTTGAGTCCTTCAATTACTCGCCACTCGCGTGATCTACGTAGTCTTGCCGATCGTCGCGCTGCTCGCCGCCACCCTCTCCGGCATCATCGGAATGGGGGGCGGAATGTTGTTGTTGGCGACGATGTTCTGCTTCATGTCGCACGCCGAGGCAATCCCGGCCCACGGCTGCGTGCAGTTGATCAGCAACTCCACCCGCACGCTCGCGTTTCTCAGCCATGTCGACTGGCATACGGTCGGCCGGTTCCTGCTCGGGATGATCCCAGGCAGCGTTCTGGGGCTGGCGGCACTGAACTGGCTCGGTGAGCCGGGCCGGGCCGCGCCCTGGCTGAAGTCGGTCGTGGGCGCCTACATCCTCGCGGCGCTGCTGCTCCCGCGACCCACCCGGCACGGACATACCTCGAAATGGTGGGACTTCCCGCTGCTGGGCGTCGTCGCCGGGACGGCCGCATTCACCGTCGGCGCGGTGGGCCCGCTGATTGCCCCTCTGTTTGCCCGTCGCAATTTCGTCAAGGAACGCCTGGTCGCGACCAAGGCCTTGTGCCAGTCATTCACCCACATCGTGAAAATCCCCGGCTTCCTGCTGCTCCACTCCTATGAAAACCTGGAAACGTTGGGCGCGCTGACGCTCGTGATGGCGGTTCTGGTAATCCCCGGCACGCTTATCGGAAAGCGCTTGCTCAAGCGCGTTTCCGAACAGCGTTTTGTCCAACTATACCGCCTGGCGCTGTTGGCCGCGGGCCTGAAGGTGCTGGTGATTGATGGGCTGTATCC
>SDBT01014774.1_pt1 | contig 12430 bp, 29 predicted proteins | sample 2277101 | NCBI WGS metagenome assembly SDBT01 (sample SAMN10404973, study PRJNA504765) | marine sediment metagenome | isolation source: marine sediment core GS10_PC15, 103 cmbsf | place: Arctic Ocean: Southern Knipovich Ridge | collected 2010
ATAGAGGATTATAATTATGGGAAAAGCAAAAACATCAAAGTTTATTAGAATGTACAATTTGACCTTGCCAGAGTTAGCTAAAAAATACGATTTATCAACTTACTACATATACACCCTACATCTCAAGGGCGAACTCTACAAATTTATCCTAGAGCAGAAAAAAGAAGTAGTTGAAATAAAATAAATATAAGGAGATTCAAGATGGAAGAAACAAAAGATAAAAAGAAAAGAGCCAATTGTATGGACATAATGCAGGCGCTGGAAAAGTTGGGATTCAAGGTAATAAATATTGTCACTGATGATTGTGTAAGAAAAACCCCGTCTGGATACATAAATAAAGACTATATCACAATCGTTATAGAGAGATAAGGATTGAAAATGCAATCCTATTATTCTATTTCTTTCTTAGGCAGTTTATTCTCTTTGATATACTCTTCAAATATTTTGGCTGCCCTTGCTATCTCTCCAGCAAGATCATCAACATCTATTGTTAATGTAGTAGCATTATTCTCAACAATTTTTAAAGCACAATCAATAAATAATTTTCTGTCTTGTTCTTGGCCGCTTAATGACATAAAAAACCCTCCTCATGGTTTATTTAGATACCGCAATTTCCATTATAAACCAGCGGGAGGGTTTGTCAATAAGAAGGGTGAGGTATCAAAATAAAAGGGGGATAACAATGGAGGATAATAAAATGGAAGTTTTTAATGAATTGATTAAGTATGAACCGGGATTTCTTGATAGACCATTAAAGGAACTTGTGCCATTGAGATTTTTAGGTGAGGTTGCGGTGGAGGCTTATAAGGCATTGATAAAACGTATTGATAATTTACCAATGGCACAGGAAGAAAGAGAAGGAAAAATAAAAGATGGGCAGGATGCAGGTAAGGCATTATTGACGATTGAGGCTAAGGTTGGAGAACTGACCATACCTCTTCACACTACTGAAGAATATCATGATGCCGGTTTTAAAGATGAAAATAAAGGTACGTTACATCGAAAGATACATTATGCAAGAGAAATAAGCAGACATCCTGAAGAAGTACAAGAAGCAATAGAAGAAGCAGAAGAGAATGAAGATATACCCACCAAGACAGCCGTCTTAAACAAAATCCGTTACAAAAAGGAACTTGAACGCAAAGAGAGTACTCCTCCAAAAATGACACTTGAACTTGCGGGAGAAGAGTTTGTTTATAAAAACAAATTAATGCAGGTCATTAATATCCTTCCTGCGTTTCCACCTAAAAATCTTACAGAACATGGCTATAAGGAATTAAGTGCATTAGCACAAATAATAATAAAAAGATTGGAGGTTTTCCAGAATGGGGAGAAAAAAGAAAGTTTACGCATTGGAAGTGCATGATTATTTGAACGCAAATGGAAGTTGTACGGTTAAAGCGTTATCAGAACAGTTTGAAGTTACAAGAGCGACCATGAGAAAACGCATAAGAGAACTAAGGGGAGACGGGGTATTTATTCTTCACAACGATGCTGGTCTCCAAATAGTGAATGACATTAATGAGGCCAATGCTAATGATGTTCTTAAAATGGGAAATTGGATAATAGGGGAAGTAGTGGGTTTTGCAAAGATCGGCAAAACCATGAAAAAACCAATGATCCAGGTAAGAAGAATATTGAAACTTACCTCGGCTGAAAGGAAGGAATTGAAAAAGGCATTGCTGCAAATAACACGCCTAATAGATGTAGTTGAAATTGATGATGAACTCGGTGAAATAAGAAAAATTAGTTGAGGTAACAACTAAATGAAAATAGCCCGTGCCAGTTTTCTATTTGAAAATCCCTGGCGCCAAGAGATTTCCGCGGAGGTTACTGGCACAGGCGACATTTATTCCTACCATAAACCACTTTTTATGTCAAGGATTTTTATATGATTAAAATAGATTGCAATAAAATACATAAATATGGAATAAGAGGTTTTTCAATCACCGTCCCTAAAGTCTGGATAAGAGATCACGGCCTTGCTGCAGGCGATACTATCGACCTTTACCGTGACAAAAGGGGTCGCCTTATTCTGGTGGCGAATAAGAAGGAGAGAAAAGTTGAAAAAGTATAGGCCATTCTGGCACAGATTCAACAAATACGACCAGAACCACATCATAAATCATAGCGGGCTGACGATTAAACAGTTTATGAAAAAGTATCGACAGCCGGATTGGTGTAATTACTATGAAGCGTTGGGTGGCGTTCTGGGTTGCTGGTCTTTAATGGATTGCATCATCCATTGTAAAGATGATTGCCATGATTGTGATTTAATAAAGAAAGAAAAAGGGAAAGGGACATAATAAATGAAAAGTCTTATTACAATAGCAATGTTCCTACTTGCAAGTAACTACGACAAAATGTTTAAGGATTTGTGGAAAATCCCTGGAAGAGACATCTATAAATCGCCAACACTCAGAAATCAATTTTCAAAAAAACAATATCATCTACATAAAAATTATACAAAGAAGTCATATAGGAGATAAAGGGGGAACAATGCAATACCTAACCCTTAAACAGGTCGCTGAAAAAGTGGGGGTAAGTAAAAGAACGGTGAACGACTGGCTCCACCATGTAGACCATCCATTACCCTATTACAGAACCGGAAAAGTGAAAGGCATTGTTGTGAGCGAAGATGAGCTCGATGAATTTATGATGAGATTCAAAGTCAGACTTGTTGAAATATAAAGGAGGCACACCATGTTTGACACAAACCATTTAGTAGGCATCGTTGAATTTGATACAAACAGCCACGACATAATAGAGACCTACCATAACGTTAGACACCCGTTTGATTATGAAGGTGAAGAAGAACGTAACAACCAGTTTCACGAAGACATCCGGGAACAAAAGAGGATGATGTTTCAGAATATTTTACCGTTACGAATCTAAAGGGGGAAGAAGATGATTAGCTATGACAAAATACCTGAACATTGTAGGGCAGGAATGAAACGTTATATCGAAGAGGGTGCTATTCCAGGAGGTTTTTTAAAAGCTGTGATTTGTAATAATCTTGTTGATACCTTTACACGAGCAGATGGTATAAATGCCGTACGAGTATACGATTATGTTTTATTTCTATGTAATGAAATAACTGGAGAAACATGGGGATCAGAAAAAATTATGTTAGCATGGCATAAAAAAGGTGGATTGAAAGGAGGGGTGATATGAAACTTCGATTAAGGAAGAATTCAAAGGATCTAGTAGTAAGAAAGAACCAGAAAGTACTTGTAGGGCCCACACCTGAAATGCTTATTGCACAGGCTATTGACCGCAAGGTGCCGTTGGAAACAATGGAGAAGCTGCTTGCTCTAATGACACGGGTAAAAGAAGAGCGGGCGAAAGAGGCATATTATAGCTCGCTTGCAGGATTTCAGGCTGATTGTCCCAATATACCAAAAACGGAAACAGCTAAGGGTACTGGAGATTTTGAGTATATCTATGCCACATTGGATAGGATCGTAGAGATAACCCGGTCGCATTTAAAAAATCATGGATTTAGCTATAGTTTTAATACCCAATTCGAGGAAAAGCCACCGGCACAATTAGTTGAATGCACCCTACATCATATAATGGGACATTCTGAAACTTCACAATTTCGCTCACCCATAGACGAAGGAAGGATGAACAACATCCAGAAAAGCGCATCAAGCGTAACCTATGGGAAAAGGTATACTTTTTGTAATATTACCGGAGTGGTTCTAAGCGGTGAAGATAATGATGCTCAGGATTTCACAACGCAAGAAGGTCAGGTTGAAGGTCAAAATGTGGAGTATATCCACGTAGGTCATTCCGAGCTCAAGAAACAAATTGAGGAAGAATTAAAATCTCCTGTATTCAACAATGATCGTGCTACCTGGGAAAGAAGGATGACTGGCATTAAAGCAGAGGCCAGTCTCAAGGGCATGCTGAAACGGGTACAGAGGGAACGTAAAGACCGTGAGGGTGCTATTCAATCAGAAAAATAAAAATATAGGAGGATAAGAATGCTAACGGATTTAATTACGGTTGGAGATTCAGAAAAAATACTAGTGGAACAAAAAGTGTCACAGTTTCTTACAGAGGCTCAGGCAATTGAAATTACAGATGATGATGATTATCAGTATGCCGGCGAGTTGCTGGCGCAGGAGAAAACGGTTTATAAGTTTGTTGAAAAAACATATAAAAAAACCAAAGATGCGCTGAACGTGGCCAAAGCTGAATTGATGAATATTATCAGGGCCCACACTGATCCACTAGCTAAAGCCGAGGGTATCCTTAAAGATAAAAGGGGAGTCTGGCGCACAGAGCAAGAAAGAATACGTCTTGAGGAACAACGTAAAATCGAAGCAGAACTCAGGAAAAAGGAAGAAGAACGTCGGCTAGAGGAGAGAAAGCGCCTTGAAGAAGAGCGTAAACAGGAACAGATCAGGATTGAGGCGGAATTAAAAAAACAGGAAGAAGAACGTCGATTGGAGGAGGCTATGAAAACCGGTGATGATTCCGCCCTGAGTGAAGCGATAGTCATATCGGAATCGGACGTGGATGAAAACATGAAAGGGTTTGAAGAGGAACGCGAGCTTGAAGAATCAGCTTTAAACGAACCAATAATTATGGCACCCCCACCACTAAAGAGACCACCACCGGAGAAGGGACATTCATTCCGAGACGATTGGAAATGCAGAATAATTGATCCTGAAAAAGTGCCTCACGACTACTGGATTATCGATGTGAAGAAAATCGAGAGTGTAGTAAAAGCAACGAAAGGTACATTGCAAATACCAGGGGTAAAAATCTGGAAGGAAGAGATCGAGGCAGTTAGAAGCAGATAAGATCCCCTTAAAGAGGAATCTAGATGGGAAGGAAGAGAAAACCTTTAGAAATCAATGTAAGCGATACAGGATGTTGGATACCCTCTAGCCACAAAAAGAGAATACGGGGAGGATACGTTGGTTATTGGTGGAATAAGAAGATGGGAATTATGCATCGATATATTTATGAGAAATATTATGGAGATATACCCGACGGAATGTGTGTTTGTCATAAGTGTGATAATCCACCCTGTATTAATCCGAAACATTTATTTTTAGGGACACGCCTACAAAACTCACAAGATATGGTTAACAAGGGAAGAAAGCCGAGGGGAGAAAAGTCTGCAAGGGCGAAATTAACATTAAAAGAAGTCAATGAAATAAGGAAATCAGAAAATTTTACGTTAGTAAAATTAGCTAATATTTATCATATCTCTAAATCTCAAATACATAATATTAAGGCAGGGAAGCAATGGAAGACACTGATCGAGTCAGTCAGGAGCAGGTAATAGAGTTTGATTATGACAAGCATGAGTACACGGTGAATGGTGAGGTATACCCTCACCTTCACCAAATATTAGAAGAAAACGGCCTAATAGATACACGATATTACAAGCCTGAATACGCCGACCGGGGCAAGGCTATCCATGAGCTGACTGCTTTACTAGACCGGGAATTAATCACAATAGACGACATAGACGAATACAAAGGTTACTGTGAGGGCTGGTTACAATTCAGAGCAGATTTCAAGCCAGAGTTTATTGATATTGAAAAACCGGTTGCAAACGCGATTTATAAATATGCCTGCACGCCTGACCGTACTTGTATCATCAATGGGAAATATGCAATTGTAGACATAAAAAGCGGATCCCCGGAAAAATGGCACGGCATACAAATGGTGGCTCAGGTTATGGCTGTAGGTCTTGATGATGCAATTCTATACGGAGTTTACCTGAAAGAGACGGGAAAATATAAACCTGTCCCATACAAAAGAAGCAAGTATCAAAATGTCTGGATGGCTGCACTTATTTTACATCAGTATAAAAGGAGCTGAAACAATGAAAGAACGGCCTATCATCTTCAACACAGAAATGGTACAAGCGATACTTGATAATAGAAAGACACAGACACGAAGGGTTATTAAGCCGCAGCCTACGCCTGAACCAGATAGGATTGAATATTATAGTATACCTGGGTGGGGATGGATGCCAACATCGAAAAGTGGGAAAATAGGTATATTCAATCCGGTTTCTTATAAATGTCCATACGGCAAAATAGGAGATAGGCTGTGGGTGAGAGAAACGTGGTGTGCTTTTATTAAGGAACACATTATCGATTCGCCTTATGCGTATAAGGCTGATATGAGGAATGCTGAATCGGAAGAGTGTAGACAAGAATATATAAGGTTAGGTTATACCTATCAGTGGAAACCATCAATCCACATGCCTCGGATAGCTTCAAGAATAACATTAGAAATAACAGATATAAGAGGTGAGAGGGTGCAAGGTATAAGCCCTTTAGATGCGAAGGACGAAGGTGCAATTAGTTGGTTTATGGATAAAAAATTATCTTTTAAGAAATCTGATAAACCATATCCGGTTTTTGCATTTCAGAAACTATGGGATTCTATCAATGCCAAACGAGGTTATCCATTTAAAGATAATTCATGGGTATGGGTAATACAATTTAAAAAGGAGCTGAAACAATGACCAGAGAAGACGTAAAAAAAGTAGTTGATGTTTTGAAATCAAGGGATGTGGGATTTATTGATTTAGGAATTCCTGTTTACACCTCGGTTATTAAAGAGACTGGTATGAAAGACATATCACTAAACCTCCGGACTCGAAGTGCGGTAATAGAGATAATTTGTGGAGAGTTGGATATTGAATGAAATAATCATTGTTGCCAAACGGATTATCAATCCTAACCAGTGTATAGCGTCCTGGGAGTTACCTCACTCTGTCCGGGAATATTACGACTTCTGGACAAAACAGCAAATAGCGAAGGGAATAAACTTTGATAAGCTCATCATCAAGAAACCATTTAAGCCGAGAACCACGGGCTTAAGATCACAGAACCACAGAATAAACGGATTTATTCAACAAATAGCCATGCACACGGGAATAGATTTCGATGTTTTAAAATACTATTTCAAAAAGAAGGCTATCAAACGGGGATATCCATTCGAGACAGATCCCGAGGGGGAAGCTATACCGCTTTCAGAAGCAAAGATAGACACTACACAGGCGGGATACCTTAATGATGAGATTGAACAATTTGCAGATGAGAACGATATAACGTTGAGGGAAGAATGAACGATGTACCTATTCAATATAAGACAGCAACCGATGACAATGTAATTAAAATAATGGAGGCTGCGGACTGTTTAATAGCAATAGCGGAAGAAATAGGAGATGACAACATTGAGCTATCAAATGATAAAATAATAGTAAAGATAACCAAGAAACCGAAGGTCGAGAAATGACTGATATATGGAAAGCAAAACGTCAGACTGTCAAAAATAAAGTTTGGAAAGAGTTCCGTCTTTTTATTCTCCGGCGTGACAAGGAAAGGTGTGTACTGTGCGGACGTGGTAAAGATGCGGTGATATTACAGGGCGGTCATATCTTCCGCGGACACCATGATTCAACAATGTTTGATGAGCTCGCGGTTCATATCCAATGCAAAAGGTGCAATATGGCACATAATGACAACAACTGGCCTTATTGGAACTGGTTTATAGGAAAATACGGCCAGAAGGCATTTGATGAGCTGAAAATCAAACATAATAATAACCAGGTATTATCTAGAGGTGAGTTAGTAGAACTTTACGAACATTACAAGAATGCGAACAAAGAATATGAATTGATAGGGACTTTAACAAAAGGGATACATTTTGAATAGATGCCCCTATGGATAAATAAAAAAGATTGCTGGCTCTAAGAACCAGAGGTGCTGCAAATACCACGCCATTCTGTGGGGGCATATATAAAAGGGGGAGGGGAACTATGAAACATGAAGTTGAAGAGTTTGACTACTTCACATTGATGATGACCATCCTGGAATATCTTGAAAATCACGAAAAGTTATCCCGCGTTGATTTTTACGAAATGCTCAAAAAGGAAGTCCAGCGACAACTTATCGATGACTATATCGAGATATACGAAGAGGTGTACATCGACACAGTAGATATTGCACCGATCGGATAGGGCCCCAGAGTTTACCTCCTTTCTCTGGGGTTGTTTTAAAAAGGAGAGAACTTGTTGGGAGGGGAATGTTGATAGGCATTTACAACCTTGAACCTAAATATACGAATATAGCCCTTGAAAAAATTAAGCTATTCTATTCGACCCACAATGAAAAGGTGAGAGATTACAACCCGCTTGAGCATCTATTATTCGACAAAATCTACTGTAGTTCTATTTTCACGTTTACTGATAAATCTTATGTGACGGATGACATGATCTGTGGAGGATCGGGATTTGATTTAACTACAACCTTGCGTCCAGAAATAGAGGCGATGAAACCTAAGATTAATATTGGTTTTACGACAAGGGGCTGTATAAGAAACTGCCCTTTTTGCATTGTGCCAGAGAAGGAAGGAAATATCCAGGTAGTTGGCGATATATATGATTTTTGGGATAGAGAAAGTAAAGAGTTGGTAATACTCGACAACAATATATTGGCATTACCTAGGCATTTCAAAGCTATTTGTGATCAGATTAAAAATGAAAAGCTTATGGTAGATTTTAATCAAGGTTTAGACCATAGGTTGCTTAATGGTGAAATCGCTAAAATGTTAAAATCATTAAGGTATAAAGCGTATCGTTTCGCTTTTGATAGTATTTCTCAAGAATCATCCGTAAGAAAAGCAATAGATATGTTACATAAACATGAAATCAAATGGTCAATATGGTATGTGCTTGTAGGTTTTGATACTACTTATGATGAGGATTTATTTAGACTCCAGTTATTAAAATCTCATAATCAAAGAGTTTTTGTGCAAAGATATAACAATATTACTAATGCGTTTCATAACGAACTAGCTGGATGGGGAAATCAACGCCAGTTGTTTGTGAAGTATACTTTTAATGAATTCTTAGACAAACGGGGTAGCAAACAAAAAGTAAACGTTTTTTTAAAGTAGGGAGGGGGTATTGCCAAAACGTTATACTGATACAGAAAAATGGAAAAAACAGTGGTTTCGCGAACTATCGACAGCAGAGAAATCAGCGTGGTTTTACATAACCGAACAGTGTGATAACGTAGGCGTATGGGACGTGGATTTTTCGGCAGCGGAATTTATGATTGGTGAGAAAATAGACTGGCAAGGATTAATAGAAAAAACAAATGGCAATATAGAAATACTGGACAATGGCAAGTGGTGGTTAAGTGATTTCTGTTCTTTTCAATATACTGATTTATCACCTGAATCTAAAAGCATACCCGTTATATCACATATCAAACTCCTTAAAAAACATGGTTTATATGAGAGAGTAATGGAAATGTTAAAGCCTTTAGATAACCTTACTGTAAGCCTTGACAAAGACTTAAAGGCAAAAGCAAAGACAAAGACAAAGGTAAAGGTAAAAGCAAAAGAAAAGGCAAAGGAAAAAGAAAAAAAAGAGTATGCACCGGGTGTTAAAATGCAATGCGTAGAGTACCAGGATTTATGCGAACGGTTCGGAAAAAAGAAAATAGATGGATTTATAGAGAAAATATCTGATTGGCAGTTAAGCAAAGGGAAGAAGTTCAAGGACTATCCAGCAACGATTAAAAACTGGATGCGTAAGGATGCCGGCGTTGATTCAGTCAAGGAGTTGGAAATACCCAAAATACCGAAATGCCCGAAATGTGGTAAATCCTGGGAAAATGAGATAAACAATAATAAAAGTCACTGTATGGGCTGTAACACACCGTTACCCAAAAGCCGGGGGCCGTGATGAACTACATAGATTTATTTTCGGGAATAGGCGGATTTGCATTAGGAGCATATTGGGCGGGGGTGAGATTTGAAAAACATTATTTTTCGGAAGTTGATGCTTATTGCAATAGCATCTATTCGTTACGGTTTCCCACTGCTATACCGTTGGGTGACATTAAGAAAATTAATGTGGAAACTATGTTGGACAACAAGAAAGAATGGATCATTACAGGTGGTTTCCCATGTCAAGACATTTCTATTGCCGGAAAGGGAGAAGGAATAAAAGGTGAAAGGTCAGGTCTTTGGTTTGCCATGTTTGACGTTATTAGGATACTACGACCGAGATTCGCAATCATTGAGAACGTTGGAGCAATCACTCATAGAGGATTGGATACTGTACTTGGATGCCTTGCCGAAATCGGGTATGATGCAGAGTGGCAAGATATACGGGCAAGCGACGTGGGTGCGCCGCATAGGAGGGAAAGGATTTGGATATTGGCTTACCCCGGGGACGGTACAGATAGAACCGACAGGGGGAAGGAGAGAGAAAAGGACAGCATACCGGGCAAGTGTGGGGAGGCAGGATGTAGCAGGGTGTTTGGCGGAACAAGTGAAAACTCCGAAGATGTGGCCAACCCCGACAAAGGACAGTGCGACAGACAGGAAAAAGAAGTACGGACAAGGGGGAACTCCATTAACATTGGCAGTCAAGATGTGGCCAACACCTCAATCGTGGGATGCAATGAGAGGGCCAACAAGCAAGGAAAGGAATGCAAAGAAGTTAGGGGGAGTGAGCCTACAGAGTGCAGCAAAACATTGGTCGACACCAACAAAGAGAGATTACAAGGATTCGGGGAACAACACGAATATAATGAAAAAGAGACAAGATACTCAGTTGGGGTGTGTAGTAATGAGAGAAGCCGATCGGGGCAGTGGCTCCCTGAACCCGACGTGGGTCGATTGGCTCATGGGGTATCCCGTAGGGTGGACAGACTTAAAGGCCTCGGAAATTCAATTGTCCCTCAAATAGCTGAACTATTATTTAGGCAGATAAAAGAGGTTTTAAAAGGAGCCTCCACCGGCTCATAACATAGGGGAAAATAGGACAATTTTTTCTGAGGTGCGATTGGAAAGAATAGAAGGTTCTCAAAGCCGAGGCACAATATTTATTCCCCGTATTGTGCCTGGTGGCGGTCTATAAAATAAAAAGTGGGGGGCTGTAAAATGGGAAAGATAAGAACAATAACAGAAACGGAGAATATTCAGATCAAAGAAATTAGAACAGTATTTTCAGATGATGACGCAAACGTGCTGTTGAAAGAAGGATGGATTTATCTTAATAGCGGAACGATCCATAAAGATAATATGGGTTTTAATGCCAAGGGTTTTATTAGGTTGGGTAGAATAGAACAATAGTTGCGAACTGGCATTATTCCCCGTATTGTGCCTGGTGGCGGTTAATAAATAAGGAGAAGTGAATGAAAAAATCAGCGTTATTTTCAGATAATCGGAAATATCGATATACCCTCTGGCGTATTTGGGATTCAAAATCAGGATATGCCATGTTTGTCGGACTTAATCCGAGCACAGCCAATGAGACAGAGGATGATCCGACAGTACGTCGATGTATAGGGTTCACTAAATTATGGGGCTACGGGGCTTTATGTATGACCAATCTTTTTGCGTATCGAGCAACAAGTCCGAAGGACATGCAAAGAGCGGATAGTCCAATCGGATCAGCAAATGATTATTTCCTGAAGAACATAGCTGTTTCGGCGAGCATCGTAATTGCTGCATGGGGTACAAGAGGGGGATTTTTACAGAGAGATAAGGCTGTAATTTCTTTGATTCCGAATAAACATGTTTTGCGATTAACTAAAGGTGGGTATCCTGCGCACCCATTATATCTGCCAAGAGATATTAAACCTATTAAATGGGAGGAAAGGTGATATGAATCCAAATCAAGATATTATTGATATTATTAGATTGAATGAATTAGAGAAAATGAATGACGATAATCTTTTGCCTGAAGAAGAGAAAGCGGCGAATAGGATGATAATTAATAGAAGTCGGCAGGAGAAAATGAATAAGGTTAGGCTCAAATTACCGCAAGAGCAAGTTGATAGAATAAAAAAACAGCAGAAAGAGTTTGAAGATTCGCTATTTTGAATAGAGTGGAAGGAGGAGTGGTATGTATGTACCAATAGATTATTCAAAGATAACAAAGATGTTAAATAAAAAAGAAAAAGAAATAGAGCGGTTGAAGAAAGAGAATGAATGGCTATTAAATATGTATATTACTGACAGGTTTGATAAAGAAATATTAGGTGCGAGGGAATATGCGTTGAGACAAATGCAACACGCACTAAAGGGGGAGTGAATGGGATTATTATCGCCAAGCTACAGAAAGATAATGAAGAACAGACAAAGTATATCGACGAATTGTGAGCAAGTGGGGTATCAAAAAGAAATCGAGCGGTTGAAGAAGGAAAAGCAGTATTTAATAGAAATGTTTTGTAAGGCAAATGTACAATATTGTAGTATGTGTGAAAATAAAAGCTGTGGAGATAATGTCAACAAGTATTAAAGAAGGAAAAGTAAGTGAAAGTAAAACAAACAGTTTTTTCAGAGAAAGGATTAAAAAAGTGGGATTGGCGAAGCATGTTAAAAATTGAAGTTAACGGGAAGAAAGAGTTTTGGTTTTTGGACGGAG
>SDBT01014775.1_pt1 | contig 12430 bp, 24 predicted proteins | sample 2277101 | NCBI WGS metagenome assembly SDBT01 (sample SAMN10404973, study PRJNA504765) | marine sediment metagenome | isolation source: marine sediment core GS10_PC15, 103 cmbsf | place: Arctic Ocean: Southern Knipovich Ridge | collected 2010
GTCCAGTACACCGTCGCCTGGCTCGCCGACAGCAACGGATCGGTGGACGTGCAATTCGACGGACGGCGGAACCCGCACATCGTCGGGCTGATTGACCAACTCAAGACCGTCCCGAGCGCGGGTGTTGCACCGACCGATAACTACGACATTACTCTGGTCGATCGGCTGGGCCTGGACGTGATGGATGACGAGGGGCTTAACCGTGACACAGCGACCCAGCAGACCGCGTTCCCGCACGAGGGGCTGGGTAGCACGCATTCGCTGGACATGAGCACGCTCGGCGACCTGGAGCTGCGGATTCGCAACGCTGGCACCGGCGGGGCTGGGGTCGCTGTGATTCAGATGCTACCGGGGGACGTGGCGGCTAGCGCCTGAGCGACGCGCGGGCACGATCCATCGTCTCCAGGTAATCCACCTGGCTCTCCGGTGTGCGTGGCAGGAACGCGGTGATGATCCACCCCAGCGGGCCGAGGAAGATCCCGAGACAGACTCCCGCTGTGCGGTACCCACGCGACGCGCCGATCCGGCCGCCGATCGACCCGAACAGGATCATCCCGGCCGCGATGAATACCAAGAACAGTACAGCTCCGCCGGCTTCTGCGATCATCATGGTGTGACTCCTTTGCTGGTAGTCTACCCCGGGCGGCGGCGATGGCAATTATACGCTTTTCCGCATTTTCTATTTGCATCTCGCCGTATTCGTGTTACGCTTTAGCGGTACACGCAACCCGCCCACGAAGGAGCCGACGATGGCTGAGCGGAAATGGTTTAACGTGTTTCAGATCTGGTCCCCGTACGAAGGGGAACGCGCAGAGGAGATCGGCGCGGTTTCTTTGGCGGAAAGCGAAGCGGACGCGATCAACGCGATAGTGGATTCTGACGCTCGGTCCGCCAAGGGCTGCAAGTTTTTCGCGGTTGAGCAGGAACAGCCAGCCCCAGCCGACCCGCCCGAGCTATCGAGCCGGACGGGCTGGACGTTCTGATCGACGATCGGATCATTTTCCTCACCTGGGAGATGCTCGAACGATGACCGCGACGTTCCACGACGAGCCGGAGTTCCGGGACTGGGCCGACGCGATCGACGTTGCGAAGACCCAAGAAGACGAGACGGGTAAGCGGCGGTACGTGGTCAAGATCCACGGCGGCCGCTGGTGCGTGACCGAGGTCGAGCCCTACGCGGACGATGAGTGGTATACTGCCGATGGGATCAGGGGCGGAGAGTGAGCGAGGATGACAAACGAAGAGGTCGGCGAGCGGCTCCGCAAGTTCCGCACCGACGCGGGATTGACGCAACAAGCCGTCGGGATGCAGCTTGGGATGCTCGGGATCACGGCCTCGCGGGTTAGCGAGTACGAGCGCGGTGCGGTGGCGATCAGGGCGACGATGTACTTCGACTGGGAGCGGATCTGCGAGGTGGAAGCGCCATGAGCAAGCTGGCCGAGCGATCGCTGATCCTCCGTGCCGAAGAGGTCCGCCGCGCGCTCGCCGATGGCGCGGTGACGGTGTGCCGGCCGGTGAAATTGCCACGATCCATTGGCGCAGAGTTCGGGTCGGCGCGCTGGGAACCTGCCCGGCGGCCTCAATGGTACAAGGGGCATGGATCGGTTTGGATAGATCAAGCGCATCCTACAGATTCGTACCCGTGGATCATTGAGCCACCATTCGGCGACCCCGGCTCGGAGCGCTGGGTCAAGGAGACTTGGGCGCCGACGGATGCCGACATTGCTAGCACGCGAACCATCTACCGAGCCGACGGTGAGTATGGCGGAATCATCAAATGGCGACCGTCGACCTACATGCCTCGGCACCGCAGCCGCCTCGGCCTAGAGCTGACGGACGTGGGGTGCAAGCAGGTGCATCAAATCACGGACTCGGAAGTGCGAGCGGCGGGCATAGAGGAACGCCACATCGACAAGTACCACGAGTTCTTGCACAAGGGCGACTGCGCCGGAGCAGCATTCGGTGAACAATGGGATCGCCGCTACGCCAAGCGTGGCCTCGGCTGGGACGCGAACCCGTGGATCTGGGTCGGGGCGTACAGGAGGGCGACGCCGTGAGCCGCGAGCGCCTACTCGGCTGGGCTGCGGTCGTGCTCGTGGTGTTCGGGCTGTTGGTGTTGGTAATTCGGAACGGGGGCAACGGAGACAACCAGTGAGTATTAAGGTAGGAAGCTATTGCGTGGTCCGCACCGAGAACGCCGGTGTCCACGCCGGAACGCTAGAGTCATACGATGGCCACGATGGCCAATCGGTCTATCTGAAGAACGCTCGCCGGATTTGGAAGTGGTCTGGCGCGTTTACTCTGTCCGAGCTATCACAGAAGGGTATCGACACAAACGGCAGCCGGGTTGCAATGGCAGTGCCTTCCATTCTCCTAATGGGTGCAATCGAGATTATTCCGACGACCCCGGAGGCGCAACAGACAATCGAGGCGTGTCATGAGTAGGTACGGGTACGGGTCCGGGTACGGGTACGGGTCCGGGGACGGGTACGGGTCCGGGGACGGGTACGGGTCCGGGTCCGGGGACGGGTACGGGTCCGGGTCCGGGTCCGGGTACGGGTCCGGGTACGGGTACGGGTACGGGTACGGGTCCGGGGACGGGTACGGGTACGGGGACGGGTACGGGCAATGATGATTAACGGGGGCAACGGAGGCAGTGACGATGAAACCCGGTGACATCGAGGTATGCCACGGATCGCCAGACCGACCCACCAAAATTGAAAGCCGCCAAGACGACGCGTGGATGCGTGTTTGGTTCCTGTTGGCCATTACGTGGGCGGTGACGGTCTCAGCATTTTTAGTGATCTTGGTTATGAATCCCGCCGAGCGGCTCTCGGTAGCAGCCTTCGTCGTGGCTGGTTGCTATGCGACGTTCGGCGTCTTCCTCGCTCGGACAAGGTCGACCAAGGCTTCCCGGTGGCGGCGCGCGTTTTCGGCGGCGCTCGCACGATTGCCCCGGGAAAACATGTTGCGCGCCGTAGAGCGAGGCGGCCAAACCGGCGGCCGATATACCAATAGCGTACTGGACGAAATCGAGTGTTACGAGTCTCACATACCGGGCGATTGCCCCCTCTGTGGGGCCGAGTGAACGCAACCAGGACTCGGGGGCAACGGAGAACGATAATGCCAGGTTTCATTTTCAACATCTTCGAGCGGATCTTTCACGTATTCCCCGAGACGTGGTACGGGGTGCAGTTGGGATGGTTCCTGTGAGCGAGCGAGACGACGGCGGCCCTGCATTCCCGATGCAGCCGTTAGTCCGCGACCCGGACGGCGAGATTCGATTCCGCATCAATCGTATCGTGCGAGTCCTACTCGATACTGGGCCGCTCGACCTAAACAGTTTGGCCCTCATGCCGTTTGGGGACGATGAACGCTCGCAATTCGCACAACTGATCGGGTATTCAGTGAGCAGGTTCGGCGAGCTTGGTTACGTGAGTAATGATGCGTACGAGACCGTTTCAAAGCGTGCCGGTGCCATCGCCGAGAAACAGCGAAGGGAGACGGCAACATGCGATTCCGAACCAAGCAAGCCCGGCTGATCGCGATCGCGGACGCATGGTCGCGGACGCATAAGGGGAAGTCGATCGTGACCAAGATCGTGAGTGCGTGGGCGATCGCGAACAAGCTCCATCCGGTGCCGAAACGCGGCGATCCAATTCGCAATTGCCGGATGTGGGAGGATAGGCTCCGGTGGGCGATTGTCAAGAACACGGAGATGGTGCCATGATGACCTACACGAGACGTGAGCGTTGGGCAGTGCCCGGTGCGGTGGTGCTGATGTGTCTGGCGACCGCAGCCGCCGCGTGCCGCCTGGTTCTGTTCATGTTGCAGCCCTGGCCATGAGCGTAGGCACGAAACCAGAAACGCGCTGGTGTGTCATTTGTAGTCGTTGGCGATCGCAGTGCTCATTCGAGCCGTCGGAATGGCGGCTCGTGCTCAACAGCCAATGTAACACTTGTCTGCGACTACTGCGACGATCCCGGCGTCTACGCCAAGCTCGTAAGCGGATGGCGCCCCCTGAGCAGTGAGCATCCCCATGCGGGCGAGTCGGTCGGCCGGCGAAACCGAAGAGGCCGGCTCGCCCTGCCTTACAAAACGCGGGCCGAGAATAATCACCTTGCATTCGGCCGTCTCCGCGCTAGACTGTAAGCGTACACGACACCCTAATCAAAAACACAGGAGCCAAGCGTGGCGGTCCAGCACACACAGCAACCGGCGACGATTGACCCGGATCTGCCTGACATAATCAACTTTGGCGATCCGTATGGCGATCGATACGCTGGGGTTGTACCGAGAATGGAAACAGACGCGGAAGACCTCGCCAACGCCGAGCGGATAAAGCTCTGTTGGAACGCGCATGACGATCTGCTGGCGTCGCTGAAGGTCATGGTCTCAGCCCACAAATGCGGCGTACGCCTCACCGGGGACGAGAAGGAACGCGCCGAGCTTGCGATCCACAAGGCGGAGGCCTCGAAATGACGGCCCACAAAACAAGCCAGCTCGCGGCGGGTGCAGCGCTTCCCCCCGGCGCTCCCCGCCCGGCTGGCACTGTCGTCCCGGACTGAGTGTGTACGCCGGGCCGGGTTGCGCATCCCGCCTACACTTCGCGCGACCCGCCCGGATTTTGACAACCGAATAGCGGCGGCGGCGTGGATGGTGGCGCGCAACTGGAAGCGCTGGCTCTGGAAAACCTCTCGGCGATTGGCCGATGTTGGGCGGTTCGATTCCTGCCCGCCCGCATTTTGACAACGAAACAGCCACACGAGGTGGTCGCCCGGTGTTACTTCGTGCCGGTCGTGGTAATCGTGCCCAAAGGAAGGGTAAACGGAGTGTTCCTGTGGTGGCAGTAGCTCAGCTGGATAGAGAGCGCCGACGGGCGAGGTCGCGGGTTCGAGTCCCGCCTGCCACCGTAAGGAGAGATCATGGCGAAGAAACCGCAAACGAAACTATGGGTGATGCGAAGTGTAGTTGATGGGGCGTACGAAGCGTACCGGGGCAAGCCACCTCTAGGAGCAGTATCAGGCGCAGGCTCATACCTGGACTTCGTGCCCGCAAAGGACTTTGTGCGACTAACGGGCATCCGCCTCCGTAAGGGTCAGATGCAGCGTGTCTCCATCAAGGCAGCCGGCAAGGTCTACTCCGCGAAGACGGGGCGGCCCGTGAAGTGATACAAGCGGCGGGACCGCGATGGTGTGTAACGTCACCATCGGCCGGTGCTGACGAAGCTCGTCCGTGGGCTGATTGAATATGCCCGGCCCCCGCCGCTGTTTTTTGAACTGACAACGGAGGACACCATGCCAATCACAGAACACCAACGCGAGCAACGCATCAAGCATATCGGGTCGTCGGACATGGCGGCGATCCTGGGGCTGGACTCCTACCGATCGCCGTACGACGTGTGGCTCGACAAGACGGGCAAGCTCGAAGACAGCGACTCAGACGCGCCGCTCGTAATGGCGATGACCATGGGAATCCACCTGGAGGTTGGCGTACTCGACTGGGCCGAAGACGACCTAGGCCCAATCCGCCGCAACCAGTATCGTGCGAACGCCGCGTTCCACCTCGGATCGAACATCGACGCGATCCTGCTCGAGACGGGTGAGCCGGTCGAGGCGAAGACCGCCGGGCTGCTCGGACCATTGGTCGCGGGCTGGGGTGACGACAGAACCGACCAAGTGCCCGACCAGGTAGTCGTCCAGGCGCACGTCCACATACTGTGTCTCGACAACGGCGCCACGGTTGGCGGCTGCCACGTCCCCGCCCTCCTCGGCGGTCGCGGATTCCAAATGTTTCACGTGTGGCGGAGTGAGGATCTCTGCGACGTGATCGCCGAGCGCGCCGTCGAGTTCTGGGAGGGCCACGTCCTGAAGGACATCCCGCCGGACGACAGCTTGCCGACCCTCGACGTCGCGAAGCGAATCCGGCGCACGGCCGGCAAGGTCATCCCGATCGACCCGGCGCTGATCGTGGTGATGAAGGCCGCAACCGAGGCGCGCAAGGCGGCGGGTGCGACCGAGGAGAGGGCGAAGGCGAGAGTCCTAGCCACACTCGGGGACGCCGAGGCCGGCAGTGGGGACGCCGAAACGGGGTCCGTGACGAACTACTCGCAGACCCGGCGCTCGCTCGACGGCACGCGGCTCAAGGCGGAGCGCCCCGAGATCGCTGCCGAGTACATGCGGGAAACCACGTTCCGCGTTATGCGGACGAAGAAGGGAGAGCTGACCTGTGGCGGCTAACGGAGAGACGAAACCGACGACGGCCCTCGCGCAGATCAATGTTGGCGAGCGGGGCCTACAACTGATAACCATTGACGACCTTTGGCGGTTCGCGCAGATGGTCGCGAAGTCAGGGCTGGCGCCGGAGGCAAAGAAGGGCGTGCCGATGACGCCTGAGCAGATATTCGTCGCCACCCAACACGGCGCGGAACTGGGGCTCGCGCCGATGCAGTCTATCCAGGGGATCGCGGTCATCAATGGCCGACCATCCGTCTGGGGGGACACGCTGCTCGCGCTCGTTCTGGCGTCACCGCTCTGCGCGTGGATCGAGGAGTGGACCGAGAGCCGCGATAGCGAGATGGTCGCGGTATGCATTACCCAACGGCGGGGGCGCCCGAAGCCGGTTGAGCGACGCTTCAGCGTGAACGATGCCAAGAAGGCCGGGCTCTGGGGGAAACAGGGGCCGTGGCAAACGAACCCAAAACGAATGCTACAAATGCGCGCTCGCGCGTTCGACTTACGGGATACTTACGCTGACCTTTTGAAGGGGCTCAGTGTCGCCGAAGAGGTGCTCGATTATGGGGCGTGCGAGACGTTCGACCCGACGAAAGTTGAGCCGGACAAGCCGCGCGGCGACGCGATCGCGGACAAGCTGAAGAAGCCCGCGCAAGAGCCGGAGCCGGCGATCGACGTCGAGCACTCACCCGCGACCGCCGCGCAACCGCCGCCAACCGCCGCGCCATCGCCCGAGGCGCCCACCGAACCCCAGCGGCTCACCTGCCCGGACGGCCACAAGCCCGACTGGGATTCCGACAAGTTCGGGTCCACCTGCCCGGTGTGCAAGGCCAAGGGCGGGCCGGCCACATAGACGAATCTCGATTGGGTGAGAGGCGCGGCCGCTCGGGATGTTCCCGAGATCCGTCGGCTTACGGATAGTGCTTCCGGCCGCGACCTCACCCCTTTTCCGAAAGCGAGGGACATTATGGCAGAAAATCCACCGATCGAAGGGCCGCTCAGGCTGATCGGGCTGAGGATCCAGGACTTTCACAACGTCGAGCTGATCGACCTATCCCCGTCCGCAACCGTGACGGAGATCACCGGCGCGAACGGCGCGGGGAAGTCGACCGTCTTCAATGCCGTAGCGGCGTTGCTCAACCTCTTCAAATCGTCGAAGGCCGTCCGCGACGGGGCGACCGAGTCGCGGCTCCTGGCCAACCTCGGGCCGATTCAACTCGAACGAGTCACGACTGGCGGCACGGACAGGATCGCGGTCAGGCCCGTGAGAGGCAACGTGGTCGGGGCGGCGTTCAAGCGCCCGGCGGAGGTGCTCGAATCGCTGTACGAAACGACCACCGAAGATCCAATGCGGCTGTTTCAGTTGACCCGCGAGAAGTTCCTGAAGTCGCTCGCGGATTCTTGCGGCTTGACGGGCAAGCTGGACGAGATGGAAGCGCGTCGCGTCCTGGCCTACGACAACCGCACCGGCGTCAACCGCGAGGTGAAGCAAGCCGAATCGCAACTCGCCGGCATGGCGGTCCCGCCGGATGACACGCCGGACGAGTTGGTTGTCGTGGCGGACCTGATGGGGGAACTGGAAGCGGCGGAGACACATATCCGTGCGAATGGCAACGCAAGGAACCGCCTGGAGCAGCTTGTGGTTGAAGCGGTTCGAGCAACCGAACAGCTCGAGGGTGCAACCGCGATCCTGGGGGCCGCGAAACTGGGGGTCGATGCGGCGCTGGCCGCTCAAGCCGCGGCACGGCAGGAAGTGGCCAACCTACAGGCGTCAGTCGACCAGCTCGCCGACCCGCCCACCGGAGAAATCAAAGCCCGGATCGGCGACGCCGAGAACGCCAACCGGAACGTCGAGGCCCGCCAGCGACGCGAGGAACTTGTGCATACGCTGAGCAATCTCCAGCAAAAAGCGCAGGCGTACACCACGAAGATCACCAGCATCGAGGCGGAGAAAACCGCAGCCCTGATCGCGGCCGAACTGCCGGTCGAGGGCCTGAAATTCTCGCCCGGCGGTATGGTGTTCCACGGGCAGCCGTTCGAGCTGGCCAGCAAAGGCGAGCGGCTACGGGTCGTCACCGAACTCGCGATGGACAAGGCGGTCAAGAGCGGCAAGCCGTTCAAGCTGCTCCTGTTGCGTGACGCCAGCACGCTCGACGCGACGAACCGGGCCGTGATTACGGACGCCGCGACGGCTAAGGGATTCCAGACCTTGGTGGAGTTGGTCAACACGACCGGAGACTTCGGCGTGTACCTGGTGAACGGCGCGGTCAAGGCGATCGACGGCAAGCCGGTAGCGGACGTCGCGATCGCCGAGGCGGAGGGAACGAAATGACCGAAAAACTAGCACAGAAGCTGATCGAGGAAGCCCAACAGGTCGAGTCACTACTCGTCCAGATCGACCTGACCATTTTCGAGAGCACCGAGATCCTGAAAGAGCAGCGGAAGAAACGCGACGTGGCGATTGCCGAGCTGCGATCGATCATCTGCCGGGAGCGCGAGCCGCTACTGACGGACCAAGGAGGGTTGTGATGAGTCTGACAATCGAAATGACGCACTGCACATGCCCGGAATGCGGTTTCGTTTGGAGCGTGCCGACGCATCTCGCGGAATGGCAACGGCGCCTTTGCCCCGGCCGGTTCTGCCGCGATGGTCGCGAAAGCAACGTTCGCGATAAAGAAGAGCGCCTGTACATCGATTCCCTGAAGCGATCTAACGCCGCCCTGCGCGGTGCGATCAAGCGGATGCAGAAGGCTCGGACGTAGCGGCGGTGCGTGAAGCGGGGCCGACGGGGTAGAGATTGGAGATTGTGAATGACTTTCACGAGAGAGTTTGCAGACCAAGCGGCGGCAGTGATGGCAGCGTCCGAAGCATTCGACGCGGCGTTTGAGGAGCTGGACGGTGAGAGGCTCGATCTCTTAGAGATGGCCGACAAGGCCGGCTGCCTGGGGCAAGAGCTAATCATCGAGGTCGGTGGCGTGACGATGAAAGTCGAGATCCCGGAGGACACGAACGAAGACGCGCGGTTCGACTTGTCGGTCTCTCGCATTCCGTGCCATCGGTTCCCCGAGACGGCGTAGCGATGGTGTGTGAGTGGCGATCAACAAGCTCCTGGTGCGAGACGTGGTGAGCCTCACGGACATGACGTGGCCGGAGAAGGTGGTCCGAGCGCTGATCCAGTTCCGGCAACATGGCCGGGGCTGGACCGAGTGGCCGGTCAAGGCGATGGCCCGCGAACTCGGGATGACGAGGCGGACCTTCACGCGGGCGGTTGCCACGCTGGAACAATCCGGCTGGCTAGAGGTGGAGAGATCCCGTGGCCGCAAGAGTCGATACCGTGCAATCCGCCCGCCGGCAGACCGCCAGATGATGTTCACAGACGCACCTGCCCCCGCTAGCAAGCTCAAGCCGACCGATGCACCCGATCACCCTAGCGGCGAACCAGCGGAGCGCCACGGGGCTCCCAGCGGCTCTGACGTGGCGGCCGTGGCGACGGCCCTAGGAACCCAGGACAATATGGCACCACTAACAAGCGCTCCCGAAAAGCCAGACCCACGCCAATCTGGCACAGGTACCCAGGACAAATTGGCACAGGGGTCGGGTCAATTTGTCATGACCTTAAAGCGTATAAACGCTTGTAAGCCCGCCCCGGCAAAGGGTTTACAACAGCCGATTTCCCAGAAAACAACAACAAAAGAAGAAGAGAAAAGAACAACAACAAAAGAGGCGACTCCAGAGACGGGCGTTGTTGTTCAAAAAACAGAGGCTCAAAAGGCATTGCTGGAGAGTTACCGGCAGAGCGCCAAGGCTTCGAAGAAGGCCTCTTCGGAACAGCCACCGACCGCCGCGCAACCGCCGCGCGTCGAACAGCCACCGCCCCACATGGTCGGCATTGACGTGGATGACTGGCGAGAGGTCCGGCGACTTCTCCGGGACTGGGGAGCGCCGGAGTTGCTCGTCTCGAAGTTGACGCGGCAATGCGTCCGCCCACCGACGGCGGTGAGGGTCGCGCAGGCGCTTGAGGTAGCCGACCGGTACCGCGAATCGCACGGGAGCGTTTTGAAGAATCCGACCGGGTTTATCCTCGAAGCCCTGAAAGAAGGCTGGGAATGACCGAGATGGCCGAGATGACCGAAGCCCGACTAGCCGAGATCGCCCGCCGATTCACAATCACGCACGCGAAGATTCGGGAATACCACGAGACGCTGCTCGGAGAGGAGGCGGACGATGGGGATTAAATCCGGCGTTCAGTGGTGCGATTCGAGCGTCAACCCGACGGCGGGGTGTGACGGGTGCGAACTGCTAACGTCGAAGGTCCGCGCGTGCTACGCCGAGGCGATGCACTCGCGGTTTCAGTCCGAGTGTTCGGTAGCGTATCCGCAGCCGTTTGATCAACCGCGCGAGATGCCCGGCCGGATGGCGAAAGCGGCCGCGTGGTCGGATCTCCGAGGTGCGAAACGCCCGCACAAGCCGTGGCTGGACGGCCTGCCGCGCGTGATATTCACCGGCGACATGGCCGACGTGCTGAGCAGGGCGATCACGTTCGAGTACATCCGCGAAGAGATCCTCGGGGCGATCAACTCGCCGAACGGCCGGCGGCATTTCTGGATTCTCGTCACGAAACGGCCGAAGCGGTTGGCAGAGTTTTCGCTCTGGTTGGCGGGCAAACATAACGAGTGGCTACCCGACAATCTGATGGTGATGACCAGCGTGACGACGCAGGCGACAGCGTGGCGCATCGACGCACTGCTTAACGTGCCGTGCAAGTGGCGGGGCGTGAGCATCGAGCCTCTGCTCGGTCCGATCAATCTCCATTTGACCTTGACGGCGGCGGACAAAGCGGAAGAGGAACGGCTCGGTTATTTGGTGATTCCGGGGTGTCCAACAACTTGTGGCGCCATGCTGGACTGGATCATCGTCGGTTGCGAATCGAACGGCGCACGCGTCGGGCGATTGATTGCGAATGGCGACCGACTACCTGAGTCGGTGTGGCTGAATCAGGCGTCGTTCCTCGCGAGGCAGACCCGCGCTGCGAACGTGGCGTTCTTTGCGAAACAGATCCCGCGCGGCGGCCGCGTATTGCACGCTGAGCCCGGCAACGAAAACGAATTCCCCGAGGCACTTCGCGCAAGGGAGATGCCCGCGATCGGAGAGGAGGCGAAATGATCATCATGAAACACACCCGGCCGGCGTTGGAAGACGGTCAAGCGGGCCGAGGGGTTCCTGGGATGCGACGGAAGGAATAGGCAATGGCAGCGAAGTCAGGGCCGGACGTTGTTTGGGTGCATGGCGAGAAATACGTCAAGATCGGCAGCCTGTGCGCCGCGGCGGCGCACGAGGACTTGGTGCAAGAATCGCTCCAAATCATGGCGGCGATCAAGCATAAAAAAGGCTCTGGTTTACAAGCATTCTCGGGCGCAGTGGCCTACATCATAGGGGTCGTAGCGGACGAGATTCCGTGAATCCCAGTGGAATGCAGGAGACGAACATGAACGCGACAGGCCCGAACTTGCAGGCCGGGTGCGGCTGCGAGATGTGCCAAGTGCTGTACGCTTTCAAGTGTGACGTGTGCGGCGAGAAGCGGCTTGCCGAAGGAATCATCGAGACGGTCTACGCGGACTGCGTTTGCCACCTGTGCGCGATGGGGATGCTCAGCACTCCTGCCGGCCGCGCCCTGATCGAAGAGACGATCGAAGAGACGATCGAGGAGGCGGACGTGCGTCTGAGATCCACCGCCGATCCGGCGGAACCGAAGTCGGGGGAAGACTCCCGAACAATCACGAGCATTGACATCGAGGGTGGCACGTTCGTCCTGGGCGCCCGGCCAGAGTCGACGATGCAGCCTGTACCCGGATACGAGCGGTGCCAACGGTCAGTTGCGGGGGCCGCTCTTCGCGAAGGCCAGTTGGTCGAATACTGCGACGGAATAGTGTATCCGATAGGGCATTCTAATCGGTCGCTACCGCCCGCCGTCAAGCCCGAGTGGGTCGCGCCGGGAAGCTGGGTGACGTGGGTGGTCGTCGGCTGTTTCGCCGTGGGGATTCTGCTTGTGGTAGGGGCGATTTCGGTGTACCGTTCGCTCGGAGGAGCCTGACCATGACGATTCCCAGAACCATCCCGGGCGTGACAAAACGCCACCAATTCGCGGTGCAGCAAGTCGCGCCGAAGGCCGATCGCACATATCAGGGCGTCGTCTACGA
>SDBT01014776.1_pt1 | contig 12429 bp, 19 predicted proteins | sample 2277101 | NCBI WGS metagenome assembly SDBT01 (sample SAMN10404973, study PRJNA504765) | marine sediment metagenome | isolation source: marine sediment core GS10_PC15, 103 cmbsf | place: Arctic Ocean: Southern Knipovich Ridge | collected 2010
GCGTGCCTATTCCCCAACGGCACACATTTAGACCAGATCGATGCCGCGTCCCGCGCCTTCGATACCCTGGCCGGTTCATTCGTGCAAAACCTGATCGTGCCGGCCTTCGATCCTATGTGATGTACCTGGAAAACGCGGTGGCACTATGGCGGGCGGTTTTAATCCGCGCCATGTGCGATGCCGTCATGCCGATGAACAAATACAACCGGATAAATGTTGGCCTGTCGCGGGCGTGGTTTCGCGCTGCCGGACCGGACTATCGCGAAGTTTGCGAGTTATCCGCGATAGATCCTGAGTATATGAGGGCACACGTCTTGATGGAAATCACCATAGCCGACACCACCGGCAAGCGTCGCCACCACGTGCATTTGCACTAGATGGACCAACCGCCAACGCTCCCCATCTCGCCGGAGGACATTGAGAAGGCAGGGCACAGCTCTGCCGAAATGGGCGTGACCGGGCTTGTCCAGAGCAACGGTTATATCCGCGAGGAATGGCTGCGGGTGCTGGATGGGCCGAGGGGCCGCAAGGTCTACCGCGAGATGGCCGACAACAGCCCGTCGGTCGGTGCTGTGTTGTTGGCTATGAAGCTGCTGATTCGGGCCATCGAGTGGCGGGTTGAGGTGGCCGACGGAATTGACGGCGCACCGTTGGGCGGCAATGCCGAGGCGGCGGGTGAGGACGTGCGTGCCTTCATCGAAGGCGTGTTGTTCGAGGACACTTCCCATACCTGGGCGGATTTTCTGACAGAACAATTGACCATGCTGGTGTTTGGCTTTTCCTGGTTCGAGATTGTTTATAAGCGCCGCGTCGGTCCCGAAGAAAGGGACCCGGCCAAGCGGTCCAAATTCACCGACGGCCGCATCGGCATCCGCAAGTTAGCACCCAGGGCGCAAGAAAGCCTGCACCGCTGGATCTTCGACGATGACGGCGGCGTCTCGGCGTTTGTCCAATGGGATAATAAGCTCGGCGAGATCATTATTCCCATCGAGCGCTCGCTGCTGTTTCGCACCGAATCCATCAAAAACAACCCTGAAGGCAAAAGCCTACTTCGAAATTCGTACACTTCGCACTACCGCGTAAAGGAAATCGAGCATATTGAGGCGGTCGGCATCGATCGCGAGCTGGCCGGCTTCCCGGTTGTAAGCGTGCCGCAAGCAGTACTGACCGGGGCCGACGCCGCAACGACGGCCATCCGTAACAAGTTCCAGACCATCGCTCGGGACATTAAACTTGGTGTGCAGGACGGCGTGGTTATGGCGTCTGATATGTGGACTGACCGGGACGGTCGCATAAGCACGCAACCGTTATACAAGCTTGAGCTGCTCAAGGGCGGCGGTGCCCGGGCCATCGACACCACCAAGGTTTTGCAGCGCTATAACACCCTGATCATGACATCGATGCTGGGTCAGTTTCTCAATCTGGGATCGCAGCAGACCGGGTCGTTTTCCCTGTCGCGCGATCATCGCCAGTTGTTCAATTCTTCGCTTGAGGCGGTGGTCGACCAGATCATCGCGCCTATTAATAGGTTCCTGATTCCGCGGCTGATGCGGCTCAACGGCATATCGCTTGACCTGGCGCCGCGCTTGAGCACCGGCAAGGTCGGTGAGACCGATCTGGAGCTGTTGGCCGAGTTTATCGCCAAGACGGCGGGCGCTGGCATGCCTTGGTTTCCTGACGATGAGTTGCAGAATTCATTGCGCCGCTCGCTGGGCCTGCCGGAGCAGCCGGAAGACATGATGGCCGACGAACTGGCCAGCCTGGAGCCGAAACCGAAACCTGACCCGCCGGCCGATGATGAACTCGATGAGGTGGCGTAGGCGTGCCACTTGAACCGGTGGTCATCGGCAACGCCACACTATATTGCGGAGACAGTTTAGAAATATTATCGGCGGTTGGTGCTGTGGATGCCGTTGTGACCGACCCGCCGTATGGGCTGTCCTTCATGGGCAAGCGCTGGGACTATGATGTGCCAAGTGTGGATATCTGGCGGTTATGTTTGGCGGCGCTCAAGCCTGGCGGGCATCTTTTGTCCTTCGCCGGCACGCGCACCCAACATCGGATGGCGGTGAATATTGAGGATGCCGGGTTTGAGATCCGCGACATGATTGCTTGGATTTATGGGTCTGGTTTTCCTAAGAGCCATAATGTGAGCAAGGCTATTGATAAGGCGCGCAAAGAAGACCTTGAACCCACTCGGCGCGTATGTCGGTTTGTCCGGGCCGCGATGGACCGGAAAGGTTTAAAGTCGCGTCACCTTGTCGAACACTTCGATGATTGTCACCCGCGCCTCGTGGACCATTGGGCCGCACGTGATACGGACAGTCAACCAACGCTGCCAACTTGGGAGCAATGGTTGGTGATCAAGGATGTGCTGAGTCTTGATGGAGACATGGATTCTGAAGTTTGGCGACTTAATGGTCGCAAAGGACAGCCGGGTGATGCTTGGCAAAGTGCAGAGGTAGTCGGAACACATGATGGGGTTCTGCCCGGATTGCCTGGGAAACGATTTAACGCGCGTGATAACCTCGTGCGGGCTGCCACCGATGCTGCCAAGCAGTGGGCCGGCTGGGGCACGGCGCTTAAGCCGTCACTTGAGCCAATCACGGTGGCGCGTAAGCCGCTAATCGGCACCGTTGCACAGAATGTTCTGGAGCATGGCACTGGGGCGTTGAATATTGATGCGAGTAGGGTTGTTGCACCACGGGGCGATTATAGTACGGGACGCAAACCATCCGAATACGCTGACAAAACCCCAGTCGCGGGAATGAACGCATCAAGGTTTCGAGGAAGCGTTACCGACGCATGGAAGCAAGGCCGCTGGCCTGCCAACCTAATCCACGACGGCAGCGACGAGGTAGAGGCAGAGTTTGCCAAGTATGGAGAGACCACATCTGGTGCGATGAAGCGACAAGTTGGCCGGTATGATGGTGATGGCGTAACAGGTTTTCTCCGTGGAGATAGTGGTCCGCATAACCAGCGATCCGATTCAGGTACGGCTTCCAGATTCTTTTACTCAAGTAAGGTAAGTAAGTCAGAGCGGAATCAGGCTGGCATCAACAACCATCCAACGGTAAAGCCCGTCGAGCTGATGCGTTATTTGTGTCGGCTGGTGACGCCGCCCGGTGGTGTTGTCCTCGATCCCTTCATGGGCAGCGGCAGCACTGGCATTGCTTGCGCCAAGCTTGGGCTGCGCTTTGTCGGCATTGAGCGCGACGAGCAATACTTCGACATCGCGTGTAAACGTATCGCGGACGCCTATAAACAAGGCGAGATGCTTATGGAGATGGTAGTCTGATGGGGCTTCGACGCACCAGTTTGGTTGAATATTTCAAGCGCAGGAAGCACACGCCCCGTGTCGATGCGCGCATCCGCCGCTTGAACCCAGACGGCATCGAGATAGGCAGGAGCGTGCCGGGCTGGTACATCGCCCATACCGTTGGAGGCCACGTGGCGATCCCGTGACGTGCTGGCCGGGCGAGAGCAACCCGCCTGATGTGTGCTGTATCGGCTGTGATGGACGACGCCCGGACGGTTCCGCGTGCTTAAAAGAGCACGACGGGTAACCCATGGAGTACCCTAAATATCGCTGTTTAACGTGCGACCACGTAGGCAGTGCCCAATACAATGGACCAGTATCATGCGGTCAATGCGGAGCACTGTATGCAACGTGGCTCAACTACCAGGCGGGCACCAGGTGGATAGGACCACAAATAGTGCCAGAGGGTGAGGAGCCACCGGCTGTTAAATTCTGAAATAACTTGTGGATAAATTCACCCTCCGCCACACTTAGGTGCTTAATGATCGATGTCACCAAGCTGGCCGGCGACGAGCAGATCGCGGTCATCGACCAGCAGCAGCACGCCATCGAGAACGCCGTCCTTGGTGCCATCATTGCCGCTTATGGCATTATAGCCGCCAGGGTCGTCATCAAGCGCATGGCCGAGCTTATTGAGCGCGGCGAAATAAACATGGCCTTGGCTGGGATCGGATTGGGTGGCGAGGCCGACAGCCCGGTGTTTCGCGCCGTTGCTACGGTGGCGCGGGAACGCACGGCGGCGGCGGGCAATGCCCTGGCAAGGGTGTTTCCCGTGAAGCAACCGGCACCGGTGGCGCCCGGCAGTCTATTGCCGAGGCCGTTCACGCCGGCTCCGGCTAATATAGACACACCTTTGCGGTTCTCGACCATCAACCCGGCCTATGTAGACTTCGAAACCCGGCGTGAAGCGCGGATCATGATGGAGCTGATGCGGTCGGCGCGGGAAGGCGCGCAGATTCATATCCTGGAGGGCGTGCGAGGCGCTGTCAGGCCGCCAATCATTGCCCGGCAACTCAAGACCCGCATTGGGTTGGACCCGCGCTCTGTGACGGCGCTGAACAATTTTGAAGCGGCATTGACCGGCCAGGTGGATGCGGCGGTGCTGACACGGACCCTGCGGGACAGGCGCTTTGACGGAACCATAAGACGCGCCATACGCGACGGCAAGCAACTCAAGGCCGAGCAGATCCAGCGCATGGTCGAGCGGTACCGGTTGCGGCTGCTCAAGGCCCGGGCGCTTAGGATTGCCCGCACTGAAAGCACAATGGGCAGCAACGCCGCCAATGATTTTTTGTGGCAGCAGGCTATTGGCGAAGGTCGTGTCGATGCGTCCAGAGTCGTACGGCGGTGGGTTACGCGCGGCGATGCTAACGTTCGTGAGGCCCATCGCAGCACGCCAGGTTTGAACCCGAACGGTCGGCGCATGGGCGAGGCGTTCAACACGCCGCTCGGTCCCATGATGCGACCCGGCGATCCGGCCGGCAGTGCGGCCAATAGAGTGAATTGCCGCTGTCGGCTGGTTGTTAACTCGACAGGGTAGCGGGCGGCGATGATTGGGACTAAGATTGAGGCAGCCAAGCGCATTTGCCCGCAATGTGGCGCCACTCTCGTTCGTAAGTCCTACTTGTCAATATGGGGCGAGAGCAACCGGGATTGGGAAAAACGAATATATTGCGGTAATCAATGCCGTGGCGACAGCAATCGGAAGATCCAGACATGATGGATTTCAATAAGCTTTCGAGGGAAATCGTTTTTCGGACCATTATCGCGGGCTGTTTAAGAGAACACGGCTCGGAGGCATTCATTAAACAGCGTGGGCGGGAGATCAGCGAGGCCGATGCCATCGATGAATTGATCGATGCGACGATCAGCCTGTTGCGGAAGGGGCTTATTTCCTTCCATTACGACCACGCCACGTATGACTGTCGGCTTGAGCTTGGGCCTGATCACATTCACCTGCTTTATGCGAAGGCGCATTGATGGCATATGAGGAAACCGGCCATCGCGTTGCCGTTTCGGATGCGGATTTTGCGGCGAGTGAGGCGCTCATTCAAGCCCAGGCGGCTCCTCCGTGCAAAAATTGCGGCACCACTACCGCCGTTGGTTATTACGGCGGTGTTTGCCTAGCCTGCCGCTACAGGGGCGACGACGCAAGGCGGGAAGCCACACGGCAATCCCTGGCAGACGAAAGCCGAAGGCGCTTTGTCGCAATGAATAACACTTTCAACACCGGCAAGGCCACCACAGAGTCGCCGCCGCCGCCAGACACCAACCCGGCCCCAACCCGGTTGGGCATCCCCGTGGAGGCGGCGAGAGTGGGTTCCGTGTTCCCGACCAGCTATGGTCCTGAGATAGACGCCCATTTGGCAAAACTTAACGCGAGGATGAGCCGGGAACAAAAGGTTGCGATGCTCACCGAGGCATTCACCGCTTGGATGAATGACCCGAATTTTGCCCCGGACATCGTGCGCGAGGCGATGGCTAAAGCCACTGAGCCTGCCAAGCCCAACCCATTCGCCCATGTGTTTGAAAGCTGGAATTGCCGAGAGCATATCCTCGGCGCTAAGGACTATCTGCCACCGCGATGAAAAGCGAACCGAAAAAGCTGCCAACATGGGCCAAGGATAGTCCCAAGCCGACAAAGGTAACCGCCTATATGGACGGCACCGATCTGCTGTGTGAGTTGGACGGCTGCCCAAGTGGAACAACGTTGTATCCGAGCCAAGATGATGTCGAGGCCGACCGCGAGTGCCTGGACGCATGCGGTGTTGTTGAGGTTGAGGTGACTCTGGTGCGCTGGGTGAGGCCCGGTACTCTTTGGACTGGGGATGACGCTAAATGATGCGGTATATCTATATGCTCATCGGCGCCATCGGCTTAAACGTCTTTGTTTTTGGCTTCGCCTTTATCGGTATATGGCTATCCGAACATCACGCGGCCTATGCGCCCTTCATTTTTGTCGCCGCGTTCTTGACGTTCATCGGAGGCATCGCTGGGTGCGGGATATATGCGATTTATAACGCCAGATCCCGCAAAACCTACAGCCACATTTGAGGCGACATTATGCGATGTGTCATTGCCGCGATCTTCGCCTTGATGGCTTTTCCTGGATCATCCGTTGCTGCGCCGATAGCTGGTTTGCAGGTGCCCTGCGCCGTGGAACGAGTGATCGACGGTGATTCAATCAAGTTGGTTTGCACGTTGTTCCCCGGGTTGACCCAGCGTATCAACGTTAGAATTGTTGGCACCGATACCCCAGAGTCGGGATGGCGTGCCAGATGCGATTCCGAGCGGCGACGTGCGGGGCTTGCTAAGGAATTTGTTGAAGGTCTCGTCGATGCCGGCGGCGGCGTTGTCATTTTAACGGATATTGCGCTGGGTAAATTCGCGGGTCGAACGCTCGGAGACATTTTAACCGGCCCTGATCGGGTGAGCCTGCGCGCGGCGCTTATCGATGCCGGCCATGCGCGGCCCTATGACGGCGGTCGGCGCGAGGGCTGGTGTTGATTAACTAATCCGCCGATACGGTATAGCGTCTGACGGCTGTTGTCCGTCCTGATAGATCAGATACGACCGGTTTTTGTCTATCGGGCCGTTGACCACATGCCAATAGTCTTCGGCAGAGACGAAGTTATGGCCATCCCAGTTAACGGCGTCCCATTCATATGTGTCTCTGGTGATATCGCCCTGCTCTCGCATCATTGCTGGCAGCGCCGCTGCCGCTGGTAACGCCAACAGCGTCGCCAAGAACCGCCGCCGATCAAGCCGCGACAATCCATCGAAATTATCCGCCATGTCCTGCCTCGTGGGTTCGTGTAGCCGACCCGGCAACTATACCGCTATTGGAGGCGCCATGAAAGCCGAGAGCTTTGAGATTGGAAGCGATTTCATCAAGATTGATGACGAATTGGGATTGGTTTTCGGCTGGTTAATCATTTCCAAGATTGACGGCGAGCCCTATTGGGACACTCAGGATGATTACATTCCGGAAGACGCCATGCTCAGGGCGTCGGCCAAATTCATGGCATCTGAGCGTATTCTTGGCGACATGCACACCAAGGTCGAGGGCGGCGTGGTTTTGTTTGCTTTCCCGCTGACGACCGACATTGCGGCTGCGTATGAAATTACGACAAAGCAAACTGGCTTAATGATCGCCGTCAAACCCGATGACCCAGCGACATTAGAGAAATTCCGCGACGGAACCTACACGGGTTTCAGCATTGGCGGTCGCCGCATTATTGACGAGGTTGTCGAATGACGAAGCATAAGGACAAGAAAAAGAAGAAAACGATCATGAAGGAGTTTTCGATTCACGAAATCAGTGTTGTGGATCATCCCGCCCAAGCGGGCGCCTCAATGGTCATTATGAAGCGCCGCGAGCCAGGCACCTTTGCCAAGGCGATTGCATTGGTGCGGGCCGAAGATCCCGAGTGGGTCGAGCGCGTCATTAAGGATGCCCACAGTTTTGATGACATCCTGGCGCAGCAGCAGGCGCAAGCGCTTGCGGGCGAGGCCATGTCAGAGTTGTTCGACAAAATGGCGGTGCTCCACCAGTCGTTTAACTCCATTCTTGAAGACGACACGCTTACGGCCGCCGCCATGGCCAAAGCCATCAAGACATCTGTTACGGAATTTCTCAAGGCTATAGGGCCTGAGATGACCGAAGCCGTCGGCAAGACGGCAAAGCAGACCACCGACCCCGCTTTGAGCGGGGTTTTTCATGCCGGGACGCCCGGCTCTAACAAAGCCAAGAAAGGGAATGATCCTATGGCTGATAAAGATATGACGAAAGAACTGGGCGACCTAAAGGCCCAAGTTGAGGCGCTGACCAAAACGGCGAAGGACACCGAAACAGTTCTTGCTGTCGAAAAGAAACGCGCCGAGGCCGCCGAAAGTCTGATTGGCTTGAGCGATGCAGAGAAAGTGTTTCATGCCAAGCTCGACGACGCTGACAAAGAGAGCTTTGTTGGCAAGTCTGCGGCGGAACGCACATTGCAGATCAAGCGTGCTTCTGAGGGCGATGAAGTCCTTGAGGTTCATGGTCAGCGGATCGTTAAGTCCGAGGTTGGTGCTGCGGTCTTTGGCGTGTTGAAGGCACAGTCCGCCGAAATGCGCGAGACAACCAAGCGGCTCGACGAGGAACGTGATGCCAATCAGCTTTTGGGCCTTACCAAGCGCGCCGAAACTGAATTTGACATGCTTCCTGGTGAGCCTGTCGCAAAGGCAAAGGCGCTTTTAGCGATTAACAAAGTGGAAGGCGACGAACTTGCCACCATCGAGACAATGCTGAAAGCAGGCAATGCCGCGATGGCAGCGTTGGCGAAACAGAAAGGTAGCGACGTTCTCGTTGACGGTAGTCCCGAGGATAAACTTGAGATTCTTGCCAAAAGTCATGCCAAGGCGCATGACGTGGATTTCCATGTGGCTTACGCCAAAGTGTTGGAATCCCCGGAAGGCATCGAGATCTACAACGAGACTATCAAAAACTAAGATAGCGTCGAAATCTTTCTACAGCGGGCACCACCATGGTGTCCGTTTTCATTTGGACGGTGCCACCGTCCAGCCGCGTCGTGAGACGCCGCATTCCCATTGATGGAGATACCAAATGGCAACTCAAGTTAATGTAATAACGATTTCCATGATCGCGGGTGAAGACCTGCGTGGAGATCAGTTCGAGATCCTTCAAGTGGAGGATGACGGCGGCGACGGCAGAGTTATCAAAGCCACCGCCGTTGCGAATACCGTGATCGGTGTTCTTAACAACGAGCCCGACGCTGCCGCCACCACTGACGGCAGTGTTGTTTCCGTCGCGCTGCTTAGTGGCATCGTCAAGGTTAAGTCTGGCGGTACCGTTACTGCTGGTGATTTGGTTGTGCCCGATACCACTACCGGTCGCGTTGTAACGGTCGCCAATGCTGCCGCTCTTGCTGCTGATTCCATGGCCATTGGTGTGGCTTTGGAGACTGCCGCTGATGGGCAGATTTTCCCAATGCTCGCGATGCCGATTGCTGCGCCTCACTCCGCTTAATCGAGGCGTGTGGTTGGGGTTTCTTTTGGTCCAAACACACAATCCCAAACAACAAACGTCGCGCTGTGAAGCGTCACAATCCCACTTGATGGAGATTTCTAATGCCAAACCAACCGTCCCAAGGTGAGGTCCACGTTAATCGGCCTCTGACCAACATTTCAATTGCATTCATGCAAAACGAGGCAACTTTTATTGCCCCGCGAGTGTTCCCCAACATCCCCGTTGATAAACAGAGCGATCTGTTTTTCACTTTTGATCGTGGTTTCTTCAACCGCATGGAAATGAAGCCACGGGCGAACGCAACCGAGTCCGAGGGTGCCGGCTACGGGATCACCACGGGCAGTTACTTCTGCGATGTCTTCGCTTTGCACAAAGATATCGGTGATCAAGTCAGAGCCAACTATGACAGTCCGCTTGACGCGGATCGTGAGGCGACACTGTTTCTGTCGCACCAGGGTCTTTTGAGGCGGGAAGTCACGTTTGCTGCGAACTATTTCACCAACGCAATATGGACGTTCGACGATGCTGGTGTCGCCGCTACGCCCGGCGCCGATCAGTTCCTCCAGTGGAATGATGACGCCTCAACTCCCATTGAGGATATTCGGACGCGTAAGACTGAAATGCAGCAAAGCACTGGCTTTCGACCCAACACGATGATCGTTGGCCAGGAAGTTAAGGATGAACTGCTTGACCATCCAGATGTTATTGATCGGATCAAATACACGCATGGTTCCAGCAATCCTGCGATTGCGACTGACCAGACCTTGGCCGCGTTGTTCGAGGTTGAACGGTTCTTCACCATGGGTGCGATCCAGAACACCGCTGGAGAAGATTTGACCAACGTTCATTCATTCATTGGTGGTTCGCACGCGTTATTGGTTTATTCGCCTGCCGTTCCTGGTTTGATGACGCCTAGTGCCGGTTACACGTTCTCTTGGCGTGGTCTAACGGGTCAGGCTGGTGCCGATGGTCAAACCATTGACCGTTTCCGTATGCGCAAGCTGAAAGCGGATCGCATTGAGCTTGAAATGGCTTGGGACATGAATCTCGTGGCTGCCGATCTTGGCTCGTTCATGCTTAATGCCGTTGCTTAATCAACACACATAAAAGGGGCCAAGCAATGGCACTAACAATGCGCCCTCCGTTTAACGCGGCTACGGGTTTCAGAGCCGCCCGATCTTTCATCTTTCTTGGCGTCAAATACGAATCCGGCGACTCCTTTGACTGGAGATCCGCCGGATGTTCGTTGCGGCGCCTGCAACAGTTATACGAGCGGCGGCGTTTGCGGATGCCCACGGACGAGGAAGTGAATGTTTCTTCTGCTGTGCCAGCCGAAGCGCCGCCGCTTGTTAAATCTGTTGTCCAGGAAGTCACGCCGGTTTTGGCGAAAGAGAAAGTTACGGTGACAGAGAAACCCAAGAAACGTCGCGGGCGACCACCCAAGGACAGAACGAAAATCAGTGCTCAAACATCATCTGTGGGCGCATAAGGAGCGACGAATATGACTAGCAAGATTAACCAACCTACGCTTTTCGCGACGCCGCCCATTTTTGGGGTGGAGCCTCTGACCACTTCTGGTCTGGGCGCCGTTCCTTCTGCGGTTGCCGCCACCGTTACTGCCGTTGAGCAGGGCGACGGTATCCTGCATCGCACAACCCTCACCTGCACCGCCCTGACGTTTGACATGGCCGATGACGCTGCCCAAGGCCAGTTTGGCGGCGTCCTGGTCTATGACTTCCCGCTTGGTTCGATCTGCACTCTCGGGGCTGTTTGTGACGGTGATTTCACCGCTGTCGAGCCTTGGCTTGATACATGGACAGGTGACATCGCGCTTGGCACGGCGGTTACGTCCGACGCTCAAGGCACCGAAGCCCTAGAGGATGTCATTCAGCAGCTTACGGCGATTGGCACGGCTTCGGCTTTGGTCGGCGCTATCGATGCCTCGGTCCAGGTTGCCACGGTGCTCACGGCGACCGGCGCTCGTTGGTTCGATGGCACTAACACGGCGGTTGATATGTTCTTGAACGTCATCACTGACGATGACGCGGGTAACACGGCAACCACCGACGCCATGATATTCACGGGCACAATCTCGTTCGTCTGGATCAACCTCGGCACCATCGCAGCGTAAGGGCCTAACATTTAGGAGGGCTTTGCTATGTCCACACAAGTTGCTCAAAAGCCAGGATACAGGAGTGTCTTGGCTGTCAATGAGCACGCCACCGACCCGCTCACAAATGGCGTTTGCGATGCCATCTATGTGGGTGGCACGGGTGACATTATTTGTCGGCTGGCGGGCGATAGCGCTGACATTACCTTTTCAGCGGTCCCGGTTGGGGCGACGCTTGAAATTGCGGTCAGTCACGTCCGTGTATCCGGTGCATCATTGATGTTGGCGCTGTATTACTAAATGCCCGTCGGTTTGGCGATAGCGCCGCAACTCGTTATCCCCAAACCCGACGAGCAGAGCGTCCGCTGTGCCTATTGCAAATCGCTCTATTGGAAACTGCACACCAAGAGATTTGCTTCCGGCTATCGCATTACTGAGATGGTTTGCGGCGGCTGCCAGCGTCAACACAAGTTCGATGACGCTGGGATCGTTCAGGCGGGTACCAAGGTCGATATGCGCGTCTCACCGTTTATCGCCAAGCATGGCGACCCCAACCCAGGAGAATCCCCATGAATGTTAGTGATTTCGAGGCGCTGCCATCGGCGGAGCAAAAGGTCATTGAAAGTGAGCTAAACCCCGCTGCCAAGCGTGATTTGCGTGCCCGTGTACGCATGATGCGGATTGCCAAGGCGTGGGCAAAGTCTGAGGCGAATCTGAAAAATCCAGGCTACCCCAAGCACAAGCATCAGCGCTGCGCCGAGAAGATCGTCGAGTACAAGGCATCGTTGAAGAATTTGGCCGAGCACGGCGTTGAGGTTCCTTCGACGGGTGTGCCCATCGGCACGCAAGTCGATGTGCCGCTGGGCAAGCTGGGCATGGGTGGCGGCAAGCCGCAGGTTTCTACTTAACGTGCCGTCGCTTGTGGCCTGACTTGACCATCGAGATCCAGGCGCGCGATACGCCATAGTCATC
>SDBT01014777.1_pt1 | contig 12429 bp, 8 predicted proteins | sample 2277101 | NCBI WGS metagenome assembly SDBT01 (sample SAMN10404973, study PRJNA504765) | marine sediment metagenome | isolation source: marine sediment core GS10_PC15, 103 cmbsf | place: Arctic Ocean: Southern Knipovich Ridge | collected 2010
TAATTTCCGCTGGCACTGAACGCATGCTCGTGCAATTTGGGAAGGCGAACTTATTGCAAAAGGCCAGGCAACAACCTGCTAAGGTTAAGCAGGTTATCAATAAAATCAAAACAGATGGTCTATTCGCCACGGTTACCTCAGTTAAGAGTCAGATCGATAGAGTGCTACCTTTAGGCTATTGCAATGTGGGTCAAGTCATCGCAGTTGGTGATAAGGTTAAACACTTTAAACCCGGTGACCGCGTGGTGTCTAATGGACATCATGCTGAGATAGTAGCAGTACCACAAAATTTAGTTTGCAAAATCCCCGGCTCCGTTAACGATGAAACCGCGGTTTTTACCGTGCTAGGTGCTATTGCAATGCAAAGTGTTAGGTTAATTCAACCGACATTGGGGGAGTGTTTTGTTGTTATCGGCTTAGGCTTGGTGGGTTTGCTGACCGTTCAATTGCTAAGAGCACACGGTTGTAGAGTCTTGGGCGTAGATTTTGACGAGGCTAAGTTAGACTTAGCTCAACAGTTCGGAGCAACCGTTATTTCGGCAAGCGATGAGCAACAGCTTCTTGTTCAAGCGCAGTCATTTTCCCGCGGTCGAGGAGTCGATGGCGTTATTATTGCCGCTGCGACAGACAGTCATCAGCCCGTACATCAAGCAGCAACGATCTGCCGGCAAAAGGGGCGTATTGTTTTAGTGGGTGTCACTGGCTTACATATTGCTCGTGAAGACTTTTATCATAAAGAATTATCATTCCAGGTTTCCTGTTCCTATGGCCCTGGGCGATACGATCCAAGTTACGAGCAGCAAAGTCTAGATTATCCTATTGCTTACGTTCGCTGGACGGAACAACGTAATTTTGAAGCTGTGCTTGACATGATGGCTGAGGGTAAAGTGAAGGTTGACCAGCTGACTTCGCATCAATTTGTTATCGATGATGCTAAACAAGCTTATGATATTTTGATGAGTGAGACAAAGCACTTAGGTATTGTACTTAATTACCCGGTGAAGTTATCGAGTCAACAATCCTTAGTATCGCGACGGCAAATAGACTTGTCTACTCCCGCGACACCGATTGCAGGGCCCCAATTGGGTTTTGTTGGTGCGGGCAATTATGCACTAACAACATTAATGCCGGCCTTCAAACAAACTGCAGCCCATTTACACTCTGTGGTTGCAAATACAGGTTCTTCTGCAGTTCATGCTGGCCGTAAATTTGGTTTCAAATCCGCGACAACCGATTTGGATGGGATATTGCAAAACCCCGAACTCTCAGTCATTGTGATAGCAACTCGCCATGATTCACATGTTGATTTAACCTGTGAAGCCTTACAAGCAGGTAAACATGTTTTTGTAGAAAAACCACTGGCCATTAATGCAGAACAATTACAGCGATTGTCAGATACCGTAACGTCTCTGACTGAGCAAGATAAAATGCCACTGTTGATGGTTGGATTTAATCGCCGTTTTGCACCGCAAATTAAAGCGATTAAATCTCAGTTGGAAACCTTACAACAGCCAAAAGCTATGATCATGACGATCAATGCCGGTAACATCCCTGCTGATTCGTGGGTGCATGATCAGCAGCTGGGTGGTGGTAGGTTGATAGGGGAAGCGTGCCATTTCATGGATTTATTAAGACATCTTGCTGACGCTGAAATAACCCAGGTGACTTCTGCAATAATAAATTCCAAAACACAGGATACTGCAACGATTAATTTAGGCTTTAGTGATGGCTCAATAGGTACTATTCATTATTTTGCAAACGGACATAAGGCTGTCGCTAAAGAAAAATTAGAAATTTATTGTGCTGGCAGGGTTATCAACTTAGATAATTTTAGAAAGTGCTATGCTTATGGCTATCCAGGCTTCAAGAAATATCATTTAGCAAGACAAAATAAGGGTCAGGTATTATGTGCCGCTGCATTTATTGAAGCCATTCAGTCGGGTTTGCCTTCACCTATACCGTTTCATGAATTACATGAAGTTGCAGCTGCCTGTTTACAAGCAGCGGGTTGATCAGTGCAAGTCAAACGTTTATATCATACTGTGCGGTATTTGAAATTAAGGCAGGTCATTTATCGTCTACTTTATCAAGTCAAACCGCTGAGAAAACCCGCGAGCATACAAATACTGAAAAAACCTGTTAAATCACAATGGGTTGCGCCAGTTGAATTTTCTGCAAGTCAATTTAATCAAAAAAAATTTGTCGCATTAAATCATGCGGTGGAATTTGAAAATGGGATAAATTGGCAAAAGTCTGGAGAAGCAAAGCTTTGGCTATACCATTTGCATTATTTTGATTTCTTAAAAACATTCCCAAGTCAATCAAGCGAATTGATTACCTCTTGGTTCGAAGCAAATACTCAAGTGAACAGAGTAGGGTGGGAGCCCTATCCCATTTCACTTAGAGTAGTGAATTGGATTAAATGGGATTTAATGACAAATCAATTGAATAATACGGCCCAGTCTAGTTTGCACCAGCAAGTTCAAGTACTCCTGCAGCGACTAGAGTATCACCTGCTGGGCAACCACTTATGGGCTAATGCAAAGACTTTGCTTTTTGCAGGCTGTTATTTTTCAGGAAAGTTTTCTGAGCGCTGCTTACGAAAAGGCTTGCGCTTGTTCAATCAAGAATTAGATCGGCAAATCCTGCAGGATGGAGGTCATTTTGAACGCTCACCAATGTATCAAGCGATCCTTACCGAAGATCTCCTTGATTTAATAAATTTATTTCAAACCTATGACTTATCAATTCCATCACTGTGGACCTTAGCCGCTCATAAAATGTTAAATTACTTAGCGACAATGATCCATCCGGATGGAGACATTAGTTTTTTTAATGATGCAACGCTAAGAGCCGCCCCCCAATACCATCAATTAGTCGCTTATGCACAACGTTTAGGTTTACATGAGAACAGTCAGGCAATAGTCAACAGTGTTAACTTAATTCATTCTGGTTATTATCGTCTTGCTAACAATAGACTGATTGTAATAATTGACGCAGCTCCATTAGGGCCTGACTTTCTCCCTGCACACGGTCATGCAGATACGTTGAGCTTTGAATGTAGTTTGGGGGAGCACCGCTTGTTCGTTAACTCAGGTGTTTCAACATATGAAAATTGTCAGCAGCGCAATTGGGAGCGTAGTACGGCTGCGCACAATACGGTGACAATTGATCAGCAAGATTCATCGCAGGTATGGAGTGCATTTCGAGTTGCCCAGCGCGCTAAACCAACGTGTCTTGAATCTTCCGTAGATATTGAGCATACGATCGTAGCGATGCATGATGGCTATCAACGCTTAGAAGATCCTGTCACGCATACTCGAACGTGGCAATTAAAACAAGATGGCTTGTTTGTTAAGGATAGACTCGATGGCAAAAAGTCACATCAAGTCCATGTCTATTACCATTTACACCCGAGATTTCACTTTAAACAAATAGCGCCAACAGTATTTTCTATCCTGGCTGCAGGGCGGCAGGTTGCTCATTTTGCTGTTCCCAATTCAGTGGAATGCTTAATTAAAAAAACTTCTTATGCACCAGAGTTTGGAAAAAAACAGATGAAAGATACGCTTATGATAAGCTGTAATGAGCAATTGCCCATTGAGTTGAACTGTCAATTAACCTGTTTAACTCACGACCAAAATTCAGAAGAAAGCAACGTAGGTATGTCTAGTGAAAATATTATTTTTGAGTGACAATTTTCCTCCCGAACGTAACGCTGCTGCGACCCGTGTTTATGAGCGAGCTTGTTACTGGGCGCGAGGAGGGCATGAGGTAACTATTTTGACGTGTGCACCTAACTTCCCTGAAGGCGAATTATTTTCGGGTTATCAGAATAAATGGTATCAAGTAGAGTGGATGGATGGCATTAGAATCGTTAGGGTTAAAACCTTCATGGCGAAAAACTCTGGGTTTTTCTTGCGAGTACTGGATTTCGTATCCTATATGATTATGGCAGTGATCGCCGGCTCATTTCAAAATCGCCCCGATGTTGTGATGGCATCATCACCACAATTTTTCGCTGCTGTTGGCGGCTGGATATTAAGTCTCATGAAACGCAGGCCTTTCATTTTTGAGTTAGCAGATTTATGGCCTGCATCGATTAAAGCGGTTGGGGCAATGCATTCTAGTATGCTTTACGACTGTTTAGAGAAGCTGGAATTGTTTTTATATCGACGTTCAGAGGCGATTGTTTCATTAACGCAAGCATTTAAAGTAGATTTAACGAAACGAGGGATTTCTCGAGATAAAATTCATGTGATACTTAATGGTGTTGATCTTCATCGATATTCTAAGCAGGATAAAGATCAACAGTTATTATCTCGCTATCAATTGCAAGAAAAGTTTATTATTGGTTACATTGGAACACATGGTATGGCACATGGTCTGGAAAATGTTTTGCAAACAGCCAGCCTACTTAGATCACACTCCAAGATCCACTTTATTCTTGTTGGTGCTGGTGCAGAACGTGCGAGTTTAATAGATCAAGCTAAGTCAATGCAATTAAGTAATGTCACATTTATACCCGCACAAGATAAACAAATGATGCCCGCTTTTTGGAGCATTTGTGATGTTGCACTGATCCATCTAAAAAATGACCCTGCGTTTTCTGATGTGATCCCCTCAAAGATATTTGAAGCTATGGCCATGGGATTACCGCTTTTATTAGTTGCACCAAAAGGTGAGGCAAGTCAAATTATAGAAAACGATATTGCAGGCATTCATGTGCCGGCAGATGACCCACAAAAATTCTCAACAGCCGTCTTGAAACTTAATCAAGATAAGGATCAGTGTAACGCGTTAGCGAAGAATAGTTTGAGCGCGGCGCAGCATCACACACGTGAAACGCAAGCAAAAGAAACCTTATCTGTCATCAGGGCAGTTGTTGAGGATTGTGTAGTAGCAAAGCGCAACGCTTGCTAAATTAGATACCACCTTATTCAACCTTCCAAGGCATCCAACAGATGTCAAAATGGTTTTTAAATTGCTACAATACCACTAACTGCAAACCCCATTTTTCGGAACAAAAAGCATGACTAGCGCACCTCACCAAACTAGCCCAGCTATCACCACATTAATCGAAGGCTATAAAAAATTCAGATCCAAATATTTCGAACAATCAACAATTTACGATGACTTAGTCAAACACGGCCAAAAGCCAAAAGTCTTAGCCATTGCTTGTTGTGACTCACGCGTCCACCCTGCAGTTGTCACGCATTGCAAACCGGGCGAATTATTTGTGATTCGAAACGTTGCTAACTTAGTCCCCCCATTCGATAGCGAACCCAAACATCATGGCACCAGTGCCGCGTTAGAATTTGGAGTCAAAGATCTTGCGGTAAGCGACATTATTTTATTTGGGCACAGTCACTGCGGCGGCATACGCGCGTTGATGGAAATGACTCACAACGAAGACAGATCAGACTTTATCGGCTCATGGATGAATATCGCTGCGCCGGCGAAGCAACGGATCCTTGAACAATACCCTGACCTTTCGCTTGACAAGCAAGCACACCATTGTGAAAAAGAATCCTTGCTAGCCTCGCTCGCCAATCTATTAACCTTTCCCTGGATCAGCGCGCGCGTGGCCGATGGTCGCTTAGCGTTGCACGCTTGGTATTTTGATTTAAGCACGGGCACCATAGAAACCTACCAGCCAGATACCGAAAGCTTTATGCCGCTAGACGAATTGGAATAATGAACTTATCGATTCTACTTAGCATCGCGTTTATTCTGTCATTAGCCATGACATATTCCATCTTGCTATTTGCTAAAAAAAATCATCTCATCGATATCCCAAACGCTCGCAGTTCACACCAACACGCAACGCCACGTGGTGGTGGCTTGGCTATCGTGCTGAGTTTTCTGCTTGGCAGCATCATTCTATGCTTCCAGTCTTTGATTTCACTCAAACTCGCATTGACCTTGTGTCTCGGTGGCGGCGCGCTGGCGTTAATCGGCTTTTACGATGACGTTAAATCCCTGCCGGCGAATATTCGCTTTCTAGTTCACCTACTCGCAGCATCGCTGGCACTGTATTGGATAGGTAATTTCTCCGAGCTAACCATCGCGCAATACCATTGGGCATGGGGATGGCTAGGCTATTTAGCCACAGGTATTCTCATCGTTTGGTTGATCAATTTAACCAATTTCATGGATGGCATTGACGGCATCGCCAGCATACAAACTCTCACCGTTGTAATCGGAGCGATTACCTTACTCTTGCTGACAAAACACTCTATTCTCATTTCACCTTTTGCATTATTATTCGCAACGGTTTTAGGTTTTTTAATGTTTAACTGGCCGCCAGCCAAAATTTTCATGGGTGATGTCGGCAGCGGATTTTTAGGTTACGTCACAATCGTTTTATTATTATATGCTTGCCACCAAACACACACTCAATGCTGGCCATGGCTTATTTTACTCGGCACTTTCTTAGTCGACGCCACACTCACCTTACTCACCCGCATGCTCACCGGCCAAGCCTGGCTGCAAGCGCATTGCCAACATGCCTACCAATACGCAGCCAAATATTTTGGCCAACATAAAATCGTAAGTACCGCAGTGGGAATAATTAATTTAGTGTGGTTGTTACCATGGAGTATCGCAGCCTTACATTGGACCCGCGATGGTTTTTATTGCCTCATTTGTGCTTATGCACCCTTAATTGTGATTTGCAAAGTCTTTACGGCAGGCGCTGTGGATACATTACAATCCTCGCACCCTACTTCCTGAATGCTATCGATATCATCCAGACAGATCTGAATTGTCCTCAAATCCGCCAATAACTGATTTTCTGATCGGTCAACTCCGTCGGATCCAGTATCCCCTTAACATCCGTCACATGCGCGACTGGGGTGAGCGTTTTAGTGAAATGATCCCAGCCCTGTTTTTGATAAAAATCATGCGACACGGCTAGCACTAAAGTATTCACATTATCGATCGATTCCCATTCCACGAGATCAATACCGTATTCAGATTGAGTCTGCGCCTTATCGGCTATGGGATCATGCACCAACGGTGTGGTGCCGTAGCTGATAAATTCATGGTACATATCAATGACGCGTGTATTGCGAATGTCGGGGCAATTTTCTTTAAACGTTAAACCTAGAATCGCCACTTTGGCATCTTTAATTGCAATGCCTTGTTTGATCATACGTTTGATGGTTTCACACACGATGTGTTTACCCATATTGTCATTGATCCGCCGTCCAGCCAAAATGACTTCCGGGTGGTAGCCTAAACTTTCCGCTTTGTGCGTCAAGTAGTAAGGATCCACACCAATACAGTGTCCGCCGACTAAGCCGGGTTTAAAAGGTAAGAAATTCCATTTGGTATTCGCTGCGGCCAACACAGCTTGCGTATCGATTTCCATATAGTTAAAGATAATCGATAATTCATTCATTAAGGCAATATTCAAATCACGTTGGGTATTTTCAATAGCCTTTGCGGCTTCAGCCACCTTAATACAAGGCGCGCGGTGTACGCCAGCGGTGACTACGCTACTGTAAACATCAGCAATAATATCGAGTGTTTGTGGATCCGATCCGGAAACCACTTTTTCAATCGTCGTGAAACTGTGTTCCTTATCGCCCGGGTTGATCCGCTCTGGCGAATAGCCCACCGTAAAATCTTTTCCAAAAACCAAGCCTGAAGCTTGCTCTAAGATCGGCACACAAATATCTTCGGTTACACCCGGAAACACGGTCGATTCAAACACGACGATCGAACTGGCTTTCAAATTCTCGCCCACGGCAAGTGTGGCACTTTTTAAAATTGACAGGTCTGGTTTTTTAACGTGATCAATCGGCGTAGGAACCGCCACAATATGAAAGTTCGCTTTTTTTAAATCGGCCGGATCATCGGTAAATAAAACCTTTGATGCCTTTAATTCCTCAGCCGTCACTTCGTCAGTGACATCCTTACCTTGTTGTAATTGTGCGATACGTTGCGAATTTTTATCGTAACCAATGACTTGATGATCACGACTGAATGCGACCGCAACCGGCAAGCCAACATAACCCAGCCCAATAATTGAAACAATAGGTTTTTGTGCCATGTCTTCTCTCTTCTTTTTAAATGTTTACCAATACGTCGACTATGCGTTCGGCAGCCTGTCCATCCCATAATTCAGGGGTTTGGATCTGTGAAGGATCCAAAGCTAAGGCCGCCTCAAACGCCGCTAAAATTTTTGCTTTATCATGCCCAACAAGTTGATTGCCGCCACAGCTAAGCGTGATTGGCCGCTCAGTATTATCGCGCAGCGTAATACAAGGTACTTTTAAAATGGTTGTTTCTTCTTGTATGCCGCCGCTGTCAGATAAAACAACTTTGGCCTGCGCCGTCAGATCTAAAAATTCCAAATACCCCAAGGGTTCAACTAAATGGATCCCACGCTCGGCCGTAAAATATTCACTTAAGCCAAACTCATCAATGCGACTACGTGTGCGCGGATGGATGGGTAAAATCACCGGAAGTTGGTCGGCAATATCATTGAATGTTTCGGCTAGGGATCGTAAAACAGTGGGTTCATCAACATTACTAGGGCGATGCAAAGTTGATAACACATAGTCACTTATCTTTCCATCTGCTTGTTTGAGCCCAAACGCTTCGAGTTTAGAATGCTGTTCGGCAATCGGTTTGAATTTCAATAAAGAATCGATCATGACATTGCCAACAAAATGAATTTTGTTCTTAGCAACACCTTCTCGCAATAAATTATCTTCTGCACTCGCTTCGGTTGTAAATAATAGATCGGCGATGCTGTCGGTGAGTACGCGATTGATCTCTTCTGGCATGCTGCGATCAAAACTGCGCAAGCCCGCCTCCACGTGAATGAAGGGTATATGCAACTTCGCACAATCCAACGCGCAGGCAACAGTAGAATTCACATCGCCAACGACCACCACCCAATCGGGCCGCTCATCGAGTAACACGGTTTCAAAGGCTTCCATTATCTGCCCGGTTTGTTGCCCGTGCGGGCCGGAGCCAATTTCTAAATTTACATCAGGTTTTGGGATCTGTAATTGCTCGAAGAACAAGGTCGACATTTTATGATCATAATGCTGGCCAGTGTGTATTAGGCGCTGTTCGAACAGCGGCTTGGCATGCTGTTCATTGTACTGACGCATCGCGTGCATAATTGGCGCAATCTTGATGAAGTTAGGCCTTGCGCCAACGACGTGCATGATTTTCAACAATGAGGTGCTCCTGATTCTCTTCGTATGCTGGAATAATAACGGAATATAATCTGTAAATATACCCATCACACTCGAAACCTTGACCGCCACCACGTGACCCGTTATCGTAGCCCACCTCTTGTTGAGTCTCACGAAATACTATGAACAACAAACACCTGTTAAGTAAGCGCGGTCTGATATTTTTGCATGATTTAGCCATGATCAGCCTCGCCTGGTTGGGTGCTTATTGGCTGCGATTTAATTTACATTCTGTTCCTACGAGTTACATGACGGTTGCCGTGCAGCTGTTGCCTGTTGTCTTGATCATACAAAGTGCCGTTTGCTGGTATTTCGGCTTGTATCGCGGTATGTGGCGGTTTGCCTCGGTGGCGGATTTAAGCCGCATTGTGCGCTCGGTTGCAATCGGTAGCGTGACAATTTTGCTGAGCATCTTTTTCATCACCCGCCTGCATGATGTGTCGCGATCGATTTTCCCGCTGTATGGCTTATTGTTAATTGCCTTGTTAGGCGCACCGCGATTCCTGTATCGCTGGCTCAAGGACAATCGTCGTTTGTTCAGTAAACATCAACGCGTTTTAATTATCGGTGCCGGCGCAGCGGGAGAAGGCTTGGTGCGTGACTTGAGTCGCGATACGTCGCTGCGCTACCAACCTGTGGCGTTTGCGGATGACAAACGCCGTAATCTCGGGCAAGAGATCCACGGCGTGCGCGTTGTGGGAACGTGTCAAGATATCCCAGCAATTACTAAGCGTTATCGAATCGACCGGATCTTCATTGCCGTGCCCACTGCCACCTCGGCACATATGCGCAAAATCGTCAGTCAGTGTGAGCAAGCTGGGGTGCCATTTCACACCTTGCCCTCTTTAAACGATTTGGCGTCGGGGCGGGTGAGTATTCAAGCGCTGCGTAGTGTTTCGCTGGAAGATTTGTTAGGGCGTGATCAAGTTAAATTAACCTGGCAGCATATCGAACGTGAATGCCGAGGCCAGCGGGTTTTGATCACAGGGGGTGGGGGATCAATAGGCTCAGAGTTATCACGCCAAGTCGCGCGTTTAGCACCACGGCAATTAATTATCGTTGATAACAGTGAATATAACTGTTACCAAATCGAGCGTGAATTGCAGCAAGCGTATCCAGAGCTTGATCTCAACGTCTATTTAAATAGCGTGACCGATAGAGCGGCGATCACCGCGATCATGACTGAACATCAACCGCAATTAGTTTTGCATGCCGCTGCCTACAAACATGTGCCGCTGTTGCAAAATCAAATTCGTACGGCCTTGCATAATAATGTTATCGGTACGCGCATCACAGCGGAAGTGGCTGCGCAGTGTGGTGTTCATAAATTTATTTTAATCTCCACCGATAAAGCGGTTAACCCCAGCAATGTCATGGGCGCGTCAAAACGCTTGGCGGAAATATTTTGTCAAAACTTTAATGCGCAAACTAAAACGCAATTTATTACGGTACGCTTTGGGAATGTTTTAGGATCGGCTGGCAGTGTCGTGCCCTTATTTCGCGAACAATTACAAAACGGCGGGCCGTTGACTGTGACGCACCCTGAAATTACCCGTTATTTCATGACCATCCCCGAAGCGTGCCAACTGATCCTGCAAGCGACCAGCATGGGTGAGGGCGGTGAGATTTTTGTGTTGGACATGGGTGAGCCCATCAAAATTCGCTATCTGGCAGAACAACTCATCGTCTTGTCCGGCAAAAAAGTGGGCGAAGACATTGACATTGTCTACACCGGTTTACGCCCCGGCGAAAAATTATTTGAAGAATTATTTCATGCTAAAGAATCTTTGGTGGCGACGACACATGAAAAAGTCTTAACTGCCGCCCCGCGTTGCCATGTTTGGTCCACCTTGCGCAAAGCCATTAACCAACTCGATGCCGCAATCATTGCTAATGATCCGCAGTGCTTGCAAACCTTATTGACGCAGTGGGTACCGGAATATCATTCTGGGTGGGAGAGCAGCGCTAAGCCGGAACTGCCTCTTGAAAGTGCTTAAATTTTTAGATTCGGCAGTACGCTTTTAGAAAAATACTTGCAACTTGTGCTACAGATGCGCATAATTGTAAGGATTGCCTCAGGCAGATCAACCGTGCGGCTCTCGCTCGCCGTTGAAAGGATGAAAAACTACAATAAATGGAGATTTGACTATGAAGTTTAAACGTACCCTATTGGCTGTTTGCACACTGGGATTATCTACCCTGAGTTTTAATGCCTTTTCCGCGAGTATGCCAGAGCCGGTTCAACCTCAGCCGACGGCCAAGCATTGGGTCTTTGGTGGCGAATTCGGTTATTCTGAAGGCGGCTCAGATGATAATGGTTTCGCAGCGAATACTGCCTCGCCTGTTACGCGGTTTCACACCGGCGAGATCGACGGTGCCTCTTTCGGTGCCTTTTTTGGGTATGAGAATGGTCACGGGGGGGATGTGATGGCCAGTTGGTTGGTATTGGATGATTCTTCGGGAACGAAGCATGTGCTGGCGACTGGGAGCGGGGCGAATCCGATAGTGAGCACGCGGGGGCTTACACCTTTTGGTGCTAACACCACAGCTAATGGTAGACAAAAAACCGAATTCAATTGGTTGCAATTTACTTTTGGCCATACCTTCAATAATACTAATCACAGCCAAGTCCATATTCGAGGGGGGTTTGACATCGTAGACTTTTCACATAACCTCTGGACCAACACTTTCCAGGATAATGCTAATAACCATTGGGCTGATTTTAAATCCAATTTTGAAGGTGGAGGGTTGGTCGCCGGTGTTGATTATCTGCAAGAATGCTGGGGTGGGTTTCAACTTTTTAGTAAAGCGACGGTGGGTTTGAACTATGGTGACTTGGACAGCAGAGTAAAGAGTCAATTAACACAGCTCGGGGTTCAACCCTTAGTTGAAAGAAAAACGCAAACCAAAATGAGCGTTATCCCCTTAGTCGCTGCCGAAATGGGTGTGGGTTACGGCCAAAATTTTTGGAATGTCCAAGCTGGGGTGCGCGGTTTAGCGCAATTTGATGTGGTTCAGCACTCGCAAACGATTGCGGGGGCAAATAATACTAACTTGGTTCGCAGTCATTACATGCAAGCCGATGTATTCGGCCGCATCACGTTTCGGGCTGAGGTTTAGCATAGACTATTAGTTCGCGGCTTTTTCAAATAAACCCCCTCTCTCCTGGCCAGAGAGGGGCGGTGAGTAAGAGATAATAACCGATCGCCTC
>SDBT01014778.1_pt1 | contig 12429 bp, 11 predicted proteins | sample 2277101 | NCBI WGS metagenome assembly SDBT01 (sample SAMN10404973, study PRJNA504765) | marine sediment metagenome | isolation source: marine sediment core GS10_PC15, 103 cmbsf | place: Arctic Ocean: Southern Knipovich Ridge | collected 2010
TCGCTGATGAAAGTGTAAAAAATAGCAAAGATTTAAAAAAAATCGCTGATGCTTTTGACGGAATTAATATAAAATTGATGAAATGCGGAGGAATTCTTGAGGCGATCCGTATGATTAGACTTGCCAGACAACAAAATTTGAAAATTATGATCGGTTGTATGACTGAAAGTTCCCTGGGAATTTCAGCGGCAGCAAACCTGCTCCCGTTAGTCGATTATGCTGATCTTGACAGTCATCATTTGATCACAAATGATCCATTTGAGGGATTGGATTTTAAAAATGGAACTGTTACCGTTCCTGAAACCCCTGGTTTGGGAATCACTCCAAAAGAAAGAAAAAAAATATGAAAAAAGAATGGGTAAAGATATTTTTATTTGGACTGTTTTTAACCGATATTTTTAGCTGCGGTCCAAAACCTGAGCTGAACAATTATTTTTCATCAATTGATTTGCTTCGCAAGGAACTTGATCAAATATATTCCGATCCTGCATTTGATACCGCTACCTGGGGAGTGGTCGTTCAGTCTTTGCAAACCGGTGAATATCTATACCGGAGAAATAGTCATAAGGGATTTATGCCGGCTTCTAATATGAAGCTTTATACGACAGCCGCCGCCCTGGGCAAATTAGGTCCCGATTACCGCTATAAAACTGTCCTTTTGACCAACGGAAACTCAGAAGATGGAGTTCTTGAAGGAGATTTGATAATCAGGGGATCCGGTGATCCTTCAATCACCGGGAGATATCATGAGGACGATCCTTTGGCCCCTTTTTATGACTGGGTCGACAGTCTAAAGAGTATAGGTATTTCCAGGATAAATGGGCGAATAATTGGAGATGATAATTATTTTGAAGACGAAATTATGGGATATGGCTGGTCGTGGGATTATCAATCAAATTATTACGCCGCACAAATAAGCGCTCTTTCTTTTAATGATAACTGTGTAGATATATGTTTTACACCCGCCGGTAATTTAGGCGAAGCTGCCCAATTTCAATTACGGCCAAATACTAAATATGTCCATGTTTTTAATCAGGTGAAAACTGTCCGTCCCGGGCTAAATCGTGGTATCAGGTTTAACCGGAAAAGGGCTTTTAATGATATCATTATTAGGGGATCCCTTGTTTTAAATTCAAAACCAAGATGGAACTGGTTTTCCGTCGAGAATCCTACTCTTTATACTGCGTTTGTTTTTCAGGAGCTTTTGGAGCAGGAAGGGATTTTAGTTACAGGCAAGGCTTGTGATATAGACAGCCTGGCCGATTTTTATTATGAACCGGACAGCTCAATAGTTCTGGCAAGTTATTATTCCCCAAGTTTAATTGAGATAGTAACTACAATAAATAAAAATAGTCAGAATTTGTATGCTGAGCTGCTACTCCGGACCCTGGGAAAACAATTTACCGATGTCGGTGACGGCCGTCATGGTGTTCAGGTTGTAAAGGAGGTATTATCTGGTTTTGGCGCCGATTCCAGCAAATTTGGCATGGTTGATGGATCGGGACTGTCAAGAATGAATTTAGTTACTCCTATGCAGACCTCAATTCTGCTTAGGGCGGTTAAAAATAGTCCGGTTGGGGATCTCTTTTATTCATCGCTTCCGATTGCCGGTGTTGATGGCACAATACGAAATCGCATGAAAAACACTGCTGCGGAAAATAATGTGCGGGCCAAAACCGGGACTATCAGCCGCGCCAAAGCTTTGTCCGGGTATGTGACAACTAAAGATGGGGAATTGTTGAGTTTTGTAATGATGGTTAACAATTATACCGTTCCAACTGCAAAGGCCAATTTTGTGCAGGATTGGGTTTGTGAAAGACTGGCAAATTTTCAACGTAAATTACCGTTTAGGTGAGATGATGTTGTTTCATAGGAAAAGGCCCGAAAAATTTCATTATACACCATTCTATTATAATCTAAAAAAAGATCCGGAGGAAGAGAAACGTAAACGGTTTTCTTTACGCCGGGGTAAGAGCAACACTAGCAGGAAGAAATCATATGTGGGAATTTTTGTTTTGCTTGTGATTACAATTTTTCTGTTTCAATATCTGGGAAAATTACGAACAAAAGTTCCTGAAGATGTAGAATTAAAAAATATGGAAATTGTTAAATAAGAAGCCGTGAAACGTCAAACGTCAAACGTGAAGAGGAATAATATGTCTGAAAATTTTAATATTTATGAAGTAAAACAGATCGCTTTAAATCTGGAAAACGATGGATTTGCTTTTTATATGGCGATGTCCTCTCATGGAGGATCAGTAAAAGCTAAGGCCATTTTTTTAAAACTTGCCGCCGATGAAAAAGAACATATTAAGTGGATTAATGAAATGGATATTGAAGAAATTAATGTGGGTAGTGATGCAGATATTGTTATGATAAATGATTACATCAGTAACGTGATTAAAAGTGGGGTTTTTCCTAATCCTGAAAAAAGTCCGGAGGTTATGTCCACGATCAAAGAAGATAGTGACGGCATCAGGATCGCTATGAATGCTGAAAGTAAATCGGTAAAATTTTTTGATCAATTACACAAAAATGTTACCGATCAAAAAAGCCGTGATATTTTAGGAAGACTAAGGGATCAGGAAGTAATTCATTATAACCTGCTGAAAGATTTTCTGGCAGAAGTAAACACTATAGACGATGGACGATAGACGATGGACGATGGACGATTGTTGTCTGTAGCTAACATGAGGTAATGTAGAAGAAAAATGTGTAACAGTCTAACGGTAAATCGGAGGGAAAGTATTTACAATTATAAAGAAGATAATTTGAGTCCATATTATTCCAAGATAGGATTATTTTAATCTTTAATCTTGTCTCTTTTTTGTCCATCGTCAATGGTCTATCGTCCATGGTCTATTTCTTTAATATTGTCCATTGTTCTTTGAGCCTTTGTGGCTGAAGTGTCAATTTTATGGAGGGAAAAGTGCCGTCTAAAGTTTTGGTTTTAGAAAAAAATATTCCTTTGGAGATTGAAGGAATTCAAATTGGATTTGCAAAAGTTCAAGTTTTTGAAGGGGAGTCTGTTCACCTGAAACAGGGTGATATGAACGAAAAGTTCTTTACCGCTAAAGGGATATTTAATGATAAAATTTTTGAAGTCAAGGGTATTCGGGGAGGAGTTCAGGCTGTTCTTGAGGATTTAAAGAAAAAAATTATAGCTGATTTAAAGTGAGACCGTTGATGGAATTTCGTAACTATTCAGCCTGGAAGTTTATCTCAATGGAAAAAAACCTATATGCGAAAATGAAGAATAATGGAGTAATGGAGTGATGGAGTGATGGAAGAATGGAATGTTGAAAAGTTAGGGAATTAGAACATTGGGCATTTAGTTGCTTGAACCTATAATCTTTTATCTCACTATTGTTAAATGCTCATTACTTATTGTTAATTTTTAATAAATTTGGAGCCTTAGAGCCTTGGAGACCGAATTTATAAATAATTTGTAGTTAGTGGTAAAAGATCACGGAGTAAAAAATGAAATATGATCCAAATCTGACAATTCCTGAAATATTGGCAATTGCAATTAGAGCGGAAATTAACGCCCAAAAAATTTATCAAATCATGGCAAAAAATATTATAAATAAAGTTGTAAAAAAGAAATTTCTTCATTTATCTCAGCAGGAAAAACAACATGAGGATATCTTAATGGCAAAATATCAGGAGGTGATGCAGGGTGAAAAACCGGTGATTCCGAAAAAAGGAAGAACTGAGGCAGAAGAGTCTCTTTTAAAAGATTATTCACATGAGGAAGGTATAAAAATAGCGATTCAGGCAGAGGAAAAGGCGGTTAATTTTTACCTGGAGGCAGCTAAAAATTCCCGTGATATTAACGGACGATTTATGTTTGAATATTTAGCCAATTTTGAAAGAGGGCATAAGGCGGTTCTTGAGGATGAGCTCCATGCCCTTGAAACTAATCCTCACTGGTTTGATGTTGAAGGAAATCCATGGGGCGATCAGTCGATTCATGTTGGGCCGTAAGAAAGTGTAAGATATCTGAAAATTGGAATGATGGAATGTTGGAATGGTGGAATGATGGAGTAGTGGATAATTGACGATTGACGATGGACGATGGAAAGTTGGAATGATGGAGTATTGGAGTGATGGTTAAATCAATTAACAATGATCAATAAACAATGATCAAAAAAAAATATATTTAAAACTTTGAGCCTTAGAGTCTTTGAGGCAAAATATTTACATTTCACAGCAAAAAATAACCTTTTATGACGAAGCAAACCTTACAATCCAGACAAGAAGCTTTTTTTGAAACACTTCAGGAACAAATTATAATAGCGGATGGAGCAATGGGAACCATACTCTATTCACGTGGAATACCTTTTTCAGCTTCATTTGACGAATTAAACCTAAGTCAACCTGAAACTATTCTGGAAATTCATAGGGAATATCTGGAAGCCGGGGCACAGATCATTGAAACAAATACATTTGGGGGAAACCGAATCCGTTTGAAGCACCAGGCTCTTGAAAATAAAGTTCGTGAGATAAATTTTGCCGGCGCCAAATTAGCAAGGAAAGCAAGTAAATCAAAGGCCTGGGTAGTGGGATCTGTCGGTCCCCTGGGGAAACCTCTCAAACCGGTTGGTGTGATTACATTGGATGATGCCAAATCCTATTTTCGTGAACAGATTGAAGCTTTGATGGAAGGCGGTGTGGATTTTATACAGCTGGAGACTTTTACTGATCTTCGTGAAATTTCTCAGGCACTTTTGGCGGTACAGGAGATAGGGGATGTACCGGTTTTTGCCCAGATGACATTTACTGAGGATATGAAAACGGTAATGGGAGATAAACCAACCGAAGTAGTTAAGCGATTTATTGAATTTAATGCAAAAATGATAGGTGTAAATTGTTCCGTTGGACCCCAGGGAACCTTCGAGGTAATTGAACAGATCGCGTCTTTACCTGAAACAAAAAACGTTTATTTGTCGGTTATGCCTAATGCGGGTATGCCCCGTTTAATCAGTGGCAGGTATATCTACCTGTCTTCCCCTGAATATCTGGCGGATTATGCAGTTCGGTTTGTTCAATTGGGAGTAAATGTTGTTGGCGGATGTTGCGGAACTACTCCGGCTCATATAAGATTGATGGTTGAAAAAGTGCAGGGACTCAAACCAAAACCCCGCACTGTAGAAATTCCTGAAATCAAAATTGTTGATGAAATTGTTCATGACCCGGAAGATTTACAGCGGTCTTCTTTTTTTGAACGACTGGATAAAGAATTTTTAGTAAGTGTGGAAATCGATCCGCCAAGGGGGGTGGATGCATCAAAACTGATTGAGGGAGCAATTTTTCTAAAAAGTAAGGGTGTGGAATATATAAATATTGCCGATAGCCCCCTGGCACGCGCTCGTATGAGTCCGTTAGTGCTTGCCGAATTGATTAAACAGGCTACCGGAATTGAAATAATATTACATCTGTCCTGCCGGGATCGAAATATTCTTGGCCTCCAGGCTGAATTGATGGGAGCACATGCGCTTGGCATCAGAAATATCCTGGCCGTTACCGGTGATCCGCCTAAATTGGGTGATTATCCCACCGCTACAGGCGTTTTTGATGTAGACGCCATAGGCCTGGTGAAAATTATTTCAAATTTGAATTCCGGTGTTGATCTGATGGGGCGAAAAGTGGGAACTCCAACATGTTTTACAACCGGCGTTGGTGTAAATCCGGTTGCCATTGATATGGAGAAGGAAATTGAACGATTACATTTAAAGGTAGAGGCTGGTTCCCAATTTATTTTTACTCAACCGATTTATGATTTGGAAATTTTAGAAACCCTGCTAAAAATGATAAAAGATTTACCTGTTCCGATCTTTGTTGGTCTACTTCCGTTAAGAAATGCAAAACATGCGGAATTTCTTCATAATGAAGTCCCGGAAATGTTCATTCCTGATATTATTCGTAACCGGATGTGGAAATCCGCTGAAAACAGCTCCGAGGAGGGGGTGAAAATTGCACAAGAGTTTTTAGTTTTAGCCAAAGAGATGGTTCAGGGTGTTTATTTAATGCCGCCTTTTAACCGGTTTGAAATGGCAACCCGGGTTATTGAAGTATTGTGAAGAGGCAGGTTTTGGGTTCAGGGTTCCGGGTTCAGGGTTTACGAGCTCAACAGATTAGGTCGCGGTGACACCTTAAAAGAATAACCGAGATTTTATTTGGAGCGCTTTATTTTGATTGTTTTTATAAAAAATATTTCTATATTTTAATGTTTAGTATTATTTTGATCTTTTTAGGTGAAATTTTATTGGTTAAAGGATAAAAAATGAAAGAAAAAGTGGAGAAAGCTTTAAACGAAATTCGTCCGATGCTACAAGCAGATGGTGGAGATGTAGAACTTCTTGATGTGTCCGGTGAAGGTAAAGTTACGGTAAAATTGACCGGTGCCTGTCACGGTTGCCCAATGGCTCAGATGACGCTCCAAATGGGAATTCGAAAAAAAATTATGGATTTAGTACCTGAAATTACGGATGTTGAAGCCCAATAACTGTAATCTAAAAATAGTAGATGAATCAAAAGCCATAACTATCTAAGTCTTATAATTTTATTACCATTCGTTACAATAACGAGGCCGTTATCTGTGTCGAATTTAACCCCCCTGGTTAAATCACTTGCTTACGATGCCGGATTTGAGCTTGCCGGTATCGTGTCTTCACAAGTTCATCCTGAAACGGGATACTTTGTGGAATGGTTAAATTCGGGATTCGGTGCGTCTATGGATTATTTAACCCAAAAAATCCATGAACGGTTAAACATTGAAGTATTGTTGCCGGGGTTAAAATCGGTAATTGTGCTGGGATTAGCTTATAACACAAAATCGGAAAAATCGATCGATCTGAAAGATCACTCAAAAGGTTGGATTTCAAGATATGCCTGGGGGATGGATTATCATTTTGTTATGGGAAAAATGATGGCCGGGATGGTTGAAAAAATTCAAAGGGAGATATCTTCGCCGTTCAGGTATAAATATTATGTCGACACCGGCCCTGTTTTAGAACGGGTGTATGCTTATCGAGGCGGATTAGGATGGTTTGGGAAAAACAGTTGTATTTTGAATAAACAATACGGCTCATATTTTTTTATCGGCGTCATTTTAACCGACTTAAAAATAGCCCCTGATCAACCTGTGTCTGAGTTTTGCGGAGATTGTACTTTTTGTATGGATGCTTGCCCGACCGGGGCAATTATTGCTCCCAAAATAGTCGATAGTAGAAAATGTATTTCATACCATACAATTGAAAACCGGGGTTCTATTCCGGAACTGATACAAAAAAAAATTGGTCGAAATATTTTTGGCTGTGATATTTGCCAGGAAGTGTGTCCCTGGAATAATAAAGCACAAATCTGGGATAAGGAGGAATTTAAACCAAAAGATCATTTTTTTCAACCAGAATTGACCGAACTGTTTAATTTGATCAGCGAAAATTACCCGGAATCAGTGTTTAGAAGCCCGTTAAAGCGATCGAAACAGGGTGGATTGCTGCGGAATATTAACATTGCAATGGCAAACGCGAAAAGCGCGAAAAGGCGCGAAAAAAGATAAATGATGGAATGATGGAAACTGGAATGATGGAATGATGGAATGAAAGAAAGTTGATTTATATGGAGACCGTATCTCATTTAGTCCTGTTTTTAATTGGGATTATTACGCTCTACATCGGTGCTGAAAGTTTAGTTCGTGGTGCTGTCCGTATCTCACGTCAATTGGGAATTTCTCCCCTGGTTGTTGGCCTTACAGTTGTTTCATTTGGGACATCAGCCCCTGAATTTATGGTCAGTATTATGGCTGCAATTAAGCATAGCGAGGATCTCGCCATAGGAAATATTATAGGCAGTAATATTGCAAATATCGGGTTAATTATAGGTCTGTCCGCTTTAATAAAACCCCTGGTTGTAAACAGGAAAATGTTAATCAGGGAAGCTCCTATCTTAATTCTTTCATCTTTTTTGGTCTTCTATTTTTTCCGTGATCTTTTACTGACAACTCAGGAAGGTTTTATCTTGCTGGTTCTTATGTTAGTATTTCTTGTTTCAATAATTTTTATAGCCCGGAAAGATACGGAGGAGAGAGTAAAAAAGGTAGAGGTAGATAAAAAAAGCTCCCGGGTTAAACCTGGATTCCCTATATCATTTATTAAATCGTTCTATTCTAAAATTATCAGCAGGGGTTTAAAAGAACGGGAGGAACAGGAAAAAGAAACTAAGATTGAAGAAGAATTCTCTGAGGTCACACCGGAGTATCCCATCTCATTTGTTAAGTTGTTGTATTCCAGAATTGTCGACAGGGATTCATATTTTAGTAATTTTCTATTGGTGATCGTAGGAATGGTGCTGCTGGCTCTGGGATCGGATTGGCTGGTTCGCTCGTCAATTATTTTTGCCGAAAAAATGGGAATTAGTGATGTAATAATCGGTATTACCATTGTAGCTATCGGAACCTCATTGCCGGAATTAGCCACGTCTGTTGTTAGTGCAATTAAAAAGGAATCTGATATTTCACTTGGGAATATTGTCGGCAGCAATCTTTTTAATACGCTATTTGTTTTAGGTTTTGTCGGCTCCATTAATCCGATACCGATCGATCGACAAACAGCATTTCAGCTAGTACCGATAATGATAGTTTTTACACTTGTTTTTACAACTATTATGTGGACAAAGAAAAAAATTTCCCGAATTGAAGCCGGGCTGCTATTTTTGGGATATATAGTCTTTATTGCTTTTTTGTATTTTGTAAACAAGTGAATCTCTTTTCCGGTATACCTTCCGGTAAACTGTTTGGCCAAACTAGTCTAAAATTGGACAATTATCCGCAATTCATCTGTTTTAACTATAAAATTGTTGAATTACTTCTGTGATTGGTGTATTTTATAAAAAGTTGATTGTATAAATTTCAGTCAATTTAGGACTTTAGAAGTTGTTATTCAGAACTAAATTAGTTACGGAAAAGTGATAATGGCATTACGAAAAATTCGAATTTATGGTGATCCTGTGCTTCGCCAGGTTGCTGAGCCGATCGATAAAATTGATGACGATATAAAAGATCTGGTTAGTGATATGATTGAAACCTTATATGCCAATGACGGTGTCGGACTTGCGGCCACTCAGGTAGGTGTACTCAAGAGACTGTTTGTTATGGATGCCCGCGACCGGGATCAGGATAATCCCCTGGTTTATATCAATCCTGTTATAAAAAATCAAAAGGGATCTTTTGAAATGGAGGAAGGCTGCTTAAGCTTTTCTGATATAAGAGCTGATGTGAAACGAGCTGAATCTTTTGATTTTGAGGCCCTTAATCCGGATGGTGAAAAAGTAGAATTCCATGTAGATGGGATTGCCGCAAGAATTATTCTCCATGAAGTAGATCATTTGGATGGAAAACTTTTTGTAGATTATTTGAGTCCCGTTGAAAAAATGATGCTTAAAAGTCAACTCAAAGAACTGGAAAAACAATCAATGTATCTTCAGGAAAGTGTCCAGTAAAGGAAATCAGGTTCAACTGTTTCAGCCTGGGTGATATACCGTTAGCTATAAAATAAGGATAACTGAAATGGATTTATTAATATATTTTTGTTTAGGTCTGATTACTCTTGTAATTGGCTGGTTTGGCAACGATTTTTTTCGCAAAAGAAAAGTCGAAAAAGCTATATATCGGGCTGAGGATATTGTAAACCAGGCCAAAAAAGAAGCTGAGAAAAATAAAAGCGATATTTTATTAAAAGCTCGGGAAGAGCGATTTAAATTACGAGATAATCTTGAAAAAGATTACCATGAACGGCAGGAAAGTCTGGAGAAATTGGATCAAAAACTTCAAAATAGTGAGAAATTATTGGAGGAGCGTGAATCACAACTAACCTCCAGAGAAAGCAGGTTAGATAACCGGAAGACTGAGATCGATCTGTTACAGGAGGAGTTCCAGAAAAAAAATGAAGAAATGACTGAAAATATTGCATTACAGAATAAAAAATTAGAAAAGATATCAAAAATGTCTATCGAAGAGGCAAAAAAATTACTTCTTTCCAATATAGAGAGGGAGACAAAATTAGATGCGGTGAAAATAAGTAAGAATATTATTGATAGTGCCAAAGAGAATGCGGTACGGCAAGCCAAAAATATTTTGACGGAGACAATTGAGAAAATAGCCTCTGATCATACCGTCGAATCGACTATATCGGTAGTGAACCTGGCATCTGAAGAGATAAAAGGCCGGATCATAGGAAGAGACGGACGAAATATTAAAATATTTGAAACACTTACGGGTGTGAAGGTGATCGTAGATGATACTCCTGAAGCTGTTGTTCTTTCCGGCTTTGATCCTGTCAAGAGAGAAACTGCACGTTTAGCACTGGAAAAGTTGATTAAAAATAATAAGATAAATCCCCAGTTAGTTGAAGAGATGATTAGAAAATCTGAACGAGAAATGGAACAATTAATCTGGAAAACCGGCAATGAAGCGGTAAAAGAGGTAGCGATAGATCGTGTTCATCCCGAATTAATTAAAATCTTAGGAAGATTACGTTATCGCACAAGCTATGGACAAAATGTATTACAGCATTCAAAGGAAGTTGCATTTCTTACCGGAGCAATGGCCGCAGAATTGGGATTTGAAGTAAAATTAGCCAAACGTGCCGGACTGCTCCATGATGTCGGCAAAGCGATGAGTCAAAATTCCGAAAGCACACACACTCAAATTGGGGTGGAATTAGCAAAAAAATACAAAGAACACCCGGTTGTTATTAACGCAATCGCTTCCCATCATGAAGATGAGGTACCTGATAATCCTATATCGGTCTTGGTTTCTGCAGCCGATTCGGTCTCCGGTTCCAGGCCGGGAGCCCGACGTGAAACACTCGAGGGATATGTCCGGCGCATTGATGGCCTGGAAAAATTAGCTGACTCATTTAAGGGAGTTGCCAAAGCTTATGCCGTCTCGGCAGGTAGAGAAGTTCGGGTAATTGTAAGACCGGAAAAAGTTTCTGACGATGAGGCTTATCTTTTAGCGTCTGAGATTGCCAAAAAAATACAATCTGAGATGGAGTATCCCGGCCATATAAAAGTCACTATCATGCGTGAAACCCGCTCAATTCAATATGTATGATTTTCTTTTCCCTTCAGCAGACAAACCCGCTAAAGAGCGTCGCCGGGCATGCCGGCTGAAGAGCGCAGCCCGGCGAGATGGAAATTAGGTGAATCCAGGTTCGCGTAGGACATTTAACTGCGATCTTTTGCTGAAAAATAGTTAGAAGAAGAGGTCTCCATGAATCCAACAAGTGATATAATCAGTTATCTTCTTTTTGTCATTCTGACACTGTTTTCCACCTTTGTTTTTGTCTATCTGATGAATCGGCGATTCAAAATTTTATTATTAGCTCAGGAAATCAATCGTCTGGATCAACCGGGCAAACGAATTTTGGAAGTTTTTAAATATTTTATCGGGCAAAAAAGAATTTTAAATTCCCGGTTTTTAGATGCCGGTATAATGCATGCATTCATTTTTTGGGGATTTTTGGCAGTTGCTCTAAACTCCCTCCATTTTTTGATAGGTGGTTTTTTTCATGGATTATATCTGCCCGGATTCGGCCCGGATCAATTCCTCGGGGTTATTTATATGTATCTGAGAGATATTTTCGAGGTGATTGTTATTGTGATGGTTATTTACGCTGTTATTCGCCGGCTGGCCCTCAAACCGGAAAGACTGACCCAATCGTTAGATGCCATATTTATCCTGTCTTTAATCTTCATTTTAATGATTACTGATATTTTAATTAGTGGCGCTGAAATTGTTGGTGGGAAGCTGCTGCAATCACCGGCGGGATTATATATTACCAGTTGGTTTCCGGGATTATGGACAAACTATTCTTCGATCTTTATTGTTTCATGGTGGCTCCATCTTTTGGCATTATTGGGATTTTTGGTTTTTTTACCAATTTCAAAACACTTTCATGTGGTGACTTCCTTATTAAGTGTATTCACCAAAAATCTGGAACCCGCTTCTTTACCGAAATTAGATATAGAAAACAGTGAAACTTTTGGGGTTTCAAAACTTCATCATTTTACCTGGAAAGACATTCTTGATGTATATTCCTGTACCGAATGCGGGCGTTGTACCTCTGTTTGTCCGGCTAATGCTACAGATAAACCTCTGTCACCGAAAGAAATCAATGAAAATCTCCGAAGTTATTTGTTTCCAAATATTCGAGCTATCTTAAATAGTGATCCCGGTAAACTCGAAGATTTAAAAATTGAGGGCGATCCCCTGGTCGGAAATGTGATCCGGGAAGATACTCTCTGGTCATGTACTACCTGCAAAGCGTGCGAAGAAGCATGTCCGTTATTTATTGAATTTATTGATCGTATAGTAGGTATGAGAAGACATCTCGTGCTGGAAGAAAGTCGTTTTCCAAAAGAATT
>SDBT01014779.1_pt1 | contig 12428 bp, 10 predicted proteins | sample 2277101 | NCBI WGS metagenome assembly SDBT01 (sample SAMN10404973, study PRJNA504765) | marine sediment metagenome | isolation source: marine sediment core GS10_PC15, 103 cmbsf | place: Arctic Ocean: Southern Knipovich Ridge | collected 2010
AAAGACCTGTTCGCAGCCAGGAGCTTTTTTATATGAATGCAATTCTTAAGGCCGGATCAATAAAGGGCAGGAGAGACAGAATTTTTAAAGTACGACGAAAAATGCCGGAAATAAGGCTTTAATCCGGCCTACATTTCGTTAATAATGTTTGCCTGACCCGATCTTTTGGGGCTCTGTCCACTAGAGGAGGTAGTTTGATTTTATCACCCTTCATCCCATCTGGAAACCAGAATCCTTAAGCAGTTTCAATAGCCATTTCTACTTGTGGGTTTCATATTCTCACACAATTTTATTTATTGGGGCCCAAGATAACAAAGAGACCGTTATATAAGCAAACCTGTTGTTGAATAAAACCTTTGCAACACAAATGCCTTAAAAAAGCCTTAAAAGCGTTTGACTTTGTGCTCCTGTATGATACAATTCTTTTTGTATCATTTTAAATTTTCCTAAGTGTTTTATGGTAGTTGATAATTTATTACTATTTAAATACTTAAGAGTTTTTGTCAAGCCCCTTTTCCTTATCGCTTAATTTGAGTAACTTTATAACTAATTCAAAGATGAAAAAGATAATTTTAGTTTGTGGAGCACGGCCTAATTTTATGAAGATTGCCCCGGTATGGAGGGAAATGAAACAATATCCCAATGAATTTAAGCCTATTGTTCTCCATACAGGTCAGCATTATGATGACAATATGTCCGATCTATTCTTTAGGGATTTGGAATTGCCAGAGCCTGATATTTATTTAAGTGTTGGTTCAGCTTCTCATGCAGTTCAAACAGCAACAATAATGATTGAGTTTGAGAAATATTTAAATACGGATAAACCCGATCTTATTATGGTTGTTGGAGATGTGAATTCTACCCTTGCCTGCTCAATTGTTGCTTCAAAGCTTTTAATACCTGTTGCTCATATTGAAGCAGGTTTAAGGAGCTTTGACAGATCAATGCCAGAAGAGATAAATAGGATTGTTACTGATTCTTTGTCAGATTTACTTTTTACAACATGTGAGGATGCAAATAAAAACTTAGAAAAAGAGGGAGTTCCTTTAGAGAAAATATTTTTTGTGGGTAATGTAATGATTGATACTCTTCTAAAATATAAAGAGATCGCCATTAAATCTAAGATTATTGATAAACTTAATTTAAAAAAGAATATGTATGTTGTCTTAACTATGCACAGGCCCTCTAATGTAGATGATAAAGATACTTTTCAGGGTATAATCAATGCATTAAAAAAAATCTCGAGAGATATTAAAATAATATTTCCTATTCACCCACGTACAAAAAAGCAAATTCAAAAATACAAATATAAAGACTTTTTTGATGTTGTAAAATGTATAGAACCTGTGGGTTATATTGATTTTTTAGGGTTGATGATCAATTCTAAATTAGTTATCACGGATTCTGGCGGTATTCAGGAAGAAACTACAATTCTAGATGTGCCCTGTCTAACTATTAGAGAAAATACTGAAAGACCAGTTACAATAAAAGAAGGAACAAATATACTTGTTGGAGTATCTGAACAATCTATCATTGAAGAGACAAAAAAAATATTGGATGGTGATCTTAAGGAAGGTAAATGCCCTAAACTATGGGATGGAAGATCTGCTCAAAGGATAGTAAAAATTTTGGGGCAAAAATTGTGAAACAGGTATTAATTAAAAAAGGTCAAATAATGGTTGAAAATGTACCTGCCCCGATTGCAGGTGAAGGCGAGGTGCTTGTTCAGGTTTATTATTCTTGTATCTCTGCAGGTACAGAAATAGCAAGTGTTAAAAGTTCAGGTGTTCCTTTATATCGTAAAGCCTTAAAAGATCGTCAAAATATTAAAAAAGTTATGAATATGTTAAGAACACAGGGCTTTAATAAAATGATTAGCAAGGTAAAAGCAAAGGTCGAGAGTGCTAATCCAACAGGGTATTCTGCTACTGGTATTGTTCTTGAAGTTGGAAATAAGATAAAAGATATTAAACAGGGTGATAGAGTTGCCTGTGCAGGTGCAGGTATTGCGAATCATGCAGAATTTATTACTGTTCCGAGAAATCTTGTTGTAAAGGTTCCTGAAAATTTACCAATTGATATTGCATCTACTGTGACCCTAGGAAGTATTGCCATGCAGGGGATACATCGTGCTGACCCTAAATTAGGAGAGTATGTTGCAGTTATTGGATTAGGTATATTAGGTCAATTAACAGTTCAAATGTTAAAAGCAAATGGATGTAAAGTAATTGGTGTTGATGTTGATCAGAAACGTATTAACCTTGCTCTTTCTTTAGGGATTGATAAAAGTATTAACTCTGTTAAAAATAATGCTGTCGATGAAGTTGTAATGTTTACTAATGGATATGGTGCAGATTCTGTAATAATAACGGCTTCAACTGAAAAAAGCGAAGTAATAAATGAGGCTATGGAAATGTGCCGTAAGAAAGGCAAAGTAGTTATTGTTGGTTCTGTAGGACTAAATATAAAGCGAGAGGAATTTTATAAAAAAGAACTCGATGTCTTAATTTCAACTTCCTATGGACCAGGCCGTTATGATGAAAAATATGAATCTAAAAGTGTGGATTATCCTTATGCCTATGTACGCTGGACAGAAAATAGGAATATGCAAGAATATCTTCGACTTTTAGAAGATGAAAAGATAAATATCAAACCGCTTATTGAAGAAATTTATCCCATTGAAAAAGCTGCTAAAGCTTATGAAGAGTTAAAAACAGCAGCCAGTAAGCCATTAATGGTTCTTTTGAAATATAACAAAGAAGCCATTCCTGAAAGGAAGATTGTTATCTCAAAAAGAAAAATTACTAAAGATAAGCTAAATATTGCTTTAATTGGAGCAGGTAACTTTGCAAAAGCAATTCATTTACCTAATCTTCAAAAATTAAAAAATATATATAATATTTATGCTGCTGTTAGCAAAACCGGGAGTAATGCAAAGGTAATTTCTAAGCAATATGGTGCTTCTTATGCCACTACTGATTTTAGAGAAGTTCTCAAGGACAAAGATGTTGATATGGTAATCATTACAACCCGCCATAATCTGCATGCACAAATAGCAATAGAATCTGCAAAGTCAGGCAAAGCTGTATTTGTTGAAAAACCAATGGCAGTAAATGCGGAAGAGCTAAAAGAACTAGTGAGTGTTTTAGGCGAAACAAAAGTACCATTTATGGTTGGCTTTAACCGTAGGTTTTCCTCTTATGCCAGAAAAATAAAAGAAATTATAAAAGATCGACAAAACCCAATGATTATAAATTATCGCATGAATGCTGGCTTTATTCCAATAGAACATTGGGTCCACACAGAAGAGGGAGGGGGTAGAAATATAGGGGAAGCCTGCCATATTTACGACCTTTTTAACTTTTTTACCGAAAGCAAAATGGAATCTATAAATGCTTTTTCTATAGATCCAAAAACAGAACAATATATGAGAAATGATAATTTTATCACTACAATAAAATATATTGATGGCTCTGTATGTAATCTTGTTTATACTGCTCTGGGCTCAAAAGAGGTTTCCAAAGAGCAGATGGAAATATATTTTGACGGGAAGATAATTTCCCTTAACGATTATAAAGAGATGAGAATTTATGGAAACAAAGTAAAGGAATTAAAGCTGAGACATCAAGACAAAGGCCAACTAAACGAAATTCAGGAATTTAGTGAATCTATAAAGAATGGTAGTGGCTATCCCATACCCCTATGGCAGCTCATTCAGGCAACAAATATAAGTTTTGAGGTAGAGAAGCAGATAGCTCATATAAAATAAGGGTAGATAATAATGGATTTGGAGGGGCTGATCTTGCGGTATAAAAAAGTAGGATTAAAGCACAAATAAAAGATGAAAAATGGTTAGAGAAAAGGTTAAATTTACTAAGTATGCGGAGTTGCAAATCCAGGAAAGGGAGATAAGCCATAAGGATATATTAAATACCCTTAAATTCCCAGGGCAATTACTTTCGGGTAAGATAAGGAAAAAAAATAGCTCAAAAGAAACTTGACCGAGGGGGACAAGAGGGTTTACTTCGTGTTATTTTTGAAGAGAAAATTGATATCAAGATTGTAATAACTGTTTATTGGACATCAAAGATAGAAAAATATTGGGGGTAAATATGAGAGTAAGATATGATGAACAAGTAGATATTCTATATATAAGGCTTAAAGAAACACCATATCATGAGAGTGATGAAATAAGGGAAGGATTTATATTAGATTACGATAAAGATAATAATGTGATAGGCATCGAGATACTGGATGCTAGTGAATATTTATCATTAGATGAGCTTGCTACAGTTAAATTTGATGTCAGTCGAGCTATTGCTCATAGATAAATAATCTGTATAATCTTATAATTCTTACCTAGGGAAAATCTATGAATTTAAGGAATATCGCTAACTCATTACCTTGTCCAATAAAGCAAGGGCTTAAATATATTTATAGTGTTTTTTCTCCTCGTTTTCGTTATGGCAAGGTCTTCTGGGATAACTATAATTTCTTGCAGGAATCACAGTGGTGGAGCAGGGAAAAATTAGAAGAATATCAAATGCAACAATTGGAGAAATTATTAAAACATGCCTATGAAAATGTGCCTTATTATAGAAGGGTGTTTGATAAAAGGGGATTAAAACCGAAAGATATCCAGAAATTTGATGATTTAAGAAAGCTGCCTTATTTGACAAAAGAAATTATTCAAGAAAATTTAGAGGATTTAATAGCAAGGAATTATACAAGATCTAAACTACAGTATGTTACTACTGGTGGTTCTACCGGTATTCCACTCGGCTTTTATCATGAAAGAGATGTATCTGCAGCTAAGGAATGGGCTTTTATGCTAACTCAATGGAATAGAGTAGGATACAAAATAGGTGATAGGTGCGTGGTCTTAAGAGGGAATGTTGTTCGATCGGCTAATAAGGGCAAATTTTGGGAATATGATCCTACCAATAAAAATCTTATTTTATCATCATATCATATGACTGAAGAAATACTACCACAGTATATTGCGAAAATTAGGGAATTTAGACCGGATTTTATCCAGGCTTATCCTTCGTCAATCATTATTCTGGCAAGGTTTATAAAAGAAAACAATATTAAGCCTTTCCCCATTGTTAAAGCGCTGTTGTGTGGCTCGGAGAATCTATATACCTGGCAACGAGAATTATTAGAGGAAATATTTCAGTGTAGGGTCTATAGCTGGTATGGACATGCTGAACAGGTTGCCCTAGCGGGTGAGTGTGAAAAAACTACATATTATCACATTTTCCCTGAATATGGATTTGTAGAGTTAATTGACAATGATGGCAATCCATTGGCTGATGAAGGTGAGATGGGTGAAATTGTGGCTACTGGATTTAATAATTTTATATGTCCATTTATAAGGTATCGCACAATGGATTTGGCAGTGCCTATAGACATCAAGTGTAAGTGCGGGAGAAATTACTCCTTGCTAAAGAGGGTAGAAGGAAGATTACAAGAACTTATCGTTACCGGTACTGGTCGGTTAATCTCTATGACTGCAATAAATATGCACTCTGATGTATTTGAAAATGTAAAGCAATTCCAGTTTTATCAGGATAAACCGGGTGAAGTGATTTTTAATATTGTAAAAAAAGAAACCTACACAGAACAGGATACAGCATATATTCAAAGAGAACTACACAAGAAACTGGGTAAAGATATGAATTTAATCATAGGTTTTGTTGACAATATCCCTCACACAAAACGCGGGAAATATAGATTTTTGATTCAGAAACTACCAATTGAGTTTGGAGATTAAGATGAGAAATCCAGAAGAGTTTCTCTCTGTCTTAAATACTTCAGTATATTATGACAATAAATTAAAGTATCCAAACGTACCTCCATACAGCCCACATATTAGATATCCTGAATATTTCTTTGATGATAAATGTGGAAGCGAAAATGGCGTGTATGATGCTGTAAGAAACGCGCTATTCTTGTTGGACTTAGATAAAGATAGATTCAATACTCCTCAATGGAATCCTCTCAGGGAAATTATCAAGCCTGGCGATAGGGTTGTGATAAAGCCTAACTTTGTGCTAAGTGATCACTATAAAGGCGGTAATCTATTTTCTATCATAACCCATCCTTCTGTTATCCGTGCTATTGTTGATTATGCTTTCAAAGCAATACGCTCTGAAGGTGAAATCATAATCGCTGACGCTCCACAAATGGATTGTAACTTCCAGCAATTATTATATAGAACTGAACTCCCTTCGATACAAGAGTTATACTGGGATAAATATCACTTTGAGATTTCTATTTTAGACCTCAGAGACTTCTGGTTCGAACGAAGTAAAAGTATGACAGCTGCTACCTTGGATAGACGCCATAAGCTTCCCGGAGATCCCAAAGGCAGTATTATGATCAATTTGGGTAAGAAAAGCGCTTTTTATGGCTTGAAGAGCGATCGCTTCTATGGTGCCGATTACAATCGAGACGAAACGATAAATCACCACACTGGGGAACATCAAGAATATATGGTATCAAAGACAATTTTAGGAGCGGATGTCTTGATTTCAGTTCCCAAGCTTAAGGTCCATAAGAAGGTTGGGGTTACTTTGAATTCTAAAGGACTTGTCGGAATTTGCACCAACAAAAACTATCTTATCCACTACACATTAGGAACGCCAAAGGAAGGTGGAGATCAGTTCCCGCCAAAAATTCTAAAAGGAAAGGCTAAAGTAAAAGTGAAGGTGCATAGATTTCTTTATGATTTTCTTCTTGCCAAAAAGAATCCGCTTACAGACAAAATCTACGAGTCAATTTACAAAATCGCTCGAAGGTCTATAAAACCGTTTTTAAAAAGCGTTAATGACAGAAATATAGCACTATACGATGGTGGGAACTGGTATGGGAATGATACTACTTGGCGTATGGTTTCTGATCTCATGAAGATAGCACTGTATACAGATAAGATAGGTAAATTAAAAGATACTCCTCAAAGGCGGATATTTTCAGTCATAGATGGGATAATAGGCGGTGAGAACAACGGCCCTCTGGCACCTGATGAGAAGAAAGCCGGTGTTATAATTACAGGGTTTAATCCTTTGGCTATTGATATTGTAGGAACACGGTTGATGGGCTTTGATTTCGCTAAATTGAGGTGGATTAAAGACCTGCTTAATAATAAATACTTTGAGTTCTATGTTAATGTGGATAATATCAAAATTATGTCAAATATCTTTGAATTTCAAAATATATTTTATATAAAAGATAGACTTCTTGATTTCAAGCCTCATCCTGGGTGGCAGGGATATGTCGAAATTGTTTAAAAATGGGGTTTTAAAACTTCCTCATTCTTACATTGTGATCCTACGGTCATCTCTGCTTGCCAGAAATATATCCAGGGTTTACGGTGGGGATATTTTATCCAAATGCCTTGCACTAGGAACCCTGCTACTTCTCATAAGAGGACTAAGCATCAACGATTACGCAGCTTATACGGCTTTCTGGACTATTATGTCTCTCGTTCCTGGTCTTATAGGTAGTGGAATAAATATGGCTTTGGTTAGGTTCTCAGCAGAATATCTCTCAAAAACTAACAAAAGACCTTTCGGGCTTTATATTATAGGTTGCCTATTCCAACTTGTATTATACATTTTATCTTGTTTAATTTTATTTTCAATCAGCGACAAAATAAGCGGCTTGCTTTTTGGCCAGAAAGACTTTGGATATGCATTGCAGTATGGATTGATAGCAGGTTTAGGATTATTGCTTACTCAAGTTGGAAGAAGTATCTATCAGGCAGAGGAAAGATTTGGGATTTATATCAAAACATTATGGCTAAGACAGATATTAGCGTTCGTTGCTATCTCTTTTCTTTTTCTGATGAAGCAGTTAAATTTTCAACATGCTGCTCAATCTATGATTATTGTTAATCTTGCTGTGGGCAGTATCGTTGGATTTCATATTTTCAAGGATTTAAATCTTCGACGACTTGTCGTTTCTTCTGGTGAACAACTTGATATTATCAAAAGCTTTCTTTCCTCAACCAGATGGCTTATAGTTTATTTTTTTACATTAACAGCATTTCAGAGGTTGGATGTCTTTATGTTATCACATTTATCAACCGAAAGAGAACTTGCAAACTATGGAATTGCTTTTCGATATTATTCACTGGCTTTGCTCCTACTAGGTTCAATTCATGCGGTTCTGCTTCCTCAATTCTCAAAGATTGAAATGCAGGATGCTGCAAAACAACGTCAATTTGCCCTTAAATGGCTGAAAATAGTGGTATGGATAATAATACCTATTACAATTATTGACGCTTTCGGTAAGCCTTTATTTATATGGGTAAATGGTGTGCAATATGAAAAGGCTTTTTATATCTTTGTGGTTTTTTCCATAGGCGTGTGGCTCAGTCTGATGTTTAGCCCTTTGGTAAATGTATTAATGAGCAGAAAGGCTTTCAAATTCCTCTTCCTGTTATCATTATGTGCCTTGATTTTGAATTTCACTGGCAATTACCTGCTTATCCCACTTTGGGGAGGAGTAGGGGCGGCAGTGGTGACGATATTTTCACATAACTTTCTAATTCAGGGATTGATTTTAATAAAGGTGTTAAGAGATGCTTAAGGTTAAACAAGTTAAAAGAGAAGTCAGTAAAGCTGTTCAAGAAACGAGGGAGGAACTAAAGCCATTTTTGGAAAAATTAGATATCGAAAAGATCTCCAAACATAATCGTGGATATTTAAGATATGCTCAAGATCCAGTGAAGCATTTTATAGATGGAGAACTAATAAGATATTTGCACACGGTAAATTTCATTTATTCTTATTTCCCAAAATCAACACGCATATTGGATATAGGCTTCTTCATACCTGTTGTACCTATAGGGCTTTCAAAATTAGGCTTTAAAGTTAGTACGATTGAGAAGTTATCTTATTATGAAGGTGCGTTAGATAAAATAATCTCTTTTGTAACGGAGAAGTATGGCATAAAAGTAATAGATTTCGATTTATTTAAGGATAATTCTGCTAGTTTAATGCATCAGTTTGATGTAGTGCTCCTCCTAGCAATTCTAGAACACCTTAATGGGACCCCTATGTATCTTTTAGAAATAACGAGGCAAATTGTAAATCCTGATGGTTATGTAATAGTGGAAGTTCCCAATATTGAATCCTTGAGCAAACGTTTAACTTTCTTAATCAAGGGCAAACTCCCATATCCTCCATTTGAGGATTACTTTTATTCGGAATATCCATTCTCTGGGCACAATAGAGAATATACTATTAGCGATCTCAAATATGCTTTAATTAAAAGTGGATTTGACTTAGTCCGATTAGAAATTTTCCATCATAATGCTTTGAAACGTCGAAGCTTAAAGGGCAATATGATATATATTTTGGAGTTAATTGGTCCTGCATCATGGAGACCTAATATTTGGGCAGTAGCTCGCCCTAAATCTTATCATAAACGTTTCGAAAGGCATCATGATCATGAGATTGTTAAGAAAAATTAAAATGAAATTCAAACGATTATGTTACCTCTGGCTTAATAAGGCTCAAGCTAAAGTGAATCCTACATACTCAACTCGAAATTGGGAAGTAGATAGCTTGCAGGTTATCGATCTGTATACCCTCCCAAGTTCTTATAATAAGATAATCTTCCAGGAGGAACAGGTATCTAAACATTTATTTGATCTACTTGGCTCGGGTGAGGTTAGGGTCCATTATAGATTGGGCGATGAGGAAATGGAGGAGCATAAATACCCTCCGTTAAAAGTGGCCTTTGATTTCGACCAAAAAGGGCTATGGCTTAGGAGATTCATAAATAGAACCAATCAGGCTTATTCACGAAAGGTATGGAAGTTTCTGAAATCCATAAACCCATTATATGAGCCTATAGACTGGCAGTTGGATTTTAAGTCCGGATATCGATGGTATAACAAGACCTTTTACGCCGACATACGTTACGGACATAAGCTTGGAGTGGATGTAAAGGTACCGTGGGAGATCTCTCGATTCCAGCATCTTTCAGTGCTGGGGCTTGACTATAAAGCAACGAAGGATATGAAATATGCCCTTGACTATGTTTCACAGATACTTGACTGGATCGCAACAAACCCTCCAATGTTTGGAGCCAACTGGAAATGCACGATGGATGTGGCGATAAGGGTATCTAACTGGCTGTTCTGGTTTGGATGTATCAGGGATTGGGTTGAGCGTCAAGAATGGGGAGATGAATTTTACAAGATATTTATGGGTTCACTTTATGATCATCTGAAATTCATATCGGAGAATCTCGAGTGGGGCGAGGCAATGACTACGAACCATTACTTGTCGGATATCGCCGGGCTTTTAATTTTAACCTATTCCACGGAGAACATCTTCCCTGAAAGCAAAAGGCTGAGAAAGTTCGCTTTGGAGGAACTCAAAAAGGAGGTTTTCAAACATGTTTATGACGACGGCTGCGATTTTGAGGCATCTACTTGTTATCACCGTTTGGTGGTGGAGCTTTTCTTTTTTAGCACTTTACTTGTGGTGATAAATGATAATAATTTCAACGGTGAAAATCACAGAGAGATTACACAAGATATTTTTGGAAAAGAATATAATGATAAACTTTACAAGATGTTTGATGCTGTATTATATTTGCTTAAGCCAAATGGCAGGATGCCTCAGATAGGCGACAATGATTCCGGACAGTTGTTTAAGTTGTATTCAAGGGAAGTTTTAGATATGAGATATCTACTTTCTCTTGGAGCTGTTTTCTTTAAAGAATCAAAATGGAAAATAAAGGAGTTTTTTAATTCTGATGAAGATATTGCAGAGGTTTTAATCATCTATGGCGTAAAAGGTAAAGAAATATGGGAATCTCTGGAGTGGAACTCTATTAAAAACATAAAATCAAAAGCATTTCTTGATTCAGGTTGGTATGTGATGAGGGATAGTAAAAATTACTGCATAATTTCCTGCGGTCAAAATGGGCAAAATGGCAATGGGGGACACTGCCATAATGATAAATTGAGCTTTGAGTTGTGTATAGATGGAGTGGATGTAATTGTTGATCCCGGCACCTATGTTTATACTCCAGCACTAGAATGGAGAAACAAATTTAGAGGCACTGCCTTTCATAACACAGTAATGATTGATGGAGAAGAGCAAAATAGGTTTGCTAACTATAATTTGTTTAGTATGGGGAAGGATGCACAAACAAAAGTTGTAAAATTTGAGATTGGAAAAGATACGGATATTTTTGTAGGTGAGCATTATGGATATAATAGGTTAAAGAAACCTGTTGCCCATCAAAGGGAAATGAAATTTTATAAAAAGAAAGGGTTGCTTGAAATTACAGATAGTTTTAGCGGAGAAGGAGAACATAATTTAGAATGGAATTTTATTTTTTCACAAGAGGTTAAGCAAGATATAAATATTTTTTCCGACAAACTTAAATGGGATAAAAAAACTGCTTATTATTCCTCTGAATATGGAATAAAATTTAAAACCAAAAGATTTAATGCAAAAGTGTTGAAGGGATTGACAGAAAAAAAAGAACAATTTGTAGTTATTTTAAACAATATGATAGATTGAGGAGAAAAGTAAAAATGAAAGAAGTCAGTAATTGTCCTTGTTGTAAATCATTTTCTATAAGCCTGAAAAAGACGTTGTGTTTTAATTATCCTGGAGAGGATATTAAGAGTAATCTGCAAGATATCTCTTATGTTAGGCGGTGGATATTTTTTGAAAAAATATCAAAAACTCGTCAGTCTGCTAAATTTAAAGTAATGATTTGTAATCAATGTGGTTTTATGTTTTTAAACCCAAGACTTACAGAAAAAGAAATAAAAATAAAATACCAAACAACTAATGAATTAGGTGATGTAAAGTTAAGGTATTCTCTAAACCCTCCTCGCCATTTAGATAAAAGAGGGCTAAGAATTTACAAATTAGTAAAGCAACATTTTCCTGAAAAACTAGAAAATAATAATATTTTAGACTATGGAGGATCTTGGGGATATAATCTAAATCCTTTTATAAAAAATAATAAGTGTTATATATTGGACTATGAAAAATGGGAGAATTATAAAAGTGGGATAAAATATATTGGACGTGATTTTTATGATTTACAAAATAATGATTTTTTTGATATAATATTGATTCTGCATACTTTAGAGCACGCAATTGAGCCTTACTTATTTTTAAAAGAAGCAATTAGTCATCTTTCAGAAAATGGATTACTTTATGTAGAAGTACCATTAGGTGTTTTTCGTGAATATTCGTATATTGGTGAACCTATCACACATCTTAATTTTTTTTCTGAGGAGTCCCTTGTTAAATTATTCTAAGGGGGTATCTCCTTGACTCAGGCAATGAATGGATCTCGTATATTTATACAGCCTTACCTCCGCTTCTTGCTCCCAAGCGCACCGATGGTTTTCCAAGACAAGTATCAATGCAGTCCGAATA
>SDBT01014780.1_pt1 | contig 12428 bp, 10 predicted proteins | sample 2277101 | NCBI WGS metagenome assembly SDBT01 (sample SAMN10404973, study PRJNA504765) | marine sediment metagenome | isolation source: marine sediment core GS10_PC15, 103 cmbsf | place: Arctic Ocean: Southern Knipovich Ridge | collected 2010
ACTGATTGACAACTCCACAATGCAAAAAACCGCTTCCTGCCACACGGCAGTGGCAATGGAACGAGTGCTTCATTTAAAGCCTAAAGCCGGTAGCCCCCAACTCGAAGCTGGCACAGCCATGCACAAAGCATGGGAGGCTTTATTACCCGGATTCTATTGGCTTACATGGGGAACGTTTTTTCTGGGGCTAGCAGAATCGATCATCTATGGTATTTACATCGCTCTGGTAATCGTTCCCCTGTACAATTATTTCAACGGAAAATTTTATAAGCGTGAAGTCGATTAAAATCAGTGGAGCACGTGCCACAATTGCGCGGTCGCCGTACAGAGGACGTGAATGATACTAAGCAGAGGCAGATTCGGATGAAAGAGATGGTCAATATCATTGGAGCCGGTCCCGCCGGGTTGGCATCTGCAATCGTCCTACGCAGGCATGGAATCCCGGTCAGGGTGTTTGAACAGGATCGAGAGGTCGGCAGTCGATTCAGCGGCGATTTCCAGGGACTCGAAAACTGGAGTTCCGAAAAAGGTGTTATGGAGGTATTCGCCGAATTGGGCATTGAGATGAATTTCGAATATGCGCCTTACTACGTCGGTACGGTAGTCGTCGCTGGCATGGAGCCTCTTGAGGTAAAATCAGACAGGCCATTCTTCTATCTTGTAAAGAGAGGTGCTATGCCGGGAAGCCTTGATACGGCCCTTAAGGCGCAGGCCCTGGGGCTTGGAGCCGAGATATTCTTTGGCAAACGCTTCGAAAAGTTCGAGGGAAAAGCAATCGTGGCGACCGGCCCCAAAGGGGGCGATATCATTGCTGCAGGCATAACATTCGATACGGATACAGAGGACAGAGCGATCGTCGCGTTTGACGACCGTATGGCACCGAAGGGCTATGCGTATCTGCTAATTAATCAGGGGCGTGGGACGATAGCTACTGTTGTTTATCAGGAATTCCGTAAGGCAGAATATTACAGTACGAAAGCTCTTATGTTTTTCAGGGACCAACTGAAGATTGACGTCAGAAACGAGAAACGGTTTGGAGGCTATGGGAATTTCTTCCTCCGTGAGACGCAAGTACGCCACGGGAAACTCTTTATCGGCGAGGCGGCTGGATTTCAAGACTGCCTCTGGGGGTTTGGCATCAGGTATGCGGTATTGTCGGGATATTTGGCCGCCAGGAGCATAATTGAAGGTTCGGATTATGATGCGCTATGGAAGCTGGAACTGAAGTCGATGCTCGAGACCTCGCTTGTCAATAGATATCTATTTCAAAAAATAGGTCAGAAAGGCTATAACTATCTGTCGAAGAGATTCGCAAACGGCAGTCCTCGCGTTCTTTTGAAGAGTCATTACAACCGTTCTTTCATGAAACATCTGCTTTTCCGCCCGGCAACCAGACAATATAAAAGCAGGGTCAAGGATAGAGTTTGTAATCACGAAGATTGCGCCTGCGTTTGGTGCAGATGCGTTAAGAAGCATGCTCATAACTCTCGCATCGGAACAGAGCAGGTTATTTTATAGTCTCTTTATAAAAGGAATTTTCAAAATGATCAACAGGAAAAGTAAGCCTATCTGGATAGAAGAACAGGACGACGATTTTGGGATGGGCGAAAGCAAGGAGCAGGTTCGATGATCACAAGAGATCCTGTTTGTAGAATGGAGATCACAATAGAGTCTGCCGAATCGAAAACATCTCTGGCAGGCAAGGATTATTACTTCTGTTCCGAGTCGTGCCATGAGAAATTCGTGGCAGATCCGGAAAGTTATCTTGAGATATTACAGGATTCAATTCGGATCAATCAAGGAAGTGACTTGGAAAAAGAAGAATATCCAACCCGAACTTCTGGTTTTGATAGCAAATCGTTGCTGATAAACCTGGAGTTGCCAATAATAAGAATGGAGTGCTTCAGGTGTGCATCGACTGTAGAGAATGCGTTGCGCTCAGTAGAGGGTGTAAGGGAAGCCCACGTCAATTATTCAGAGGAGAAGGCTCATGTGACCTTCGATTCGTCTATAACTGATTTCGAAATTATAAACGGTGCCGTTAAAGAGGCAGGATATAGAATCGGATATGCGAGGATGCAAGTTGTTATCGAGGGCATTCACTGCGCTTCCTGCGTTTCCACCATTGAGGCGGCTCTGCGACAGACTCCCGGAGTATTGAGCGCTTCAGTTAATGTGGCAGGTGGGAAAGCATTTATTGACTATATCCCGGAAAAGACCAGAATCAGAAACATCCTTAGAGCAGTGGAATCTTCCGGATATAAGGCGAAAGTGGCGAAACAGGATGATTCCGGGGACCGGGCTGAACATGGCCAAAACGAAGAATATAAGAGATTAACCCGCAAATGGATTTTCGCCGCCGTAATTGCAGCGCCGGTGATGTTGTTAGGCTTTCCCAGCCTGTTTCCCCTTCTGAGGGATTTATCACTGGCGACTATGCGGATATTGTGGATGTTGTCCGGCATTGCAACGCTGCCGGTGTTGTTCTGGTCCGGAGGACATTTCTTCAGGGGAGCCATTGGAGCAATCAAGCGACATTCGGCCGATATGAATACGTTGATCGCATTGGGGACATCCGCCGCCTGGATCTATTCCGGCGTTGCTCTTCTTTTTCCTGAACTTTTTCCCGAGGGTACCGCGGAGCCCTTTTACGATGTTGTTGGCGTTGTTATAGCTTTGGTTGTCCTGGGGCAGGCCCTCGAGCTTCGCGCAAAGGGAAAGACGTCGGAGGCGATTAAAAAACTAATGGGGCTGCAACCGAAAACAGCCCGCGTAGTGCGAAACGGAAACGAGATAGACATCCCGGTGGAAGAGGTGCTGGTAAATGATATTGTGGTAGTCAGGCCGGGAGAGAAGATTCCTGTGGACGGTGTAATAGAAGAGGGTTCTTCGGCGGTTGATGAATCGATGATAACCGGCGAATCAATGCCGGTGGAAAAACATGCGGGAGACGATCTGATCGGCGCTACTATCAATAAAACCGGGTCTTTCAAATTCAAGGCGACGAAAGTCGGCAAGGATACGGCGCTGGCTCAAATCATCAAAATGGTTCAGGCGGCGCAGGGTTCGAAAGCTCCCATTGCCAAACTGGCAGATAAGGTCTCCGGTTATTTCGTTCCCGTGGTCATCATGATTGCCACTCTTGCTTTTATTGTCTGGTTTGATTTCGGACCTTCACCGGCTCTCACCTATGCATTGGTTACGGCGGTTACGGTCCTTATAATTGCCTGTCCATGCGCCCTGGGATTGGCTACGCCGATTTCATTGATGGTCGGAATAGGAAAAGGCGCTGAGAATGGGATTTTAATCCGAAGCGGCGAGGCTCTCCAGACGGCACAAGCACTTGACACGATAGTCCTGGATAAAACAGGCACTATCACTCGCGGAGAACCGGTGTTAACAGATATCATTGCTCAGAATGGCTTTGAGGAACGGGAGGTTTTACAATGGGCCGCTTCAGTTGAAAAAGGTTCTGAGCATCCATTGGGCGAAGCAATCGTATCCGCTGCTCAGCAAGAGGGGTTGGAGCTAAAAGCACCAGAAGGATTCAAAGCCATTCCCGGATACGGCGTGAGAGCAATACTGGAACAAGCCACCGTACTTTTAGGAAATATCAGGCTGATGCAGGATAACGGAATTGAGTTGGATCGAGCCGAATCAGAAGTGGAAAGATTGGCTGAGGACGGCAAGACTCCGATGTTTGTCGCCGTAAATGGCCAGTTGGCAGGAGTGATCGCCGTCGCCGACGTGGTTAAAGAGGACTCGGCTAAAGCGATTGTTTCATTAAAACGAATGGGTCTCGAGATCGTGATGCTTACTGGAGATAACAAACGGACCGCGGAGGCCATTAGTCGAAAGGTTGGCGTGGACCGGGTATTGGCCGAGGTATTGCCTGAGGATAAAGCTCACCAGATACATCTTCTGCAGATAGAGGGCAAAAAAGTAGCAATGGTGGGTGACGGTATAAATGATGCCCCTGCTTTAGCTCAGGCGGATGTTGGAATTGCCATTGGAACCGGCACTGACGTTGCCATTGAAGCCTCCGATATCACCCTCATCAAAGGAAGCTTACAGGGGGTAGCAGTGGCGATTCAGATCTCGAAAGCGACTATGAAGAATATAAGGCAAAATCTGTTTGGTGCGTTTTTCTATAATTCGGCGGGAATCCCTATAGCCGCAGGGGTCTTATATCCATTCTTCGGCATACTGTTATCTCCGCTCATCGCCGGGGCCGCCATGGCATTCAGTTCGGTTACCGTGGTTACAAACGCCAACCGACTCAGAAGTTTTAAACCGAAGGGGGCATAATATGACGACCATGCAAATATTAGTGACAGTCGGCGGTATAGGGTTCATGATATGGATCGCGTGGTATTTCTGGTTTTCTACCAGAGTCGCCGTGAAAGCAACCGTAGCCGGTAAAAGGCAGGAGGTGATGATTACGGTCAAAGGAGGGTATACGCCGGATATCATTGTAGTTAAAGCTGGCCTGCCGGTAAGGCTGAATTTCAACCGTCAGGAGACATCGGCCTGTTCGGAAATGGTGGTCTTCCCGGATTTTAACAAGAGCGCTTACTTGCCGACGGATCAGATTGTGTCGCTCGATGTACTTCCAGAAAAACCAGGAGAATATGAATTTTCGTGCCAGATGGGAATGTTAAGAGGAAAACTGATAGCGGAATGATAAAGAAGAAAATCAATTAACCCCGATTTAAGGAGAAGAATGTGCCAAATTTCCATCCCATACTGGTCCATTTCACAATAGCCTTGTTTTTCACATCTGTTGTACTCGATGTGATCGGCTATCTTGCCAGGAGGGAGTCTTTAAAGATTGTCGGGTGGTGGAATTTGCTTTTAGCCGGCATGTTTGCTGTGCCTACCGTGATTACGGGATTAGTTGCTGAAGCTTCTTTACCGCACACCGACGAGGCCCACCGCCTGATGGAGATTCACAAAATCCTCGGGCTGATTGTTCTGGGAGCATTGATTTTGCTTGTTATCTGGAGAGGTTTTAACCGTGGGGCGTTACCTCCAAAGTTATCGGGTTTGTTCTTGTTGGTTGGCATCGTCGGTCTAAGTGTAATGGTCGCTGGAGCGTATTACGGCGGCGAGATGGTATACGTTCACGGTATGGGGGTGGCTCCAATGATGGAACAAATGGCCTCAGGCCATGATCATTCGGGACACGAGCACAATGGCGAAGAAGCTCAAGCTGCCCGGGGACATCATGAGGGGATGGCCGCCAAGGAAGCTTACACTTGTCTGATGCATCCAGAGGTAACCTCCGACGAACCGGGGAATTGCCCTAAATGCGGCATGACCCTGCAGGGATATTCCCTGGCTTACGAACATCGTGAAGAAGCTATGCAGGGAATGCTGGACGATGCTCATGAGGAGAAAGAGCAATCAAACGACAACGACAACCATCATGACCATAGCGGGCATGAACATTAGATCGACACGTTCCTATTGGAGGTGGAACAAAGATGAAATCAACCCTGCATATCGCGCTTGAGACCTTTCCTGATTATATCCTCAAAGAGGCTGAAATTCTAGTCGCTTCACTAGGGGAGATAGCTCCCAATTCAGATTATATTTACTTGAGGCTCGGTAAAAACAATATCCTGTATCAGGTGGAATTTCGCGTGGATTATATCGGAGAACATCTCTCATCTCTGTCTAAATCGCGCTATCTTAAAGACGCCCTGGAGGATTCATTTACTAAGATCTTGAATCTGCTGTACTCATTCAACTCCCCCCCAGAAGACGAAAGCCCTGCAGAGGTAACATCCGATGAGAGTCGGAGTGAATGACAGAAGCGAATCTGTCAAGCGTCGCAGTTTTATAGATTCTCTATTATTTGGCGGAGTGGCGGCGTTATTTTTCGCTACGGTTTATCCCATTATAAGGTTTGTCATTCCTCAGAAAACAAAAGATTCTTCAGAACGGATGGTCCGGGCAGCGAAAGTGGATGAATTACAGCCAAATTCAGGTAAGATATTTAAATTTGGAAACAGCCCGGCAATCCTAATTAAAACGCCCAGAGGCGAGCTAAAGGCGTTTACCGCAGTATGCACTCATCTGGGATGCACCGTTCAATACAGAGTGAACCTGGAGCATATCTGGTGTGCCTGTCATAATGGCCATTTCGACCTAAACGGCATGAATATAGCCGGTCCTCCACCCAGGCCACTTGAAGAATATGACGTTGCGGTTAAGGGAGACGATATTTTCGTATCTAAAACCTAGAGGCGAAAAAGGAGAAGGTCGATGTCCAATGATCATATAAATAAATCCAGGATTTTCACCGCTGTTATGCTGATATCGTCCTCTGTTCTCATGCTTGAGGTTGGCTTGACTCGAATATTCTCGGTTCTCTTCGACTACCACTACACCTTTTTGGCGGTCTCCATGGCTCTATTGGGATTAGGATTGGGAGGCGTATTTTTCCAGATAAAATTGGATGCCAAACCCTATATGCATACATTTCTAAATTTGACGGGTGTCTTGTTCGGTATGACACTTATGATATTCGTGTTTTCTATTACGGCTGTATCATCGCTGGCAAATTTCTACTTTGTGATCGCGGTCTCATTTTTGCCGTTCTTTCTCGCAGGGACTTTTTTATCATATTGTTTCAAAGAAATGGCCTCCTCCAGCGGAACATTATTCGCCCTCGACATGTTGGGAGCTGCTATCGGAGTATTTGCGTTCCTCAATTTTATAAAGCTTGGCGGGATCGCCGTACTGCTGATTTCGTCACTTATAGCTTCCCTCGTCTCGATCATTTTGATTACCGGCAAGAATAGAAGAAACTCACAGGTTCTTGTATCCCTTGTCACTGTAGCCATCGCTGTTGTCTTGTTTCTGAATTTAACAACGGGCATCCCCGGTGAGATCGATCTTCTCCCGTCTTACCATAAAGAGATGTATCATGTTTTCAATCATCCTTCTTACAACTCTGAGATTGTGGCAACGAACTGGAGCTCTTTCGGCAGGACAGATTTAGTACGAAACGCAAGGAATCCAGATGAGATGGTATTCTTCATTGATGGGTCGGCTGGCTCGGCGATGTATAGGTTTAACGGTGATTATACAGATTCAACATTTAATCGAAAGCTCTTACGCCTGAGAGAGTTTCCGGGCTACATGGCGGTTTCCTTGATTCCTCCCGAGGAGAAAAAAAGCGCTTTGGTCATAGGCCCCGGAGGGGGGCGGGACGTGCACGTTTTGAAATTGGGAGGGGTGAAAGACGTAACGGCGGTTGAGATTAACGGAGACTTGATAAAACTCGGGCGTAATTACGGTGACTATAACGGCGGCATTTTCAGCGGGCTCGATGATATCACCTTTGTGGAGGATGAAGGAAGAAGCTTTCTGAGAAGATCGGATGATCTGTTCGATATCATATACTTGAGCATACCGGTTGTGAAATCGAGCCGCAGCCCGGGAGGATTTGCGCTTTCGGAAAACTATTTATTTACGGTGGAATCATTTCGGGATTACATAAGACATCTCAAGAAGCATGGGCGGCTAATAATCGTCGCCCATAATGGACTGGAGATATACAAGTTGGCCTTTTCGGGTCTAAAGGCGCTTGAAGAGGAAGGCATCATTCCAAAGGAAGGCTTGAAACATATTTACATAGCGGGTTTTTTAACTAATCCTCTCATAGTGATAAAGAGATCAAAATTAGAGAGATACGAGGCCGAGGAAATACACAAAGCATTAATGGCATCAGACCTCAGCTTCCCTTCGAGCACATATATACCCTTTGTTTCTCAACATAAACAGGTTATCGAAACGCAATTAGGAATTTCCGTTGAATCGCCGATGCTTATCCAGGGTTTCATTGATATAGAGCAGGGGAAATATAGCCCTGAAGAGGTGATAAAAGCTGTTGAATATAATTTACGACCTCCAATGGATGATTCTCCCTTCTTCTACAACATGGACAAGAATGCTCCAGGCGCTATAATGTTTATGATCTTGACCTCCAGCGCAATTTTATTAATCCTGTTCTATTCAGGGAATAAGGGATTATCACGGCAGGATAAAAAAAAGAGATTTCTTTTCCGAATCCTGTTTTTTTCGTTAGGAGCGGGGTTTATGCTCTTAGAGATCCCCTTGATCCAGAAATATATCTTATTCCTGGGCAAGCCGGTATACTCGCTCTCGGTGCTGTTGGTAGCATGTTTTAGCGGAGCAGGGATAGGAAGCTATCTGAGCGGCAAGGTTAATGTTAATTTTACCAGGAAAATCATAATTTCGCTGGCGTCTATCATAGCCTTGACCAGTTTCCATTTAATTGCAGCGCCAGTTATTTTTGATAATTATCTGGACAAAGCTATTGCTTTTAGAATCGCGATCAGTGCAGGCCTCATTTTTCCACTCGGCTTTTTCCTGGGAATACCGTTTCCCACGGTAATAAAATTCCTGCATGAGAATAAACTGACTCAGCAAATCCCGTATCTCTGGGGTATTAATTCAATCAGTGCATTGTTCGGTTCTGTAACTGCCATTGGGCTGGCAATAGAAATAGGCTATCGCGCCAGCCTGATTGGCGGGATGATTTTATATGTAACTGCGCTTTTCACAGCCCTGATTGCGGCAAAGGATAGAAGAACAGAAGTCAACGGCAGTGGGCTTTTGAAGAGATAGGAGGCAAATGTGCATGGGTCTTACGATTATGGGCTCTGGGGAATGGTCTTGATTAATATTGCGATTTTTGGGGTTTTCGTATTGAGTTACCTCAAGCCGAAAGGTAAGTACGAATGGCGATCCATGGGAGTATTTTCAGCGTTTGTAGTAGCCTTATTTGTAGAGATGTATGGGTTCCCCCTGACAATATACTTCCTGCTCTCTATCTTCGGGAGTAAAGTCGGCCTTGACGATCCTTTTCTTCACGTCAACGGCCACTTACTGGGAAGCCTTTTTGGTGCTCCTACCTGGGTAAAATGGTTTATATGTCTGGGCGGTTCCTTTGTTATGCTGTCGGGCTTGATCATCATGGGAAAAGCATGGAAGCAGATCCACGCTGGAAAAGGCCAGCTGATAACCGATGGTGTCTATGCCAGGATCCGTCACCCCCAATATTCGGGATTATTTTTGATCACCGTTGGCATGCTGATTCAGTGGCCTACGCTTTTGACCCTGATAATGTGGCCCATTCTGATGTTTTCATACTACCGGCTGGCGATGAGAGAAGAGAAGGAAATGGAGAGGCATTTTGGGCACGAATATCGCGAATATAAATCTGAAGTACCTTCTTTTGTACCTAGTCTTTCATGAATGCGCGTTAGGGAGAGAAACTATAACTGCGAAAACCAGTGAGAATTTGGCTGGCGTTTACGACAGAGCGAGGCTTCGGGTATACAAGAAATAAAATGCTTGACCTTGTTTACTATAGGTAGTAGCAATGCGGTTCACGAATTTTGGAGGTTTTGATATGAAACGAACAGCCTTTGTCTTGCTTGTCCTCGGAATTGCCGTCTTTCCTTTCAACGGATGTACGATGCTGGGAATGCATGGAATGGGGCACAATTCTGCACGACATGATCATCAGCCTGTTAGAACACTCATCAGAGAATTACAGAACGACGATGCCACAGTTGCCGTAGAGTTCTCAACATTTTCAGCAAGTCAGGAATCTATGATTTCTGTAAGCGTCAGGGATACGAAAAGTGGCCAACCGATATCCGGCGCATATATCACAGTCTTAATTGAAAAAGTAGAAAGAGCTACTGCTGAAGGAGAAGAACATCGTGAAATTATAGTTTCAGAACCATTATTGGAGGAGCCAGGAAAAATGGGGACTTCTCGTTTGCGTCATAGGTTTGACAGGCAAGGTTTGTATGAAATTACTGTTAAGGCCTGGGTTAGCAACGACGATATGGCTGTTCCACCGCTGATCATCAGCATAGCTCACGAAGTTGCGCATCCGGAGAGTCCGATGCATCACATGGGAATTACATCTATAGCTATTCTCGGCGGGATAGGAATGGCACTGTTGATGATCGTTATGATGGTAGGGCCTTTTCACTAATCTAAACGGGTCAAGGATTGCCGGAAGTTGCTTCATGTCCCACAACTCAATTTTTTCATCTCGTCCATGATCTTAGTTCGCCAGGGATATCTGGTATCTTCACAAAACGAAATTCCCTCCCCCCCGCCAAGAATCCCGCGTCAACAATACGATAATATGAAGAGACCGCTTCGGGGAGTGTGTCTGATAAATCTTTAATTAACAACCACGCCATAGCGTGGTTAATTTTAAACCCGCGTGGTGCAGTTTTCGAACGCCACTTGGTACGATTTTAGGCTGGCGATTACGATGCCGGAAAAAACAGAGAAATATGGACTCAAGTTAAAGAAAGACGACCTTATTTTAGCTCAAAATCTGTCTTGACAAACGGGGGGAAGCTAAATCATTATATGTAGTCATGTCATTATTGTGAATTGAAATCAGTAATGCATTCCAATAGGAGGAAAAAGATGATTACCATTAAAAGATGTCTTACGATTATTTCAACTTCCATTTTATTGTTATTTTGCTTTCGCTCCATAATGTACGGTTATCCTGAAGAAAAAATGGAAGTATCTAATGTTGGTGAGATTCTGCTAAGGATGGCTGAGGGATTTAAGGCAAAGATTGATGACAAATTTAGAATCTTAGCCCAGTTTGACATTGAAGGAACAGATGCTTCTTGGCATGTTATTGTTGAACCGGGTCGAAATGTAACCGTGGGCAGAGGTCCATATAGTAATGCCCAATATTTTTTTCAAATCAATGCCGATACGCTACAGTTGATTGCGGATGGAAGGTTGACAGGAATGACTGCTGCCGGTAAGGGCTCGGGATCTGATTATGCACCGTTGGATCTAAAGTTAGCTGATGGTATGGAGTTCACCACAGAAACCAGAATTCTACTTTATACTTTCATTCAGCATTTCTTCAACCTTTCCAATCCGGAGAAAATCTTATTGGGCGAGCAATACTCTCGTATAGTTCACGGAGGTCACGTAATATCTCTATATTACCATCCGGGTTTCCGCAGTGCTTGGTATATGATTAAAAAGGGTGAAAGAATGAACGAGCCGGGTGATACTAATCCATTTCCGCAGACATTTATTTTCATCGCGGGAGAGGGCTTGGCGAAGATTGGCGATAAGACAGTCAAAGTCAAAGCCGGCGAATCTTATTATATTAGACCTGGCTCCGATCATGTCGTCTGGACCGAAAACGATGAACCATTAGTCTTAATTTGGCTCGCCTGGGGTGAAGGAGCCTGAGTTTTCTGCTTTTAAAATCTTTAAATAGGCAATTACATCTGAGAATGTTCCTGCGTTACGGCACCATTATCCTGCCCGCAATAGTTATACCACATTTTAAGTTAGTGCTTCCATACTTTTATACTGGACCGATTTATGGGGGGCAGTATACAGAGTTCTTTAAACATCCAGGCGGGACCGTTAGCAAGTGCCTGACACCTCGAGACTGACCTCCTGAAACCGGACTGTCGAATATTCTCAAATTTTAGTGAATATTCTCCAATGAATTTATCTCGGAAGCGCATATAATCGACAAATGCGCTATATATCAAGGCCTTAGCCCATATCGCATTCCGGCACGATAATTGCATCCTATAGCGGACGTGGCTACGCTCCAGACTAGTGGATTGCATGATATCGGCTAAACATGTCAGCCGGTGCAAGGCCGAAAGTGGCCGCAAGGTAATGATATTGCAATGATGATGCTACAGAGAAAGACCATCAGCTACTCCTTATGATCAGATTATTCCTTCATAGCATCAGGTACCGCTGGTTTGAGTATCTCGCCGGCGCCACGGTGGTGGCTGTCGTCGTTGCGGCACTAATCGTTCAGCGTTCGCTTTCGGCGTCTGCCGAGAGTCAGATCCATGATCTCTCCCACAATCTCGGCAAGAACATGCTGGTGGTGCCGGCGGGGACCGATTTGTTCGATTTTTACACCTTGCGTTATGGTAGCGCTACGATGCCGGATAACTACCCGGAGAAGATTCGCTCCTCTGAATTGGGCCGGCATATCCGGGCCATAACGCCACAGCTTTTCGGAAGCCTGGAGGTCGATGGTGTTCACTTGACCGTGGTTGGTCAGAGCAGGCCTCGACGAGCATCCCGTTCCCCGGGGTCTTCCGCGCCATCTGTCGTGCTGGGAGATGAGGCAGCGCTTCGCCTGGGTCTGGCCCGGGGTGACACGCTGATAGCAGGCGATGTTCCCCTGGTTGTGACACGGGTGACTTCCTCGGTGCCTGACGGTTTCGACATGGCCGTATTCACTGAGCTCTCCGTGGCCCAGGAAATCCTGGGTCGGCCGGGGGTCATTAATGCAATGCGGATGGGAGGCTGCTGGTGCAGAACAGACGTTCCCGCACTGGCCGCCCAGGTAC
>SDBT01014781.1_pt1 | contig 12428 bp, 8 predicted proteins | sample 2277101 | NCBI WGS metagenome assembly SDBT01 (sample SAMN10404973, study PRJNA504765) | marine sediment metagenome | isolation source: marine sediment core GS10_PC15, 103 cmbsf | place: Arctic Ocean: Southern Knipovich Ridge | collected 2010
TTTCCGCCTTCGCCCCTTTATTGAGCCATCAGAACAAACACCATATACGCGATACCTACCATAATTAGTATCGCTATCACGGCGACTACCAGCATCTTCGAACTCCCCGTCGAGACCGGTATGCGATTACGCGCCGCCAGGCTGTCTACGTACTGCTTGGCTTCTTTCAGCGCCAGGCCGGAGCGATAGCGGACCATCTTAACCGCTTCGACGTATTTACCGGTCCGTAAAACCCTGATGACGTCGCCTTCGTAATCCGGTCGGTGGATATGCCGGTACGGATCAACGACGACCATACTACCGCAATGTTGGCATTTTATCTCTTCGACCCCGTACGAATAATCTAACGACGCTCCACAGGAAGTGCATATTATTTCTTGAACCATTTCGTATCCTTCGTTTAATAGGAGAAAAGAACTACGTCAAGTATTAGAGTATAATAGCCCGACGGCCCTATTTCAATCGGAAAAAGCGATAGCGGATACGGCGGCGCAACTTCACCCCTAATCCGTCGATTAACCACGACTACTATATTTACTACCCTCGTAGGGTCGTACCTTCAATTGCGAACACCATAAACCGAATAATGCGAATTCGTAATATTGAATACTGATTGTGGCCAGACATGCAAGGTCAGGCCCTACGAAAAATCTGGATAAGCATTCACCAATCAGGTGCGATTATACGATTTAATAACTCCTTCCGTACTATCTATTATCGGGTTCAATACGAAACCGACTTACGGATTAGGGTCACCGCCTTACTTGACCCTCAATCGTTATTGTGCTAATATCCGCGTAATCACCTGTAGATAGCAACCGGCAGGTGGCGGTTATATAGATAATAGATGAACCCCTGGCCGATCATTCGTTTCGATTATCGAGTAACATCTGCAGAGCGCGGGTTACATAGAACAACGGTAAATAAGCGCTCCAAAGGGCGCCCGGAAAATAGAAGGAGAACCAAATTGAAAAAGATATTATTGTACGTTGTATTGGCTTCCGCTCTTCTATTGGCCGCCGGATGCGGCGAGGATGAACCGCCGTACGTCGCGGTCTGGAGCATCTACCAGGCCCCCGAAATTGGGGGAGTATCTCTGAACGGAGTGGATGGGACTACCCGCGACGTTGCCTGGGCAGTTGGCGATGATGGCCTGATGATGTCCTATTATGGCACAGACTGGTCGGATTATGCATCGAGCCCAACCTCATGGAACCTGTACGGCATTGACATTGGATACGACGGCACGGGATGGGCCGTCGGGGCGGCGGGGACCGTACTCTCTATGAGTGGCGGGATATGGACTGTTGAGCCGCCCGTAACGGGTGCAGATTTATACGGCGTTGCAAAAGACGCGCTCGGTGGAGCCTGGGCGGTTGGCGACAGCGGTACGGTGCTCCGTTACGACGGCGCTAATTGGGCGGCGGTAAATCATTCACTGACGACTGCGGATTTGCGCGGAGTGTCTATTTCGCCCGACGGGTTAGTAGTTATCGTGGGGGACAAAGGCGTTATACTTGAGTTCCAAAGCGATACCTGGAGCTCGCCCGCTTCCCCGGTTACCGATAAACTATCCTCGGTAAGCGCTACGGACGCCGGTGTATTCGTCTGCGGCGCCGTAGATATAATACTAAAACGTACCGACACCGGCTGGGGCCGGGTAAGCACTTCGGGAAATCTCATTCTGAACGATATCGAGGTTTCCAGCGCGAGCGTAACCAAGGGGTTCGCCGGAGGAGTGAACGGCGCTTTATATGAACTACAAAACGGAACCTGGCTACCCGCCGAGTTGCCGAAAGTTGATAATATCGGCGTTGACGTCAACGGCATTACGCTATCTGACGATATGAACGGATGGGCCGTCGGCAACAACGGGTTGATACTCCGATACGGGATAATTTATTAAGGTTTGCAGATAATGAAGAAAGCGGCGATAACGCCGCTTTTTTTTGCTGTATAATTAGGGATTCCCCGGTTATGGAGCTAACTCCTGCCGCAGGGTACGCGCTTGGGCAATGTTATCCGTGGTGGCCGGGTGCGGGTCTATTAACAGATGTAGAATGCCATTCGGCTGCGCCCCGGAAAGATTGAACTCAACCTGCTTTTTGTACAGGTCTATCGCCGTTATCGGCTTTCTGGTGGCAATGATGGCCGCTTCCGCCGCTTCGGATTCCAGATACCTGTTGACGGAGTTGAGGAACGGTACGGCTATCAGAAAACCCAAAACGATGACGGTAATCAGGATAGGTAAGCTGCGCGAATCGGGCGGGGGCGACGTTTTTAACCGCTTGCAAAGGTACGGAGTAACCATATCGGCGATAAATAATACCAGCAGTAGGATCAACGTAAATGCCAGCAGGATTATCGCCCTGTGCCCCAACTGCCGCGACGCCTCTCCCTTCGCGAGGAGTATTTCTACCTCGAAAGGCGTTAACTCCACTAACGCCCCCCGGCTTATCAATATATCATTTCCGAATAGAGAAGCTACCGCCCATATCTGGCCGGATTTGTAACCGGAGTTGTCTTCAAACAACGTCAGGCTTCCTATATCCCAGATTTCGCTAACCACCGTCGCTCGTTCGACGGCGGCGCCCTCAATTATCGCCGCGGCAGAAACCCCGGTCAGCGGCAGACGATGCGGGTACAAACCGCCCAACGCGAGTACTACTACTAATATAATCAACGCCGAAGAAATCCACCATAGGCGTGTAGAGCGTTGTATCAAGTTGAATAGAATCCCGATGAAGATAGCGAGAGCTACCGCAATAAGGAAATATATCGCTACCCTCGTTCCGAAGACCGGCCAGTACCCTCCGTACAATAGCCCATTCTTATACTCGAGGAAAACGCGGAATGCTTCGAACGGTATGAGGGCGAAAAACGTAATACCGGACAGGAGAAATGACGAAAACCAAACCGTAGGCGGGTGATTTTGCTTTAAAAACCTGTATAGGCGTTTATTTATTTTGAAGAATATGAACCCCAATCCGACGAAAAGCGGTATTAAGAACATCAACAGCGTAATCAACTGATGATTCCGCGTATACGTTTCCGCGTCCTTCATCTGTTCGTTAAAGGCGGCTTCGTCTACCCCGTCGGCCGACGGTAGGGCCAACTCATCGAGAAGCGGCCGTTGTTCGCCGGGGGGATGCAGGTCGGCTACCGATTCCGCGAATACCGGAACGCACCAATACGCAAACAACCCGAAGGAAATAATAACTAATAAATTTAGCCGGTTCATAACCTTATGATTATATATCACACATATTTAGCGCGGTCAAAGGAAAAGACCGAAAAACGCTGGCGACGGATTTTAAGTCCACCGTGCTTTATCGTGAGACAAGGGGTTTAAGCCCCTTGTCTGCTGTAATGGAAACGTCGATCCTACAACTCCTTTTTCATCAAATCCGGTATCTGGCTGGGGGTGTCGGCGACGGCGATACCTGCCGCTTCCAGCGCCTCCCGTTTGCCTTCTGCCGTACCGGAACCGCCGGAGATGATCGCCCCCGCGTGGCCCATTCGTTTGCCGGGGGGTGCGGTGCGCCCCGCTATAAAGCTAACTACCGGCTTGCTCATACTGTCCACCTTGAACTGCGCCGCCTGCTCCTCGGCGTCGCCCCCGATTTCGCCGATAAGCACGACCCCCTTCGTCTCCGGGTCGGCCTCGAAGCGTTCCAGGCAGTCTATAAAGTCAGTGCCGATGACCGGGTCGCCGCCAATACCCACACAAGTAGTTTGGCCCATATCCGCCCGGGTCAAATTATATACTACTTCGTAGGTCAAGGTGCCGCTTCGGCTTACTACGCCGATAGGCCCCGGGATATGTATGTTGCCCGGCATTATCCCAACCTTGCTTTTACCGGGGCTTATCAGGCCGGGGCAGTTGGGGCCTACGAAACGCGAGCCTTTATCCGCCGCGTATTTATATACTTTATTCATATCGGCGACCGGTACGCCCTCGGTGATGATTACGACCAACTCAATACCGGCGTTTATAGCTTCGTATACCGCATCGACCACGAAAGCGACCGGCACGAATATCACAGATGTGTTGGCGCCGGTTTCGGTGACAGCATCGGCAACTGAATCGAATATCGGAACCTTCTCAAATTTCTGGCCGCCCTTGCCCGGCGTTACACCGGCGACGACGTTCGTCCCGTATTCTATCATCTGCTGTGTATGAAACGAACCGTCCCGCCCGGTTATACCCTGAACTACTAATCTGGTGTTCTCGTCTATGAGAATTGCCATCACTCCTCCTAAAAAAAAGCTTGTTTTTTATCTTTTTTTGCTATAATATCTGTATATGATGATTTAAATCATATATGGGTCTCAATCCTATGATACAATATAAATGATTAAATCCTCCCTCGCATTAGGCGGTTCCTTTTGGGGCCGCCTTACTTTTTACCTTGATTCGGCGAAACCGTCCCCGCGTTTACGCTCAAATCGCGTAAAAACCCCGATAACCCCTACGGAAACTGCAATCAATACGAAGGGCATCGCCGGGTCCCGCACCTTCATCCCGCCGAAAAATATCAGCGCGGTTAAAAATTGCCCGGTTAATATCGCGAGGGGAAACAACCATCTCTTATCTTTTCGAACCTTGAATAACCCAATCAGCAAAAACGGTAGTATCGGTACGTAGTAAATCAAGCTTATCAGCGCTTTCGTTCTATCGTCCGGTTTGCCCCGGGCCTGCGGGTAAGGCTCGAAGAAACGCCACGCCTTTAACGCCAGCAGTTTTGCGTAATCGCCCGGGTTCTCGGTTATCCATTCTATTCCGCGCGCGAAAAGCTCTTTCGACCGGATATTCTCGGCCGCGCCCGGGTTGACCTGATCCGCAAAAATGTCACCTCGCTGCGAATAATATCCGGTAGCCGTCTCGTTGTTCCCGCCGTAAAAAGCGCCGCCGCCCCCGCTGGAAATCGGAACAAAATCTCGTTGCGCTAGAGCGTTCCTGAAAGTCCAGGGGGTAATGAATATGGCTACGGTTCCGACTATTATTAGCCAGTTGACAATCCCCTTCTTCACGCCGAAATTAGCTATCGCCCAGATTATCAACAGGGGTATGGCAATCAAAGCATTAGCCCGCGTCAAAACGCATAATCCAAAAACCGCGCCCGCGACGATAATCGTCCAGATACTCTTTTTCGACGCGGCTACCGTGAAGAGCAGCGCCGCCGATATTAAAAGGAAGACGAACAGCCCTTCCGATATCAGATTACCCGCGTAAAAGATAAACCCGGGGTAAAGCGCGTACAGAAACGCCGCGACTATCGCCTCCCGCTCCCCCGCGATGCGCCGCGCCAACAGCCATAACAACACTATCGCGGCGACGTCGAGGGCGGTCTGCGCCAACCCTATCTGTATATAGCCCTCGCCGAATATCGCGTAAACACCGGCGACGAATAGCGGGTACAGGGGCGGGTGAAGCGCCGAGGTGAACAACGCGGGGTCGGCCAGCAATGCGCGCGCCGCGCCGTCATACCAGTAACTATCGCTGGCCGGGCTTCCGGCGTAGGGAAAAGCCGCTCCGCGATAGAAGAGTATATAACCCAACCTCGCGGCGGCCCCGATGACTATCGCAATCGGCAACCCGAATCGCGCGGGAAATCCCGAAAGTCCTTTGCGCGGCGCGTCCGGTGTCTCGTCCATAGCCGCCCTAACCGTTCGCCGCCTTGACCGCGGCCTTGACTGCTTCGTCCATATCGGAACCGGCGGTTATTCCGGCTTCGGCCAGTATTTCACGGGCCTCGTCTTCGTTGGTGCCGGTCAGGCGAACTACCAGCGGTACATCAAGCGGGTGCTGTTCCAGCGCCTGCAGCAGGCCGATGGCCACGTCATCGCAGCGAGTAATCCCGCCGAATATATTGACCAGTATGGATTTGACATTGGGGTTATCCATAATGATGTCCATCGCCAGGATAATCTTGTCCGGGCTGGAGGAGCCGCCCACGTCCAGGAAATTGGCCGGTTCGCCGCCGTACAGCTTTATCAGGTCCATCGTGGTCATCGCCAGCCCCGCGCCGTTGACGATGCAGGCAACGTCCCCCTCGAGCGGTACAAACGATAGCCCGGCGTCTTTGGCGCGCAATTCGTTCTCCGGCACATCGTCGCGGCCCTCGGCCATTCCGGGATGGCGGTCGAGCGCGTTGTCGTCTATGTTTATTTTGCCGTCGAGCGCGATGAAATCCCCGGTTTTGGTCGCCACGAAGGGGTTAATCTCGGCCAGCGACGCGTCGTTCTCGACGAATACCTTGTACAGCTTGAGCAGTATTCCGGCTACGACCCGCGCCTCTTTGGGGTCGTCGGTCAATTTACGCGCCAGGCCGTAGGCCTGATACCCGTGCAGCCCCAGGAAGGGATCGGCCCAGGCCTTGTGAATCGCCTCCGGGTTGGTGCGGGCGACCTCCTCTATCTCCACCCCGCCCTCGGCAGATACCATCAGCACCGGGGCCTGCGTCGCCCGGTCATGGACGATGCCCAGGTAGAACTCGCGGTCTATGTCGGAACCTTCCTCAACCAGCACTTTCTCGACCGTGAGCCCTTTGATATCCATTCCCAGAATCTTCTCGCCGGCTTCGTACGCTTCGTCGGGGGTTTTGGCGATTATGATACCGCCGGCCTTACCCCGGCCGCCCACGTGCACCTGCGACTTGACGGCGACCAGGCCGCCTATCTCCTGCGCTATCGCTTTGACCTCGTCTGGGGTAGTGGCTACCCGGCCTTTAGGTATGGGTATGCCGTATTTGCCGAAAACTTCTTTAGCTTGATATTCGTGTATCTTCATAGCCCGCTCCGATATTTGATTGACCTATTGGTGTTTATAAATACCTATATCGAGTAGTCAGTTTAGTTTACCATTTTTACGATAACTCCGCCCGGTTTGCAAGGAGTAAATGTAGGGAGTTTCCCTATTTTTCTGTAATAGCACACGGATGAACACCGATTAGATGGATTTGCACGGATTTCTTATTGTTTGATCTGATTTTAACCTGCCGGAAATGAAAAAAGGTTGACCTATCGCCGGTCTAGTAGTATAAAAGTTCCAATATAAATATACCGGAAAGGATAAAACAATGGTAGATATACGCGCGGAACGGTTGGCGAAGCTCCTGATAAACTACAGCCTCGAAATTAAAGAGGGCGACCGGCTGGTAATATACGGCCTGGCGGTAACCGAACCGCTAATCGAGGCGGCCTACCGAGAAGCCATTAAAGCCGGAGCGGTGGTTAAACCGGTGATTGGCCTGCCCAACCTGAGCTATCATCAGTATCAACTGGCCAGCGACAAGCAGCTCGACTATATCTGGGAGACCGATAAGCAGTTGCTCGAAGAGGCCGACGCGATGCTATATTTTATGGGCGCGAACAATACCCGCTCCCTGTCCGGGGCAGACGCGGCGAAAGTGGCTCGGGCGCAAAAGGCCAACGGCCCTCTCTTTATGCGGCGGATGGAGCGCAGCGCGAGCGGCGAACTGCGCTGGGCGATATCCCTCTTCCCCACCGAGGCGGGGGCGCAGGAGGCCAATATGTCCACGCGCGATTTCGAGGATTTCGCCTATGCCGCCTGTCACTGCGACATTGACGACCCCGTAAGCGAATGGCGCAAGATGAACGAGGAGCTTACACGCATCGGCGCCTGGCTGCAGAAGCGTACAGAGTTCCGTGTGGTCGCCGAAGACACCGACCTGACCTTTACCACCGGCGGCCGCGAGTGGGAGGTTGACGCCGGGGTGCACAATATGCCCGACGGCGAGGCCTGTACCGCGCCGATAAAAGACTCGGCGGAGGGGCATATCCGGTTCAGCTTCCCCGCAATATACAACGGCCGCATCGTCGAGGACATTTATTTACGCTTCGAGAAGGGGGTCGTAGTGGAGGCCACCGCCGGCGACGGCCAGGAGACGTTAGATGAAGCCCTGAACGTGGACCAGGGGGCGCGCCGTCTGGGAGAAGCGGCCATCGGCTACAACTACTCCATACAGCGTCATATCAAGAATATACTGTTCGATGAGAAGATAGGGGGCACTATCCACTTCGCTATCGGCGGGGCCATTCGAGAGGTGGGCGGAACCAACGAGTCCGCTATCCATTGGGATATGCTGTGCGATATGAGGAACGGCGGCGAGTACTACGCCGACGGCGAGCTGTTCTATAAGGATGGGAAGTTTTTGGATATATAATCCGTTAATAGGACACGGATACTGAAGATAGGGTAGCGGCGGTTTCCAAACCGCCGTTTCCGATTCGTAGCGGAGGCTTCCAGCCTCCGCCCGGAGCCTGGAAGGCTCCGGTACACCCTATTTCTTAAACCGCCGCCGCAGATTCGGTTCCGTAGGGTCGTACATTTATGTGCGACCACCGAAATGAGAATAATAACGAATTCGTATTATAAGATTTATCGTGGCCAGACCTGAAGGTCAGGCCCTACGTAAACAAGCAGGAAAGTTAAGGTTCCGTTATTTCTTGAACCGCCGCCGCAGGGCCAGGATGAAGAAGGTGCCGAAGACGACCGCGAGTAGCTTCCAGAAGAACATCAGCGCGGGGAGGGTAGGCCCGACCGTTTCACCAACGCCCTCGCCGTACTGGGGTACTGCGAAACTTACCGAGGAACGCAGGGTAAACGAGATACCCTGCCAGACCGAGGCCCACCAGTCGCCGGAGAGCATCCCCTCAAAACCGGGAACCCAGAGTATTTGCGATCCATCGGGAGCGGGGAAACCGGTTACAAGGAAAAGCCACGTAAACAAGCCGAAAAACACCGCAAACCACAACAACGGCAAACCGACCCGCTCCCCGTACCCCGATACAATCTTGTATAGGAAGGCGAAGATCCGGTCGGGGTGGAGGGGGTGTCGGTCCGAGTTAAGGCGGCGGCACTCCATTTGGCCGTAGTGGAAATCGCTGGTCAGCTCGTATGCCAACTCGCGCTCGAACTTTTTACGCAGGCGGCGGTAGACTTGGCCGGCGTCCTCCCATGTTACTTTACGTTCAGATGCGAGTATCTCGTCGTAGATTACTTTCCGTCCTCGCCGCTTAAATAACCATTTTAGCGATTTCGTTATTTCGACTACTTTATATTCATCGCGCCCGCGCCATTGCGGTTCCCAATCTTTCTTGAATTTACGTATAAAAATCAAGGTTAACCTTCTAAATAAGTTAACCCAATAACGGCGCTTCGGTTTCCACTCTTCGTTGACGAAGTTAACGTTTTCGATATTGGTATCCTTGAATGACCACTGCCCCAGGTCGGTATTGTAACCGCCAATCTGCACCCGCTCCGGGCGGTGGAAGAAGGCGTTGTCGAAGAGGAGTACGCCGGGGCCTTTCCGGGTTCCGTCTTCCTCTTCGATAAACATTTCAATATCGCGGAAGTCGGCGTCCTCGGCGAACTGGGTCTCAGGGAAAGTAAGTTCGTCGCTAACGAAAGCTCCCTTGAATGTTACCCGTTTGGGAAATTTCACGTTCCAGAAGCGCGCCACACCAGGGAATCTCGCGCGCATGAAGTACGCCCCGGCGGCGAATTCCGCTTCCTCGAAGTACGCCCCGCCAGCGAAGGTCGTGCTCTTAAAACTCGCCTTGCCCGCGAAGATCGTCCTCCGGAAGTTCGCCTCGCCCTCGAAGGTCGCTTCGAAGAAGCTAACGTTGAACGGGAATTTCTTATACGTTCTCCATAATTTATCGTCGGTATTCGGGAAGACGAAACCAGTGCAATCCAACCATATATCTCCCTTCGCCTCCTCGGTTTCGGCTTCTTCGTATTTCGTTTGTACCTCCGCGAATAGCTTACGGAACGCTCCCCAGAACGCGTTAATCTTATCCTCTTTCAGTTCCATCGGCGCGTGCAAGATGCAGTAGTCGGTCTCTTTACCCGTCTTCCGGTTGGTATAGGTTCCGAAATAGTCATGCGGGCAAATTTCATAGCCTAACCAATCCTTGTACTGGCAGCTTTTCTCTTCGGTTTTTTTGGGCATATTTCGCGCTCCGTTTTCGGGTTGAAACCGGCGGTTTCCGCGACGTAATAAATAAGCCTAATAACGCCGTAGCGGCTATCTCCAGACAGCCGGATAGTTTGCTTCTATTCTCATCGCGATGTTTATTCAACGCGCCCCATTCGGCGAACTGGAGTTCGCCGCTACGGGCTTGTTCGTATATTACAACGTAAACCGGGCGAACTCAAGCGATAATCGAAACCGGCGCATTTATGCGCCGGAGGTTCACCCGCCCCGCGTTAACCGCAGGCTTCAGCCTGCGGTGTACTACGTATATTTGGCGTCGTCAGGTTAAAACCTGACGTTAACGCTACGCGGGTGAGTCTCCGCCGGTTGAAACCGGCGGTTTCGTATTAAACGGCCGCACCTCGACGGCGCGGGCGGAGGTCAGGAGACCTCCGCTACGATTCGTTTCCGCCGACGTGAACGTCGGGGTCTCGTTCGGTTCGCCGGTTGAAACCGGCGGTATCGTTTGGTATAATCCCCGTCCGGTAACGGCGGGCGGCGAAGTAACGCCGCCCCTACGAACATAAAATGGATTGACAACTATACAATAGTTGAGTATAATCGCGTCATTAATAAAGGCCGTAGCGGCTATCTCCAGATAGCCGGAGTGAGAGGTTTGAATATAAAATAACATCGCATATTAGAATAAATGCGAACTGTTCGGTCAACTGGAGTTGACCGCTACGGGCTATCTGGTTTCGGTTGCAACTATCATCAATCGTAGCCCATGTTCTTAACTTGGACGAAATAATAAACCAATTATATTAATGCCAATAGACCACATATATATCAAGGGCGCCGCCCAGCATAACCTCAAGAATATAGACGTCGCCATACCGCGCGACCGGTTCATCGTCATCACCGGGGTCTCCGGCTCGGGCAAGTCGTCGCTGGCCTTCGACACCCTGTACGCCGAGGGGCAGCGCCGCTACGTCGAGTCGCTCTCGGCCTACGCCCGCCAGTTCCTGGGCCAGATGGACAAGCCGGAGGTGGAGTCCATCGAGGGCCTCTCCCCGGCCATCGCCATCGAGCAGAAGTCGGCCAGCAAAAACCCCCGCTCTACCGTAGCCACGGTAACCGAGATTCACGACTACCTGCGCCTGCTCTTCGGCCGCGCCGGAAAGCCCTACTGCTACAACTGCGGCAAACCCATCCAGAACCAGGCCCACGAGCAAATGGTCGACGAGATTATGACGATGCCCGGCGGCACCAAATTCTACCTGTTGGCCCCCATCGCCCGCGGCAAGAAGGGGACATTCAAAGAGGAACTGAAACGTCTGCACCGCGAAGGATTCGCCCGGACGATTATCGACGACATCGAGTACGAGCTGGGCGAGGATGTCGAGCTGGACAAGAACAAAAAGCACGATATCTTCGTAATAGTAGACCGGCTGGTCATCAAAGACAACCTGTCGCGGCGGCTGGCGGATTCGCTGGACACCGCGCTGGCATTAGGCGGGGGTAACGCGGTACTGCGTAGCGTAAACGGCGACGAGGCTGAGGTGGATAAAATATTCAGCGAGCAGTTCGCCTGCCCCGACTGCAACATCAGCTATCCCGATATCGAACCCCGCCTGTTCTCCTTCAACACCCCTTACGGCGCTTGCCCCGACTGCTCCGGCCTGGGCTATACGATGGTCGTCAGCGAGGAGCTGATTATCCCCGACCCGTCGCTGACATTACGCAACGGCGCAGTGCGCCCCTGGGCCCGGGGCGACGACTCCTACATCTGGCAGTTCCTCGAGCAACTCGGTAGCCATCTCAAGTTCGACCTGGACACGCCCTGGAAGAAGATACCCAAACGGATACGGAAAATCCTGTTGTATGGAAGCTCCGGGAAAAAATACCCCTTCAAGTATCAGGGTAAGGGAATATCGCACGAATACTCCACCAGCGTCGAGGGGATCATCCCCCGGCTGAACCGTATGTACCGCGAGACTAGTTCCGAGGATATGCGCGAGCATTATTACGGCCGTTACTTCGAGAAGGAACCCTGCTCCACGTGCGATGGGGCGCGCCTCAGGCCGGAGGCGCTGGCGGTGCGCATAGGCGATAAGAACATCTCCGAGGTCGTAGCGCTCTCCATCGAAGACGCCCTGAGCTACTTCGAGAACGTGGAACTCAGCGATAACCAGAAGATAATCGCCTCCGAGATACTCAAAGAGGTAAACGGCCGCCTCGGTTTTCTTAAGTCGGTGGGCCTTAGCTACCTCACGATGGACCGCCCGGCGCCAACGCTTTCCGGGGGCGAAGCGCAGCGTATTCGCCTGGCTACGCAGATAGGCTCCGGGCTGATGGGGGTTTTGTATATCCTGGACGAGCCTTCTATTGGATTGCACCAGCGGGATAATGCCCGGCTACTGGCAACCCTCAAGGGGCTACGCGATCTGGGTAATACCGTTATCGTGGTTGAACATGATGAAG
>SDBT01014782.1_pt1 | contig 12428 bp, 12 predicted proteins | sample 2277101 | NCBI WGS metagenome assembly SDBT01 (sample SAMN10404973, study PRJNA504765) | marine sediment metagenome | isolation source: marine sediment core GS10_PC15, 103 cmbsf | place: Arctic Ocean: Southern Knipovich Ridge | collected 2010
CTTGTTTTGATACTATGTAAAGATGTTCATGAAGAGGTAATATTATTTTCTCTGACCATGGTACTCGTTCCTGTAATATCTCTACAATTTTATTAAACCTGTTTGGATCTTTTGTACCACTTATAATAGGTTTTAATTCTTCCCACTCTAAATCTCCATCAATCATCCTTTTTAGAATTGATTTATCTTCATTCATTCTTTATTCCTCCTCCAATTGAAAATCTTCAGGTAATTTCCAAAACTCCAAAAAGTTTTTACCCCATTCTCTTGATAACCGAATGCTTTCTGAATACATTGCTCTTACAGCTTCATATAGTTTTCCTTCGGTTATTTTCTTCTTTTCTTGTTCCCAAAATTCGTCGAAAGTTACTGATTTTTCTCTTCTTTCTCTCATTAATTCCTCACGACGTATTTTAGTAGCTTCTTCTTTTATTTTCCACTCTTGAATTTCACTATCAAATTCAGCAACCACACCATAGACGTTATATACAATATTAGCGCTATATAGTTCATCATCAAGATCCTGCTTAACTTTTTCAGAGCTTCTTTCTAGTGGATCTCCATATCCAGGACCACCGCTCTCAGAATAATGAATAATATCAAAATTTTCAAGAGAAATAGGATATATTACTCCTTGTGGCAATCTAGTGATATCCCCTTCTATTAATTTTTCAAATTCACCATTCGCAGGATCAGGATCTCCTAAAGGATATTCCTTTTGATTCTTAAAAATCTCTTCTAAATTTGTGTTTGTTGCGTGTAAACGGTAACTTGTTGCATTAGGATATCCACCGTGCATACCTCCTGCACCATGAAAACATAATCCTTCTCTAGCAGCAAAAAACTCAACTTCTTTTGAATTAGCAATATAGGCAACTCCTGCATAATTACCACCTCCACGATATTTACCATGCCCTGGTGTATTAGGTTTAACTTTTCTTGACAAATAAGGGATTCCACCTTGGAATAATTCCCATGTTTCAACATCTCCTAAATCCGACTCAGGATTCCACATAGCATAACCCCAATTAAGACCATCTCTTACAGCACTTGCACCCAATCCTTGACCAGAGATCTCGAATGTTGATAACATCCATCTTTCACCTTCAAGTGGACCGGCAGAATAGATACCTCCACCTTGAATTGAATCCCCTGTAAACCCATAACCTGGGACTACTTCTTCTCTATATCCACGTGAGAATAACCCGTAAGATAAACTTTTCATCATTCCAGTATAAGCTGGAATTAAATTTCCCCACGGTGCTTGATATGAAAGATAAGGATCTCCAGGATTGGCCCAGCTTCCTGGAGGATAGTATTTATCTACTGCTAAATAAGCTCCATCATTTACTTTATCACCATAAATTAGAATTTGAGTTAATAAAACCCACTGACCTCCTTCCATTGCTCCTTTATCACAATTAAAAGAATTGGGACCACCTTCATTTGCACCATCAAATGAAATTGAAAGTTTCCCATCTTCCTTTACAATGACTTCAATTGGCTGATTTGAAATTCTATCAATTCTAGCTCTTGGTACCCATGCTTGATTTTTAAACGGAGCATCCATAAATGAAGCTGCCCTATATCTTCCTGGAATTAACCTCTCCTTTACTCTTTCTTGGAAGATTATCTTCCCTTCTTCAATTGTTTCTCGAATAAACTGTTTATAATATTCAAGACCTTCTCTTTTAATAAACTCCAAAACAGCATCTCTAATCATTAAATTCCCTGCTAATCTGCATTTTTCATCTAGTTCCCAGTACATCGGGCTTCTAACAGCCCTTCTAGCGTTAATCATATGATCTCGCCATATGTGGTTATCTGAGCCTATTTTTCGACAGGTGTAATATACTCCATCGTCAAAGCGCTGAATTGATGAAACTAAAGTGTGACCTGGTGTAATACCTCCTATATCAATTTGATGTGTAACTCCTCCAGCCCATCCAATTAATTCTTCTTCCCAAAAAATAGGTATTAGTGTTTGAACATCGGTAGTATGAACATTTCCGCATTGAGGATCATTATTAAGAAAAATATCTCCATTATTTATACCAGGATCTTCTTCGTATTCTTCTCGTATCATGAATTTTATAGCCTCACTCATTGTATGAACATGTACCATGATACCTGTAGAAACAGCTATAGAATCTCCTTCTGGTGTATATAAACCAAAGCAGAGTTCACCTATTTCTTTTACAATGGGTGACGCTGAGACGTGTAACGCTGTTTCCCGTGCAGATACTAACGCTCCTCTAAGACTTGCATAGCATCGCTCATAATTAAAAGGATCTTTTTCCTTTAATGTGAGTTTATTAATACCATAGTAATGATTTGTTTCCTTCAAAAGTTCCTCACTTTTCTCAATCATTTCTTTTAATGTTTTACCATTCCATCCGATTGTTGTTTTTGACATTAATTACACCTCCATATGGAAAATTCTATGTTTATCAAGTTTAACCCTAAAACCTGGTGGGACCAGTAGAGTTGTTGCTGGGGCTTCTATAACTGCTGGTCCATTTATAATATTCCCTGATTTTAATAGCTCCATTTCCCAAATTGAAGCCTCATGCCAATTTTTCTTCCAAAAAATATCCCTATTCTCTTTAGAAGCATTTTCTTCTGGCTTTACTCCAGCTAATTCATGTTCTGGTAATTTAGGTTTAGGTATTGGCACAATTCCCGTCCCTATTGCTTTAGTTATGTGAAACCCGAGTTCAGGGCTCTTCGTACCTCTTCGGAATATTTGGTCAAAAAGATCATTATATCTTTTAGTGATTTCTAATAAATCATCTGAGTCATAACGTTGCATTTCGTCTGAAAACTGTATAACTAATTCATTAGTTGGTGATTGCACCTCTAAGTCATCAAACATACCTAAATATTGCATTCGAAGTGAAGCTTTAAATTCCATTTCATTTGGATTCCTCCCTTCTCTCTCAAACTCTTTAGAGATTTTATCTTTTAATTCTGACCACGTAGAGTTGAGCATAGAAGCAGCAAATGTATTCATACTACCGTCAGGGAGAAGAACTAAATCAACTGATTTCTCATATCTATAAGAATGATCAGCGCATGCACATCCAAAAGCTGAAAATGCTGCTGCCCATTCTGGGATTAATATATTTTCAAAGTTTAAATCTTTTATATAACCCGCAACATGAAGTGGACCACCACCACCAAAGGAGATCAATGTGTAATTCTCAGGTCTGAATCCCAAACCTTGAATCATACCATTAAGATGATTCGTCATATTAACTTCAATCATATCTAATGCACCTCTAGCTGTAACAAAAACATCTGTCTTTAAAGGTTCTGATAATTGTTCCTCAATGTATTTTAAGGCTCGATCCTTATTTAATGGAATCTTACCTCCAAGAAAATTCTCTGGATTCAGATATCCTAGAATTAAGCTGCAATCGGTCATAGTAACAATTTCTACTCCAGATTTTTCATTACATACACCTATTTTATAACCTGCACTGTCAGGACCAAATTCTAATCTCCCTGCAATTTCATTATATCTGACGTACATGCCGGTACCAGCGCCGATAGAATCTAATCCAATCATAGGAATGTTTAATATAAATCTTCCAAGGGAACTTTCCCATTTTGCAGGGACATATTTTTTCATAATTAGACCAACATCAAAACTCGTACCCCCTACATCTGAGGATACTAGGTTCTCTATTCCGTATAGTTCAGCTATAAATTTAGTGCCAATCATACCCCCAATAGGTCCAGATACCATTGTCGGAATAAGTGATTGATGATAAGGTGAAATAGTTCCACCATAGGTAGTTAAAATCCTAAGAGGTACGGTCACTCCTATTTCTTGTAATTGTTCAGCAATTTTTATTAATTGTTGCCTCGAAGGTTCTGCTGCGTACTGTTCAATGATGAGAGAATTAAGTCTTGGAGTCTCACCTCTTACCGGATTGTGTACGCTTGATAAAATAATAGGTATTTCTTTACCCTTCTCTTTCATAACTTCTTTAGCAATCCATTCAACACTCATTTCATGACTTGCATTCATATAAGAACATAGCAGGCATACACAAATTGAATCAACTCCCATATCAAGTAATTCTTCTACTACTTTTCTTACTTCATGCTCATAGAGAGGAATCAATTCTTCTCCCCAAAAATTGATTCTCCCCCTTACTCCTTTTATCTGTTTTCTTGGAATAAGCGGTTTTGGATGCTCATGTTCTCTAGCATGCAGACGTCCACCATAGTCTAACCATATCCAGCATTGAAGAGCTCGTCCTAATCTATGAAGGTCTTCAAAACCTGCATTTACGATTACACCTATATTATCGTTTCCCTCACGCTCTAGAAGCCTGTTTAACATCGCTGTTCCAGAATATACAAGAGCTTCTACAGATTTTCCTGATTCTTTTAATGAAGTGGCTTTATATTGTAGAGCATCCTCAATCGAATTGAGAATTCCTTCAGATTCGTTGTAAGGAGTAGATTGTGCTTTTCCAACAGAAAAAACTCCTTTTTCATCTATGATAAAGGCGTCAGTCATGGTTCCACCAGTGTCTAGCGCAATAGCTTTAGGGGAAAATATTGAATTCAAATTATTTGTTTTAGACAAGTTTATTACCTCTAAATCTCAATTTTATTTTTTAAATTAAGAAATTTAATTTCTTTTTATTAAATAAGATTTGTTAATTATTCTTTCTATTTGTAATCTTTTAAGCTTTGTCTTAAATAATTTCAAATTTTAAAAATAAGTAAATTTCTGATAATTTTATTTTGATTTAAAAAAAAAAAAAGAATGAAAATTTTAATATCAATATTTTATCAATTATTCACCATTTTCTTGCTTTAAAAATAGATTTTTTACCCATTCAGGTAATATAAAACCGGCATAAAATAATATTGAGACAATTACTGCTATAACTCGAGCAATTAGAAAAAATACAATATTTGGAGCAAAAAGCTCTAAAAATGAGAGCCCTATAGATAATAAAAAAGTGAAGAGTAAGAATTTGCCTTTTAATTTAATTTCGGGTTTTAGAGATCTTAAAGAAATTTTTGCTAGCCAAAGACCTGGCAAAATAAAGACTAAAATTTCTATAGTGTAATGAATTTGACTAAACAAGGCATAATCTACTTGAATTGGAGTAATGTATGTTCCTATAACAGATGGATCAGTAAAAACTAGATAAAAATATACAGGTTCAAAAATAGCAACGATTACTACACCAATTATTAGAATAACTTTTCTTTTTTTAGGATTGATATTAGTTAATTCTGTCATTGCAGCTATCCAAGCTAATTGAGTGAAAGGAAGAAATGCCCCACAAATAATTAGGTAGACTTCGATTGGGGGAGCATAATTAAAAAGTAATATCGCTAAAAAATTGAAGGCCGCACCCATCCAAGCAGTAGCTGAACCGACCCACCCAATTCCTACGTAAATCAGTACTTTTTTTTTAGATTTAAAATATTTTGAAGCAATTCTCAATCCTATAAACGAATGTATAGCTACAAATATTAATGTGAAAAAACCTAACAACATCAAATCAAGAGTAAGTAAAATTTTCGACACCTTTGTTTTTTAATAGTATAAATAAATAAGTAAATGAATTTAATTCTAATTATTATATATTTATTTTTTTAAAAATTATACTATTATTTTCTAATCATAATATTTTCGAATCCTCTTTTTTTATAGTAAAAATAAAGAAAGATATAAATTTGAAAAATAATACAAAAACATTAAAAATAGGATTGATACTAATTTCTTAAAAAAAAATCTAATTAAATATTTGGAGTTTATATTCATTGTCAGAAGGAGAAAAACCTTTTTATCTGATTAAGATATGCTTATTAGGGCAAGGAGGAGTAGGCAAAACATGTATTGCTAAGAGATTGTGTTTTGATACTTTTGATGCTAATACAAAATTAACTATAGGCTTGGATTTTTATACTTACGACTTACCGATTATAGTTGAAAGTAAAGAAGTCATATTACGCCTTTCCCTTTGGGATTTTGGGGGTCAAGAACAGTTTAAAAAGTTTTTTACATATTATATTGGCGGAGTAAATGGAATATTTATGGTTTTTAGCTTAATCGACATCCAAACTCTAATAACTTTAGATTGGTGGTATGAAAAGCTAATTGAAGAAAGCCATCAAAGTACACCAAAAATAGTCCTTGGCACAAAGAACGATCTTATCAATGAAAAAGATGAGAAAATTCATATGAATAATTTAGTTATAAACCAATTCATGAAAAAACATAACGAAATAGGTTCTATTCAAAAAACTTCTTCAAAACTTAATTATAATATTATAGATTGTTTTAAGGAATTGAGTAAAAGAGTATTAGATTATAATAAATTAGATTATGATCGGTTCCTATAATTCTCAACCTAAATTTTATTTCTCAAATAAAACTTTAAAAAAAAATGAAAAAATAATAAAAAAATTTTATTATTATCTTACTATATTAATTCTTCAAACTCTTTTTCTGAAAGAAACCCTTTAAGTTTCATTATTTCTTTAATTCTTTCAATTGCATCAGGAGCACTTTGACCTGTTGATAAACTAGCTTCTAGTTCATTTAGTTTATCATTAAGTTCATTTATTCTTGTTACTTTTGCTTCGACATTATTATTAGCACTCGCTAGTTCCTTATCTTTCTCGTCTAACTTTTGTTTAATATTTTCAATCTCAGAATTTTTCTGTTGTAAATCCGTGTTAATTTTTTCAATCTCCCTATCTTTCCCTGCTGTAGCATCTGAATCTTTTTTGAGATCTTCTATATTTTTTTTGAGATCTTCTATATTTGTTTTGAGCTCTTCTATGTTATTATTAAGGTCACCAATTTCTTTATCCTTACTTGAAATTGTTTGTTCTAGATCGCTAGCTTTTTTTGAAACTGAATCTAATTTTTCTGCTGATTCAGTAGATTTCGTTTCAGACTCTCTTATTTTTCCTTTTAAATCTGAAATTTCATCATTTAATTTTTTTTCTGTGGAAGAGAGCTTTTCAGTGATTTCTTCTAAACTTTTTTGAGTTTCTGTGATTTTTTCATTTGCTTTTGATATTTCATCAATTTTTTGACTCAATTCTTTTTCAAGGTTTGAAGTCTTCGCTCTTAGGTCTAAGAGGGTTTGTCCACTAACCTTTTGAGCAGAATCTGGTTTTTCCTCAGCTTTGGTCCAATCAATACTAATCTTTTTTCACCTTATAAAATTATTAATCTAAAATTATTATAAATTAATAGGTTTAAAATTTTTTCTTGTTTTTTCAGATTTTAGAATTTTAGAAAAATTAATTTGATTTAATAGTTCTTAAATGCTCCATCATCCCCGTACCGTTTTCTCCAGTATCTAAATCTTCCACAATCATCATTTGTTCAAATAGTTCTGTATGGCCTCCTTGAAATTCTCTCGCAAACCTTACAAAGGATTTTCTTTCAATTCTTTTCGCTCTAATGTTAAATGAATTTCCTTTAGCATCAGTGAAAAAGTAAGTTGACATAATTGGGCTCTTAAATTGATCAGTATCATAGGTGGTTTTTATTTCCAATTGTGTTATCTTAATATTTCCATTTTTATCTCCAATATAGCCAGATAAATCAATTTTGTTCTTATAATAATCTTTACGAAAGCCCAACGACCATTTTTTAAACTGGAAATGTCCGGCGAACCATTTATCAAACTGATGCCAGTCTCTATAACCCCAACTCTTATCGCGTTGCCCATACCCATGAATCTTTTTTATGGTACCATCTTTAAACTTAATACTACCAGAAATTATTCCAGAACCCTCGAAATGTTGATTCCAAGATGCTGAAGAGTCCAATCCAAAATTAAAAAGGTGGAACCTAGATTCAAACGTCAATTTAAACTTAAGCTTTCTGGAATTAAAGATGATTTCCCATGTTTGGAGTGGTTTAATCAAGTTGTAGGCAAGTTTTTTCTCTTTCAGCATAAAATTTATATCTTTTACATAATTCTCAAGTTTAGGTTCTCTATAATAGAATACTGCTTTATTATCGAAAAAGAGAACTAAAACAAATTCGCGTTTTTTTTCATTAGGAACTATTCCAATCGTAGAAAAACCAGAGATTTTATTTCCAATATCTACCCAGTTAAAATAATATGATTCACGCCACTTTAAAGTTTCATCTGGTTTATGAAGTAAATCATCCTCGACTTTAAGATTTGAGCTCTTTTGATCTGGTGTCATTATAATCACTCTTCTGGAAGTAAATAAAGCGAAGGACCTCCCTTCTTCCTTTTTACTTTACTTCGAAAATGCCGTGTTATACCTTGGTCAAAATCTATATTCATAAATTCTGGTACATATTTTTTCATTGTTCTTTCTGTCAGATCCCAGTTGATTTCGTCAGTAATCCCTACGGAATTTGTATAACGGGCATAGCCGTAGCAGTACGCAAACGCACCAGCAAGTAAGCGTTGTTTTCTGTCCCATTTTGAGAATTTAACGTATAACTCTCTCTGAGCTTTGGTTGCATAATTAGAAAATCCATCTAAGACTTCTAAATCTAAAGGTATTACCTCATCCCCAACCCGAGTTAACAAGGCTGCGCCTGTAATTCTATTACCCCAATCAATGGGATCCGTAGTCAAAGTAGCAAAATCATCAATCGTAACTTTGACATTGTTTAATCGGTAAGCAAAAGCAATATTGTTATACGGAGCTTTCGCTTCTGTTTCCGACCATTGAAAATGTGGTTTTCCACCGTCATAAAGATGTGAAATTTCTCTGAAAATTAAAATTTCATTGTTATCTATCTCATAAGGACCATGGTCACAGAGTTTTGCTCTCGCTTCGCATTCATCTAGGAATGAAAATACTTCGAGATTTGCCATTGTTTTTCTAATTTTTTTAGCTTGATCACTCGTAACATCTTTGATTTGTTCTAGCACCCAATTTATATCTGGTTGATTTAACGCAAGATTTTTATTATTTGAATCAGAAACGAACACTTCTCCTCCAGAGAAATAAGAAGTTGCGAGCCGCTTCCAAAAATCTAAAATAAACAAAGTTTGTTTTCTCTTTGTTTCGCTTTCAGATTTTGGGTCTCCTCCATTTCTGTGAATTTCACCCATCCGACCTTCCATATAATATAATGGAATATAATTAATTGTTAATGCTTGAAGTTCAGAGAGAATTCTTCGAGAATCCTTCCCTATTTCCTCTGGTGTTGTCTTTTCCGTAATTCTCTTCAAAATATCATATAGCATATCATAAGAATTATAAAATGAGACACATATATAAGCGGTAACAGGGAACAGCTGAGTTTCCAAAAGACCTCTTGTTTGTACTTGAAAATCAAAAACATCTGAGACATGAGTTATAAGTAAATTTGCTTCACTAACATTCATTAGGACTTACCTTTAAAATGAAATTAATTTATTCTCAAATCTAGTTTATATGTCTCTCAGTATATATATTATTATTTATATTTTTTTTAACCAACCAGTAAAAAAAATAAAAATTATTTAAATAACGGAGTTTTTATTATGTTAATGGAAACTATTGGAGAAGGCTTATCTTGTTCTTCTAAAAAGGAAGTAACTGGAGAGTTCGTATTTATTAAAACTACAGAGGAAGTAATAGATTTATTTGATAAAGCCACAGGTAAGATTTGTATAGTAGAGGAAGCAGGTACAACCACTTTAGGACCAATATTATCAGATTTGGCTGGTGTGATTTGTACAACAGGTTCTGCAGGATCTCATTTAGCGATTGTATCAAGGGAATTTGATCTCCCCTGCATAATGGGAACCGAATTTAAAGTTGATGATTTAAATTCTTTACATGGTAAAAAGGGAAAAATTTCTACAATAGATGGAGATAAAGGGCTAGTATCATTAGTTAAGTAATTACATGGAAAAATCAAAATACTTACAATTCTTCTCTGAGGCAATCCCCAATCCTGATTTATTAGGTGGGAAAGGTTCAAATCTAGTCAAACTAGTAGAATTAGACGCAAATGTACCTCCTGGATTTATTTTGACTACTAACTTCTATAACTTTTGTCTTAAAAAATCGAAAAACAGTATCAATTTGAATAAATTATTTGAAAGCGATTTAAATCCAAAAGAAGTTTTTAACATTTCTTCGAAAATCAAAGATTTAATATTAAAAATTCATTTTCCCAGTAAGCAAATCGATGAAATCAAGCAAGCTTTTGAAAAATTACATGAAGAAATTGACGTAGACCCATCTTTTGCTGTAAGATCGTCGGCAAATATAGAGGATTCAAGCTCTTTCTCTTTTGCTGGACAAGCTGAAACTTACTTATACAATAACTCCTTTGAGGACGTATTGCAATCTATAAAAAATTGTTGGGCATCTTTATTTTCCCCCAACGCACTCTTATATTTCCTTCAAATGAAAAAAAAAGGATTAAAGTTCTCTTTAATAGATATTCAGATGGCGACTATTATCCAAAAAATGATAAACTCACAGATTTCAGGAGTTTTATTTACAGCAAACGTAATTAATAATAATGAAAGCCAAATGTTAATTAATTCTACATGGGGGCTCGGGGATACTATAACGGGGGGTACTATAAATCCGGATACTTTTATTTTAAATAAAAGTAAATTTGAAATTGTTAAAACTATTATAGGGAAAAAGGAAAAAACCTCAATAAAAAATCCTCAAAAAACACATACCCTCTTAATAGATACAGCTCCGAAAACTAGGGAAATTAGCTCGTTAAATAAAAATCAATTAAGCCAACTACATAAATTAGGTATAAAACTCGAAAATTCATTCAATTTTCCTCAAGATATTGAATGGGCAATAGAAAATGAAATAATTTATGTTTTGCAAGCTAGACCCATTACAACCTTAAGAAAATAAGAAGAGTGAATATAAAAAGCTTTATGAAAATATGTTCTAAATAAAACTAAGCGGTTATAACATTAGTTTTTTTCTCAATCTTCCCTAACAATTGTTCGAACTCTTTTTCAGATAAAAACCCTTTGAGAAGCATTAAACGACTTATTCTCTTGATAATTCTAGAGTATTTACGCTCATGTTTCATCTGCGTATAAATTTTAACGAATAGAGAAATTTTGTTCTTTAATTTATTTATTTCTTCTATTTTTTCATTAAATCCCGTTTCGAGCTTTTCGATCTCTAAATCCTTATTCAAAATAGTATACTTTAGATTTTTTATCTCAGCTTCTATTTGGTTTGATTTTTCCTGTAACTCCACCCTTAGCTCATCATTCTCTTTTTTTTTGTCTGAAATTGCCTGTTCTGAAAATTTCTTGTCAAATTCAAACTGTTTATTTCTTTGTTTTAAATCTTTCCTAATAACTTTTATCTCTTTTTCTCGATTTGTTATTGTTTGTTCTAAAAATTCTAACTTATCTAATAAGGCGTCTATTTTTATCTCTTTTTCTTTTAATTTTGACTCAGCCTCAGTTGAGACATCTTTATTCAATGTTTTGTGTTTTGAGAACAAAATTTCTAAGGCTTCTAGTTGTTTCTTTTTTAAGCTTAATTGTTTTTCTAAATCATTAATTTTATCCCTAAGAAGCAATAGGCTTTTACCTACTATTTTTTGTTTAGCCTCAGGATTTTCACTTATTTTAGCCCAATTCACGTTAATTTTTTTCATCTCCTAAAACTCATATTCCCCTTAGTATTATTGTTTTAATATATTATTATCTAATCTGATTGTATATAAATTAAAAGTTTTTCTTAAATATTATCCTTTTTAAGGAAAACAATTTATCTTCCTTCTAACAACTCATTTAATTCCTTATCAGAGAGGAAACCTTTATGAAACATTAATTTCTTCAGATCTTTGATAATTTTCGGTTCTTTTTGGGCACTAATAAGTTTATCACCGAGTTCACTTATTTCTTTATTTAACTTACTAATTTTATCTTTCTGGTTTTCAATAACACTTTTTTGTTCGGAGAATTCCTTATCTTTGTTTATAATAGTTTCTTCTAATGAAATCTTTTCTTTTAGTAAATCGCTTAACTCATTTTCTTCTTTAGCTACTTTTGTGCTCACCTCATTTAATTTCAGTTCTAATTCAAATTTAGAATCGTTAAAATTCTTAGTGTTTTCCTTTAAACGCTCTTCAGCATTCGCTAAATTGGTATTGTTTTGAGATAATTGTTCTTCTAAAGAATTGATTTTTGATCTCAAATCATTTCTGGTTTGAGATAGCTCTTCTTCTATTGAATTAATTTTAGCTCTTAGGTTTAACAAATCTCTACCTAATACTTTACACTTTACATCGGGGTTTTCTGCTATGTGAGCCCAATCTATATAACTCATTATAAATCATTTATTTTAAGTATTTATTTTTTAAATATACTATAATTTACTCTATAAGATAACTTTAAGATATACTTTAATAAATATTATTCTTATAATCTGACTAAACAAAAAATTAAATT
>SDBT01014783.1_pt1 | contig 12427 bp, 13 predicted proteins | sample 2277101 | NCBI WGS metagenome assembly SDBT01 (sample SAMN10404973, study PRJNA504765) | marine sediment metagenome | isolation source: marine sediment core GS10_PC15, 103 cmbsf | place: Arctic Ocean: Southern Knipovich Ridge | collected 2010
TTATCGTTTTTCAATGCATTTGTTAACCATTTCTTAGGTTTTAGTCCTAATTGCTTATAATAAGTATTAAGTCGTCTCGCAGCAGTTATTCCCCCTTCATTCTTTCCTTTCTTATATTGTAGAATACCTACAGCTCCAGACTTCTTACTATGTCCCTTCACTAGACCGGCCTCTATCTGAGTATCAAAAGTACCTCCAGTCTCATGATATTCCAACCTATTAATGAGATTGAGGTAGTCTTTACGACTACCCCCTTTCTCAATAATCAATTGTGCTATAAGTCTATCTCTTTCATTCATAGTTTACAAAGATAAGGAAATTAAAGGCTAAAACCAAATTATTTTACTGATTATTTATAATATTAAATATTATACAGTATAATTTATGAAAATATTTCTTCCATAGAGTATTCACGTAATTTTGGAGGTTTCCAATATTGTCTATTTGGATATTTTTTACCTTTATGCGCTTTACTCATTTTTATCTTAGATTCTTTAGTATGCTTTCTTCCATGAGTTCCTTCTCCTCCATCTGTCATATTACACAACAATCCTTTCTTTAGATCCTTACGTCCATATAATTTAATTAAAAATATTTCTATTTCTTGAGCACTTTCCCAAGTTAAATTATTATATATCATTTCTGCTTCAAATCCATATTTATTAACTGTATTATGCCAATAAGGATTTCTATTGTGTGTAGAAATTATTCTATTACTTACTTTACCCATTCCAATATAAAAAATATAATTAGTTATGGGATTGGTATGTGTATATACATATGCCATAATTTAAACAGTATAGTTTATTATAATATCATGTAGTATTAATTTGGCTTTAGATTGGGTATCTAATTCTAATTGTAGAAAGATCCAAGGATTTCTTATTCTATTTCTACCATCTCTAGGTATATTAGCTTTCCACTCTCTGAATTTTCTTCTAAGATTTCTGTCTCTGCCTACTACTAGAGGTATTTTACCAGAATTTTGGTATTCACTAGAAGCTGTGATATGTGTTATAGTCTTATCTGGATGATCTATATCATCTATATAAAGTTCAGAATTGAATAGTATGTTATCAAATACACAGTCATAATCACTCTCTGGATTTATCATTAATGTTATAAAACTAGGTTGAAATTCACCAAAGTACTTATTATAGTCTCCTTTATAGTGCTCATATATTTTAGCATTGCCTGAATCAGTTAATAAGAATTTTTCCCCCTTATAAATATATCCACTAGGAGTATAAGTCTTTTTATCTATGAATTCATCTATTAATTCATTATATACTCTAGTAAATGATTTGTCACCTTGCAATAATGTGAAATATATATCATTATTATAATTATCGTACCCAAACACTACTCCACTTCTTAATAGAGGATTATCCACTTTTAATAGGTCATAATCAAAGTTATTGTTAAAATATACATGTAATCCTTTAGCATCTGTTAAAAATGGCTCTACTGCGTCAGGAACTCTACCTACAGCCTTATTGAGGGCATCATAGTAATATATACCTTTTTTGGTAGGTAATATTCCCCATTTATTTATAGATCCTGACGTAGTAGTTAAATACTTATAGTCATAGAATACTGCACCTCTTCCTAGTTCTACAGCTACTCCATCACTTCCTTGCACTTGTATTCTTGGATCGATAGACAATACTGCTATTGCTTCATCCTGAAAAACAAATAGATTATCTTTAAAGTTAATTAAACCATTTATAGGTCCATATTTACCATCTAGATCTTGAGATTCATTTATAAGCAAGTCTGTCCAGCTATCTATATTTTCTCCAGGTATCTTTACTTTAGAGGCGTATACTCTAGTATCAAATTCATTAATCTCTTTAAATATAGCTCCTTCTCCTGTATTTAATATTAAATTGGGAGATTGTGAATAAACTCTATTGTAATTATGGTAATCATTAAATTCTGGTTGAAATGTACCATCCCATCCAAATAATCCTAAATCATTTCTATTTTTTAAATCTACCACTGTTTCTACAGGAAAAGATATTATTTCAGTTATTTGAGGTATTTTAGTATCTAAAGTATTAGTACTGGTTTTCCCTATTCTCATAAATTGATAAGAGTTAACAAAAGTATCTCCCGGAGAATTAATAGTATTAACATTACCACTAATCAAAATGTCTTTATATTGTCCTATTTGTGCGTAAGTATTTCTTTTTTTATCTTCAAAAGTTCCTCCACCATAAATATTACCTAAATATACATTAACATTAGGTATAGTTATATCTATTGATAGTACACCATCTCCATCAGGAGCAGCTATAGTAGAACCATTATATAATCCAACTAGCCCTAATCTACTATTAGTAGTCTGACCTTGAGTACCAAGCATCAAAGTTAAACTTTTTATTGCATTAGAATTGATACTAACTAATGCATCACAATTATTATCTGAACAACTATCTTCTCCATCAGAAGCAAAACTAGATAAATTATTAGAATATCTATATCTATCATCTCCATTATAATTTGTTTCCTCTTGTCCCTCTTCTGTTACTTCAGGTATAGCATATATAGTATATGTATCAGAATCTGTATTTTCATAGAAATCTTTATAACTTCTATACATTTGAAATATATCTGTAGTATCACTAGCTCCAGAAGGACCTATATATCTAGGAATAGTACCCCCGGGAGTACTAAAAGTTAGACTCATATTATTATTTTCATGAAACTGTCTTGTAGGATAAAATTCAAACTTACCGCCCCATTTTTCTAATTCTGTGACTGTAAAGGTTTCTTTAGTTCTTATAAATTCTTCTTTTTTGTAAATAAGTCCATTTACTCTTAATCTTAATCCATTTTTTGTATTTGCAAAATCAAATAAAATATCAGGACTATGGAATTGTAACATTTTAGTAAATAAAAATGTTTGAGATATTTTCTCTGAAGAAGCTGTTACTGAATGAATTTCTTGATCAGTTAACCACCCCAAATGATCTGCAGAAGCTATTCTACCAATATCTGGGTTAATATTAACTCCTAGTTCTGTCTGTAATGACATTGTAGGTATAATATTTCTTAATGCCCATGAAGGTAATTTAGATTGACTATCTTGAAAAACTTCTCTTCCTGCAATAGTATTAAATTGTGCAAAATCTTGAGCTTCATCTCCCTTAACTTGAAACATCATAGGAGATAATACACCTTGATAAAGAATAGTTCTATCATTTAATCCTCTATTTGCTCTTATTATTTTATAACCTGTAGGTCTATCATCTTCTGTTGCAAAATTATTATCATCAGCCAACCATGTATCAAATTCAGTAGTTAAAGTTATTTCTAAAGTATTATAAGTAGTATCAAAATCAAAAAATGGGGCTTTAAAATCAGCAATCCATTTAGGAAAACTAACCTGCCCCAACCTATTATAGAATTGTATACCTATTCTATATATTTCATTACCTTTAAAAAATCTACCATCTACTATATCATCTATAGCTAATATAGTAGGAGTAATATTATAAGTTATATATTTACCAGTACCTCCTTGTATAGTACTACTTTTTTTAAATCTATATGCATCGTAATTAGGATTTACTGCATCATAATTATCAGGAATATTAGTAAATAAATTATTAACATATAAAAAGTCTCCTCCTACTGTAGGAGTAGGACTAGGAATACCTAAAGAACCCACAATAATTTCAACATTATTCAATACAATAGCAGTTGTAGAACTTGTTAAAAATGAATAAGCTCTGCAATCTAAAGAAACATCAAAATTATTTTCTTCAATATTAGCAGAAAACAATCTACTATATTTTGATTCTATATGTTTTGGTACTATAGGATCAGAACCTAAGAATATAAATTGTTCTAAAGTTAAATTCTCTATAATTTCCCCATCATCAAAATAAGTAATACTATTAGATTCTCCTATTTCTCTATCTTCTATAAGAGATACTTGTGGAATTTGGTTAAGAGAAGTATATTTTATTGCATATAATTTAATATGTGTATATGCAGGATCAATATTATCTACTTTAACTATAGGAGTGGCACCAACTACTTCATTTAAGTCTCCTCCTCCTAAAGTAGGTCCAACATCTAAAGCCACTAAGTCTGTAAGAGGAGATATAGTAGTTTGAGAACCATTTATTCTATATAAATTATAAGCATATTGTATTTTACCTGCAGTATGCGTTCCTCCATAGACTACATTTTCAATAGTTGGTTCTGAAATATCAAAGTTTCCTACAAAATTTATAGTATTAGAAGGTATGTCTATAATTTCTTCTATATCTCCGTTAGCAATACTATGTCTAGTATTTAAAAATCTAATTTGATTTAAACCATCAACCCAATAAACTTTTTCTATTTTTGTATTTTCATAATTAAAAAATGCTTGTATTGGACTATTAATAGAAAATCCTAAATTTCTTAAATATAATAATTGTATTGAATAATTATCTGATAAAACATTATCAACTAACCATACACAATCCATACCTAAACCATCAGAAGTGAAAATTATAATTCCACTTCTGTTATCTATGATACCTATTATTTTTTGAGTGGTAGAAGTTAAGGGAAGTAATCCAGCATCTATTTGATCCTGTATTTCCGTAGTAGTATAAACAATAATAGAATTTTGAAGTTCTGCCGCCGCCCCAAAATCTACAACTATTCTACTATTACTAGGTTCAATAGTTAAACTAGGTACAGTAATAACTAAAGCATTACCTTTCTCATTGGTTACACTACCAGTAGATTGTGTATCTGTAGCTAAAATTCTTATATGTTGCCCTTCAAAATAATATTTAAAAGAATGTTTACTACGACTTTGATCTTGGTTTATTCCACCAAAAGAATATTTTACCTGCTTATTTGCCATTAATGGTATTTTTTAATCCTTTCTCTTTGCCCAGAACCTTTATAGAAATTATTAAAGGCTGTATCGTTTATTATAAGTCTATTTACAGCATTCATAACCGATTCTAAATGATCTCCACCTTGCAATTGCATAGAAGTTTCTGCTGAGGCCATATAAAAACATTTTTTAGTATCAACATAATTAAATGCTTTATCAGTTAACTTACCTACTAACCACATAGGTTCTAAATATCTAAAAAGTATATAGTATTCTAAAGCTAATTTCATATTTTCATTGTCTGCAACAAGAGGATATCCCTCTTTATCACAAGCTAAAGCTTTATAACTAAGTTCTAAATCTCCATTTCTAACAGAAGTTTTTATAACTCCATTTTGAGCGGTATAAGTATATTCATTTAATCCATCAAGAGTTTTTGCTTGAGCACTAGCAACTGTTACTCCTTCATTTACTCCTTGATTTGAAGGATCAAAAGGTCCAGCAAGTATTCTATCTATATCTTCTGTAGAAGGTCCTAAATTATTACAAGATATTGATTCATGATATATATCTGTAGCTCTTTGAAGAGGAATAGATAATCCTCCAACATCTAATAATTTTATTCCTCTGATATTAACTATATCATTTGGTAATGCTGCTTTATAGTTAACTAATCTTAATGGAGGAATAGTTACTTTATCAATAAAAGATAAAGGAACTCCTATTAATCGTATTGCTTCAATAGCATATTCAGCTGCATCATCATAATTTAGGTCAGCAGTTAAAGGATTATTAAATACTTTCCAAAGTACTTTTTTTAATGATATGAGTTGTCCATTGTACATAAGTTAATATAATAAGTAAGCGTCAATATTTTTATCTGGATCAAATATAGCTGCTGCTAATTTTCTTCCAAATCCCCTAACTGCCTTGAATTTGTATAAACTCCTAGCCTTTAGAGGACATTTAAATTTTTTACAATATATTCTAAATACATGACCAGCAGTATGGGAATTATTAATTCTAACTAATAGTTTCTTTTCTTTTGCCTCTATATCTTTTTTCCATAGTTTTTTTGTAGCTGGCCAATTTATTGGTAAATTATTAATTAACTTACCATCTACTATTCTAGGTTTTCTTAATTCCTTTTTTAGTAACAATTCTAAATAAAGATGTGGCATTAAATATATTAAACCCTCTTCTATTATTAAATCTTGTAGTTCAATATTAAAATCAGTTATGATATCGTTATATATCTTTTTATCTGTAACATCATCGTAATTCTCCCTATAAAATTTGAAGTAATCAGGCATTCCAAAGTTACTTATTGCTTTATGCTTCCTTTTACTTCCCATGTAAAGTCTGTGTATTACTATCGTTTTCTTTGTCTTCTGATATTTGTAAGAATTGTATTAAGTCTCCTACAATTTCTTTCTTTACTAAATCTATATAATGTGGTTGTATAGGATAATCTGTAGTGGCATTATCAAAACAAGGAGATGGAGTGGTACAACCACAGCAATCTTGAAAATCTTGTAATGCTAGTGGGTCCTCGAATACTCCAGTTACAGTTAAACATTCTAGCAATTTAAATTCGTTACCAGAACCTGCAGAGGCATATATATATCCGTCTGGATCTAAGAAGGCATATATAGATTTTTGAAATCTAGTACCTTCTATCATATTAATTCTTCTCTTTGTAATAAAATTGAATGGAATAGCTAGTATATTAGTAGGTTTAACACTATTAAGTGCTACTTTAGTATGCAACTCTAAGGGAGTTGGAATCTGTTTAGTAGTTCTTAATAATGTATCACATTCAAAAGTTATACCACATTCATTAGCGGAAACTACATCTAGATCTATACATAATGTTTGTTGTATAGAATTATCGGGAGTTCTTTGGTAATTATTTAAATCTTGACGTAAATATTTTGCTCTTTTAATATTAAGTAAGTAGATAATATATCTATCACTTATCTCACTATCATCAGAATATTGTCTAACAGCTTCACGAACATCGTATATAAGCTTATCTACGGTCATATGTTATTGATTTTTAAATTTTTGATACTCCTGCCAAGCAGCTACCCCTAATAGCGCCAATATTAATCCATAGGTAAGATATATAAATTTAATTATATTATCACTATTTATAAATCTACTAACTGTATAAGTTACTAACAATAATACCCACAAAACTGTAAATCTCTTGGTACTAGTAGGGTCTTATGCATTAATTAATTTACTAAAAAACTTTTTTATTTGATTAAATATTTCCATTTATTAAGCTTTTCTAAATTCTATAGTAACAATTAATCCTTTTGCATCTGTTGTATCTAAGTTATTTACAACAGTAGGAATTAGTAAATCGCCTGTTACTACATCATCCTCAGCAGTGTCAATCACACCATCAGCAATAGTATACTCTGTTTTTTCTAATGTGATAGCAGTACTTAGTACTGCAGCATCTACAGCTCCTGAACGTTTATTCAATAGAATGTCAATAGTTTCTGCACCAGAAGAGGTTCCTAGAGTATGAACTGTTGCACTTACTCCTACTATATCATATCCGTTAAGAGAAACTGGTACCATCATAGCACCAAGACCTGTTGATGTGTCTATCTCAACTGCCATGTTATAGACATTTATAGATTGTGATTTGGTTCCAAAGTCTGAGCCAGCAAATACATCTACTGACATTACTCTTGATACATCTGTACCAGTATCAGCTTCAGCTACTATTGCTAATTCTACTATACCTTCTGCAGATGCGGTAGCAGTTACTGCTAAATCACTTGTAAATGCAATCGTTCCTGCAGCATCTTGTAAAGTATAAATTCTGTCTGCAGTATTCGTGTTTACAAAGGAGCCATCGAAAGTATCTGCTACATTTCTCAATAAAAAGGTAGTATCTTCAAAAGTTTTAATACCAGTTACAGTTTGTGCAGTACTAAGATCCATATCAGCCCCTACTGCAGAAGCAATAAGATCAAAATTAGTTCCATCTGATACATATGTTGCTAGGGTATCTGTTGCAAAAAAGACAGCTCCATGTGTCAATTGTAAATTAGATACTTCTGCAGCAGTCCCATATATCATTTGGTTTAAGGGAAATCTTCTCATAATTATATTATTTTAAAGTTATTTATTAATTTCTATATATTTTAAGAAATTGGTATTTGACATTTCAAATTCTCTGTTAGTATCCAGATCTACCATTATTCTTTTAATTGTTCCTCTATTAGTACTTACAGTTTTAACTAATTCTATATTTTTACTGCCTGTAATAGGCGATGTTTGTTTAGTTTTACCTTGTAATACACCTAAATGGAATTGCGGAACTTCCCATCCCATTAGTATTTCATATACTTTTTCTAATTGTCTTACATCTTCGTCACAATATGTAATCATATCCTCTAAAGCTTTTGCAGATTTATGTATAAAAATATCTTTCCATAATTGTATACTGGTTCTAATTTTACCCTTAAATCCTAAAACTTTAGAAATATAGTCTAGACTATTTGAATTAAATACAAACTTCTTCTTTGATACTTTAAAAGTATCAAATTGTCTATAATCTATATGCATTTTTAAACCATGTATTAATGCTCTAGTTTTAATCCATTTTAAATCAAAATTATCACCATTATGTGCTACTAATAAATCTGCTTCATTCATTACTGGAATAAACTGGTCTATTAGAAATTTATCAGATTGTTTTGAATCCCAACTAAGATTATATACTTCTTTTTCTCCTAACCATTTGTAACTTATACAAATAATTGCTCTTTCTTTGATTATTTGTTCAGGACTAATAGTTTGTTTCCATCCTGCACGCCAGAACCATCCAATATTAGGACTAGTTTCTATATCATATAATAGAATTCTTGCTTCTCTATTATTTATCTTCTTAGAAGCTGCTTTATCTAACTTCCTAGCCTTTCTAAGGGCTATTTTACACTTCTTCTTTGATGTTACGAACCCTTTGTTATATAAATGATTTCTAAGTCTTAGAGAGCCTTCTTTCAAATACCCCGGTTTCGTTACTAAAAAATCAATAATTTCTTCTATTTCCATATATATATATTTATATTTACTACAAAGATACGAAATATATTTGACATATGCAAGTTTTTTACTAGTTATTTTCTAATTTTTTGATTAATTCTTCGTTTCTTCCTGTTTTTGTGTTTAATCTTCTAGTCTGATTCTCATTATTTGTATCAATAAGTTGATATATAGTGTTAAATTCATCAATAACTAGAGTTTCAAAAGCTGTTTGTGCGTCTTCTGTATACTCAAATCTATTATAAATATTGGTTAAAGCAAATGTAGAACTAATAGCAAAAATTACTAATATCACTATTTGGGCATTATTTAACGATTTTTCTTTTGCTATATCTGGAATACCCATATTAACTGTGTTTAGATTTACCAAATTCTCTTAAGGCAAAATACCCTCCAATAGCTGTCATTCCCATAGTCATTAGTATAGGTAGGTAGAGTTCTGCTAGTGGTTTTCCCCACATAGAATTCAGGATTACAATATCAATAAGTAGTGTAAAATTTAGTACTACTATTGGTCTGACATTCTTAGCTAACCAGCTATCTGAACTCATATCAGCTTCCCAACGCTTGGTAATCTCTTGAGTCTCTACCATATCCTTTTCTAGCTCTTTTAAGGCTAATTGCTTTTGTGGGCCAGTTAGTTCCTTAGAACCAGTAATTATACCTATAGCTCCACCCCAGTCACCTGTAGCAATATTACCAGCTACACCAAGGATTTTACCTAATGTATCTGATTTTCCTATACCTCTTAAGAAATCACCTACTCTACTAGTTCCGTGTTCTTCTTTATAAGTACCTTCTTTAGCTTTTCTAAGTGCTCGCCTCTCCTTCCTAGTTTGTCTTTTCTTTAAATCTTCTAATGCTCCCATGTTATTTTATTTTTAATATACCCAAATTACATCTTGTGTTTTAGTTGGATCAATATCTGCATGTATAAAAGTTTTTGCTACACCTATTCTTGTACAACCTGATAATAAAAGAGCATTAATTATAATAAATCTTTTTGTAGAGTCTGTACAAGCTATATCTGCTGCCAAACCTAATGTATGTGCACTATTTGAAACTCCTCCTACTTTTTTATTGTATTCTTTTGTTCTAAATCCAGAGTTTACTACAAAAGAAATATCTGCAATGTCTCTAGCTTCATCAATCATTACTAAAAATCCATTATTCATATTATCTTTACCTGAGCCAGGTGAGTCTGGAGAATCAAATTCTTCTAAATCAAAGTGATCTAATTTAATCATATTATTATTTTTTAAACAAATCTATAATTAAAGCTGTTAATGTATCAAATCTATTTTGAGACTTAACATCTATTTCATCTATTTTCTTAAAAATCTTATCCTTATCGTGTGCTATTTTTCTTGAAATATCTTTCATCTCTGTATTCATTTTAAGTTCTAATTTCTCTATATCTTCTTTTAAATCTTCTATTTCTTCTTTATTCTGTCCTATAATCAATCTACATTCTGTTTCTCTTATAGTAGATTTTTTTGAAACCTCCCAAAATTTGTAAATAGTTCCTATTATTGCTAATACTGTACCTATAGTGATATAGTTAAAAATATTATCTGATACCACAGTATCTACTAATTGAAAAAACATATTTATTTTTTTGTTTTAAATTATTTCCTCTGGAAACCAACCATCATTTTCCATAAAGTTTTGACTTTTGATTTCGCCCACTTGGTTCATAATTGCCGAGGAAGGAAAACGCCCTAACACATATCCACTAGGCGGTTCTGCTCCTTGTGGTGTTACTATCGTTGATTGAATTTGACCGTTAAATCCGTTTGCTTGTCCTTGATTTAAGCCTATTAAATTTGTAAGTACATCCGCATCCACTCCATCCCAATCGTGGTGAATTAAAACAGGCTCATCTATTTCAAACCAAAAAGCTACTCTACCATCAATAGGGTGCGTTAATATTCCGTACATATCATAAATCTCATCTCCTGTTGGCAAGGGTAATGGTCTTGACAATCGATAAAATTCTATTGATATATCTTCACTATTTGTATGAATTATATAGTTTGCCATTATGGTATTGAATAATAAGTATCTATATCTGTTTCAATTGTTGCTTGGTCGGTTGAATTATTTGGAAAAGCCACTATTTCTTGCACACCACCATTAATCGGGTTTGTTATTGACATTTCAGCTCCAATTCTTATTCCAGTATTGTCGTATGTGGATGTCCATGTTTTAGAATCTTGGGAGACACCCCCTAAAAATCCTTCAACATCTTTTGCCGTACCATCAACAACTGTAGTTAATAGTCTTTGATTAGCTGTATTTTGTTGCGCAATATACAGGGGCTCGTAATTAATACTTGTTGCCGACCTAATCCGACACATAATTTTATTTGATCGTCTATCATTAAATATTGAAAATCTTTGGTTTACCCCTCCCGTGGCAATCCTTGATGAGAAAAACGCTTGTTGGGCAGACGAACTATCTGAATAAGTAACAGTAAAAATGGTAAAATCGTTGCCACTATTTAAGTCAGTATTAGCTGTTGACGCGCTTAGTGTTTTGGTAGTAGTTTCGCACCATACTTCTGGTTTTCCATTTTTTAACCGTATCACACCACCTGTTGCTATTCTTGGTTGGACTGTGGTGGTGGTTTGTACAACTGTTTTGTTATTGTCAATTGTATTGTCGTCTGTTATTCCTATCCATTCTTCAATTTTACAATTGTTAGCCCCTAACCACGTTCCAAATGTAGTCGCATCAGGGGTGGTATTGCTTGTGGTTGAAATAAGACCACTTGTGGTTATTGTATCATCTTTTACCGAACCATCTACAAAAAGAAATGCTGTTACATTATCAGAAGTTCGCCGGACTTTTAAAACCGCATTAGTCCAAAGCGTTGTCATATCAGGGGTACGAAGCGTGTACATCACAGAAACGCCATCATAAAGTGGTGTTGCGCCTGAAGCTGGTTGTTTTAAAAATCCAAAGGGTATCATTAACTAAAATTCAATGCTTCTACTCCGAAGTAACTAGTACCATCGTAGTAAAAAGTGATTATATCCGTACCTGTTGTTGCCGTTGTTGTTAAGGTTGGTGCTGTTCCTGCGATCCATTTTACTGATGCAGGCCATGTAACTGTTCTGCTTCCTACACTATCTTGAACCAACTTTAAAATAAAAGTCCCGGGTTTTGTTGGATCTGTAAACGTAAAAGTCTCATTGAAAGCACCAAATTGAAAATCAAAAATATTACCAAGACCCCAATCAATAGTAGTAGTTCCATCTCCTGTTGCTCTATTAAATTTCGCATTACATTCAAATAAACTACAATTTGTTGCTCGATCTAAATTAAATCCGTAACAATTTGCAGTAGATACTGCGCTAATTGCTAAATTATTACAAGCTTGGCAATTTATTAATTTATTTCGTGTAACATTTACTAACAATGTAAAACCGCTTAATTCTCCTGTAGTTATAACGTTATTTGAAGCGATACATTCAGATAATACATTTCCTGAACAAGAAGAAA
>SDBT01014784.1_pt1 | contig 12427 bp, 10 predicted proteins | sample 2277101 | NCBI WGS metagenome assembly SDBT01 (sample SAMN10404973, study PRJNA504765) | marine sediment metagenome | isolation source: marine sediment core GS10_PC15, 103 cmbsf | place: Arctic Ocean: Southern Knipovich Ridge | collected 2010
GGCTGAGATTGTCCCGGTGTTGTCCCACAAAGGATATTTTGGCGATGGCTATAACGTAAGTCATTGGTGCGAAAGGGGGGACTCGAACCCCCACGTCCTTGCAGACACAAGAACCTGAATCTTTTGCACTCGGAATTTGGCTGACACAACGACCGCCTCGATTTTCTCAGAAGAGTCAATCAGAGACAGCGTTTTTTTAATGTGGTATCTTGTGGTGAGCGATAGCGGCGGATGGTGTGAACGTCCCATAGGGCCATGACAGGACCATGACACGGAGTCATGCAGTCGCCGCCGGTGCTGCGTGGGAGGTGCCACCGATGGCTGTGACCAAGAGATTCACGAAGGCGGTTGTCCAGTCCCTGAACCCGAGAGAGAAGCTGTATGAGGTGCGGGATTCAGAGGTGCGGGGGCTGACGCTTAGGGTGACGCCGACCGGGGTCAAGACCTGGGTGCTGGTGCGATGGGTTCGTCCGAACACTGAGCGCATCAAGATCGGTAGATGGCCGGACCTATCGATAAAGGCGGCGCGGGACGCTGCGCGGGTACTCATCGGACGTATCGCTGCAGGGGACAATCCAGCTGACCAGCGGCGGGCGGCTCGGGCGGAATCGACCCTTGGTGAGTTGTGGGTTGCCTATCTCCAAAAACACGCTCGACCCAACAAGCGGTCATGGCGCAACGATGAGCTGCAGTACCAGAAGCACCTACAGGGCTGGGAGCGGCGGCGGCTGTCGAGTATCACCCGGCGGGACGTGACGCGGTTGCGGGATCAAATCACCGCGAAGGACCGGCCCAAGGGTGGGCCGATTGCCGGTAACCGGGTGTTGGCGCTGCTGTCGAGCATGTGGGGGTGGGCAGTTCGTGAGCAGGACCTGCAGCTACCCAATCCATGCTACGCGGTGAAGCGGGAGCGGGAGGTGCCGCGGGACCGCTACCTGACAGCGCCGGAGCTGCCCAGCTTCCTGCGGGGGGTGCGCGAGTACAAGCTCGCCAGTGTGCGCGACGCGGTGTTGCTGCTGCTGTTCACGGGCCAACGCAAGGCGACGGTGCTGGGGCTGCGCTGGGCCGATGTGGACCTGAAGCACCGGCTATGGACGATACCGGCAGCCGACGCCAAGGCGGGCCGGGCTATCGAGGTGCCGCTGGTGCCTGAAGTGGTGGAGATCCTTCGCCGCCGGCGGGCGGTGACCAAGGGCAAGGCGACGGCGTTCTCGTTTCCAGCGTCCGGCATTCGCCACCACTTCGAGAAGCTAGTAGCCGTGGCCGAACTGCAGCACGGGCTCACCCCGCACGATCTCCGGCGAACGCTGGCAACCTGGATGATCCAGACGGGGGCCGGAATGGAGGTGGTCGGCAAGTTGCTGGGCCACGCGCCGCAAGGGATCACCGCGACCGTGTACGCGCACGTGAACACCGACCAGGTGAGGCGGGCTTTGGAGCGCACCGTGCGCGCCATGCTGGCCGCAGCCGACGCCACCGAAGAGGAGGCGAAGGTGGTCAAGTTCCCGGTAGCTGGGGTGCCGGCCCGTGGGTAAGGCGACCAAGCTCGGGCTGGGTGGGCGGACCTCTCGCGAGCGAGAAGTATTCGAGGCCAGGTTAAATCTCCTTTTGGCGCTTGACCAGTTGACGCCCGTATTCACTGACGCTGCCGATCTCAGCCTGGAGGAATTGAGCGACCGATACCCAAGGCTTTCAGGAGGCGGGCGGTCGTGGATTCTGGATTGTATCGGTGTGAATCGTGAGCGCTGGGAGGCTGTACGAGAGTACCGAGGCCGGTACATCAGTGGGCCGCTCGGGCTCGGGGACCTACCGCCGCACGTGACCCTAGAGGCGTCGTTCGTCTTCGAGCTTCGGGCTGAAGAACAGACGATGACCGAGGCCACACGGAAGATGGAAAAGGAATTCAGCGAGTGGATTCGGGGCGCAAGGAAAAGCCTTGTGGCTGACCTTCGTGAAGTGTACACAGCACCAGGTGGGAAGCCATCTTCGGCGCGGAGGGAAGATACCCATTTCGTGTGGGCGGCGGAATACCTTGCCGGTGCGTCTACCAACTTTGAACAGGGCTCGAAGCGGCAAGCCATTAACGATATCCTCGCCTTAACGGACCTGTGGCCGCCTGTCATCGAGCGCTCCGAAGAACCGTCAGAGGAGGTCACAAAGGCTCACAGGAGAATTCACGAGAAGGTTCAGGAGATCATCCTGAGAGTGTTAGGGAGAGCCGACCTGGATTGAGCGGACGGGTTTCTTCTGAAAATCGAGAAAGAAGTCGTCCTGTACTTTGATTCCTCCGGTGCCTCATCATCGATATCGAAGGCGAGGTACCCATGCAAAGCTCAAAGTTGCTCACCACCCGACAGGCCGCGGAGATTCTGGGGATTCACGCTCACACGCTAACCAAGGCTCGATGCTATTCGGTTGAGCCAAAGATTCCATTCGTACGAGTAGGCGCGGCGGGAATCCGCTATCGGCCCGAAGACGTTCAGGAATACATCGAGACGCGCACCCAGCGCCCAGACGCGGCTGACGCGAGGTAAGCCGTGTTCCGGCAAACGAGAAAGCCGCTCGGGGGGTGGCCAATGCGCTGCGCCGCGCATCGGTTGGGTGAGGCGCCCCATGACCGCCGAGGGTGAACCCGCCCACGACATCGAAATCGAGAAAGCGCTCTTGGGTGCGCTCCTGATGGGCGCTGAGGTGCCGTCCGGACTCCGGGCTGAGCACCTCTACTACGAGGCCCACCGGGCGATCTTCCGTGCAGTCGTCGCCGTCGATGCCCCCGACGAGCTGAGCGCGGTGAAGCTCCTGCGCGACGAGGGCAAGCTCGATGCTGTCGGTGGGGCGTCCTACGTGTCGTCGCTGACCAACTCGCTTCCAGACGTCGCGAATGCCAAGCATCACGCTGGGCTCATTCGTTCGGATGCAGCGAAGCGAGAGCTACACCGGATCGGGCGCGACCTCCAGGGCGAGAATGGTAGGCCGGTGGGGGAGGTTGCTCAGCGGGCCATGGAACGGCTGCGTGAGGTCTCCGAGGACACCAGCGGCACCGGGCGCCCCTCGGTCGTGTGGCGCACCCTGCGCGAGTACCAGGAACACCCCGAACTCCTACAACCCCCCGAGGTGGTGGTGCCGAACCTCGCGTGGCGAGGTCGAATCACCCTGCTAGCAGCAAGGGAAAAGTCCGGGAAAAGCACTTTCGCCGCGTTCGGTGCCGCGCTGCTCAGTAAGGCGACCGACGGTGGCGTGCTGTGGGTCAATCTCGAAGAGGCACCCTTCGACGTGGTCAACCGATTCGAGGGGCTGAACGCAGACCCCGACCGCGTGATGGTGTCGGAGCACCTGCCGAACAAGCTCGCCGATCTCGAAGCGGCCATAACCAAACACGCACCCGACCTAGTCGTGATTGACACCCTCGCTGCATGGGGCGTGGGTCGCGTCACCGACTGGAACGCAGCCGCCCAGGTCACGCCGGTGATGCTTGAACTCGTTGAACTGGCGCGTCGGCACAACATCGCCTTGGTGATCGTCCACCACGGCAAGAAGGTCGATGGCTCATACCGGGATAGCACAGCGATCGGTGCCTCGGTGGACGTGATCGTCGAGATGAGTCCCGACGACAAGGACGACCACGTCCGCCACTTCAAGCCCAAAGGCCGGTGGACGGTGGAGCCGTTCAGCTTGCGGTGGACCGGCGCCGCGTATGAGTCGGTGGCGGGCGAGACCCCCGTTCACGACCGCGTCTACCAGTTCATTGAGACCCACCCCGGATGTTCAAAGCGGGTCGTCCGAGACAACGTATCGGGAAGAACGAAGACGAAGGACGAGGCCATCGAACGGTTGATCCGAGATCGCCAAATCAAGGATCACGGAGACACGAACGGCGCGAAATATTACGCGACGATGGGCGCGACAGCTACCTTTGGACCGTGCCCCGACCCCCCGAAAAAGGGTGTCAATGGGGCAACGGATGGGCACGGTATGGGCACGCCCCCGTGTGACTCCGAAAAACCCAATGGGGCAAGAGATGGGCACGGTATGGGCACAGGTCGGGGCACACCCCCCGTGCCCCGCCCCCTAAAGGGGGGGTGCGGGGGCACGGTGGACGGGGCGCGCCGAGGCAGTGCGTTTGAACCGGGTTCCATCATCGAGGGGAAAAACCCCGCCACAGCGACAGCAGGCGATGAGCAGGACGTGACTGAGATAACTCGGCCTGAACTCCCCGAATACTCTGGGCACTGGCCAAAACACCTTCAAAAGAGACTTCGGGAGTTGGTCGGGCAAGGGCATCGCCGATTGCCCGCCACCGAAATCGTGAAGCAGGAGTATGCGGAGGGGGTACATGGCTGATCCTCCGTCCTGCCTGACCATCATCCTTTCTGAGTGGGTGCCGTTTCTGAACAAACACCAATACGGCTTCGCCCCATTCGACGGAGCGAAAAAGGTCGAGAGCTTCACACCAACGGAGACGATTGAGGTGGAGGATGAACCATGATCTTAGGGCTACGTTCCGGCGCGAGGGTTGAGGCAGAGGTCGGTGAACCGCCTTCCTCTGATGATGACGGCATTCAGAACTTCATCAATCGACTATGCCATCAAGTACGGATCGGCGGGCGTGGATACTCGCCGGTTCAGCTGAGGTTGTTTTCCATCATTGAAGCAACGGATGAGGAACGGATCCGGCTCGCCCTTGGTGGCTATGACCTGCCGGAAGCACAGCCGAGAACGCAGACCAAGGACCCGCGGTAGAACGTGTGTGTTCCGAGGGCGGTACTGGATTGTCCCGAATCGTCCTCTTTCTGTCCCAAGCCGTAATCTCCTTCTGTGGCGGCTTTCATCGCCGTATCGAATACCTCAGCAGGCGGGACACATGGAGCGGGACACCGAACCTATGCGAGGCTCGGCGCTAGTTCGAGTTCTCAGGAAGATGCGCAACCCGCCGCCAGATCCTTAGACCGCTGCCGCGGTTGGGGCCAGCGCGATTCAGAACGCGCCCAGGCGGTCGTTGTAGGGGTGAATACCCATGAGCCCTCGGAGCAGTCAGAGAGCCGGGAGGCAGCCGCGACAACCTCATGGTAGAGGGATTACCCCATGGATGAGGGATTACCCCATGGAGGGGGATTACCCCATGGTGACGTTGCGCCCGCGCCGGTCGAGCGTTGGTGAATCCCCGAGTGTTCAAGTTAAACAGCGCCTCCGGCTGCCTTGGAACCCCCCTGCCCGTGACCCACCACCTCCAACACCTCCTCGCGCAGCAGCGCGTCCGTGGCCGCGGTCCTCTTGGCCGCACACGACGGGCACACCAGCGGATCGATTTCGTAGACGCCCATGTTTTCATCCGCCGGAACGACAAGGGCATCATTAAGCGATAGAATCGAGCGAAGCCAAGGAAGGTAAGGAAAACCTGAATGAAGCAATACATCCTGGACATCACCCCCGACGCCGATCAGGGCCTCGCCACCTTGCGCCTGACGGATGAGCACGGGCGCCAGCTTGGCTTCAATCAGGTGCGCTTCGCCGACCACGCGAAGAGCCGCTGGGAGGGGCTGTTCGACACCGGCGGCTATCTGGGGCGCTATGCCGGCAACCTCACCCCCGCCGGCCGCACCGAGCCCTACAGCCAGCAGGAGCTGCTCACCGAGCTGGGCGTCTTCCTCGCCCGGGACGTGCTCGGGGGGCAGATCATGCAGAAGCTTGCGGGCTCCGCCCATCGCACCCTGATGGTGCGCCTGCCCAAGGCCGACGACCCCCTCACCGCCGGATTCGCCCGCGTCCCCTGGGAGATCGCCCGAAGAGCTCCTGATAAAAAGCCGCTCACGGAACGCAACCTGGTAGTGCGCCTGTTCCTGGAAGGCAGCACGCCCGAGACCGAGCCCACCACCCTGGACCTGGACCCGGACGAGGACCTGCGGGTGCTTCTGGTCTTCGCCGAGGCCCCGGGCTCCCGGCCGCTGGCAATGCGCCAGGAGCGGGAGCGGCTGCTCGCCCTGTTCCGCAGCGAGATCCAGCCTGCCAAGCGGGTGCGGGTGGACGTTTTATGCCACGGTGTCACCCACGAGGCCCTGCGCGCCCAGGTGGACGACGCAAGCGGCTACCATGTCTTGCATTGGAGCGGCCACGGCCACGGCAACCTGCTCGAGCTGCGCAGCCCCACCGGCGGCTCCGACACCCTGAGCGGAGAGGAGCTGGTGGATCTGCTAGAAGACGCCGGCGGTTTCTACCCCCGGCTGGTCTTTCTCTCCGCCTGCCACTCCGGAGCCCTGATGCAGGCCCGCAACTGGGCCGAGGTGCGCGCCGCACTCGGCCTCGAAACCACTAGCGCCGGGACCGACGAATCAGCGGACCTGGACGCTACCCTGGCCGTGGACACCGGCTACGTCGGCACGGCGCTCGCCCTGATCGGCGCCGGCGTGCCCCAGGTGGTGGCCATGCGCTTCTCGGTAGGGGACGGCTACGCCCGCCGGCTCGCCCGCCGCTTCTACCGGCAGCTGCTGGGTCCCGCCAACCAACCGGCGGACACCGCCCTCAACCAAGCGCGAAAGGACCTGTTGCGCCACCGTGAAGCCGCCCACATGGCCGCCGCCGACAACGCGAATCCACTAATATTCGGGGCCGAGCGTGTACGCCTTGAGCCTGGCCCGGGCCGCAGCCCCCAGCTCGACCGCCTCAACCCCCGCCCCCAGCCCCTGCTCTCCAGCGGGCGCCGGGACCTGGAGCCCAGGCAGCGTTTTGTCGGCCGCGCCGGGCCCCTAACCGGCCTCAACGTGGACTGGCTCCAGGGCGAGCGCGCCACCGCGCTAGTTCAAGGCATGGCGGGCCTAGGCAAGACGGCGCTCGCCGCCGAGGCCATCCATCTCTGGCATGGGCGCTTCGACTGGGTCCTGTGCTGGCAGAGCCGGCCCGAGGAGCTCACCGCCGACGCCTTCTGCCGGAACCTCGACCTGCGCCTGACCCAGCACTCGGAGGTCTATTCGGACACCTGCCGCGAGCACCCAGCCGCCCGCGTCTACCTGGAGCCCGGCGCCCAATGGAGCGGTGAGGCCCGCCATGACCAGATGCGCACCAACCTGCTCCAGACCCTGGCCGCCGAGGCCATCCTGCTCGTGCTGGACAACTTCGAAACGAACCTGGCGGACCAACCCACCGAACAGGGCTATGCTTGCCGCGATCCCGAGTGGGAGCGCCTGCTCGCCGCCCTGGCCGAGGGGCTGCCGGCCACCCGCTCGCGCCTGCTCGTCACGAGCCGCCACCGCCCGGCAGCCCTGGATCGGGACGAGGTCCTGTGGCTGCCCCTGGGCCCCCTGCCGATGGGCGAGGCGGTGCTCTTCCTGCACCAGTGCGATGCCCTTGCCGCCCTCATCCACGGTAGCGACGAGGACCTGAGGCTCGCCCAACGGGTCCTGGACGTGAGCCGCGGCCATCCTCTGATCCTGGAACACCTGTGCACCCTGGCCCCGGAGCGGGAGGCCCTCACTCAGGCCCTGGACACCCTTGCCGCAAAGGGGGGATACGCGCGCCTGCCGGACCTCTTCGCCCCCGGCAAGTCCGCCGACGAACTCGAGCGGGAACACCGCTACCTGGAGGACGTGGCGGTCGGATCTGTCGACCTGTTGCTCAAGCGACAAAGCGCCGAGGCCAGGCGCCTGCTCTGGCTGCTGGCCCTGGCCTTCGAGCCGGTGGATGAGGCGACGATCGACGGTGTCTGGTCTGGACGGTCCACTTGGGACAGGATGGCTGAGCCTCTCGGCCAACTCCTGGCGAGCGAAGGTCAACTCCCGAAGGAGCTGCGCACCGAGCTCGACGCGCTGTGGTCGGAGTTCCAAACCGCTATGGAAGAGACGCCGGAGGTAGCCGAGCCGGTTACGCCCCCATTGCCGTTACTCCAATCCCTGCACCATGCCGGCCTGATCCAACGCGAGGGGGAGAATGGTCCTTGGACCTGCCATGAGCTAGTGCGCGAACGTGCCCTGGCCTGGATGGAGGTTAATCCCGCCGAGACCAAAGGCCGAACCCCCAAACAAGTCTGGCTGACGTATGCCGAGCGTTACGAGGTCCTGTTCCATCGACTGCTCGGCTCCGGCACCCAGAACGCATGCGACCAAGCCGTTCTCGCCGGTAGACGTGCCGTAGTTTACTGCGTGCGCTCGGGTTTCCTAAATCGCCTGAGTGGCTTCGCCAGCCAGTTAATCCAGAGCACTCGCGACCCGAAAATGCTAGAAGGCGTGATTCGGGAGCTAAACTCCGTCGCCGACCAAGTTCCTGTGGGCAAACGTCGCTGGTCTCTGCGCACATACATCGCAGACGGGCTCAGTCAATTCGGTCGGCCCGACGAAGCCCTACCCATTTACGAGCAGGCTGCGGCGGAGGCCGAGGCGGCAGAGCAATGGGAATACCTCGACTGGATTGCCCAAAACTGGGCGATTGCATTGCGGGAGGTGGGCCAACTGGACTTGGCAATTGAAAAATTCAAAGTTAGCGCTGACTGCTCGAGAAGGACTAACCTCCCGGCGATTGGAATTCTCAGCAGCGAGTTGGAGACCCTGCGCATTGCGGTGATGAAGAGGCAAGCCGAGAAAGTCCGGCCGGTGATCGAAAAGCGTCTGAATCAGATCCGGGACTGGTGGCGACGTACCCAGGACGGGGAGACCGTCCCAGATGCCCCTGAACCGGCGACCCTGGGCCGCGTCTTGATCGGCGCCCTCGACATTGCCGGTGAGGCCGCCCTGGCCTTAGAGGATTGGGAGCAAAGGCTGGCGCTAAACTGCGAGGTAGAGGAGGTCCAAAAAGCACTAGGGCTAGGTGAGTTCGAGCTCGCCACCTCACGCTATAACCAGTACAGCACCTTGCTGAAGCTGGGTCGGTTTGAGGAGGCGCAGAAGGGGCTTGAAGAATGCCTAGAGGTTTTTCGGCACTACAATGACGTCCGCTGTCAGGGTCAAATCCTCACCGCCCTGGCCGAACTCTGGCACGGGAAAAACGACCCGGACCAATCCGCCGACCTAGAACGCCGCGCCCTGGACCTGGCGAACCGCCTGCCCAACCCTGGGGATCGCGCCATCTCGCACAACAATTTAGCCATCTATCTGGAAATCCTCGGCGGCACCCGAAACTCCGCGTGCCACTGGCTGGCAGCCCTCTGCTACGACCTGATCGCTGGACAGAGCACCCTGGTTGGCGACCACGTCGGAAACCTAGTCAACGCAATGAAAAAGGCACAGGACAGGGGCGTAACATTTTTTTTGCCTACAGTGGAGACCCTGCTCGCGGACGCCGAGTTCGACGCCTTGCGCCGATTTCTCACCGAGCGCGCCGCATCACTCCCCGACCTCCAGCGCGCCCTCGACGAAATCCTGAATAAGGTCAAGACAGAGTTGACAATGTTGGGCTCGAAGTCGACCTCGTCGTGATTGTCTGAGCTGGCACCGATGCGGTCAGTCGGTGCAGGCGGTTTACTCCATTCTCACCAACAGTAAATAAATGAGATACTATTATCGCGTAGCATTATTTCATACTGCTATGGTGAAGATAAGAACTTTTATTACAATCATTTAGTAGTCTCATTTGGCATCCTAGAGTCCGGAAACGTGCGTTATGTAAACCTAATATAGAGCACTTGTTGAGATTGACAGTATCGCTTGACAGTGCCGGGGAACGAAGATACCCTTTCTCTCGACCGCTGTACGAGTACAGCGCGGGGAGGGGCCGAGATGGGTTTCGATGAAACGCTCAAAGCGAAGCTCGAAGAGGCGGCGAAAGTACAGCCGGAGCGGAAGCGCGTCATGTTGTATCTCGACCCTGAGACTTACGACGGACTCAAAGCGTTCGCCAAGCGGCACAAGGTGTCCATGAACGTTGCCGCTACTCTCGCTGTCGAGGCTATGCTCGAATCGGAGAAAGGGTGATCGGGCCACTCGTCGCGGGCTGAATCCATCGGTCAGCCGACCACCGCCTGCCTCGCTGTCCTGTTGGCCAGACTCGATTCGGTTCGGCGAAAGGATACGACCATGGCAGACACCCGAAAAACGAAAATCAGTTTCCTGCATGCAGTACGCTTGTGCTTCTTCGCAGCGTTTACCCCAGACCGGATGGTGGAGGAGCAAGCAGCGGACGACAGGCGCCGAAAAGAATTTCCGCAGCCACCACCAGAATCCCGTCCCAACGTGTTTATTGTTCGACGAGCGATCTGGTCATCTCTGTTCTTGGTTATCGCATCCACTCTGGTGGGCTATTTCCTCGGAGTTGCTGGCTCGTGTTTCTTTGGCCGCATCTCCCCGGATACCGTTACGGTAATGCAGGTGACCGGGGCCATGGTCTTGCTGTGGGGAACTCTGTTCATTAGAGGATGGGAGATCCAGACCACTGGTGGCGTTACCCTGACAGAGAGAATAAACCAGTGGATCTACCGTAGCCTGTACTGCATCGGGACTGGGGCCATTGTGTTTTCCCTTGCTGTCGCCACATATTAAAACCCTGCGGTTGTCGGGGGCGGGATGACGCGGAACCTACCGAAGCCATTGGAGTATCGATGGGCCTCAGGGAGTCGCCGGAGCCGTTAGAAAGCCGAGAGTTGACTGCGGTGATCCGATGAAAGGGGGGGCGCTCCGTGGAAGAGCGGGGAACCGATGCTAACGTCGGGGCGGAAGCAGGCTTCGTTGAACCCGGCGGTTTTCTCGTGGTGGGGTGCGGCGCAACATCCGATGTGCGAAGATCCCCTGAGGGACGGAATTAATGACGGCACCACCGCGACTCGCTTCGGCGGGTCACGCTAATTACTCAGGTACGGATTAGGTGGTGTACACCAGCCGCCGCACTCGGAAAGGGGTGGATAATGTCAGACAGATACGTTGTCATGAAGGCGGATGCGGGAAAGGGAGCGTTCGGCATTGTCAAGAAAGCGCTCGACACTGATCTTGAACGTCATGTCGCGATCAAGACACTCAATCCGATATTCAAGGTGTCGCCGTCGGAGGAGGACATAGAACGCTTTAGAAGAGAGGCCAAAACTCTGGCGGCCCTTTCCCACCCAAACGTCCCTGCTGTGTACGATGTTATCTTCGACGATGAGAACGAGGTTTTTGAGATCATCTCAGAGTGGATCGAAGGCACCAACATCCGGAGGTATCTGACCGACCGCGGGGTGATGTCTCTTGAAGAATCCAAAAAGTGGTTCGCAAACATCTGCTCAGCGTTGGGTCACGCCCACGACCATGACATCATCCACCGTGACATTAAACCTTCCAACATAATCATTACCACCTCACTTCAATCATGCTACCTCGTGGACTTCGGGATCTGCCTTAGGAAGTCCGATGTCCAGCGGCTGACAAACGGGACTCCGATTGGGACCCCCGGATACATGTCTCCGGAACAAGAACGGGGCGAAGACCTGGGACCTGAAAGTGACATTTTTTCTCTGGGCATCGTGCTTTACGAGTGCCTTAGCGGAACCAAGCCAACGGTTGGTGAATACCTCACCCTGAACTCAATGAACGACGCCATACCACCGGCAATCGACGACTTGATCCAGGCCAGTCTCCGTGATCGCGGTCAGCGCCTCGACTCCGCCGAGAAGTTCGCACGCGCCTTCGAACAAGCCTTGGAACCGCATGCGAGCTTTTCCGAGGTGCTTTCCAAGGGGTCTCTCCACGAAATCCAAATAGCATTAGGGAAAATGACGCCTGGCCAGTTCGGAAGATTGCCAAGAGGGCAAAGAGTGCTCATGTTTTCTAGGCTCAAAGACCTTTTGAATGTGGACGAATCCAATCTCCGCAACGCGGTCGCCGCGATTCTCGCGGAGCTAGTTCGGGTCGCGTATTTCGCATCAGACGAAAATTACAAGCTCGCGGTTGCCAACGGATTACAATACGGATTCGAAGTGGTCCACTCAAATGACTGGCAAGGAAATCCCCAGATTCGTGATGCGCTCAACGGTGTCGCGCTTGAGGTCGAAGAGGAGTCACACGGTATTATTAGCGAAGCGTTAATCGAGTTCCAAGATTCGCTAGACGATATTTCTGAAAAGCAGAAATGGTACTACCATGGCCTCCGCGTCCTTCTGCAAAACCTGCTGGCAAATCCGCGGTGCGCGGATGATCACGCAGAGCGCCTTGGTGAGAGACTGGTGCAGGTAAACGCTTTGAGCCACACCTCCACTAACACCTAGCAGGTGGGAGGTGGATTGCTGCCGCGATTCGCGTCAGCCAATGGTGGAGACCGAATTGCGGTGATAAGGCCCAGCTCAAGACCGAACGTTCAGAGTCGATTTCCATGACAGGACCATGACACGCCTCATCCGGTGGGAAGCGTGTATGAGCGTAAGTCATTGGTGCGAAAGGGGGGACTCGAACCCCCACGTCCTTGCAGACACAAGAACCTGAATCTTGCGCGTCTACCAATTCCGCCACTTTCGCACACAGACGGGAGCAGATTCTAGATT
>SDBT01014785.1_pt1 | contig 12426 bp, 8 predicted proteins | sample 2277101 | NCBI WGS metagenome assembly SDBT01 (sample SAMN10404973, study PRJNA504765) | marine sediment metagenome | isolation source: marine sediment core GS10_PC15, 103 cmbsf | place: Arctic Ocean: Southern Knipovich Ridge | collected 2010
CTCTACCGCGTTTTATCAGCTGGATTACATAGGGTGCTTGAAAGAGAAGACTACCTAAATAAAATAAATGTTTTTCCAGTTCCCGATGCTGATACCGGAACAAATATGGCCTTTACATTATCGGCAATTAAGGAGGACATCCAACAAAACGTTCGTTCCAATATAGCTGATATGAGTAATCTCATCGCTGATTCTGCTTTAGACGGTGCTAGGGGTAATGCAGGTTCAATTCTTGCTCAATTTCTTGTCGGTTTAGCCGAGGGATTACAAAATCATACTAAAGTTACAACTCAACAATTTGCAGATGCAGCAAAAATTGGAAAACAATATTCATATCAAGCTTTACTTAATCCGGTAGAAGGAACAATTTTAACTGTTATTAGCGATTGGTCGGATGCATTACATAAATTTAGTGATAAATATTCCGATTTTGTAGAAACTCTCGCACGAGCTTTGAAAATTGCCCAAAAATCAGTAAAAGAAACACCAAAAAAATTAAAAGTATTGGCAAAAGCCGGTGTTGTGGATGCGGGTGGGCAAGGTTTTGTTGATCTATTACAAGGAATTCAAGAATTCATAACAGTTGGAAAAATAAGTAGCTCAAGTATAAGTTTTCCAAGTGTATTTAAAAAACCTAAAATGAAGGAAATAAGCTTTAACGAAAAATATCGATATTGCACCGAATGTATTATTATTGGAGACAACATTAATAGAATTAAATTAAAAGAACAACTTATGGTGCATGGAGATTCGTTAATCATCGCCGGGTTAAAACACAAAGCTAAAGTACATATTCATACGGATAAACCGAAAACAGTATTTGAAATATGTCAGAGTTTTGGTCAAGTGTCCAAGGATAAAGCCGATGACATGCTTCAACAACAAAAAGATGCACATAGGCAACATAAACGCATTGCCCTGGTTGTTGATTCAACAGCAGATCTTCCGGATAGCATTTTAGAAGAGAAAAATATCCATGTTGTCCCGGTACGATTAAATTTTGGAGACAAACATTATATTGATAAAGTTACACTGACAAGTGAGGAATTTTGGGATGAGTTACAAAATAATCCGGTACATCCGAAAACAAGTCAACCATCTCCCGGAGACTTTAGAAGACAATATCAGTTTTTAGCAACACATTATGACTCTGCCATTTCAATTCATTTACCGGCTAAAACCAGCGGAACTATGCAATCAGCTCTTACAGCATCAAAAACATTAACTAATTTCCCAACCACTGTAATTGATTCAAATAATGTTTCAATTGGAACCGGATTAATTGCAATTAGTGCAGCAGAGGCAATTGAGGCTGACAAATCTAATGATGAAATAATTGAAGAAATCAAAGATGCTATTAAAAACACACAAATTTATATTTTACTAAATACCCTCGAATTTGTTGTACGCGGAGGAAGAGTTTCTAAATCTAAAAAAACAATTGCCGATTTGTTACGAATATCACCTATCCTCTCCATCGATAAAGACGGTACAATAATTACTGTAGGTAAACTTTTTGGACGTAAGAACATCGATAATAGATTTATTAAATATATTGAAAATAATATTCAACATAATAGATCTTACCGAATCGGAATTGTACATGGCAACTGTGAACAACGCGCTTGTAAATTTGAAAAACATTTTATTAATAAAATTGGTAAAGAAAGTGTCTTCTTGTCGCAAATTGGTCCGGGATTGGGAACACATGCCGGTACAAATGCCATAGCGATTGCAATTCAACAGTATGATAGTTAAATAAATGATAGAACCTTACATACAGTTACTATTATTACTTTTACTAAGCTATATTACAGGTTCAATTCCAACAAGTATTATTTTTGGGAAAATAGTTAAAGGGATTGATATTCGTGAACATGGCAGCGGCAATGCGGGCGGCACTAATGTTTTTAGAGTATTAGGGTGGAAACCGGCTTTGATCGTAGTAATTATTGATATATTCAAAGGCTGGTTACCAACAGCAATTTATGCCACCGCACTTTTTCAAGGTCAGCCAATTACTGATATTGGTGTAATTCAGATTTTATGTGGTTTTGCTGCAGTATTAGGTCATACTTATACAATTTTTGCCGGATTTCGCGGTGGAAAAGGCATCGGCACCTTAGCCGGAATGTTAATCGCAATATATCCAATAACATTTCCACTTTGTCTTATAGTATTTGTCATTACACTCATTATAACAGGATATGTATCACTTAGCTCAATTTTCGCGACGATCGCTTTACCGATAATATTACTGGTCCTACCTATTTTTGGTGTTCAACAAAGCACATCATCATTACTGATTTTTGCTTTGTTAGTGCCTTTGTTTGCAATTTTTACGCATCGTAATAATATTGCGCGTTTGCGGAACGGAACAGAAAATCGCTTTGAAAAAGCGATGCTATTTAAAAGAACTAAATAGACTAAAACTTCTCGCCGAAAGCAAAATGAAGCGACTGTTCTATATATTTCCCTTGGTAGAACGACCAACCATAATCCAATCTTAAAGATTTAATAACGGGCCAAGGAATGCGTATTCCAATTCCGACTCCTACCAAAGGTGACTGTTTACTCAGTTTAGATATACTATTATCAATTATTCCAATATCGGTGAATGCCGCAATTGATAAACCAAATTCATTATTATATTTAGCTACAAATTTTGGAATAATTATCTGTCGTATCTCTGCTGAGGCTGTGATCCAGTTCATACCAAATCGATGGGATTGAACACCCCTTGTATATAATTCAACATTCGGTACATTCCATCCTCTAACGGTATATGCTCCTCCTATGTAATCGTACCAAACATCAAGATTTTTACTGAATGAAAATAAACTGGCGAGATTAACACCGGCAACCATGTTCCTAATACCACCAATAAGTTCCATAAAATAGCTTGTAGATTGATTCCATACTAATTGATTATTTTTATTACCCTTAATATCTAATCTATAAAAGATTTTGTTCGCACTGATAATTCCCTTACTTGGATTAGCAAATAAATTCCTAGTATCATAATTTATATTTAGAAATGGAATCAAATCACGGTAGTTTTTGTTTTTCAATTCATCGGAATAGGTTCTATCAATCAATTTTAATCCAATTTTCGCTTTAATGTCATTAGCAAAATACTTTCCTAATCCTAATTGAAAATGATTGCTATTAATATCATATGGTAAAAAAGTATGACTGTAAATGTTATTTCCCACTCCCATTTGAAGTGACACGTGCTCACCTGTTATCCATGGATTTACAAATTCTATACCAAGTGTGTTTTGTCCACCATATTGACCTTGAATTGCAAAAGATTCATTCCTCCCTCTAAAATTATTAATCATTAGCATTGCACCAACAGACCAACCCCACTTCTCATCATATACCGGTGTTATAATCGGAAAAAACCGCCATGATTCAATTACCGTATAGCGTAGAATAACTTCATTTTGATTCTGATTGAATACTTGCAATGTTACCATGCTGAATATCCCTAAATTTTCAAGACGTTGTCGATCAGCTTCAGCAAGTGAAAAATCTAATGGAACATTGTTCGGATGCTGTATTTCTCGATTTAATATATACGATTTTGTTTTACTCTGACCAATAAACTCAATTTTCTTTACAATTGGATTTTGACCAAAAACTCTTACAAATAATAAAAATAGTATTATAAAAGATAATCTAATAAACAAATAAATATTCATATTGCAGAGGAAATTTAATTAAGGTAATTAATGATTAATGAACATTTATAAAAAAAGCCTTCGAAAGAAGGCTTTTTTTAGTTATTTGATAGTTCTATTTTTTACGACCACGAGCCATTTTTGCGCGTGATACATCACCATCTTTATCAATAAAGTATAAGAATCCACTCTCACGTGTTACATTGGCAGTTGCTACTTTTTCTGCATTACCCCCGCCTTTTCCTGCACGAGCCATTCTTGAACGTGATACATCACCTTGTTTATCTAAATAATAAAGAAAGCCAGCTTCTTTTTTTACACCGCATGTTTTTACTTTTTCAGCCATAAGTTTTCTCCTATTTGTTATTATCTTATAAGTCTAACGTCCTTCTCTCAAGGATAAGTGTACTACAATCTATTAAAAATAGCAAGATATTTCTCGTCGGAGCGCCGACGAGCGTATTTTAACTATTTCTTAATATTTTGATATATTGATTCTGACTGATATTCTATATAAATATTTTTATAATTTAAGCTAATTTCCACCTCAAAATTGCCCCGGTAGCTCAGCTGGATAGAGCAACGGCCTTCTAAGCCGTAGGCCACAGGTTCGAATCCTGTTCGGGGTACTGAAGATAAACCTCGTTTCACGACGAGGTTTTGTATTTATTACAATTCAGTTTATTACGTCAAATGATGTCAAATAAAGTCAAATAATAGCACTTTACAGATACGTTTTTACGGATACAATTCCATTTTTTCAACGGATATGAAATTTCAACTTACTTGAACGAGGGAGTCGTTGTGAAGATACAAGTTCACATGCAATCTTAATTAATTTTTAAGAAATCTTATTGTGGATTAATATTCTATAAATATAAAATTATTGGATTAAATTGTAAACTTAAGACCTATTCCACCACCTAGGGTAATTGGCGTACCAGTTCCAAATATAATATCCGTCCTAAATTCAATTGGAATTGATATAAAATCACCAAATTTTATAATATGTCCTATACCTAGAGGAAATCCAATCGTCGTACCAGTATCATTCATAAACGTATACACTCCGGTTCCGGTTGTTAAATAGTATTGGTTTGCAAAATTTAATTGTATCAAAGCTCCAATATGCCACGTCCAAATTGTACCACCTCTCCATCTATCGTATCCTGCCATCGTTTTGTAGCGTTCTTCCCATCGGTAAAGCCGATTGAATCCTATTTCTCCTCCAATTAGCATTTTGCCCTTGTTTAAAAATATCTGCACCAAACCTTTATAGTTTAATTGATCCCAATCCACTAATCCTTCATTTGTAACATCAGAAAACTCCGGAATTTCCATTGCTTGAGCTACATCAACGATTGTGTATCCAAAGTTGTTCTGAAGATTAATTATAATTTTATTATTTTTGGTTTGCTGGGCATTTCGATTAATTTGATTAACTGTCTGAGGGTAAGCAATATTTAAGATAAATACTATAATTGGTATAAACTTTTTAAAATTAGTTGCCATACATACTCCTAATAAATTTATGTCAATACTATAATTTATAGAAGTTTAAAGACAATGTGTAGTTATTTTAATGAACCATTTTTTCAACGGTTTTTGGAATTTCAACTTAATTGGAATGGGTAATTGGTTTTAGATAGGCATATTTATCAACATCAAAAATTATATAGCATTCGATAATAGATAGAAAAAATTCGTCAAATTACTTATTACGGATACAGGATATACGGAAATATGACATAGTTTATCGACAGTATAACAATGGCCTTCTAGTCTGCAAGCGAAGGACTCGAACCCTGTCCGGGGTGCATTTTAAATCTACTGATGAACTATAACTCCCCGTGCCTCAAGAGTAGCGATATGAGTATTTATTGAAGTCATGCTAAGCGGATTATTCTCTAACCATATTTCATCGCCAATATCAATCCCTGTATTATTGACTAATGGTAATAAATCTGTAACCAAATTGTCATTAAAATTTACATGTACTAGATTAACTAATCCCGTTAAAGGAGAAATATCTACAATTTGATTATTGAACATATTTAATATGGTTAAGTTGACTAATCCCGATATGGGAGAAATATCAATAATTTGATTATTGAACATATATAAGGTGGTCAAGTTGACTAATCCTGCTAAATCACTAATATTTGCATTTTGGGTATTAGCAATATGAAGAAATTTAAGATTTACTAAATCAGCTATAGCACTCAATCCAGCAAGATTATTATTACTCACCCACAATCTTTCCAAATTAATTAATGTTGATAGAGGTGTAATATCATTTATTTGTGCATCATTAAGATTTAAAATTTTAAGGTTGGTCAAGTTTGATAACATGTTAATATTTAAAATAATACTATTTCCAATATGCAGTTCTTGCAAATTAATTAAGTTTGACAAAATACTTATATCCTCTATTGGATTTCCTCCTATCAATAAAATGTTAAGATTAGATAATCCGGAAATAGGTGTTATATCTACAATTTTATTGTGTGTTAAAAATAGCTGCTCTAAATTAGTTAAACTTGATATTGAACTAATATCTATAATTTCAAAATTATTATATAAGCTTAATATTTTTAATTTTGTTAGAATACCAAGCATACTAATATCTGATATTGAATTTTTCTCCAAATAAAGTTTTTCTAAATTTGTACAATACTCAATAGCACTAATGTCAGTGATTCCTCTATCATCTCCTGTTAGTTCTGTTATTGTACTTAGATCAGTATTTAATATTTCCCCTGTCGGTTTATTCAACACTTCACGTATCAACATCTCAAAATTGGCATCAGGAAATGTTATAATAATTGAATCTGATCCGGTTGGTGTTTTTTTGCAAGAAAAAATAAACAGGATTATAAATAAGATTGTAACTATTCGACGAGTTAAATACATGCGTAAATCTTCCTTTTTATTAGGGATAATTATATCTTATTTTAATTATTAACACACCAATTTTTCAATATAAAAAGGGAGCAAAATTGCTCCCCTTCTATTGTGTCCTCTGAGCACGGTGATTATCAGAGGTTATACGTCAAACCTACTAAAACTTTATGTGTTTTAATATTTTCTTGAACTCCGGCAGGAGTATAAATATCCCAACTGTTACGTGTCCAATCACGATTTAAGTATGAAAAATCGAGATTTACATTTTTATCTACTTTAAAACTAATACCGGCACTGTAAGTGATGCGCTCATCATTTGAATCACGCAAAGGCGATGGTATCAACGTGTAGCCAGCCCGCAATTTTGTATTCAACCCAGGGAGTGTAATTTCACCACCCAGTCTATATTCAAGAACTTGATCATAATTACGAGCTAAATAATTATTCTCGCCGACAATACTGTCATCAAACTCAAAATCTGATACTTCAAACCTTGTCTGTGACCAGTCACGGTAGCGTGTAGCTGCAGATAAAGTAATCAACTTGTTTGTAAATGCTATTCCGGCATCGAATATAAATGGAGTCTTAACATGATAATCCCAATTACCTGAGTCTTCCGTTGGGTCATTAGTACCATCATCAAAGAATAAATTATCACTGAAAGAATGAGTTTCTTCAACATAATATTTTGATGGAAAAGTGATAACTCCTCCAACCTTAAACATATTATTAAGATCAACCATACCGCCAAGCTTTAGATTCAGAGCCAAATACTCGGACTGTAAATACTGATTAACCGTGTATTCATCAAAATCACCGGGATATTCACTATAAAGATCGTCATTGTCAAATTGAGAAAACGCAAAATTGTATTCTTCTTTGCCGTGCACCAATGAAGTTGTAATTCCAATTAAAAAATTAGGAGAAAGTGCAATAGCTCCAGCGAGACTCCACTGACGTAAACCGCCTTCGCTACGGACTTCTTCTTGTCTGTAAACACCCTGATCAAATGGATAAAAGTAAATATCACCACTATCATCTTCAATCTCAAAACCGATGTCATTAGAAATATCTCCGAATCCTTCAAAATATAAGTGATCATTATAGTCTAATATTCTGTTATAACCGCCGGCTATTACAAAACTCCCTTGGTCAGTTGGTAGCGGCATTACAAATCCGAGCGATTTGAGTTTAGTGAATCCTTGATTATTTGGCATCAAATTACCCATATATAATGCATCATTGAAAAATTGTAAGTGAGAGAATTCAGCATAAATACCGGTTTTATCAATGGAACCTAAACCAGCCGGATTCCAATAAATTCCTGAGTAATCATTTGCCAAAGCAGTGTATGCCCCACCCATCGCTAAGGCGCGCATTCCGAATCCTTCTTCATTTTCCGTAATGTGTATTGCATCAAAGGCAGTCTGTCCATATACCATTCCAAATGCAAATAGCATTCCTATTAGTCGCATTGTCATTAATTTTTTCATAATTTTCCTCATTTCTATCTTCTTCGTGATCTATTGCTTGATTTACCACTTGACGACTTACTTAAGCTAGTGGCTCTTGAAAAAGATCGATTACCATTATTTGATCGATATGATGACGATCTGGTTGTCCAACGCGATGAATTGCGCTTTGAGCTGGTTTTTTTATAGCTCTTTGAAGACGCAGATTTTTTATTTGGAGTTTTTGAAGCATACGTTTTTGATTTTGTAACTCTCGTTTTTGTGGATTTTAAAGCAGGTCGAGTCCGTTTAAAATTATAACTTTTAACAACACTTCTTTTACTTGAAACAGCCTGTTGTTTAACGTTTTTCCGTACGAATGAATTGTTTACCGCTATCTTGGATCGGGATGTTGATCTCTTTAAAGATTTCGTCCTATTACTGCTTTTTTGAATAATTGATCTAATCGTCGACTGAGTTCTAATACGTACAGAATTGGTCTTTACTTGTTGTGTCTGATTTAAATTGCTACTAGTATTTTTTCTTGTAGTTGAGCGTATGCGTTTATTTGATTTCGTATTCTGTTTATTGTTATTTCTTTTCACGTCATCTGACCGTGTACGAATTCTTTTTATTACCGTACCGGACGATTTTCTTGGAGCTCGTTGTTTTGAATCACTATTTTTTCGCTTAACAACTGTTCGTTTTTTCGTTGCCTTAGTCTTTGAAGTACTTAGCGGAGTAGATGATCTACCAGTGTATCCATACTCATTATCAGCATTGTTTCGTGAACGATAACCGTTTCTATCTCTATTATTGCTTCCCCGACGATCCCAGTCACGTTTATCACGCTTATATTTTTTACTATACCGGTAAGAATCACCATACCAATATCCGCCCCAGTAATTTGAATAATGATGTGACCAATAATATCCCTGATTATAAGAATACCATGGACTGTAACCCCAATATGGATCATAATAAGAGTAATCCCCATACCAACCTGTATAATATCTGTCCCAGTAATATGGTCTATAATAACGATTCCTCCATGAGAAACTAACATTCCAGTTGAAATTATCATAATATGGGTAATAGCTATCATAATAGAAAGGATCATCGTAATAATAATGATATTCCTTTACTTGTGTAAGAGGAGTATTGAATGCGAAACTTTTTTGGTAAGCTGCGGAAAAACTTGAATCATCTTCCACATAGTTTATATTTCCGTATGCATCTTCATAATATATGTTTCCATCTTCATCTTGATAATAAACCAACGAATCATTTTCGGCAGGTAATGTATAAGTATATGTTCTCGTTTCATATGCAGGTCGCCTGCTAACCCTAACTCTTTTAGTTGATTCCATCTGTGTGTAACAGCCCTGCAAAATCAAGATTGTGCCAAGTGTAATGATTAAAATTATTGAATATTTTATCTTTTTCATTTTTTCACCTCATCAAATTTTTTATTCTACTTATATTAGATACAATAACTATGCCATAATTAAAAAACATTTATAAATCGATGTAAATAGATATATATTAGGTATTTATCTAGTATTTATTATATATTTAGAATGAATTATGACAATAAAATGTATACATTGTATACACTAGAATTGCATACATAGTATACAATCTAATCAAGATTATAACGTTTTAATTTTTTATATAAACCCGCTCTGCTTAAACCTAATTCAATAGCAGTTTTACTAATATTTCCTTGATTTGATTCAAGTGATTGTGAAATGTATTTTTTTTCAAATTCTTCAACTAGTTTTCGTAAAGATGATAATTGAATATCCGATCTTAAATCAGTTATTGTTTTTATTGTTGGTTGACCCAGCCCCCATTCTGTTTGCAAATGGCTTAAGGATAAGGTTTGCTCATTTCCGGCTAAAATCACAGCGCGTTGGATCATATTTTCCAATTCACGAACATTCCCCGGATATTTATATGACAACAAGTATTGTAAAGCGTCTTCAGAAAAACCATTAATCTCTTTACCGGCCTGAAGCATATATTTATTGAGAAAATAATTTGCAAGTAAAAATATGTCATTCATTCGCTCTCTTAATGGCGGAACGTGAATGGGAAACACATTTATTCTATAATACAAATCTTCTCTAAATTTCCCTTGTTGGACTAAATGCAGCAAATCTTTATTGGTTGCTGAAAGAATCCTTACATCAACTTTTAATGTTTTATTTGATCCAACAGATTGGAATTCTCCTTCTTGGATCACTCGCAATAATCGTTGTTGCAGGGCCGGTGATGTATCCGATAATTCATCCAAAAGTACAGTTCCTCCATCAGCAACTTCAAATAATCCCTTTTTATCTGCGACAGCATCGGTAAAAGAACCTTTTTTATGTCCAAATAAAGCACTCTCCAATAAAGTATCGGGTAAAGCGGCACAATTTTGAGCGGCAAATATTTTATTTTTACGCGGTCCGTTAAAATGGATGGCTCGGGCAATTAATTCTTTTCCAGTGCCGGTTTCACCCGAAATATAAACCGTGGTATCAGTAGGTATAACTTTTTTCATTAAATCATACACTTCCTGCATTGCCTTACTTTCACCAATTATATTTGAAAAATTGTACTTTTGTTCTATATCCTTTTTTAATACAATGTTTTCATTACTTAATTGTTGATTGGCAATTTCCAACTCACGCAACAACTCATTATTTTTTTTTATTAATTGATACCGTTCCACTGCTCTGGTCATCACTAATTTTAAATCTTCCGGTTCCCAAGGTTTTTCGATGTAATAATAGATTTGTCCATCATTAACGGCTTGTATTACCGCCTCAATATCCGAGTAACCCGTTATTAATACTCGAGCTGTATCAGGTTGAATTTTTATCGCCTCGTGAAAAAATTCTGAACCGGTAAGTCCCGGCATACGCTGATCGGCTAAAATTGCCGATACCTCCTGTTCACGTAAAACCTGTAATGCCGAATTGCCATCCAGTGATAAAATAACATTATAATCTTGTCGCAAAGTGCGATTTATTGAATTCAGCACATTTTGTTCATCATCAACTACTAAAATTGTTGGATTCATCTATTATTTTTATTTTGGTTTATAAGGGACTGAAATGATAAATGTTGTACCGCTTTTATTTTCACTTTTTACTTTTATATCACCGCCATGTTCTTGAATAATTCCATAACTTATACTTAATCCTAAGCCGGTTCCCGTCCCAACCGGTTTTGTTGTAAAAAATGGCTCAAATATTTTATTAATATGGGTCTTGGAAATTCCTTTTCCATCGTCTTTAAATTTAATAACAACCTTATTATCCTTGATTGCAGTTGAAATCCAAATATTCCCGTCACTATCGATAGCCTGTATTGCATTGAGAAGTATATTTAAAAATACTTGATTCAGATGCCCCGGCATACAACTGATTGACGGGATATCAGAATAATCTTTATGCAATTTGATTCGATCATCCAATTCCTTTTCAATTAACATGATAGTAGAATTCAAACCTTCATGAATATCAGCATATTTAAACTCCGCTTCGTCTAAGCGAGAAAATTTACGCAGATTCTCTACAATTGTTTTTACGCGCTCACCACCCTCCACGCTATCTAAAATTAATTGATCAATATCAGCTTTAATATATTCAGCTGAAGCTCCAATTTTTCCTTCATCGCTTTGTTTCAGCAAATTGATATATTTTTGTAGTTCCTTCATATTGGCATATAAATAACCGATCGGATTATTCAACTCGTGTGCAATACCGGCTACCAATTGGCCCAAACTTGACATCTTTTCACTTTGGATCAATTGAGATTGAGTTTCCTTTAATTCATCAAATAATTCTTCCAAATTACGATTCTTTGCTTCTAATTCATTAACGTAGCGCTTTTGCACTTGTGATTCAGTCAATGATTTGGTTAAAATCTTAGTCTCTTCGATATATAGGTTATTCTCTATGGCAAGAGAAGCCTGATTCGCTACTGTTGTCAACAAAGTAATATCTTCCGGTTGGTAGAATTTAGTGTTCTCATTACTAATCAAAAATAGAATAGCGTATAGTTTTGCCTGTCTTTTCAATGGTATGACAAGATCTATATGCGCAGGTAATTGTTTAAACTCCTGTGATATTTTTGTCTCTGTGATGCTATTATTTGCTAAAAGAATACCAACCTGTTCATCAGAAAAAGTGCATGTCTCCCACTTTATAGTATCCGTTGTTGAAAAATAATGTTTACCTGTTTTTCCATTTTTTATCTCGACCACGCCGGTAAGCCTTGCATCTATAGTACTTTGAATCATTGTAACCAACTGATTATATAATTTTGAGTTATTCCTGATAAAAATAAGCTCTTCCGAAAATCGATGCAGGACTTGTCTGTATTCAAAC
>SDBT01014787.1_pt1 | contig 12426 bp, 17 predicted proteins | sample 2277101 | NCBI WGS metagenome assembly SDBT01 (sample SAMN10404973, study PRJNA504765) | marine sediment metagenome | isolation source: marine sediment core GS10_PC15, 103 cmbsf | place: Arctic Ocean: Southern Knipovich Ridge | collected 2010
CTAGAAAAGTAGCTTTTACTGACCGAGCTAATCTCTTGAGTTCCTCGGAGGGTTCCGGAGGTTTTTCCTTAGGTTCTTCGCTCCGCCTTCTCCGCCGCACGACTCCGGGCATACCTTGCCTCAAATAGGGTCTTAAAAGTCTGGTGCTTTACCCCTCACCACCTTCGCGTCGACGCTTATCAAGTCGGTCTCTGATACTCTGTCGACGATCCTGCAGCTCTTGATTCTCTTCCGCGGGAGCCGGAGGACGTCTCTCTCCCTCTGCGGGCTCGGACAGTCTGTCGTCGGCAGGCAATTCGTTAGCCGCCGGTCTTTCTCGCCGGGTCCGAGGAGCATCATCATCCACATCTCGCCGGGGTCGGGAAGCATCCTCACTTGTGTCTTGCCGGGATCGGGAAGCATCCCCACTTGTGTCTCGCCGGGTCCGAGGAGCATCATCATCCCGGTCGGCTCCCCTTCTCCGGGAAGGTTCCTCACCTTCTTCCTCCTCTACCGCCATGACGAGAGCTTCCTGCATAGTTTCATACTCCGCCAAGATAGGAATGCCGTCGAAGTTCTCAGGAGCTTCGTCCCACCAAGTAGGATCCGGACGGTCTTCCTTCTCCCACGCTTCCAAACCGAATGTCTTGTAGTTAGTGTGCTGGTCCGTTCCCACTCGAGTAAAATAGAAATCACGTCCGTTATCCCTATCTGAAACATCGATAGGTTCCGGTCGCGCACCTCCCCTTCGAGGACGTGGCACGGAAAGACTCAGCAACTCGTCCTCAACCCCTTTCGGACACTCCCAAAGCTGCAGCCCTTCGTTCTCGGTTTTCCGCGTATAGCGATCCAGGATGAAGACTAAAACCCGTTCGGCCGGGTTAAGGTACTGGACTGACTGCCATTCCCGACCCGACTTGAGAAGGCGTGACATCATCTCGCAAATGGGATCACGCTTCTTTGCGTACTTTGCGAGACAGATGAATGAATCGCGGTTCACTCCGATACCGTAATGCACCCAGATCCGATGCCCAAAATAGATATCGAGATCTTTCGGAGGGATGATAGTAACGATATTCTCCCCTTCCCGCGCCCGCCAAATCGGGAACTCACTCCGCAAATGATGGGCCCTTCCACGATCTCGATCCTTCTCCCGATAAGCGTTCAATATCTGTTCCGTACGACCACCGGGCATAATTAGCCTCCTCTTTTAGACTGTTTTAATCGGAAATCGTTAACCGCACTCAAGAAAGACTCCACTCCCCATTTTATAGTTATACGCAGTGCAACCAACAGCACCATGAACCAAAAGATACCTTCCACTAAAGTCCTCAAAATCACGCTCACGTCTATATTAAACATTGTCTTGCTTCCCCGCACGCTTCCTTCTGGACTCAGCTATTCGCATGCGGACCTTCTCACGTATCTTCCGAGCTCCACCCTCCCCGACGCCGGAAAAGTATTCCAATTCTCTCTCGTCTATAAGCGCCCGGATCATCTCTTTTTTCATCTGCATCGAATCCTTGGCTACAGTCAAAAGATCGGAGATATAACGAGCCTCAATTTGCCTTTTCTCGGCCTCCTGGCACCCATCGGACTCACTAATCGCCGCCTGTATTGCTGCATCCGTAACTTTTATGTCTCTTCCTAAAACCGCCGAAGGTTCACTCCGTATGTTCAAACCCACACTGGCCCTTACAAACTCCACGTTCGCTTTGGCCGCCTTCGCTTCTCTACTAGCTTTCGCCCATCTTCTTCCCCACCAAGCAAAAAGTGCGGGTTGACGGGTTGCCTCTCCATCAAGATCATCCGCATCTATCTTTAAATCCTTATCCAGGTAAGCATCTACTTCCTCTTCCGGAGTCAGATCACTAAGTTTTTCTTCACCAGATGTCTCTTTTTCTTCTGACACTTCCTACCCCCTGTTAAATATACTGTTTACCTACCCAAAATTTCCGAATCAAAGTTGAGAGATCAAAAACAAGGACCAAGCCATATTAGGCCCGGCCGCATATATATCAAACTTGAACAATAACTCCATCATCCGAGCAAACCGCTCTGCCTTACCCGCTGTTGAACCCACCAAGGAATTCCTCAAGTAGCCCAAAATCGCTTGTCGTAGTTTTTCCGCAGGCACATCCAGCTTTTTGTAAATGTCAGCAACCCTTTCCCACCGGTTAACCTGGTCAGAGATCAGGACCCGGATCAGTTCGATTGCTTCCGGAGGCAGATCGAAGTCCAACCCAATAGCAGCCACTTCCCGAATATCTTCGATATTCTCTAGTCCCCGACACTGATCAAGTAAAACAAGAGCTCGCCTCGGAATTCCCTGAGCCGCCTCAACAACGATCTCAACAAGCTCCGAAGCACCGTCCCCATCCACCACCAAAAAATCTACGTCCCGTTCAAGCTCCTTATCCAACACCTCCAGTACCAAATCCTCAATCTCCGAGTCACGCAGAACAGTAACCTCATAGGTAGTACACCGATTCCGCACGGTAGGAATAATTTTCTGCGGATCGGTAGAACAGAAGGCAAAATAGGTATGCTCCGGAGGTTCTTCAACCAGTTTCAAAAACCCGTTTTGGGCATCCTTGGAGAGCTGATGAGCCTCGTCAATGATCCAGAAACGAAAAGTACCTATTAGTGGGGGAAATTGACTATTCCGAATGATCTGACGCACCGTGTCAATACCTCGGAAGTCAGCAGCGTTAATCTCCTCCAGATCACAGTCTCCGCCCAGAACCTTTTCCAACTCACTAGCAGCCAACCGAGCCAGAGTTGTTTTGCCACAACCACTGTCCCCAGCAAACAAAAAGGAGTGAGGACCGTTTGCTGATGTCAAAGCGGTCTGCAACGACTCTACTGTCCCTCGATTCGAGCGACCTCGAAACTCCGAGAACCGTTGGGGCCTATGCGATACATGTAACATCTTTATTACCCTCTAGAGCGAATTCTACGGCCGGCAACGACCTCATACTGCTCGGCCCTGACACAACGTGTCGACTGATAGCAGACGTACACCTTACTCCCGTCACTCAACGTGAACTCCCGGCAAGTAAGATTATACGAATTCCCATACGGACCAGTAAGTCCGGTCAATTTCCGGCCGCAGAAATGGCAGATCAACGGCTCATTTTGTGGTAACGACCTGTAGGGGTGGATCCTTTTCGTACCTTCAATAGTAATACCAGGCGGCAAATGCTTAGTATACGGGGACAAAGCGGCCTTTTGCAGATCGGTTATCAATTCTTCCTCCACTAATAACGTGGGAGAACAAAAGGAAGCTCTTTACAATCAAATCCGGAGGCCCCCTTATGACCTCCCCCACCGAAAACTTTTGCCACTACTGATACATCTATACTCGGTTTATCGCTATAAAGGCCGACCCTCCATTGATTATTCTTCCAGCCAAACGCGATCATCATGTCAAATTTTTCTGAATCCCAGACAGACTTAAATAACTGGGCATTAGTAAGCAGTCGATTAAGCGCGACACACTTCATCCCGCCCAACATCGTTTCAAAAGCGCAAGCTTGAGCATATTTTTCGTTATCAATCCTAACATAATCAAGCACTACTCTTCCCTCGGACGCTATAAACCCGACACTGGTCTCGTCCAACGATGTGAATAACGCCTGCCAAAATTCCTGATTATCAGGCCACGTTTTTCGGCGAAGTCTCATCCCGTACTGAAAAGGAAGAGTTCGCTCATCACTATGATCCCAAACGTCGTACCGTCCTAACAAATGAACGGACAACGGTATTTCCTGACCTGGCTGGAGAAACCTCCAAGTCGATTCGCACGCCCCAGAATCGTCCCGCAAAAGAAAGCTTATTCTATCCAGGAACTCAGGGTGTAATTGAGCCTCCTCAATAGCTGTCTTATGATGGTCAATCCAGATTAGAGAACACATCCCACTAAGCCGAATCATGTCCGGAAAAGGTTCAAGACTAAAATCGACCATATATACCGTTTCACTCGACTGGATCGTCTCCCAAGGGAACTTACCTCCATAATCCACCCCAATCATTTCACACTCAGGGAACGTATACTTTACAATCGCCCCGGAACAATGCCCGTCCAAATCAGCTTTGTGAAAAAAACACTTCACACCCACCCCCTCAGCCAAATGATAATCGCTTCCCAGTAGGATCCGGCCGCATCACTTGAAACCCCAGAAACAGCCAACTTACCCAATATGCCGTTTCACCGGTCAAACCGTTAAGATCACTACCAACCGCTGGCACCCAATTCCAGCACCGAGGATCAACTATCAATACTGCCCATATCATTATGCCGCCTCTTTCAACTCTTCCATCTGACGCCAGTTAGACCCCTCTTCCCAACCTATTCCCAGCGGCACATTCACGAAGTCGAACCGATCAGTCAAGTAATCAGTCATCGCCCACTCAACCACGCCCATCAACTCTTCCTGCTCTTCGGGGACAGTATCAATAAGCATTGAATCATGGATCTCATTAACGATTCGGCTCTTAAAACCATGCTTAGGGAATAATCGAAGCACAAGCTCATTAAGAGCGGCCAGCAAAAGATGAAAAGCGGTACCTTGAATAGGAGTATTAATTACTTTCGTAATGGACAGCGGAGCACACCGTTGAAACCCTAAGAAAAAGTTTACTACCCCATCTGCCTCGTAAACCTGAAGAATTTCTTTTTGAAACTCTTTAATTCGGCTATACCGCTTCCAAAACTTAGCCACTAATCGCTCCGCCTGACGAAAGCTCACCCCAGGAATAGCTCTAGATACCAATTCGGGGCCGGCCCCATAAAACAGAGGAAAAACAAAACTGTTCTTACCGTGAAATCGCTGCTTACCGGTGATTGCACCTTCAGAAACCTCATATATCTCAGATGCCCAAAATCGGTGCAAATCGACACCATTTTCTAAATCTTCTATAAGACATGGATCCTTAGAATACATTGCCATTACAGCAATTTCTGACCCTGAACGATCCACTTCCAAAAACTTGTTACCCGGAGAAGGTATATATATCCTCCGCATATCATAACCCAACTCAGCCCGCTTAGGCTGATTCTGCACATTAGGTTTTGTACAACTCCCTCGGTAAGTACGACCTATATGCAAGTTAAACGTAGGGTGAATCTTCCCATCATCCGCTACCACCTTCAGAACACCATCAATATAAGTACTCTTGAGCTTATCCAGCTTCCGATACTTCAGCAACAGCTCACAAAGCGGTTCCTGATCCTGGAACTTCTCCAACACCCCTTCATCAACTGGCCAATGTCCGGCTTCGGACTTTTTCCTCGGCGGGGTATACCGCATCATTTCGAAAAGCATTGTTCCTAACTGATCCGAGGAATTAAAGTTCGGGTCCTTTCCACGCTCGGCATAGAACATCTCGGCGGGCTTAGTAAGGAGCATCTCATCCGTCAAATCTCCTAGCTGTCTCCCATACCCCTCACTTAAAGCATGCGCGGCTTCCACATCCACACATATTCCCGCCCGCTCTACCCGTGCTAAAGCCATCTGCCCTTCAGTAAACAACTCTCGGGCCGGCTCCTTGCCTTCTAACCCTTCATTACGCAGTGTATCCTGGTTTAACTCCGAGGTAAACCGAGAATCCATGTTACAGTATAAAGCCACCTGCTCAGGAGGTTCTGACCCCATCTTTTTCCTGTTCACCATCCCTTTGTACGAAACGCCAAAATCCTTCCTTACCTGCCATTCTAGACCAGTTATATCAGCCCGATCATCAATTATATGTTGATCGATCATAGTATCAGCCACATGACCACCCAACAAACTCCCGAGGTATTCCCGGGACCAAAGGGCTTCAAACTTACTGTTTTGGCAGACTTTAGGTCCGTCAGACTCAAGGAACCGCTTCACTAAATCCACTATAACTTCTCGCTGCTCCAGGGTCCAATACATCCCCCCTTCAGGACATTCCATATCAATAGGAATTGCAGCGTTAATCCCTTCCTCACAAGCAAGCGACACGCAGAGTAGTTTACAGCCTGCTTCAAAAGGACTCAGCATGTTTGTTTCATAATCAAAGGTTACTGGAATTTGTCGTCCTGGAGCCCCAATCTTCTCTAAGAACTCCTTTGCCGCATCAAAATCAGTAAGAAAATCGGAAGGCCTCTCTGCCCCAACTTCCAACCGATGTTCTAAGATACCAAAACAGTCCTCACGAGATAGAAGACTAATATAAGCCCGCACATCCTGATTAAACATCTGTTCAAGTTCGGGTTTGTTAGCACGCAACAAAAAGGCAGGATGAAAAGTAGATCCTAACCATGACCGAAATTTCCGGTGGACATACAACTGTCCCCGTAAAAGGGATATCTTTCTATTTACGCCAACAAGCGCTTGGGAGGAAGGCATTCCCATGGCTAAAATTAGTGAAGGACGCAAATCGATTAACTGCTGAGACCATCTATGTTCACAACACCGCGGAGCTATCGAAGGTAACTTATTCTCTGGAGGACGGCATTGCGCAATATTCATAAGCGTACAATCCCGTTCTACTTCGACCCCAAACGGTTCCAGGAGTAATCTCAACTTCTTTCCTGCCCTCCCGCAAAAAGGTCTCCCTTCATCGTCCTCTTGCGCGCCTGGAGCCTCTCCTACGATTACTATACCTAACTCTCCGTCCCCCCAAGGCTCCATTCTCGGGGTCTTCGCCGAACGATACAACCCACAGGTTTCACAGTTATATTCTTTCCCCGGACTAGACCGACCAGTCCGCTTACGAGCCGTACGAACCCCAGACTTACGATCAACCTGCGCTTGCATCTGGGGCGCCAAACTGCCGATATCAAAGAAGAATGATTGTTTCACTATAGTCCTTAGAAAGGCACATCATCATCATCCTTATCATCCTTAGCTTCGGCGGAACGAGGGGTACCTAAGCTTACTATGTAATAAAAAATCTGATCCTCACTCCGAAATACCATACGTCTACGATCTGAATCTAGAAAAAACTGCCCCGCATGCCCCAATCCATGTAGTAAAAAATCGGGGTTAGCCAGCACATCAAAACTTACGGCTTCTTCTCCCATCTCCGCCCTATCCCGAAAATCTCCCACCGCCTTCTGGCTCAAGAGTTGTATCTCACTACCTTCCCTAACCAACTGGACCAGACTTTGGTCCAGATCTCGAGACGAGGAGAAAACCTTAATTCGTCCCAGCGCCCTCTCAATATCACTGTCTTCCAAACTCACCCAGCCATCATCTCGATCCAAATACGGTTCAAACAGAGTGTCTGTCACAGGATATTCTACTTTCAAGTGGGGAGCACTATAATAACAGAAATCTCCGCCTACACTTATTATTCCTTTCTCCACCCACACAAATCGGGCCCAATCCCGATTCGCCTTTATAGCCGCCGCCAAACGTTTGGGCAAAAAGATCGGTCGGGGCTCTCCGGCAAGTATTACCCCACCAACTTCGACCCGAACCGCAGCATAATTATTGGACGCATATGCAATTCCTCTTTCAGTGACATACACCCCGTTTAGCACTGTCTTGTTCACGTCATCAGACGCTACCGGAAACGCGAGATTTAACAACCTTTCAAAATCCTTCAAGGAAGCAAACGCTAACACTGCTTTCTCGTCCGAATACACCGGAAACAATTTGTCCAACACATCCCTCTGAACCGAAGGGGCCTCAACCACCAAAGTAGCAGAAAACGAACCGGAACGCAACTTCAGTTTATCTCCTGCTCCTGATAGAGATATATGTACCTCCTCCCCAGAACACGTTCCCAGAAAATCGCTCAGTACTTTGGAAGGCACCGCAAACGTTTTGTCCTGAAAAAAGCCCTCTGTAGGAAGTGAAGCATAGATTCCTAGCTCCCCTGAAACACCATACACATCCCCTTCAGGCATGAATATAATGCGACCTTCATCCGGAATCGCTTGCCTAACTTTGTCCACTACCGACTTGAGTACACTCCGGGAAACCGTCACACTTTGGCGTCGTTCCATCTCATCCCCCATCAATCGGATCGTCCCACCTTCTCCCTTGTGATTCCTCTTCAAGCTTTCTACAATGATCCGCAATTAACTCGCCCAGGAACGCGACGCTGATCCCCCATTTCTGGGCGAGTTCTCTAAACGTTAGTCCCGTATGAAACCCATCGTTCATGGTTCTAACCCGCATCCTGGGGTTGACGGGCTGACTATGTAGTTCGTAACAAAGCATTTCGTCGAAATTAGGATTGCAGGAGAATTGCTTGCTGGCATAAGTTTGCTCTAACTGCTTTCGAAATTGATCAATCTGATCCTGCTTCTTCATGAACAACCCTAAACACTCTCCGGCCAATAACATTCCATACAAAACATCCACCAAGAGACACTATATATCCGGCTGTTTCGATTCCATCGCGGAACCAAGATCCAATATCTGAAGTGAACCCAAATCTCAAAACGTATCATGATCTCTCTCTGTCACCTTTCGGCCGGTCTGTCACTCCAAGCCAAGAACTGTAACCGGCCTCACAACACGTCGGAACGCACAAGTAAGCTTGCGGTCCTTTGTGAGTAACGATACAATGATGACAATCCCTCTTAGCTGTTATCTCTATAACTTGATAACCCAGTTCTTTAAGATCCTTTTCAACACGATGTGTAGGAATCACTCCCATTATTATATCCCCGTAACATAATATACTAAAAACGCGATCCGAATCGACGAATTTTGAAGATCTAAATTCCTTTAAACCTGTTTTTATTCACGCATAATCATATTCTACCGCGATTCCTCAGTTTGATACATAGATATCCCTAAACCGAGAGAGTGACGGTAGGTTACGGCTAACGTTTCATCAAGGATAAACACTCATTACGCAGAGCGTCATTTGTCCAAAACTTTCCGGTAATAACCGAAGTAACTAAAGGAACGCCTGTAGTTTTCACTCCGCGCATTGCCTCACAAAGGTGAACTGTACTCCTGATAACCACCATCACATCAACAATACCATGGTTATTAAACTCTTGGGCAATTTGATGGGTTAAACCCTCTTGAATAGTAAGCCGGGCTGACATATGCTGAACAAGCCGAATCATCTTTGAGATCCCGAGGACAGTCTTCTCCACTACGTAACCCAGATCAACCGTCCCCATATAGGGAAGCATATGATGCTCACACATACTGAAAAACGGTATACCAGTACGCACTACTAAACCATTATAATCCGGCGACGGAAACGTTTTGATCTGCTCCGCAGGAAACTCCTCGTACCCCCGAAAAATTTCCCGATACATGCGAGCTACCCGTCTCGGAGTATCCCGCAAACCAGATCTTTCCGGGTCTTCTCCAATCAATTGCAGTATTGCCAAGACATGTTTCTCTATCTCATGCGAGGCCTGTGCAGGATTCAATTCTTCACCCCGTTTCCACTTCGTCGCTGAAACCGATTTCTATCCCTTCTCCGGGGTAGTCCAGCCCATGACCATGCCACCCCGGCACAACTTCCCGAGCGAACAGCTCAATACGCGGAACGTCTCCGAATAGCTCTACTATCCGAACCCGGGCCTCCAAAGGCTTCACTGAGTGGGCACCAACCGGAGCAATTAAAGTATCATCCATATCAATTACTTGATGAACACCTTTGCTTAGGCGCTCCAACCCCTTACCCCTCACCGCAATAAAACAGTCCTCAGTATTCGCCCGAGTAAAATAACCCGTTCCCCAATGCCACCGCCCGCTCCGTTTCGTCGTCTTAACCCAGACAAACGCTTTAGTCTTGAATTTGAAATCCCACGCCTTAATAACTTCGAAGGCCTCTGGGAGCAATGGAGGCGTTATCCACATGAAAAGGACGCTATCCTTCGCAGTAATAGCTTTGACCTGAAACCGCTTCAGTTGCTCAATTGAAAGAGTCGGGTAGTGTCTTGTAACAGTACCTCGACCCTTTACCTTCGCTCGATATTCCCACGGCGAATCGCAGTAAAAAACCCTATACTTTCCGTCCCAGTGTTCATTGTCCCATGCACACCGGTTAGTCGACAAAGAAAGCTCTGACCCTACTAAGGTATCTTGCCGTGCATTTACCTGCACAACTAGCCCACCCTCTCGAAAATCGAAATCACTCTAACCGCTCGATTAGTCCCCATAGTCAACAGTATTTGCCCTACATACGTATAATCTACCTTACGATAGATTGGAATTATGGTATCCAGCCAAACCAGGTGACCCCCTGGTACAAGTATCAATGCACAATCCCGAAGTACCTGCCTTTTATTAATAGAGGGCTGGCTGTATATCTCCTCCGCCTTCTTGTTATACGGCGGGTCGCCCAGAATTAAGTCATAGCCAAGACTCCCATAAGAAGCTAGCTCACTAACAGGCAAAACAAACTCGGCCTCATTAGCAGGATCGCTATCCCACGTAGAATAAGCAACACCATTCTCAAAAGAACCTTTACCTAAACTACCTGAAAATAAATGCAAAACCTCTTTTGCTTCGGGAAACAACGACATAACACGCTTCAAATATGAGGGAGGATACTCCCCATAAAAACCGTGCTTTCTTTTATAATAATTGCCAATCTGCCAAGCGCCATAAAGCCAACCCTTATCCGCTACAAGACGTGGATAATTAGGGAAAGCTTTATGATATGAATTAGCCCTGTCTTGCAGGCCTACACTCATTTAATTCCTAGCAATTTGTGTAGTTGAAAATTCAGAGAAACTCGATTTTTTAACGCGGGGATACTTGTTATACTTTCGATTAAAGACTCAATTTCTTCCGGAAGTAACTTCCCCGAAACTGGCGACACATAGAGTTGTGCCTTTGGATTATGATCATAAATATACCAGGCCACTTCAAACAGATCATTAGGATGCATCAATATAAACTTCGTAACATCACAAGGACGTAAACACTCCAACACTTTCTCCGTCTGAAATCGACAGTCCACCCCTGAGGATCGTAGTTTAAAATCAGCAACGATTCGTACCCGATCGTTCTCTAACCACTCTTGAGGAATACCAACCGTACCATTAGTCTCCACAGTAACTAGATACCCTAACTGAGCAAACGTATTAACCAGAATCCGGACCTCTTCAAACTGGTACAAAGGCTCGCCACCGGTCACAGTAATTTTCTGCAGTCCGCTCAGGACAGCTTGAGCAATAATGTCTTCCAGGCCCATTGTTTGGCCTGCTTCCTCATCCTGTGCCTGGACTGTATCACAGTAACCGCAAAAGGAGCCAAACTCTCTCTTCAAGTTACAGCCCGCCAGGCGAATAAAGAACGAAGGCTGCCCCGGACCTGCAAACCCGTTTACTTCACCGTCAATTGACCGAAACAATTCAACAACCTGTAGCTTCGGTTCGTACCAATCCTTTATATCCTCAGCCACTTCCCCCTCCCGAAACAAACGGGTCAACCGCTGTTTTGTGGCGGCGATGAGAAGCCACCCTCGCAAACATGTCTTCTGCTAGAACAGGATTTGACCCCTTCACGCTTTGGGCATACGCTTTGGCAGCCGCTTGAGCGTGAATATCATTATCTATACGCAGCACTACATAATCAGCTCTCGGATCAACAGGAGTCAAGTCCGCTTTCGTAACCCGGTACTTATCATAAAATCCTCGATCACGATCTGCTAGGCGCATCCTCAATTCCCCCGTGCATATATTACAGAACTGTCAGCGGTTTCCCAAACCTGAACCTGAATTAGCTCTACTCTGTTTGGTGTATCCAGTGTTTTTATTATTGCATTTAGAAGATCGAAGAACACCTTCGCCATATGTTCGGCAGTAGGGCAATCGAGAATTTCATTTATGTCCCGATGATCGAACACATCCGTTACCTGAACCCGAAGAGCTTCTTTCAAAACGGCAAAGTCGACAACCATACCTTGCTCATTTAACTCATCCGACCCGACCATCATTTGAACTTTCCACCGATGGCCGTGCATCCTCGCACATTTACCCAGGTGTTTAGGCAAATAGTGAGCTGAGTTAAGATCAATTTCTCGAGTCAAGTAATACATATAGTTAGACATACTCACCTCACCGGTTTTGCGCGCACATAATCGCGTTCTACCGCGATTTCTCGACTTGATACGTAGATACCCCTGCGGGAGAAAGTAATGGTAAGATACTCCTACCAATGAAGCAAGAGATGAGGCACAAGGTTCAATCGGCTCCGGACTGAGCGGAGCTTAAACGCCGACCGTCGATTGAACCAAGCCGCTAAGTTGCCTCATCCCCTGCACTATAATAAAACGCGGGAAAGGCCTGGATCGGAAAGTAGGTAACCCAGGCCTTTTACAGAGCAGGGAGTACTCTAACCCCGCGTGTGGTTGATGGTCGGAGGCGGGACACGCCCCGTGACTAACTAACCTAGTCAAGGCCATCAACACTGACGACGCCGTCGTCGGAGACGGTAATGCTCCACTTATGGGCCTCTTCCAGACGGCGGGTCTGTTGCGTATAGC
>SDBT01014788.1_pt1 | contig 12425 bp, 9 predicted proteins | sample 2277101 | NCBI WGS metagenome assembly SDBT01 (sample SAMN10404973, study PRJNA504765) | marine sediment metagenome | isolation source: marine sediment core GS10_PC15, 103 cmbsf | place: Arctic Ocean: Southern Knipovich Ridge | collected 2010
GTATATTACATCAGTATCTATGTTATTAAGGAAAAGAAGATCACCATTCCTGATTCTCATTACTATCGGACCATAAGCTCTTCCCGTTGCAAACAACTTTCTATTAAAACATTCTGCTTCCGTGTCGCTAGTACAAGCAAACAAAAAGCCCCTCGTTAACACTTCTGCTTTCTTCCTATCTATCATTTCCTTTGTGTTATCCTTTTTTGGCACACCTATACTAGTTACCATTCTTTCACCTCCCGTGGCAGTGCTTGTATTTCTTACCACTGCCGCAGGGGCAGGGTTCATTTCTACCTATCTTCTTACCGCCAGTTCTCTGCTGCTGCTTACTGCCACCACCCCCCTGTCCGGCGGCAACTTGAGCCATCATTGACGGTACCGGCTCCGCAGCTTCCTTCTTGACCAGGCTCACATGGTATATCGTATGCACCACATCATGCTGAATAGTGGCCAGCAACACCTGAAACTGCTTATACCCTTCACTCTTGTAAGCATCCACCGCCCGCACCTGGCGCAAAGTCTGCCAGCCTGCCTCCACGCGCATATGCTCCATCGCCGTCAGATGCTCTATCCACAGATTGTCCATGGTGCGCAGCATTACCAGCCTCTCCAGCACTCTCATATTCTCGGCACCCAGCTCCTTCTCCCGCTCCTCATATAGAGTTTCGGCCTGCTCAATCAGTTTATCTTCCATCTGCTTCGGCTTCATTTCGGATAAGGCATCAGCATTCAATGTCGGCGGTAAGGGGGAGATGGTGGAAACATCAGCAATCAAGCCGGCAATGTCCCAGCTAACACCATGCTCATCAGCAATATGGGCCGCTACCATCCCCTGTAACTCTTCTTTAACCATTGTTAAAATGTTTGCCTTGAGGTCAGCCCCGCCCAGTATCTTCCTTCGCTCATCATAGATAAGCTCACGGTGCTTATTGATTACATCGTCATACTCCACCAGATGTTTACGCATATCAAAGTGGTAGCCCTCAACCCGCCTTTGCACATCGGCAATAGCTTTATTAACCAATTTATTCTCAATAGGAGTATCCTCATCCATGCCCGCCCATTCCATAAAGCCTTTAATACGTTCGCCACCGAAGCGCCGCACGATATCATCCTCCAGAGATACATAGAAGCGGGAACTCCCCGGGTCACCCTGCCGCCCGGACCTGCCCCGGAGCTGATTATCAATTCGCCTTGCCTCATGGCGCTCAGTGCCGACAATGTGAAGTCCACCAAGTCCGACTATCTTATTGTGCTGTTCCTGCCACTCTTGCTCACTTTGCCCATCGAGACTTCCCCCCAGCACAATATCAACACCGCGCCCGGCCATATTGGTGGCCACAGTTACCGCCCCCGGCTCCCCCGCCCGGGCGATGATTTCCCCCTCTTTGGTGTGCTCTTTGGCATTAAGCACCTTATGGGGAATACCTTTCTTCTTTAAGAGATCGCTCAGGTACTCCGACTTTTCAATAGATACGGTACCAATCAGCGCCGGGTGCCCTTCCTGGTGAAGCCGCTCAATCTCACGTCCCACGGCGCGGAACTTAGCCTTCTCATCCTTGTAAATCTGGTCAGGAAAGTCCTCACGAATCATCGGCTCATTGGTAGGAATAACCACCACCTCAAGCTGATATATCTTGTGAAACTCCTCAGCCTCAGTGAGGGCAGTGCCTGTCATCCCGGCCAGTTTATTATACATGCGGAAATAGTTCTGGATGGTAATAGTGGCAAAGGTCATGCTCTCTCTCTGAACCCTGACATGCTCCTTAGCTTCTATTGCCTGATGCAGACCCTCTGAATAGCGGCGACCAAACATCAACCGGCCAGTGAACTCATCAACAATAAACACCTGGCCATCTTTCACTACATAGTCGCGGTCTCTTTTATACACCACCTGGGCTTTAAGAGCGCTTTCCAGATAACGGGTCAGAGAGTAATTTTCCGGGTCATAGAGATTGGAGGATTTTAACAGTCCATCCCTATTCAGCATTTTTTCTATGTTATTAATGCCGCCTTCAGTCAGGTTAACGGTGCGTGTCTTTTCATCAACGATATAATCCTCATCCTGCCGCAGGCGGGGGACGAGACGGGCAAATATTTGATATCGCTGCCCCGATTCCTCAGCCGGACCACTAATGATAAGTGGGGTGCGGGCTTCATCAATAAGGAGATTATCTACCTCGTCAACAATAGAGTAGTTCAAGGGACGCTGCACGCAGTGGGACAGGTCTATAACCATGTTGTCCCGCAGGTAGTCAAACCCAAACTCACTACTGGTGCCATAGGCAATATCAGCTTCATAAGCCTGACGGCGTGAGATAGTGCGGAAATGTTTCCATCGGCTATCCTCTGAATCATGGTCAGGGTCATAAAGGCAGGATGGCATATGCTCATCCGGAGTCTGCTGGGGGTAAATACTAGCCACACTTACCCCCAGGGCATGGTAGATAGGTCCCATCCAGTAGGGGTCCCGCCTGGCCAGATAATCGTTGACCGTAGCCAGGTGACAACCCTGACCGGTAAGTGAGTTCAGGTAGAGAGGAAGGGTAGCCACCAGAGTTTTACCCTCACCGGTTTTCATTTCCGCAATTTTGCCCTGGTGAAGGACAATACCCCCCAATAACTGCACATCATAGTGACGCTGACCGATAGTCCGTTTGGCAGCTTCACGCACGGCAGCAAAAGCTTCCGGTAAAAGCTCATCAAGGGCACTACCAGCTTTAAGCCGGCCCTTAAACTCGTCCGTCTTCGCCCGAAGCTCCGCATCACCGAGCTTCTCAAATTCAGGCTCAAACGAATTTATCCGTTCTACCAGCGGCTGCAGCCGTTTCAGCTCTTTCTCATTAGAATCAACCAGTCCACCTAGCCACTTAAACATAACTTACTCCTGCTCAAACATAGCACCTACGGACATACCAGTATGAATGCGGTTAATAGCCTCCCCCAGCAGTGGTGCTATCGGCAAAACCGTAATCTTGTCTAATTTCTTGCCGTCTTTGACCGGAACGGTGTCAGTAACTACCACCTCTTTTACCGGGCAGGAGGCTATCCTCTGAATAGCTGGACCAGAGAATATTGGGTGAGTACAACAGGCATATACTTCCTTCACACCCCGCTCCTTCAGGGCAGAGGCAACACTCACCAGAGAGCCAGCGGTATCTATTTCATCATCCACGGTAAGAGCTACCCTGCCCTCCACCTCACCAATTACATTCAGCGTCTCAGCCTGGTCTTCATTACCGATTCGCCTTTTTTCCATAATAGCCAACGGAACGTCGAGCTTAGTTGCCAAGTCTCGAGCCCGTTTGATAATACCTATATCGGTGGCAACCACAACCAAGTCATCAAATTCCCTGCCCATAAAATAGTCACCCAGCATAAAAAGAGCTGTCAGCTCATCAACTGGTATGCTGAAAAAACCCTGAATCTGTGCTGCATGCAAATCTACTGTCAGCAGTCGATTAGCACCAGCCACGGTAAGCAGGTCGGCAATTAATCTGGCGGTGATAGGCACCCGGGGTTGGTCCTTTTTGTCAGTGCGCCCATAAGCGTAATAAGGAATTACCGCAGTAATCCGACCAGCTGAAGCTCTTTTCAAAGCATCAATCATAATGAGTAACTCAACCAGATTATTGTTGACCGGAGAGGAAAGAGGCTGAATAACAAAGGTATCCCGCTGGCGAACATTCTCCATAATACGAACAAAGATATTCTCATTACTGAACTGAAAGACTTCACTCTTACCCAAGGGAATACCCAGATATTCAGTAACTGCTTGAGCTAGAACCGGATGAGCATTACCTGTAAACACCTTCAACTCGTCCATTGGCTATCATCTCCTTTAAATAAAGAAAATATTGAGTAGGAGCATGGAAAAATTCTACGGAAGCAACTGCCTCCATATCTTTTCAATAAACTCTTTCCTCTTCTCATGCCTAATTCAATTGGCATGCGCCCTAGTTTATCGGGCAAAATCTGCCGCCTTCGCCATATCAAAAATCACAGCATCCACAGCACCTGCCACAAGTGCGTTATCTGGCTGCGTTATTCCAAACTGTGTCAATAATCCTCTTAAATGTTCCCCAAAAGCTCCCTTCCGAGCCCCTTCTGCCATTTGCCTGGCTTTATGAGTCAACATTGCTTCAAATGTCCCATCAAGCTCAGCCATTAGTTGCTACCTCCTGTGCTGTATTATAGCATTATTACACACCAACCTCACCCTTTTCTTCCCCTTTTCTTCCCCTTTTCTTCAAACAAAGGAGAGGAAGAATTAGTCATATAAGAAAAGCAAAGCCTCTCTTTAACTCTCCTTACCTACGAGTAGAGACTAGGGAGATTAGAATCAACAACCTCAATATGAAAAACTTGACAACTCATGTTCGTTCCTTCTATAATAAAAATAAACCTCCCCCGTCAAAACTTGACTTCCAAGATTATTTCTCTTATAAAGAGTGCAGAGAGCATTCCTCGGAAACTAGATACTGTTTGTTACATAATCCCAACCTAAATCCTTGATAGACTCCCAAGAAAATCAGAAATCTTTCTGAGTGCATTGGAGTTTGGTTTTTCTGTATGCCTAAATATATCTTTGTTACTGGTGGTGTAGTTAGTTCAATTGGTAAGGGTATCACTGTCGCTTCTATTGGCACCATTCTGAAGAGTCGCCAAATCACCGTGTCGGTTCAGAAGCTAGACCCCTATCTAAATGTTGACCCAGGCACAATGTCTCCTTACCAGCATGGTGAGGTATTTGTTACTCAGGATGGTGCTGAGACAGACCTCGATTTAGGTAACTACGAGCGCTTCATCGGGGAAGACTTTACTGCCAATTCCAACGTTACCTCAGGACAAATTTATAGTGCCGTTATTGCCAAGGAGAGGCGGGGCGATTTCTTAGGTGGCACTATCCAGGTAGTGCCTCATGTTACCACTGAGATAAAGGAAAGGTTTGAGCAATTGGCTCAGACATCCCAAGCTGATGTGCTTCTCATCGAGGTAGGCGGCACCGTAGGCGATATTGAGGGACAGCCCTTTCTCGAGGCCATCAGACAGATGAGAAAAGATGCCGGGCGCGACAACGTGCTTTATATTCATGTTACCTTGCTCCCTTATCTCAACTCTACCCAAGAACTGAAGACCAAGCCCACTCAGCATAGTGTTAACGAGTTGCGCCGAATTGGTATTCAGCCGGACATCATTGTCTGCCGCAGTGACTTCCCCATCCCGGAAGGCATCAGAGATAAAATCTCCCTTTTCTGTGACGTGGATCGACAAGCTGTCATTCCTCTACCCACGGTACCCACCATCTACGAGATACCTTTACTCCTGGAAGAGGCAGGATTAGGACAACTAATTGTAGAGAGGCTTGGTATTAAGGCACGTAAGGCAGACCTGACTCAGTGGCAGAAACTAGTTGAAAGCCTCAAAACACCTCGTGAGCCAGTTAACATTGCCCTTGTTGGCAAATATGTTGAATTAAACGATGCCTATTTCTCGGTTCGTGAGGCATTGTGTCACGCCGCCCTATACCATGATAGAGATATTAATCTGCTCTGGATTCAATCTGAGGACCTGGAAAAAGATGGCTGTGATGCTCTGCTGCGCTCAGCCCAGGGCATCATCGTCCCCGGTGGCTTTGGCGTCAGAGGCATCGAAGGCATGATAAAAGCAGCCAACTATGCCCGAAATCATGAAATCCCCTACCTGGGACTGTGCCTGGGGATGCAGGTTATGGTCATTGAGTTTGCTCGCTATGCCTTGAACTCAAATGAGCCAAACTCCACCGAGTTTAACCCCTCCACCCCTTACCCGGTTATTGACATTCTTCCTGAGCAAAAGGATATAGAAAATAAAGGAGGCACCATGCGCCTGGGTAACTACCCGTGCCAGCTACTCTCAGGCAGCCTTGCCGCTCATGCTTATGGACAGAGCCTGGTTTACGAACGCCATAGACACCGCTTTGAATTTAACAATCAATTCCGTGCTCCCTTACATAAGGCAGGAATGATTTATAGTGGATTATCCCCTGACAACAAACTGGTTGAAATCTGCGAGCTAGCCAACCACCCCTGGATGGTGAGTTGCCAGTTCCATCCTGAATTTCGCTCCCGCCCTGATCGGCCCCACCCCCTGTTCAGCGATTTCATCAGTATAGGTAAGGACGTACTCCGCGAAGGGGCTCAACCTCCGTTACCCCTTTCGTCTTAATTATGAGAATAGTGAGGACACAATGCGCATCTTTTTAGATACAGCCAATATTGACCAAATCAGGCAAGCTGCCAAATTAGGCATCATCAGTGGTGTTACCACCAACCCCAGCTTAGTATCCAAGGAAGCAACGGATGACTATGAAACAGTGGTTAAAAATATTTGCTCCATAATCAGCGGCTCTGTCTCTGCTGAAGTGCTAGCCGAAGATGCTGAGTCTATGATTAAAGAAGCTCGAACCAAAGCCTCCTGGGCACCCAATGTAACCATTAAAATACCAGCTACCACTGCCGGACTTCAGGCAACATCAACCCTAAGCAAGGAGAATATAGAAGTAAATATGACCCTGGTTTTTTCGGTGAATCAAGCACTACTCGGTGCACTGGCTGGCGCTACTTATGTTAGCTCCTTTGTTGGCCGACTGGATGACGTCGGGCAGGACGGTATGCAGCTGGTGAAAGATATTGTTGATGTGTTTGAACATTACAAACTATCCACCCAGGTGATTGCCGCCAGCATTCGGCACCCTCTACACTGTGTAGCTGCCGCCAAGGCAGGGGTTCATATTGCTACCGTCCCCTATAATATACTGATGCAGATGATGAACCATCCGCTTACTGACACCGGCATTAGCCGTTTCCTTGCTGACTGGCGGCGGGTTTCACAACAATAGCAACTTAAGTGGGAAACTAATTAAGTCCTAAGCAAGCTAGATGAGTTCTAGCCTCCAATTTCTGGATACAAGGCTGTGGTTAATTAAGTCTGAATTCAAAATCGGCTCAACCAAGAGAAAATTAAAATAAGAATCAAATAATCCCCCAAGACAAGTATCGAGGCTCGGGAGTGAGGTTACATCATGAACATTGACGAACTAGAAAACAAAACCAAAGATGAGTTATTGGAACTGACCAAGGAAATGGGCATCTCCGACTCTATTGGCCTCAAGAAGCAAGACCTTATCATACGTCTGCTCCAGGCACATATCGAGCAGCAGGGTCATACCTTCTGTAATGGCATCTTGGAGATTATGAGTGACGGCTACGGTTTCCTCAGACAGGATACCTTGTTGCCCAGCCAAACTGATGTGTATATCTCCCCGTCTCAGATCCGCCGCTTTGGTCTGCGCAACGGTGATATGGTTACCGGGCAAGGCAGACCCCCTAAAAGTAACGAGAAATACTATAGTCTGCTCCAAGTGGTAGCCGTTAACGATCTCAACCCCGAATTAGCCAAGGACCGACCCCACTTCGGCTCACTCACCCCCACCTTCCCCGACAAATTAATTAATTTAGAGACTTCACCTGAGAACCTGCCCACTCGTCTGCTTAACCTCATTGCCCCCATCGGCCGAGGACAACGAGGCTTAATCGTGTCACCACCCAAGGCCGGCAAGACGCTTCTGCTCAAAGCAATAGCCAATGCCGCCACCACTAACTATAATGATATTCACTTGATGGTGTGCCTTATCGGTGAGCGACCAGAAGAGGTTACTGATATGAAGCGCTCCGTCAAAGGAGAGGTAATAAGTGCCACTTTTGACGAGCCGGTAGAGAACCAGACCCGTGTCGCTGAATTAGCCCTAGATAGAGCTAAACGCATAGTAGAAAGTGGGAAAGATGTACTCATCCTCCTTGATGGTATTACTCGCCTTACCCGGTCATACAACCTGGCTATGCCCTCCAGTGGCCGCACCCTATCTGGCGGCATTGACCCCGCTGCCCTTCATCCAGCCAAGCGCTTCTTTGGTGCTGCCCGTAACACGGCTGAGGGTGGTAGTCTGACTATCATTACCACCTGCCTCATTGATACCGGCAGCCGTATGGATGACCTCATTTACGAGGAGTTCAAGGGAACTGGGAATATGGAGCTTCATCTCGACCGCAGATTATCTGAACGCCGCATCTTCCCCGCTATGGATATTCAGCGGAGTGGCACCAGACGAGAAGAGCTATTAATAGATGAAGCCAGCTTAAAGCAAATATGGCTACTGCGGCGCATGGTGGCCATGATTGCCTCTGACTCGGGCAACTTCGTTGAAGCCACAGAGCGGATCCTGGAGCGCTTGCGTAAAACCCAAACCAACGCTGAATTTCTGACTGGCCTAAATAAGGAGATGTAGACGGGCTCACCAGTTACCCAAAAAGCTTCTTTCCCCCAATAATGTAAATCCATTTTCCTCCCCCTAACCAGAGATAACCCAAGAGAAGGGGCCAGAGGATGAATAAAGAGCACGAAGCTAAAGAGAACAGACTTTCTCCAGAACTTTTTACAGGCATAATACTTGCCCTGTTCTTCGGTATTGCCCTATACCTCCGAGTTTATCTCCCTTATAACCAGGTTTTCAGCGGCGAGTGGATAAAGTTTACCGGTGTTGACGCTTATTACCATATGCACTTGGTCGATAACCTTGTCCGCAATTTCCCCCGCGCCATTTCCTTTGACCCCTACATGATCTACCCCGGTGGTGTCTGGGTAACCGTTAGCTTCTTTGATTGGCTCCTTGCCAGCATTATCTGGTTGATTGGTCTGGGTTCACCAACCCAGCATACCATTGACGTGGTCGGTGTCTATTTCCCGGCAATTCTGGGTGCCCTGATCGTCATCCCCGTTTATTTCATTGGCAAAGAGCTATTCGGTCGCTGGGCTGGCGTGCTTTCGGCCGGTTTAATCGCCTTTATGCCCGGTGAATTTCTGGGACGGTCAATACTCGGCTTCACTGACCAGCATGTCGCCGAGGTCCTGTTTAGCACTGTGGCCATCCTCTTCCTGATTCTGGCAATCAACGTGGCAAGACAAAGACAACTAACTTTCAACCACCTCAAGCACCGCGACTGGGCAACAAGCACCAAGCCTATCATTTACAGCCTGCTTAGCGGCCTCTTTTTAGGTATTTACCTCATCACCTGGGCGGGAGCACTGCTCTTTGTCTTCACCATCACTGCTTACCTGATAATCCAGTTCATTATTGACCACTGGAAGCACAAATCCACTGACTATCTATGTCTTAGTAGTGTCATTCTTTTCTTTACTGCCTTGATAATATTTCTGTCCGTTTCCCAGGGGAGGCTTCAACTGGCTTCACTGGTTATCGCTTTACTTATCCCCCTGGTCTTGAATGGTATCTCCCGATTAATGGCAAGCAGAGGAATGAAGCCAGCCTATTACCCGTTAAGCTTGGTCGGACTCGGGCTGGCTGGACTAGCCATCTTCTATATTATTAACCCCTCCCTTCTCGACAAAATGCTAAGTTCCTTCAGTATCTTCACTCCGGCAGGTGCTTCGCTTACCACCATTGAAATGCAGCCCTTCCTCTTCCCCCGCGGCGACTTCTCTACTCAGATTGCCTGGGGCAATTTTACCACCGGCTTTTTCCTCAGCTTCATCTCCCTTGGTATTTTAATCTACCTTATCATTAAGCACGGCAGTGCCGACAAAAGCCTTCTGGTAGTGTGGAGCCTGGTAATGCTGGCAGCCACTCTGGGACAGCGCCGCTTCGCCTACTACTTCGCCGTCAATATAGCTCTACTCACTGGCTACCTCTCATGGCAAATCCTCAGCCTGGCTGGTTTCAATAAATTGGTAACCCGGCCTGCGGACGCATTAGAAAGATTAAAACTGGAAAAGACAAAAACCAAGTCGAAAAAGGGATACCAAAGCGGCTTCCGTATCACCACCCGTCATGTAATCATGTCTTTAGCCGCAATCGTTGTCTTTTTCCTGGTCTTCTTCCCTAACATTAGACCGGCAATTACTACCGCCGAGCAGGCACGCTTTGCCCCCACTGATGCCTGGATGAGCTCCCTTTCCTGGTTGAAAGAAGACACCCCAGACCCCTTTGGCAATGCTGATTTCTATTACCAGTTCTACGAGCCGCCATCACAACGGGATTATCACCGGTATCCTGAACCAGGCGCAAGCACTTCGGAACTTATCGAGTGGATGGGATTAGAGTGGGAAAACTATAAGTATCCTGAATCTGCCTACGGCATAATGGCCTGGTGGGATTATGGTTACTGGATTACCCGCATTGCTCACCGTTTGCCAAATACCCACCCCGGTCAACCCCCGGTTCAGATAACTCTCACTGCTCGCTTCTTTTTATCCCAGGATGAAGATTTAGCCCGGGAAATATCACAAGAACTGGGCTCATCCTACATAATTATTGACTACCAGACAGCTACCAGTAAATTCTGGGCAATGGCCATCTGGGCAGGAAGAGACCAGACCGAGTTTTTTGATAACTACGTACTAATACGAGAAAATAAGCCAATGCAGGTGACGCTTTTCCATCCTGAATATTACCGCTCATTATCTACCAAGCTATATAATTTTGACGGCAAAGCGGTAACCCCAGAGAGAATTATAGTAATTTCCTATGAGGAAAGGTTTACGCCAGAAGGCAAGCCCTTTAAGCTAATCACCACTGATAAGCTCTTCACCAGCTACGAAGAAGCAGCTAGCTTTGTCTCAAGTCAGAAATCAGGCAATTATAGAATAGTTGGCAATAGTCCATTTGTCAGCCCCGTGCCATTAGAGCCACTGAAATACTACCAGTTGGTTCATAGTTCCGATGACTCGGTAACGCAACCAGGCGTGGGGCCTGTGCCGGAAGTAAAAATCTTCAAATACACCAAATGAATTCAAACGCATAGCGCCACGTAAACTACTTGACAAAAATCACCAAACCCCTATTATAAGATAGGGTAGAAAGAAGAATCAGAGATGCAAAATAGGAAAACATATAAAGAGGTGAATCCTGAGCTACTTTATGATGAAATAAGAGACTTCATCCTAAAGCAAGGAGTAAGCCTAGGTGAAGCAAAACTGGAAACATATGCCCTGCCTAACGATACGTCGTCATTTATTTCCCGGGGCACGCTGACCTTCAAGGTTCAGGACGAGTCAGGTAAAACTGGAAAGGAATGTCTTAGAGCCCACGTTGTTGGTTCAGCTAAGAGTGAAACGAAGGTAATGCTGGATATAGATGAAAAGCTCTTTCCTCAAGAAAAGGTCTCGGCTCTACAAGAAGACTTGGACTTTATTTTTGGCCCTTACGAGGTAAAGTAACTTTCATAACTTTTCCGCAATCCTATACATGTTTTCATAAGCTTTGCCAAAAGCAGGGTTACCCTTCTCGAGTCTATTTCTCAAGACGTTCATTTGCTGGACAAATTTCTGTCTGTCTTTATTTTTAATTAAATCCGCCCATACCCTGGCTCTTTCCTGAAATAGTTTTTCAATCTCCGTTATCCCGGGTAAATTCATTTGTAGGGAGGCATAAAGCTCCGGGTCCTCCGAAATAACACTTTCTACCAAGGTTAGCAACACTTTGTAAGTAATGCCGCCAATCGCTTCCGCCCGCTCTAACTTATCGAAGCTTAGTAAAGTATCAGCGGAGACGATAGCAATAAAATGGGAAAGCCCCAGAATAATAGTCATCTGTTCATCATGTTCATGAGGAGTCATTAAGCTAACCCTGGCACCTCTAGTTTCTAAATAATCTCTGATTTTTTGCGCCAGGGCTCTCTCTCTGTCATTGGTAGGTGTCAGAACAAAATTCTGATTTGCTATACTGCTGGCACCAGGGCCAAATAACGGGTGCACCCCAAGCAATAATCCTTTCTTCAGGTGCTTATGCATTGTTGCTACCGTAAACACCTTAGTGGATGAAATGTCAACAACAACCTGCTGGGGCTGAATATGGGGACTTATTTGTGTCACCACCTCTTCAAAGCTCTCCACCGGCACTGACAACAAAACAGCATCAGCGCTCTTGACTGCTTCCTCATTAGAAGCAACCTCGACTCCCAGTTGACGCTTGGCTTCCAGTAGTTTTCTCTCGTTCCTACCGGTTATTACCACCTCTTTACCATCATTTAATAAGAGGTTGGCAAACCACCGCCCCATCTTTCCCGAGCCGCCAATTATTGCTACTCTCACCGGTCATCCCTTTCTTTTCGCTTTTGGATATGAACCAAGAACCTTCACGAAGATTGAATTTCTTTCTAAGCTCTCCAGAGCTTCCCGGGCTGACTTATCCTGACGATGACCTTCAAAGTCCAAATAAAAATTGTATTGCCAGGGCTTCTGCCTCGTTGGCCTCGATTCGAGCTTTGTCAAATTGACATTTCGGCTGGCAAATTCCCTGAGGGATTCATACAATGCTCCCGGTTTATCTTTTGCTGAAAAAACTATCGAGGTTTTATCCTCGCCCA
>SDBT01014789.1_pt1 | contig 12425 bp, 8 predicted proteins | sample 2277101 | NCBI WGS metagenome assembly SDBT01 (sample SAMN10404973, study PRJNA504765) | marine sediment metagenome | isolation source: marine sediment core GS10_PC15, 103 cmbsf | place: Arctic Ocean: Southern Knipovich Ridge | collected 2010
AGCGAGGAGTGCCAGACCACCATCCCTGACGACGGCTCGGTCAACCGGGCCCTCTGCGTGCAGCGGATCGGGGGCCGGCTGTGCCGGGCATGCTCGGTGTCGTACCAGTGCAACGCGATCGGCGACCTGTGCCTGACGGCGGGCGGCGACTTCGTCTGCGCCCGTGACTGCACCCTGGCCGACTGCCCGTCGGGCTACACCTGCAGCACGGTGCAGATCGACGGAGACATCGGCCTCACGGCCAGGCAGTGCCTGCCTGCCGGCGGAAGCTGCGAGTGCAGCGGGCAGACCCTGGGACTGACCCGCCCGTGTTCGTCGTACAACGAACACGGAGTCTGCCGCGGAACTCAGACCTGCCTGCAGGACGACCCCCTGCCCGACTGGGGCCCCTGCGACGCCGGGTCGCCCGTACCGGAGATCTGCAACGGGCTGGACGACGACTGCGACGGGCTGACCGACGCCATGGATCCCAGCGTGGACACGTCCTCTTTGCCGGACGATCCGCCCTGGCCGAACTGCCGCAAGGGTTCGGGCGAGAGCCAGTGCATTGGCCGGTGGCACTGCCAGCCCGACGAACCGAGCGGCTTCTCGTGGGTGTGCGGGGCTACCGACCCGCAGAACGAGATCTGCAACGGGCTGGACGACAACTGCGACAGTGTGGCCGACGATCCCTTCATCGATGCGGCCGGCCTCTACGTCCGGGTCGAGCACTGCGGGGCGTGCGGGATCGACTGCCTGGTCGTGCTGCCCGAGCTGCGCCGTGGAGAGGAGGGACAGGTGGTCGACGGGGCAGTCGCCTGCCAGGTGCGCGACGGCCGGCCGACCTGTGTGCCGCAGCTGTGCGAGCCCGACTTCTACCCGTTCCCCGAGGACGAGCCGGTCACCTGCGCGCGCCTGGTCTCCCCTGCCTGCCAGCCGTGCTCGTCGGACGCCGACTGCCGGGTGAGCTCGGACCGCTGCATAGCAATCGGCCAGGATCCCGGCGGTCACTGCGCCCAGAGCTGCGAGCCTTTCTCGCCGTACTTCGGCTGCACGGGCACGGTATGGGTGCGGTCGTGCTGCCCCGAAGGCTTCCGCTGCGAGCTGGTCCAGGGCCAGCGCCTGTGCCTGCCCGAGGCGGGCACCTGCACCTGCAACGCCGAGCGGGTGGGATATACCCGCACCTGCCTGATCAGCGGGGCGGCCGACGAGTTGTGCCAGGGCCTGCAGACCTGCCTGTCGCAACAAGACTACTTCGCCTGGGGCGAGTGCGAGCAGTCCGACGTGGTGGTCGAGGTGTGCGACTACCAGGACAACAACTGCGACGGCGAGGTGGACGAGGGTTTCCGGGACGAGTCGGGCGAGTACACCACCGACGAGCACTGCGGCGCGTGCAACGTCAATTGCCCGGCCAGGTGGGACCGCGAGATCCAGCACGCCATCGGAGGCTGCGTGCAGCAGGGGCCCTTGCCGACCTGCCAGATCACAGCCTGCACGCGCGAGACCGAAGACGCCTACCTCCCCTGCCGCGACGACGAGGATTGCCGGCCGGGCGGGCACTGCGACCCGACCCTGCATATCTGCCAGCCGGACGGCCCCGGCCAGTGCCCGGCCGGGGTGTGCCCGATCCAGTGCAGCGACGACGACCAGTGCGCCGGTTACTACGGGCCGGGCTTCGCGTGCGACGAGGCGTCCTCGACCTGCCGGGGCGACTTCCAGTTTCACGACTCGAACGACCTGGAGGTCGACGGGTGCGAGTGCGCCCAGCAGGTCGATGCCGGCCCGGACGAGCCCGACATGTCCGACGCTTATCCCGAGCCGGGCTGGACCTACGTGGACCGCGACTGCGACGGCATCGACGGCCACGCGGCCAGTTCCCTGTTCGTCTGGTCAGGCACCCCGGCGAGCCTGGGCACCCGCCAGGCTCCCTACGCCACCGTCGGAGAGGCCCTGGCAGCTTTCGACCCGGCCCTCCACAGCGCCGTGCTGGTGGCCGCCGGCGCCTATCGCGAGAACGTCGTGCTCACCGACGGGATGCGCCTGTACGGCGGGTACAGCCCGGATTTTTCGGATCGTGACGTGGTCCTCTACCCGACCCTGCTGCTCGGCCAGGAGCCGGACCATCAGGACCCGGCCCACCGGCCCGGCACGGTCAACGCAGAAGGGCTTTTCGGGCGGACAGTGCTTTCCGGCTTCATCGTCCAGGGCTACGACGTGAACTTCGACCCAGCGCCAGGCCAGCCGGCGCCGTCCTCTTTCGCGATCTACATAAAAGACTGTGACTCCGGGCTGGAGATCGTCAACAACTGGATCCTCGGCGGCCGCGGCGGCGACGGCGCCGACGGGGCCAGCGGGAGCTCGGGCACCAGCGGCGTCGACGGCCGGCCCGGCGCGGACTCGTGGGAGTGTCCCGACTCGACCGACTGCTACGGCTACACCAGCCCGGGCGGCGCGGGCGGCCAGAACCAGGACTGCCCCGGGGCCGCGGGCCGCCCTGGCGCCACGGCCCGCGGCTCGGCCTTCGATCCCCAGGACTACCAGGGCGGCGGTATCGACGGTCGGGGCGGATACAACAGCACGTACGCGCACTCGGATCCGAGCCAGGCCGACCTGTGCAAGTACGACTGCCAGGTCGGGATCGAATCCTCCAACAACGGAGACGACGCCCGGGCCGGGACGGCCGGGCCGCACGGCATCGGCGGCTCGGGCTGCAGCCGGGCCGGCGGCGCGGTCGTGGACGGGCTCTGGCAAGCCGCGGCCGCCGGGGACGGCGGCGGCGGCACGGCCGGCGCGGGCGGGGGCGGCGGCGGGGCCGGCGGCGCGGTATACAACGACAACTGGTACAGCGGCTGCACCCAGGGCAATCCGTTCGGCGACCTGGGCGGTTCGGGCGGCGGCGGCGGAGCGGGCGGCTGCGGAGGAACCGGCGGCCGGCGGAGCGGAGGAGGCGGGGGATCGTTCGGCGTGTTCCTGGCCTTCTCGTCCCAGCCGTCGAGCCTGCCTGTGATCCGCGGCAACCTGATCCGGCGCTGCTTCGGCGGCGCCGGAGGCGCCGGCGGAGGCGCCGGCCAGGGCGGTCTGAGCGGCCAGAGCGGTCTGGGCGGCGGGATCGTGCAGCCCGCCTGGTGCGCCGGCGCGGGCGGACGCGGCGGGCGAGGCGGCGACGGCGGAGCCGGCGGAGGCGGAGGCGGCGGTTGCGGCGGCGTCTCGTTCGGAATAGCCGGCCAATGGCTCGCCCAGGCGGACTACCGCTCGAACACCCGCTTCACCGTGCCCGGCACCCCGGCCACCGGCGGCTCCGGAGGCGCGGGCGGCCCGTCGCCGGCCGGACCCGGGTCCGGAGGCGACGCTGGCTCGGACGGCGCCGCGGACGACCTGGGATCTTTCTGAGGGGTGGGAGCCATGAATCTCGCAAGATCAAAACCCCGGTCCTCGAAGATCCCGGCCCTTGCCCTGGTCGCGCTCTGCGCCGCGGGCTGCGGCCGTGAGTGGGTGGCCGAGTTGCCCGGAGCCTGCGTGTTCGACAGCGACTGCTTCGAGGGTCTCATCTGCATCGACGGCCGCTGCGTGGACATCGAACTGGGCGAGCCGGACGGCGGGACGCGGCTGAAGGAGTTCGGAGAGCAGTGCGAGGCGAACGAGGAGTGCCGGAGCACCTACTGCCTGCCTCACCCGGCCGGCTCCTTCTGCACCCGGACCTGCGACGAGGGCTGCCCGGCCGGGTGGGAGTGCAAGCTGACGCCCGATCCCCACGGCGGCCCGGAGCCGATCGGTCTGTGCGCGGTGGTCCAGAACCGGCTGTGCAGAAGCTGCGTGGACGACTTCAGCTGCAACGTCACCGGCTCCGACCTGTGCCTAGAGATCGGCGACGGCGAATACTGCACCGTGGACTGCACCTTCGGCGACTGCCCGTACGGCTACACCTGCACCACGCTGCCCGTCGAGCCGGCGTCATTCAGACAGTGCCTGCCCGACAACGACACCTGCAGCTGCTCGGGCCTCACCGAGGGCATGCTGCGCGGCTGCGAGCGCAGCAACCAGCACGGCACTTGCGGCGGGTTCGCCGAGTGCCTCGGAGATCCCGGCTGGTCCGACTGCTCGGCGCCGGAGCCGTCCCCGGAGATCTGCAACGGTCTGGACGACGACTGCGACGGCTTCGCAGACGAGGACTTGCAAGCCGCGGCCTGCGAGAGCACCAACGAGCACGGCACCTGCAGCGGCTTCGAGGACTGCCGCGGGTTCGAAGGCTGGGTGTGCCAGGCGCCCGAGCCCGCGCCCGAGGACTGCAACATCCTGGACGACGACTGCGACGGTGAGCTGGACGAGGACTTCCGCGACGGCCAGGGCCGCTACCTGCACGACGATCACTGCGGGTCCTGCGGGACGGCGTGCGCGGACGTCATCGCTCACGCCACCCGGACCGAGTGCCGGCTCGAGGGGGGAATGCCGGTCTGCCGGGCGCTGGCCTGCGAGGACGGCTGGTTCGTCTACGCCGACGGGCTGACCTGCCTGGCCCTGCCGGCCAACCTGTGCATGGCCTGCAGCATGGACGCCGACTGCCTCGCCCCGGGCAGCCGGTGCGTGGAAAACGACACCGAGCGCTACTGCGGCCGGTCCTGCGCACCCGGCTCGCCCTACGGGACCTACTGCCCGGTCGGATACTCCTGCCGGGCGTACGGGGACGGCCTGCAGTGCCTGCCGGACAACGACACCTGCCTGTGCGGGTCGTCCACCGTGGGCACGGTGCGCTCGTGCGTGGTTGACACCTGCGTCGGATTCGAGGAGTGCAGTCCCGACGGGGACGACTACGCCTGGACGCCGTGCAATGTCGAGGATTTCAACGTCGAGATCTGCGACGGGCTGGACAACAACTGCAACGGCCGGATCGACGAGGGCTTCCTCAATCCGGCCACCGGCCGCTACGAGAGCGACGATCACTGCGGCTTCTGCAACAACGACTGTTCGCTCTACTTCCAAGAGGAGATCCACCACGTGCACGGCGTCTGCGACATCGCGGGCCTCGGCATGCCCGAGTGCTCCATGGGACCGTGCCTGACCGAGATGGAGGGCGGCCAGCGATACGAGTGGGTGGACGTCAACGGAAGCAGCCACGACGGCTGCGAGTGCCGCCGGGTGTTCGGCAACACCGACGGCGATCCGCCCGACCTGTTCGCCGAGCCCGAACCGGGCCTGATCTTCGTTGACGAGAACTGCGACGGGGTGGACGGGGTGATCGACGACGCCCTGTTCGTCCGGGCCGGATCGAGCGGCGGCGACGGCGGCCTCGAGCGCCCCTTCGGCACCATCGCCCAGGCGCTTGCCGCCTTCGAAGGCTCGGGCAAGCGATACGTCCTCGCGGCCGAGGGGCGCTACGACGAGGACGTCGCCTTGATCCCGGGCGTCGAGCTGCACGGCGGGTACGCGGCCGACTTCCTCGGCCGCGACGTGGTGCTGCACGCCTCGGTGATAACCGGTCGCAGCGCCTGGGCGACCCTGACGGCCAACGGGATCCAGGCGCCCACGGTCGTGTCCGGCCTCGTCATTCGCGGCCGGGATGCGGATCAGGCGGCCTCCGACGACGTCCCGGGCGAGCCGTCGGTGGCTGTCCACCTGGTCGACTGCGACTCCGGCCTGGCGCTGCGCAGCAACCAGATCCTGGCCGGCCGCGGCGGCGACGGCGGCCGGGGAAGCTCGGGCCCGAGCGGCTTCGGCCGCGCCGACAGCCCGCAGCTCGACGGCCGGCCGGGCCGGGACGGCCAGCGGCTGTCGGGCATGTTCACCAACGGCTGCCCGGCGGGCCGCGAAAACCCGGGAGGGGCCGGCGGCACCAACGCTCAGTGCCCGCAATCCGACGGCAATCCCGGGGGCACCACCGTCTGCCCCGTGTTCGACTGGAATCTCGACCCGGTGCGCGGATCCCAGGCCGAGTACACCTCCGGCGCGGACGGCAACGGGCTAGGCGGCTTTGACTGGAGCTTCGACTGGATGAGCTCGTCGACCTGCTCGCACGCCACCGAGTCCGGCTATCCCACCGACATCCAGCTCAACGTGGCCCAGGACGGCGCCGACGGGCAGGACGGCGCCAGCGGTCAGGGCGGCGCCGGCGGCAGCGGCCGGTACGGCTCGGTCAGCGCATACCGCTGGTGCGCCTCGCCCGACTCCGCCCTGGCCGGCACCGACGGCCTGCGCGGCGAGGGCGGGGGGGGCGGCGGCGGTGGTGGCGGTACGGCCTACTACCCGGCCGGCGGGTGCTATGACTACGAGATCGGCCCCTCGGGCGGCGGGAGCGGCGCCGGCGGCTGCGGCGGGAGCGGGGGCCAGCCGGGCCGTCAGGGCGGCGCCGCGATCGCGATCATGGTCGCCCGCACCGGAGCCGGCCCGGCCACGGCCCCTCAGCTCCTGTACAACGTCATCCAGCGCGGCCAGGGCGGGCGCGGCGGAGACGGCGGCTTCGGCGGCCAGGGCGGCCTGGGAGGAGTGGGAGGCTTTGGCGGCGATCCCCCGGCCTGGATCTCGAGCCTGGGCGGCAAGGGCGGAGACGGCGCCAACGGCGGCCCGGGCGGCGGCGGCGGCGGCGGCCCGGGCGGCCCCTCGTTCGACCTGGTCGGCTTCGATGTGGACCCGGCCGCCTACCAAAACGCCAACCTCTTCCCCCTCGACGCCGACGCCCCCACCGCCGGCCCCGGCGGCGCCGGCGGCATATCGGTCGGCCCGGACGCCACCGGCGTCCCCGGCGCGTCCGGCGCCTACGCCAACCTCCTTTACCTTCCGACCTGCGGCCCGGGCAACACCTGCCCGCCCGGCCTCACCTGCGACGGCAACAACGTCTGCGTGCCCGAGTAGAGCAGGGATTCTATTTGCCATCCAGGGCGGTGATGACCAGGTCGATGAAGTCGGCCTCGGTGATGATGCCGACCAGCTTGCCTTGTTCGGCCACCGGCAGGCAGCCGTACTTGTTGTCCTTGATGATGCGGGCGGCGTCCAGCACGCTCGTGTCCGGGGAGACGGTCTTGATGCCGGTGGACATGATCTCGCGGACCGGTACCGCCAGCTTTATGTCGGCCCTCTCCTCGGGACCGATGTCCGCCAGCGAGCTGATCCGGGCGCGCAGGATGTCGCGGTGGGTTACCAGGCCGACAAGCTCATCGCCCTTGACCACCGGCAGGTGGCGGATGCGGCCGTGTTGCATCACGTTCTCTGCCAGCAGCAGGGTCTCGTCCTCTTCCAGGGTGACGAGGTCGGTGCTCATGATATCTCTTACCTGGAGCAGTGCCATCTATGAACCTCCCGGCGCCTCACGAGGCGCCACGTCGGTCAGGTGATTTTCTTGAGCATGCCGCCCAGGCCCCCGGCCTTGGGGATTCCCCAGGCGGTGAACACGGCCAGCCCGACCCACAAGAGATCGAATCCGGACAGCCAGCCGCCCGCGTGGGTGAAGAAGGCCTCGATCAGATCCGGCGAGAAGAAAGGCAGGTTGGCGGCTTCCTCGGCGCCTGCTTCCTGCTCGGCGTACTCCTTGATCGCCAGGTACACCATGCCGTACTTGCCTCCTAGTATTCCCAGCAACGAAGAGACCACCGCGACGATCTGAAGCGGGACGCCCTTCTTGCCGCGGGCGAACAGCACCACCGCGAACCCGCACAGCCCGCCGATGCCCCAGGCGATGAGGCCGAACTCGGACTCGGTGCCGGCGACCACCAGGGCCCAGACGGCGCCGCCCAGCGCGGCGGCCAGCAGACCGCCCACGGCGCCGAGCAGGATGGCCTGGCCGGTGACCTGCTCGGCCGCGACCGCCTCGACCAGCAGCGATTGGGTGCTGTCCACCAGGTATGACGCCTGGCCGCGGCCGACGCCCTGCTCGACCAGCAGCTCGATGATCTGCGCCGGCTCGGTGCCGGCCCGGAGCTGGTTGACGACGAAGTCGCGGTAAGCCTCGACCTCCTCGGGTTGTCGTTCCTGGGGCGCCTGGTCGAATCCGTCGTCGGTCATCGGGCGAACCTCCCTGGAGAGCCGATCCGGTCGCGTCGAAGCAAACAAAGTGTAACTCATTGGAGTTCCGATGTCATCTGCCTGCCGGACGCTCCCTGACCAACATCACGATCCGCAGAACACCTCGAGCAGCGCGCCGAGGTCGGAGCCCTCGATCACTATGTCGGCGACCGCGCGCACTTCGGGGTGCTTTACGTTGACCCCGACGGCGAACCCGGCTGTGCGCATGACCTGCAGGTCGTTTACGTTGTCGCCCACGAAGGCGCACCGGGAAACCGAAAGACCATCGCGCCGGGCCAGCTCGCGCAGGCCGTCGGCCTTGGCGGCCATGTCGTAGGGGGTGTGCTGGCCGCCGGCGATCCTTCCCGCTTCATCGAAGTACAGCCGGTTGATCAGCACGTGGTCGAACGGGTGGGTGGGGAAGAAGTGATCCAGCAGCAGGTCCAGGCTGCCGGAGATCAGGCCCAGGCGATACCCGCGCTGCTTGAGCGCGGCGAGCGTCTCGCGGGCGCCCGGGGCGGGCTTCAGGCCGTCGAAGCAGGCCAGGATCGATTCGCGGTCGGCGCCGCGTTCGGAAAGCAGCGCGAGGTCGGTGTGGAACCAGTCGGCGTAGGAGATGCGGCCTTGAAGAAAATCCTTGCGGGCCTGTTTGCGGCGTCGCGGGTCGGAGCGAAAGAAATCGTGCAGGGTCTTCCAGATGAAGATGGTGTCGTCGATCAGGGTGCCGTCCAGGTCGAAGGCGATCAGGCGGATGTGCGGGGCGGTCTTCAGTGCCATTTGTACAGCTTCGCCTGCTGGTACTGCTCGGGGTCCAGGATGTAGCCCAGCTTCTCCACCACCGCGTTGTGGATCGCCACGAACGAGTACTCCGGGCAGAACACCCGGCTGCCCTCCGGCAGGCGACCGCGCTGCAGGGCCCCGGCCAGCCGGCACAGCTGCCGCCCCACCCGGTGGCTGTCGGGCCCCACTCCCGCGTAGGCGCCGGCCCGAACGTGCTCCTCGTCCGGCACGCACAAGGGTACTTTCGCGTTCTCGGCAGCGATCTGGATCTTGTTGAACATCTGGTGGTCGATGATCTTCCTGTCGAGCAGCACCATCCATGCGTCGGCCCCGTCGGCCGCCTTGTCGAGCACCGCGACAAGCCCCTGCGGGCCGTCGATCTGGAGCACCAGAGGCTTGCGGCCGTTCGCCTCGATGGCCTCTTTCGCCTCCCGGGCGAGCATTTCCATGCGGCCGGGCGGGTGGAGCACCGCGACGGTCTCGTGCTTGCGCGGCAGCACCCGCAGGAGGTGGCGGACCATGGGCCGGACCGGGATCCAGGGCAGCACCCCGACCGCGCCCGGTCGGTCCAATCCCGCCCGGGACGGAGCGTGGATCATGGCGTATAGCAATGGGATCCCGGGCGCTTCCCGTCCCGCCAGCTCGACCGCCTGCACGCCGACCGTCACCAGGGCGTCCGGTCTGCGCTGCGCAACGGCTTCCGCCAGCTGGCCGGGCTGTGTGTTCTCCACCACCAGGACGCGATGGCGATCGCCGCACTCCTGGCTGAACCCGGTCAGGGTGTAGCCGTACGGGTCGGCCACCCGGCTGGTCAGGATCAGGTATCGGCTGTCCGGCGAGGGCGGCTGCTCGGCGGCCGACACGTGCCAGGGCACGCAGCTCTCGTCGCCGAAGGTCACGGCCTCCGGCCGGCCGGGCTCGGGCGTCCCGTCGGGTTGCAGCCGGGCCTCGCCCTCGCCCGGCTCGTCGGCTTCGGGTTTGGGCGAGCTCTGCTGCAGGCGGTGCATCCAGATCGCCAGGCCCACCATCAGCAACACGGCGCCTCCGGCCAGGTACCAGCCCGAGCGGCTCTGGATCCTGGCCTGCTCGAGCCTATCGCGGGGGAACCCTGGTTCGTCGCCTACGGGTTTTCCGGGCATCTCATCCCTTGGAGAACTCGATCTCGCCGCTCGCTCCCACGTCGGCCAGCAAGGATTGCAGCCTTTCGAGCTGGATGTCCACGATTTGTTTCGGCACCAGACGGGTTGACTCATCCTTCCTGCGAGTGCATTACTGAAAACATGGGAATCCGCGACGGCGAGGAAGGCGCTGAAGAGGGGCCGAGACAGGACGCGAGGCACTCGATGTCCCCTCTCGTTCCAGACGGGGGCCTTCCGCCGAGCCTACGTCGCAGGAGCGACCTCGAGGCCATTCGCGAGGACCTCCTGCCCTATCGGGGCACCACGATCGCAGATCGGTCCGAGATACTGAGCAAGCTGTGTCGCTTTGCGGCCGAGCAGATCGGCGCGCGTTCCGACGGGCATCGCATTCTAGAGTTTCAAGAGCAGCGCTCGGCTCGGAGTCTGGACCTGTGGCGCAGGCTGGTCGCCGGGGCCCGAGACACCTGATGTCGCCTTCCTGGGCTCCGGGCTGGATGGATCCTATGTCCGCCGGTGGCTGGTAGACATAGTGGGGGAGGATGATGAACGAGTGGGACGGTGGGATCGGCTCGTCGAGGATACGATCTCTCTCGATTGCTAAACGAAAGGCGGCGACTCAACCCTTGGAGAACTCGATCTCGCCGCTCGCTCCGACGTCGGCCAGGATGGCGTCGCCGTCTGCGAACTCGCCGGCCAGCAGCCTGCCGGCCAGGGGGTCCTGGATCAGGCGCTGGATGGCCCGCTTCAAGGGCCGGGCGCCGAAGCGTGGGTCCCAGCCCTCCTCGGCCACCAGCTCCCTGGCGGCGGCCGTGACCGGTGTTTTCCTCCCGACCCGGTCGCGCTTGACGAATACCAGTTCGAGTGCGGAATCTGAGCAGCCAAGTCCTGTCCCTGTCGACTACCGCCGTCTTCCTAGCCTTCCTTTGCGCTGGAGTCTCCAAGTCTCACCGGCAATCTGACCAATTGTTAGTTTCATTCGTGCTGCGATCTCGCCGAGGGTGCATCCGGCTCTATACAAGCGGATGAGCATCTTCTGCCTTGAGAGTGTCCATGCACACCTTTTCGCAGCCGACCGAATTTTCTTCTGCTTGTCACTTCCTGCCCCCGCCTTCCTTCTTCTTAGGCTGGCCTTGCCCTTTCTTGCCATACGGTCTCTGCTGGTAGCTTTCTTCCCTGGTTTTCTGTTGTACCGCGGCCATCGACCGCCATGCGACTTTGCGTGTCTCTCGCAACTACTTGTTTCCCATTTCCGAGCGCTGGATAAGGAAACCCGCTCCAATATTGTCCATGAGGTGAACCGGAAACCTGCGTCCCGGTTTTCCGCGATACGCTTCTCAGGAATCGAATGGCCAGTGATGCCGAATTTTACAATCCGACCTTTATCCCGAAGGATGTACCTTGCATGAGTTCGCTTGTTGGACATCGATCATTCCTCAGATCATCGTTCTGAACAGCGAACTTTCCTCATCAACAAGCTTTGGGAGATGCTCCATGAGACAGAATCTCCCTGAGCGGTCCCTCGCTCTGACGAATCGAAGGTCCCTGCTCATGTCACGGTGCAAAGTATACCAAGGTGTCCAGTTGCCAATCGTGGGCTCGAAGTTCTCAGGGCTGATTCTCGCCAGAACGTCAGATAGTTCCTTGTAGTGGTGGAGTCGAGGACCCACCGCCTTCATGAAAAAGTATGCAGTTTTCAGCTTTCTGGACATGATTCATCCTCCAATATCAGTAGGTTGACTCTCGCCTAGTACTCGTCCGAAGTCGTCATCCAGATGAGCGCCAATGCGCCGAGTACCGTTTCCTTGTCATGCAGCTTCTGCATCAATCGCCAAGCGTACCGTTCGGCCGCGACCTCGTGCTTCACATCACCGCCTCCCCAGCCGTTGCGACTACAATGCCAAGCGTGACCTAGCTCGTGCAGATAGATGTGGACCATCAGAGCATCCCAGCATTCTCTTAAAAACCGCGATTTGAACGTCTTCCCTATGTAGTCCTTGAATGGGTCTGTAGCCGTCTCAACCTCCTTGGGGTGAGGATCGTCAAGGACGATGGCGAAGAGACATTTGCCGTTTTCCAGATCGAAGGGCACCATTGCTCCAAGGTCGTTCAGGTCTCTGTTCTCCCGACCTGTCGTAACAACGACCTGCCTTTTTCCCATTTCAGGAACGCGTTGGTTCCCCAAAAGGCGTTCCCAACGCTTGGTGCCAGAAGTCTTTCTCAGGGCATGAATTCGCCCTCGGTCATTGGCCAGATCCTCTGGATCTAGACTGTCCAGAAGCTTTTCGCTTGGCATTATTTTCCTCTCCTTCTTACTCGACAGTGCCGAGTTTTCGCTCAAGCGGCCATCCCGAACCCCGGTATTCTATCGTATTCAGCGCGATCGAGGATGAATTTTTTGATTTCTCGCTCGGTAGAGGTATCCAGCAAAAAATCGGGAAGGCTTGATTTCAGGGCCTGAGCGACCACCATCTCCGATGGGACCAGGTTCGTCTTCATGGTCCGCAGCCAGCTTCTGAACTTCTCCCAGACTTTCTTCCG